>Ga0070730_10004707_pt1 | contig 11891 bp, 10 predicted proteins | sample Coa_R1_3_FD_66447 | JGI IMG/M metagenome (GOLD analysis project Ga0070730, IMG submission 66447) | Surface soil microbial communities from Centralia Pennsylvania, which are recovering from an underground coalmine fire - Coalmine... | ecosystem: Environmental > Terrestrial > Soil > Unclassified ... | reverse complement strand
CTCGAGTTCTGATGCCCTTTCCAGAACAACTGTCTGAAAAAGCACACCGTTCGCTCGCTAACCTGGGCGTCCAGGTGCGGTGCGGCGCGATGGTGAAACACATCAACGAAGAGGGTCTAACAATTGAGTCCGAAAAGGGACCCGAATCGATCGCCGCGAAGACAGTGATCTGGGCTGGCGGCATCACCGCGTCGCCACTCGGAAAAATCCTGGCTGGCCGCACGAAGGCCGAGACCGACAAGGGGGGAAGAGTCAAAGTAAAGCCTGACCTGACGATTCCGAACTATCCGGACATCTACGTAGTAGGCGATCTGGCTTCAGCGACGGACAAGAAAGGAAAACCTTTGCCCGGACTGGCCCAGGTAGCGATGCAGGGAGGGGCCTACGCCGCAAAAGCGATACTGCGAAAAGTGAAAGGACAGCAGGAATCCCTCCCCTTTCATTACTTCGACAAGGGGTCGTTGGCCGTGATCGGCCGTGGGGCCGCAGTTGCCGACGTCTTCGGTACTCATCTTTCGGGGTTTACCGCCTGGCTGGTATGGGCCTTCATCCACCTCATGTATTTGGTGAATTTTCAAAGCCGAGTTCTAGTCTTTATTCAATGGGCAATCCAGGATCTGACATTCAGCCGTGGAGCCCGATTAATCACCGGCGCTGCTCCCACCGACTTCAATTTCACTAAAGAACTGTAGGAAGTACGCAGTGGGCGAGAGATCAAACCTGAAACCGTAAATGTAGCGCGTTGACTTTTGTACTCTCATCCGATTCGAGGCCGGCCGCTCAAGGCCGCTCTTGACGGTCAGCAAGTGCAGACATGTCCTTGAGTGTCGTAAGTGCGCAAGTAGCTTTCGCAGTTTCCACGTCGCATCATCCGATACAATCTAGGCGACATAGCCGCAGGCACAGAACGCAGAAGCTTGAGGCATAGTATTCCACCGTACTTCGATAGGGGCACCGGGGTATGAGTCCGCAAGACGTACCGACCGTATTCGTTGTCGATGATGATGCTGACGTGCGTGAGTCTCTTCAGGAACTCCTGGAGTCGGTCGGCCTACACTCCCAGTCTTTTGGAACTGCACAAGAGTTCTTAGGGGTTGGGCACGGTGACGGTCCCAGTTGCCTGATTTTGGATGTGAGGCTTCCTGGCATCAGCGGCCTGGATCTTCAGCACGAACTGAAAAGAGGGAGAATACATATCCCCATTATTTTTCTCACGGCTCACGCTGACGTTCCGATGTCGGTCAAGGCCATGAAGTCCGGAGCGGTTGAGTTTCTAACTAAGCCATTCAGGCAACAGGATCTGCTCGATGCCGTCCAGCGATCTCTTACTCGAGCTCGTATCTTGCGCGAGAAAGAGCGAGAGTTAGCTGAATTGCGACATCGTTGTGAAAAACTCAGCACTCGCGAGCGTGAGGTTATGAACCTAGTCGTCACCGGGATGCTTAACAAGCAAATAGCGGCGGAACTCGGTGCCAGCGAAGCGACCGTCAAAATGTATCGCAGCCAGGTCATGAAAAAGATGCAGGCCAAATCCTTGCCTGAGCTTGTCAGGATGGCGGACAAACTCAAAGTCCTAATAACCCGTTGAGTCCCGCCTGGCCGCATCGAATCGCCAATTCATCGAAAGTAGCGATCTAACCTACTAAAGTCTGGTTTTTCCCGCCCAAAGTTCGATTGCTCCAGGGTGTGCACCACGTTACCCTCAGGGCATGCCGTTGGACCAAACATCCAAATTGATTGCGATCATTGATGATGATGATGCCATGCAGGATTCTCTGCGCGACCTTCTGGAGGCGGCGGGACTTGCCGCACGGTGTTTCGGATCAGCGGAGGAGTTCCTCAAATCCGATTTGCATGGTAAAGCCGCGTGCCTCATCGTTGATGTCCGCATGCCAAAGATGTCTGGTCTGGAGTTGCAAGCCAGGCTGAAAGAACAGGAATGCAACGTTCCGATGATCTTTATTACTGCTCATGGAGACGCCCGGATGCGTATTCAAGCCATGAGACGGGGTGCAGTCGAGTTTCTCGCGAAACCATTCGATCATCAATTGTTGCTCAAAAGGGTCCGCACCGCTCTTGATATGTGAGCAAGCGGATTATCGCAGTCGTTTGGGAGCCTTAAACGTAGGGGTTTCTGTGGGAGATCATGGAACAGTGACGAATGCTGGAGCGGCGGATCAGGTCGAGCGAACGTTCGAGCGGATCATCGGCAATAGCGCTGCCCTCGAATCTGTTCTCGCTCAGGTGGAGCAGGTTGCTCCCACAGGCTCGACAGTCCTCATCGAGGGAGAAACCGGTACAGGAAAAGAGCTCATCGCACATGCTATTCACAATGCAAGTCAGCGCTACGGGCGCGCATTTATCAAGCTGAATTGCGCTGCTATCCCGTTCGATCTTCTGGAAAGCGAGGTGTTCGGCCACGAGAAGGGCGCCTTCACTGGCGCGATCGCGCAGAAGATCGGGCGCTTCGAAATGGCTGACAATGGCACGCTATTCTTGGACGAAGTAGGCGACATTCCGCCTGCGCTGCAGCCGAAGTTACTGCGTGTGCTGCAGGAGCAGGAGTTCGAGCGCCTCGGAAGCGGTAGGACTCACAAGGTGGATGTTCGGCTCGTTGCTGCAACCAATCGCAACCTGGGCAAGATGATAGCTCGCGGGCAGTTTCGCAGTGACCTCTATTATCGTTTGAACGTGTTCCCTATCGTGTTGCCTGCACTAAGGGAGCGCCGTGAAGACATTCCCGCTCTTGTCAAGCATTTCGTAAATCTGTTTAGCCGCCGCATGGGGAAGCAAGTCGACTGTATTCCTCCGGAAACCATGGCTGCCTTTCAGTGGTATTCGTGGCCTGGCAACATTCGCGAGTTACAGAACTTAGTGGAACGCTCGGTTATCCTTTCGCGGGACGGCGTGCTTCCAAACCCCCTGCACAAGAGGCAAACGAGCGCCATTATTCTCAGTTCCAACGCCCAGGCTTCCCTATCGTCGATGAACTGGGAAGACTCAGATCGCGGGTTGGTCGTGGAGACGCTTGAGCAGACCGGCTGGGTCGTAGGCGGACCCCGCGGTGCAGCAGCCAAACTGGGACTGAAACGAACCACACTACTGGCGAAGATGAGAAGACTAGGGATTTCACGACCTCTCACTGAGGACGGTACAGATCTTCTCGGCCCGGCACCGGGAGATGTTCAGATTTGAGCCGAACGCGTGAACGACGCTACCGACAACCACGACGCTTTCTCGTGCTGGGAACTGTTCTGACTGGATTGCAGCTGTCGGGCTTCCCGCCGCCGTCGCGCTCGATCCGGATCGCCGGATTTCTCAGTATGCCCACACTGCCTGGAGCGTGCGCGACGGCGCCTTCGCAGGAACACCCGATGCGATTACCCAGCCAACCGACGGATACGTGTGGATTGGGACAGCCGGCGGCTTGGTTCGCTTCGATGGCGGGATGGGGTTAGCAATCAGCCGTTCAATTATGGAGTCGCATGGTGGCCGATTGTGGGCAACCCCCAACGATGGACGAGGTGCAAACTTTCATTTCACCTTGCCGACCGAGGCCCAGTAGTCATCGCCTTTGGCTACCTAAAAGCGCTTCGGTCCTCCTTGTATTCTCGACTCGGTCGACTGCCTTTGCAGTTCGCGCGGGTTGTTGTTAACGCTCTACACCACTTCCATGCGGTTCAAGTTTTGATTCGGCCCTTACTGTACTGGGAACGAGCGTTAATCAGATCGGCAGGTTCAGCTTCTTCAAGAACGCGGTGAACCGCGGGTCGCTGTGCAAGTTCTGCAGTGCGGGCTCCACCTTCGTTCCGATTAAGCCGCTGTCACGTTGAGCATAAGCCCGCTCCAACCATTCGAAGGCCTCGTCGGACTGGTTCCGGAAAGCATAAACCGTGGCGATCTGGTACGCCATGTTTGCATGGTATTGCGTAATTAACTTACTCAATGCGGCATCCGACTCCTTTTTCCGCCCAAGGGCGTGGTACGCAATCGCATACAGAAACGCACGGAAGGGGTCATAGCGCACGAGCTCGATTTCAAGCAAAGCATCCTGAGGCCGCCCCTGCATCACATAGATTTGGCTTAACTCGATAGGGCCGGGAAAAGCATCGGGGCTCAGTGCAAGCCCCTTCTTGCTATCCGCGGCGGCTTTGTCCAGCTGCCCCATCCAAAACTCGGTTTCTGCAAGGCTCTCCCAACTATTTGCATTGAGCGGATCCAAGTCAACCGCTCGGCGTAATTGAAGAGCTTCATCAAAGCGGCCGAATATAGCTGCCGAGGAAGCCGCCGTCCTTACAACCTCGGGATTTCCAGGATCGAGAGCAACCGCCCGCTGGAAGGAAGCGTCCGCTCCAGCCCAATCGAAGTCGACTTGTTGCTTAATCCGTCCCATTTGGGCATAGGCCTCTGCCAGGTTCGGGTTCAGCGCTAAAGCTCGCTCCACCGCTTCACGCGCACGCCGGTGACCCTCCTCAGCGGGAATAAGACCAACGTTGGCAAGCCGGTTGCTTACCCGAGACAACCCGACCCAAGCCAAAGCGTAGGAGGGATCAAGTTGGGCCGCCCGTTCGTAGTACTTTGCTGCCATCTCCGTATCTTTATCTGTGTTCCGCTCAAAGAAATAGTGCCCCTGCAAGTAGGCATCGAAGGCTTCCGGATCAACCGGGCGCGGCCGCGATAACTCTGCCTGTTGTTGCGGGGTCAAACGGAGCTGGATTTCCCGCGCAACAGCCTTGGCTACATCGTCTTCCACATCAAGAATATCCTTCGCTCGATAGTCGTAATCCTGCGACCACAAGTGAGTTTGGTCCTTCACCTGAATGAGCTGAGCGGTAAGGCGTAGGTGATCTCCGCTTTCGCGGAGGCTGTTTTCAAGAACATATTGCACAGAAAGTTCGCGTCCGATCTGGTCCAGGCGTTCGTCTTTGTGTTTGTATCCCATGACGGACGTTCGCGCGATCACGCCCAAGTGTTGCGGGTTAAGCCGCCCTAACTGCGAAATCGTTTCCTCGGTCAGACCGTCCGCGAGATATTCCTTGTTGGGATCGCCAGTGAGATTCTCGAACGGCAGTACGGCGAGCATGATTTTTTCCGATTTCGGCGGGTTGATAGTCCGAAAGTGCCGCCAGGAGGTGTAGCCCGCGCCCCCCAAAATGACGACAGACGCAAGCACGACCGCAGTCTTCCACCATGGAGACCTCATCTGTCGCTCAACTCTCGCCGTATTCTCGCTTATCACCGCGGCGGACTGTTCATGGTGCTCCCCGTCTTTCTCCAAAATGGTTCCCGGCGCCGACTCCCGGTATTCGGTGGCCGGCATCAAGCGATAGCCACGCCGTCCCAAGGTCTCGATGTACCGTGGGCTGTCCGCCGAATCCCCTAGGGCGCGACGTAGGGCCTTGATCGTTGCATTGATGCTGCGGTCGAAATCCACGACCGTATCATTCGCCCACAGCCTGCTCTGGATTTCCTCGCGGGTGACGATCTTGCCCTCACGTTCAAGAAGCATCCGCAGGACCTGAAACACTTGTTCCCTGAGGAGAACCTTATTGTTAAAATCGGACGGCTCAATTGATCGTAGCTCGCCAGTGCTAAGGTCGAGCTCAAAGGCTCCGAATCGAACGCGCCCTGAGGGAATGGTGTCCATAGGAATCGCACACAAAATACAGAATCACGAAACTGTAGCAATGCAACCAGGAATTGTCGAAAACAAGGCTCCAGACTGCTCCCAGGCCGCGCAGCGAATCTCCTTAAGAATCAATCACTTTCTAATTTCACTCCCATTTCATTGCAAAATCACCGCTGCTCCATTTACGCCCGTCCCCTCTTGCGGTAAGTAGGCGAGCATAGAGGTGTTTGATCAAACGACATGGGGTTCGCGGCATGCCAGTGGACAAGAGGTCCAAGTTGATTGCCATTATCGATGACAATGAGTTGATGCAGGACTCACTGTGTGACCTAATCGAGTCCGGGGGACTTGAGGCACAGTGCTTCGGATCAGCCAAGGCGTTCCTCGAATCCGATTTGCATCCCACGATCGCGTGCTTGATCGTTGACATCCGCATGCCGAAGATGTCGGGTTTGGAGTTGCAGGGCAGGCTGAAGCAAGAGGAATCCAATCTTCCGATCATCTTCATTACGGCGTTTGACGATGCCGAGGTACGGGCTCAAGCCATGAAAGAGGGTGCAGTCGAGTTCCTAGCAAAACCATTCAATCATCAGCTGTTGCTCAAATTGCTGCGAGACACCATCAATGGTGAACCGTTTGGCCTTGTCTCGCCGCCCCTTGCCATTGCATCCTGAAGCGCTCGCGGTCCTTCACGAAGTCCTCAACATCCTTTCATACAGTTCCCTCATACAGTTCCCTCTACATGAGATGAAGAACGACTTACTCAGGCGCGTTTCCCATTGCATCCAGGAGTTCGTCATGCGCCTGCAAGTAGTCCAGCTGTGACTGCAGCAGGAGCGCCTTGGCCTCGTATTCCTCGGCCGTTGCCGTATCCGCCTGCGAGTTCAGCACCGCTCCCCGTATTAGCTCCTGCTGACGCACACGGTTCGACTCAGTGCGCAGAGCCAGCACTTCTTCTGACACTTTCAACATCTGCTGCATTCTTTCCAGCTTGTTGTATGCCGTCTCGACTGACAACTCGACCGCATCCGTCAGCTTCGCCAAGTGCTCCTTCGCTTGGGACAACTGCGCCTGACGTTCACGTAGTAAGGCCTTCTTCCGACCCGAGTCGAACAGGTCATAGCCGAAGTGAATACCAAAGGTTCCGAAGTTACGTGCCAGGAAGGGAACATTTTCCTGGTAGCTGTAGCGGGCAAAGGCGTCGACATCGGGGACCCAGATGTCAGTCTTGGTCAAGCGAACTGCGGCCTCGGCTTTCTCCACATCGGCACGAGCAGCACGGATTTCCGGATGTGAGCTTTCGGCAGCCGTCACACATTCCTCGCGCCGCGGGGTCTCCTGAAATTCGGGAACACCTGGATCCAGATCCAGAAGGGTGGTCAGTGGCAGGCCAATCAAGTCGTTGAGTTTCAATTTCAGGTCCGTCACCTGAAAATCAGTTGTCAGTATTTCCTGCTTTGCTTGCAACAGTTGTGCGCGGCTCTCGATCGACTCCTGTTCCAAGGCGCTGCCGAACTTCACCTGCTCGATGCGCTCTTGTTGCAGGGCTTCGGAAGCTTTTATGCGCGCTTCGGTGGCGCTGCGGCGCGCCCTAGCGATCAGAATCGTGTAGTAGACCTGATGAACGGCGAGCGCCACGTCGTTTCTGGTAAGCTCGGCCTTCTCCCGCGAGGCTGTTAACTCGGCCTGGGCCAGATCATTTGTCTGTCTGATCTTGAGCAGGCCTGTCAGCGGCTGTGTGATCTGGGTTCCGCTGGTTATAAAGTTTTTGCCGCCCTGACTGATAATCGCATTCCCAGGTGGAATCGACGTTCCCCCGGCGACGCCGAGACTGCCAGCCTTAATCTGAATCAACTCTGTGTCGGTCGCATGCATGAAGTTGCTGTCATTTCGGATCGTTGGAAAATATGCACTTTTCGCGACCTGCTTCTCCTGCCGTTTTTCCTCGACCGCATAGCCGGCGATGCGAACATCGTGGTTGTGCTGGAGCGCCAACTGAACAGCTTCGCGAAGTGCAATCTGGCGCCGAGGAGGCGTCGTATTGCTCGTTACCTGGGCCGCCGCAATGCAGGTGAAAAGGGCTGTCGCGGATAACACGCATCGCGCAATATTTCGTTTCATTGGTTCGACTCCTTACCGGCGGCCGGAATCTGCTGCATGGCGCTGAGATCGCCGTAGTTCAAGGGCGACTTACGCATCACGGCGACTAGCATCAAGGCGCATGCGCAACTCCAAGCGATCAGTAGAAATCCGTCTAGCAGGCTCAGGCTGTATGCTTGGATCCGCAACCGTGCTGCAATAAGACCAAGCGCGCGTGCGCCTGCCGCGGCAATGCCAGAGGATTCGGCGTAGAGACCCACCGTCATGGCGTGTATGTTCTGATCGGTGATCCAGTTGCCACTGCTAACGTGAAGCCCCAGAAGGTTCGAGTGCAACTTCTCCCGCTGAGCAATGAAGTGGCCCATGTAGATGGCGCCTGCTGTTCCGCCGAATAAGCGAATGACGTGAAAGTAAGCCGACAAGCTGAGGGCCCTCTCTGCTTTTGCCAGGCCGCCGGTGAATATTGCCTGCAGCACAATGCAGCCGACCAACCCAATGAAGGCAAAAGCTTGCCCCACACCGACGAGCAATTCCGTGCGGTAAAAATTCTCCGCCGCCCAGGCGCTGGTGTACTGCGAGCAAAACCAGGCTGCGAACGCTGTGCAAGCAAGCCCGGCTGCGAAAAGCAAGCGTGGATCGACCTTGCGCGACAGCAAAAGTGCTGCAATGAAAGCAATCGGTATGAGCGGAATAGCGCTCCAGATAATCGCGGGACCAATCTGGTCGGCCTCGAAGCCGCGAATGGCCAGCGCCTGTGGAATGAGGATGATGGTTATACACAGCGTGAAGCGGAACCAGAAGAGCAGGCAGCCAAGCAGAATGGTGTTCCACTTCAGCAAATACGTTAGCGCCACGAGAGGGTTGGGAGCACGAAGCCTTCGAACCAGCGCACACAGCAAGAAGAAAGACCCCGACCAAAACCAGGCATTGAACACCCCGGAGCGCCACCAATCCAGCCGTTGGCCTTGCTGAAGAGCCGTGAAAATCATAGCTAGTCCCGCACTTAGGTAAAGGAACCCAACGAAGCTGGGCGCCGGTGCGGTCTGTTTGCGTGGAGGCTGCGGGGGGATTCCGAAGTAAATGCATACCATCATCACCGGCGCAATCACCGCAGAGTTCCAGAACATCCACTGCCAAGACAGGTGGTCTCTGTACCACCCATAGAGTGAAGGAGCGATATTCACGCCTCCGTCGACAAAGACCGCATAGAGGGCGATAGTGAAAGGAAGATATCGCAACGGAATGTTGCGGAGGGCGAACGTCAGCGTGAGCGGATAGAAAGTGCCTGAAGTCAGCCCAGCAACAATAAGCGCAGCAACCAGAAGACCGTAGCTGTGGACGAGTGGGAGAAAGAGAGAGGTAACAGCGAAAAGTCCTGCCGCAAACAGGAGCACGCGCCGCGGCCCTAGCAACCCTCCGAGGTAGACAGTGAAGGGGCCGATAAACATGAGCGATGCATTGAAGGCACTGTCGAGCCAGGCGCCGTCGTCGAGGCTTATGCCCACGTGGCCTTTCAAATCGGCAAGGCCGAGACTGAGCATGCGGCCGGCAAGGGTGACGAGTCCCGCGCCAGTGACGACTCCCAGGATGCCGAGGAGGGGACGCGTCGAGACCTCGGACGGGATAGCCGCGGCGGTCGCACGCGCGATCTCCAGTGCTGACGGGCGAATTGTGATGGTCGAAGCTGCCATAGACTTCGTTATCGTTTGGTGCGGACGGTGGCTACTACCGAAAGTCCGGGACGCAGCGTCGTCGCAACCGCCGGATCGTCCAGCGCGATCTTGACGGGAATACGCTGCACCACTTTCGTGAAATTGCCTGTGGCGTTGTCGGGCGGTAGCAAAGCGAATTGTGATCCGCTCGCTGGCGCAATCTCGGCCACTTTGCCGCGAATGAGTTGTTCGGGATATTCGTCAATTCGCAGTTCGGCAGTGTCTCCAATTTTCACATTAGTCAACTGTGTCTCGCGATAGTTCGCTTGCACCCACTTGGTCAGAGCGACAAAGGAGATCACGACTGTGCCGGGCGAAACCAATTGCCCTGGCCGAACTTGCCGTTCACCCACGGTGCCATCGTCGGGGGCGTAGATTTTGGTGTAGCCAAGGGTTACCTCAACTGCAGCAAGACTGGCCTGTTTGGCATGCAGATCAGCCTGAAGTTGCGCCTCCTGAGATTCGAGCACGGCTTTGCTCCCTCGCTCGGCCTCGGCAGCGAGTTCACTACTACGCAGCAAGGTTTGCGCCTGGTTGAGATCGGCGTCCCGGCTGGCAAGCTGGGCGGAGAGGTTTCCTTCGGCGGCGACAGCGGCCTCTAGGTTCTGCTCGGTCGTCGAATGAGTCTGATACAACCCTTCCTGGCGTTTACGTTCCGAGCGTGCGCGAATCAACTGAGCTTGCACGGCGTCCTTGCCAGCCTCGGCGGCAGCAATCTGTGCCTTCGCCTCATCGATGCCTGCCAGCGCCCTCGCGATGCGCGTATCCTGCAACTGGCGCTGGCGAAGATTCTCCACAATTCCGGCACGGGCCGCCTCAACCGCCGCTTTGGCCTGATCCACTTGCGCATGGTAGTCATCGTCCTGCAGTTCGACGAGGAGATCACCTTTATGCACCTGCTGGTAGTCCGCGACGTCGACCGCGCGCACGATGCCGGCAACCTTCGTACTAAGCGGAGTAAGGTCGCCGCGAACGTAAGCATCATCTGTAACCTGTTCGACCTTTCCGCCTTCCCACGCATTCCAATTACGGGTGAGGGTAATGAAGACCGCCACCGCCAGAAGCACCACAGCAATGGGTGTTATGTAGTTCTGCCACCTCGCGCGGTGAGAAACTGCCTGATCGGTATCGGTCTTGGGCGGCAGCGGTTTCGCGGTCGGCACGGTGGATCCGGCGGACACTGGCGAGGTGGACATCAATTTCGCTCCTTGAGGGTTACGAGATCTCGAAGCGCTGGAGTTCTCATGATTCGGTCTAAGCAACTACGGTTCCACTCACGACGACGAAGTTAACGAACAGAATCCCAGGCTCGCGCTCGCAATCCGAGCAAATTCAGTATGTTTTTTCAAGAGACGGGTAGAGCTCTTAAGTTCCATGAGCGCCATGTCACATGACACCCTGACACTTGACACAAATTACCGCGAAGAATGCAGCCGTAGGAGCGCGCTCTTCTCGAAATTGATCTCAAGAGCAGTAAGTGGCGAGAGGACAATCACAGTCGTGCAGCGCCTTGGCAGGTCGATGGCGCTGCTTGATTGGAACCGTACTTGCTGATGAGCCTTGTGGTTGAAAATCGCGCGGCATTCGCGTCCAACTTAGTTTCGCCCACATGAAAGGAAGCCTATGAACCAAAGGAAAGCTCTTGCGATAATGCTGACGCTAGTCGGGTTCGCGCTGGCAGGTTCCGTCCTGGCCCAGAATTCGAAATCGGTAAAGAAGGATGCGGTCAAGACTCCTGCCCCTAACGATTCTCAAGGGAGTCCCGACGACTTCGTTGATCTATTGCGCAAAGACATACGGACCCAAAAGAAACAGATCATCGCTGAAAATATGGAGTTGAGCGATGCTGAGGCCGAGAAGTTTTGGCCCGTTTACGATCAATACGCGGCCGAACTCTCCAAGATCTACGACGTGAAAATTGCGTTGCTGAAGGACTATGCCGACAACTACAGCGGCATGACGGGTGAGCAAGCCGAAAATTACATCCGCAAACGTGCTGAGATAGAACAGTCAATCATGCAGCTGCGATTGAAATACATGCCTGCATTCCGCAAGGCGCTTTCAGGCAGGGAAACCGCGTTGTTCTATCAACTCGACTGGCGCCTCGGTCTCGCAATCGACGTGCAACTGATCCAAGTGCCGCTGATTAATCAGTAACCACCATCATGCTTGAAGGGCACTTCCAAGCAGTAACCGCCTACGGCTGGGAATCGCTCTTGCATTGCGGAGACCCGGCCTAGGCATCCAAGTCGATTCCAATGGTGGCTTGCTTTGTATTGTGTCGAAGCCGTACATTTCTTTGTTTGTTGCCGGCGTTACGCTTGCATCCACAAGATAGGTCCCGGGTTCATTCTCCTCCATGTACGCGCCAATATTCCCTCTCACGTTTACCTGAATCGTGTTTATGTGTAAGCAGCCATAGGATCAATCTTCGTGTGCCGATGCGCCAT
>Ga0070730_10004705_pt1 | contig 11894 bp, 10 predicted proteins | sample Coa_R1_3_FD_66447 | JGI IMG/M metagenome (GOLD analysis project Ga0070730, IMG submission 66447) | Surface soil microbial communities from Centralia Pennsylvania, which are recovering from an underground coalmine fire - Coalmine... | ecosystem: Environmental > Terrestrial > Soil > Unclassified ... | reverse complement strand
CGAGCGTGCGGCGCTGCGTGGTGAGCGGGTGCAGGTCGCCACGTGGATCGCCGGGAGCGACCGCCGCTTGCGCGTCACGCGTCGTTTTCAGGTGCTGCGGCCTGCGGACGGCGCGACCCTGGCGCGCGCGCGCACCGACTACGTGTGCATCAATCTCGACTCGGGCCGCGCGGCGCGGATGCCGCCGGAATTTGCGCGCGCGTATATCGTGACGGGGAGCTGACCGGCAAAAGCGCCGCAGGCGACTTTTGCCCAATCAAAAACTGACGCGAATGAAGGCTTCCGGACCTCTGTAGCTCATCGACACCACTCCCGGGATGCTGCCGCTGTCGCCCGAGAGCGAGAGGCGCATGCTGGTGAAGCCGAGTCCCAGCGAGAAATTGGGAGCCCAGCGGTACTGCAGGTTGCCGTGCAGGTCGGTGAATGAGCCGTTGAAGCCGCTGATCGCGGCCTTCATGTAGTTGCCATGCGCGTTGATGGAGAAACGCTGCGAGATGGCCCAGACCAGATCGAGCGGCAGCGTCGGGACAGGCTCGGCGGCCGACTTGTCGGTCTGTTGTCCGGTGGCCGCAACCGCGCCCATCGCCTCGGCGTCCATGAAGAAGACGCCGAGTCCGGTGCCTACCTCCAAGGTGTCGCTCCGATAGAGCGAGTAGGTATAGGTCATGCCGAAGCTGCGCCAGTTGATCGAAGTCTGCACCGCCTCGGTCGCGAGGAAGGTCTGATCGCCGAAGACGATGGTGTTGTCGAGTGTCTTCGTGGCGGAGCGGTCCGCCTCGAAATATTCCACGCGCAGCTTGTTGCGCTCGCGGAGGCGGAACATGAATTCGACCCGGCCCTTGTGCATACGCGCCGGGAGCCCCAGGTCGCGCTCGGCGTTCACCGGCGTGCCGAGTGTGCCGGGAGGAACTGCGGTGGTCGGGTCGATGCGCACATCGGTGTGCACCGCGGGCGAGTAGAACGCGCCGAGGAAGTAGAAATGATCGTGGATCGGGCTGGTCTTCCCGGGCGGGCGTGGCGGCAGCGGTGCACCCGAGAGTTTGTCGACCTCGGCATACGTAAGCCCCGACTGAGTCGCGAGAACCGCGGCCGCGACCGCGAGCCAGATGCGCATGCGAGCCTGCACTCCCTCCCGCAGGGGGCCGCGGGGTTCGCCGCATCTTACTGACGGGTGGCGGGACAGTGCCAGCGTCGCCGGACACCGACGTGACGCCGTGCACCCAGCTTCCCGGCGGATGCCGCCGCAGCCGGCAGGCGCGACGCCCCGCTTACCGCTTCATCGCCTCGAAGAATTCCCCGTTCGACTTCGTGTCCTTCATCTTGTCGAGCAGGAATTCGATCGCGGCCAGCTCGTCCATCGGATGCAGGAGCTTGCGCAGGATCCACATCTTGGCGAGCTCGCCCTGGTCGGTGATGAGCTCCTCCTTGCGCGTGCCGGAGCGGTTGATGTTGACCGCCGGGAACACCCGCTTCTCGGAGATGCGCCGATCGAGGTGAATCTCGCTGTTGCCGGTGCCCTTGAACTCCTCGTAGATGACATCGTCCATCTTCGAGCCGGTGTCGATGAGGGCGGTGGCGAGGATGGTGAGGCTTCCGCCCTCCTCGATGTTGCGCGCCGCGCCGAAGAAGCGCTTGGGGCGCTGCAGTGCGTTCGCATCGACGCCGCCGGTCAGCACCTTGCCGGAGGACGGCACGACGGTGTTGTAGGCGCGCGCCAGGCGCGTGATGGAGTCGAGCAGGATCACCACGTCCTTCTTGTGCTCGACCAGCCGCTTGGCCTTCTCGATCACCATCTCGGCCACCTGCACGTGGCGGGCGGCGGGCTCGTCGAAGGTGCTCGAGACCACCTCGCCCTTCACCGTGCGCTGCATCTCGGTGACCTCCTCCGGCCGCTCGTCGATCAGCAGCACGATGAGGTACACCTCGGGATGATTGGAGGTGATGGCGGTGGCGATGTTCTGCAGCAGCATGGTCTTGCCGGCCTTCGGCGGCGAGACGATGAGGCCGCGCTGTCCTTTGCCGATCGGCGCGACCAGGTCGATGGTGCGTGCGGTCAGGTCCTCGGTGGAGCCGTTGCCGCGCTCGAGTTTCAGCCGCTTGGTCGGATGGAACGGCGTGAGGTTCTCGAACAGCACCTTGTTGCGCGAGCTCTCGGGAGAGTCGAAATTGATCTCGCCCACCTTGAGCAGCGCGAAATAGCGCTCGCCGTCCTTCGGCGGACGAATGAGACCGGAGATCGTGTCGCCGGTGCGCAGGTTGAAGCGCCGGATCTGGCTCGGGCTCACGTAGATGTCGTCGGGGCCGGCCAGATACGAGCCGTCGGCCGAGCGCAGGAAGCCGAAGCCGTCCTGCAGGATCTCGAGCACGCCGTCGCCGTAGATGTTCTCGCCGTTGCGCGCGTGCGCCTTGAGGATCGAGAAGATGATGTCCTGCTTGCGCGAGCGCGCCAGGCTCTCGAGACCCATGGTCTCGGCCATCTTCACCAGCTCGTGGATGGGCTTCGCCTTCAGCTCCGTCAGGTTCATGGAGCTGCGCGACTGCACCAGCTCCGCCGGACTGATGATCTCCGAGTCGTCCGGCTCGAACGGCTCGGGCTCGTGCATCATCTCGTCGGGTCGGCCGCCGCCGTTGCCCATGCGGTTGCCGTCCCGATTGCCGTGGCGCGGGCCCTTGTTGGGCCGGTTGCGGCCCTGATTACCGAGATAGCCTCTCATTGGCGTTCTTTACGTGTTTCGACCGAATCCAGGTTGCTGTCGAGAAATGCCGCCAGCTGGGATTTGGACACGGCCCCGACCTTCTGGGCCTCGACCGTGCCGTTCTTGAAGAGAATCAGGGTCGGTATGCCGCGGATGCCGAACTTCGGCGGCGTCTGCGGGTTCTCATCGATGTTGAGCTTGGCGATCTTGATGCGATCCTGGTACTCGCTGGCGATCTCGTCGAGGATCGGAGCGATCATCTTGCAGGGTCCGCACCACTCGGCCCAGAAGTCGAGCAGCACGGGCTTCTCGGACTTGAGAACATCCTGGGCAAATGTGGCGTCGGTGGTGTGCACGATGTGCGGGCTACTCACGCGGTTCAACCTCCGTTGATGCAGAGTGTGGAGTTCTATTGGAAACTGCGGAAAAATCGAGCGGGTCGGCACCAGGCCGGAAAAGCGATGCCAGTTGCACCCGTCAAACGGTTACACTAACTCGTCGGTTGAGTATCTGGGCCCCTGGGGGAAGAGGATTACCGAACTGGCGGGTTCCGGACCGGCTCGGTCCGCTGACTGAGAGACTTTGTAGCGCTTCCGGGCCGCTTTTTCAAGTCCCGGAGCACTTTTCGCATAACACTCCGGCCGTTAACGATGACTGATCCACATTCCGCCACCGTGGCCTTCGCCTCCCTTGGACTGCGCGAAGAAGTCATGGCTGGCGTGCGCCAGGCGGGCTTCTCGCAGTGCACCCCCATCCAGGCGCAGACGCTGCCGATCGCGCTCGCCGGCCGGGACGTCGCCGGCCAGGCGCAGACCGGCACCGGCAAGACTGCGGCCTTTCTCATCGCCGTGTATCAGGCGCTGCTCACCCGTCCGGCGCCGCACGGACGCAACGCCACCTCGGTGCGCGCGCTGATCGTGGCGCCGACGCGCGAGCTGGCCGTGCAGATCCATCACGATGCCATGACGCTCGGCGCGCACACGGGCCTGCGGCACACGGTGGTATTCGGCGGCATCGATTACGACAAGCAGCGCCAGGAGCTGAGCGGGGGCTGCGATGTGCTGATCGGTACGCCCGGGCGGCTGATCGACTACTTCAAGCAGCACGTCTACGACCTGCGCCACGCGCAGGTGCTGGTGCTGGATGAGGCCGACCGGATGTTCGACCTGGGGTTCATCGCCGACATCCGCTACATCATGCGGCGGCTCCCGCCGCCGCAGCGCCGCCAGTCGATGCTGTTCTCGGCCACGCTCTCCTACCGCGTGCTCGAGCTCGCCTACGAGCACATGAACAGTCCCGAGCTGGTGCGCATCGAGCCCGACAAGCGCACCGTGGATGCCGTGCGCCAGATCATCTACTACCCGGCGATGGAGGAGAAGGTGCCGCTGCTCATCGGGCTGCTGCACCAGAGCGAGGCGCACCGCACGCTGGTGTTCGTCAACACCAAGCGCATGGCGGAGCGGCTGGAGAGCGTGCTGCGCGCCAACAGCTTCCATGCCCAGGCCCTCTCGGGCGACGTACCGCAGGCGAAGCGCCTGCGCTTTCTGCGCGACTTCCACGAGGGACGCCTGGCGGTGCTCATCGCAACCGATGTCGCCTCGCGCGGCCTGCACATCCCGGACGTGAGCCACGTATTCAACTTCGATCTGCCGCAGGACCCGGCCGACTACGTGCATCGCATCGGGCGCACCGCGCGCGCGGGCGCCGAGGGCGATGCCATCAGCTTCGCGTGCGAGGAGTACGCCGTGTCGCTCCCGGAGATCGAGGACTACCTCGGCCACAAAATCCCCGCCGCCGCGGTCGCCCCGGAGCTGCTGGCCGCGGACCTGCTGCCGGGCGCTCCCCCGCCGCGCTGGCATCGGCCGCAACACGGCGGGCCGCGCCGCGGGGAAGGCGGCCATCGCCGCGGCCGCAATGAGCGCTCCGGCCGGCCGGGGCACAGGCGCTAAGCGCCTGAAAGGACGGATCTTTCCTGGAGCGGCCCGAAAGAGCTTTCCGGCCGTGACATAAGACCGCCGGCTCGGATAAGCTCGCGTTTCTGGGCCGCCGCCAGCAGCTCCAGGCCGTTCAGCCCGACTTTCCTTTGGCCATCGCATGGCGGAAATCGAAGACAACGTCGACCGCGAGCTGTTTCGCAACGTGGAAAAGCTGCGGCAGTTGCGTATCGAGCATCGCGATCTCGACGAGGTCATCTCGCGGCTGTCTCTGGACCTGCACATCAATGAGCTGCAGCTGAAGCGCCTGAAGAAGCGCAAATTGATGCTCAAGGATCAGATCGCGCGCATGGAGAGTCAGCTGATCCCGGATCTCAATGCCTGATGAATAGCGCCGCACGCGCCATCAAGGGCGTCTTCGTCAGCCTCGCCTCTGCGCAGCTGCTGTGGCAGCTGCCGGTGATACTCGTAGCTCTCGGCGTCGCCTGGATCGTCGAGCGCTCCGCGCAGGCGCCCGCTCCCGGCGCAGCCGGGCGGGTGAGCCGGCTGGACCGCGCGGTCGCGGTCCTGGTGATGCTGGCCCCGCTGCTCGCGGGACTGGTCATTCTGCTCATCGGGCACGGCATTCTCGCGGCGGCCGGCCACGACGTGCGCTGGGTCGATATGGCCGTACAGCTCGCCGCGGCGGTGGTGGCGCTGCGGCTCGGCGTGCACGCGCTCGGGCGGCTCCTCGGTCCTGAGTCGTGGGTCGGCAGCCGCGAGCGCTCCATTACCGTGGTCTTCGCGCTGATCGTGGCCGTAGCGCTCCTCGGCTGGCTCGATGCGATCGAAGCGGCCCTGAACCGCGTCAATCTCGTGCCGGGCAGCGGACAGTTCAGCCTCTGGGCGCTGCTCAAGGGCCTGGTGGTGGTGACGGCCTTCGTGGTGGTGGCCAGTCTCATCGCCCGCGCTATCGAGCGCCATCTGATGCGCCTCGAGCAGCTCGCGGTCTCGACCCGCGTCGGGATCTCGAAGTTCACCTACTTCCTGCTGGTGGGGCTCGGGATTCTGCTCGGGGTCAACACCACCGGCGTCGACGTCACCACGCTCAACGTGCTCACCGGCGCCATCGGCCTCGGGCTCGGTTTCGGCCTGCAATCGGTCGCGAGTAATTTCCTGAGCGGCTTCGTGCTGCTCATGGACAAGTCCATCAAGCCGGGCGATGTGATCAGCTTCACCGCCCACACGGGCGGCGATACCAGCACCAGTAATTTCGGCTGGGTGCAGGAGCTGCGCGGCCGCTACGTGGTGGTGCGCGACCGCGACGGCGTCGACACGCTGGTGCCCAACCAGAACCTGATCAACAGCCCCTTCATCAACTGGAGCTACTCCGATCAGCGGGTGCGCATCAGACTGCCCGTCACCGTGAGCTACGAGGACGACCCGGAAGTCGCTCTGCAGCTGCTGCTCGAGGCCGCGGCAGGCCACCCGCGCATCCTGCACGATCCGCCGCCGGTGTCGCGCCTCATCAGCTTCGAGGACAACGGCATGCGGCTCGAGATCCGCTTCTGGATCGCGGACCCCGTGAACGGGGTCAACAACGTGCGCTCGGACGTCAACCGCGCGATCTGGCGCATCTTCCGCACCCACGGCGTCACCATTCCCTACCCGCAGCGCGACGTCCGTATGCGCGAGCCGCACCCGGCGCTCGCCCCAAGCCCCCTCGCCCCTTCCCCGCCCGGCCGCGACCAGGCGGCGGACTGACGCGGCGGTTCCTCGCGAACCCGTGCCGGTGCGGGTCAGTGCTGAGCTGGAGATTCCGGACGACGAGCTGACGCTGTCGTTCGTGCGCTCCTCGGGCCCCGGTGGGCAGAACGTCAACAAGGTGGCGAGCGCGGTGCAGCTGCGCTACGACCTCGACGGCAGCGTGGTGCTGAGCGAGGCGGTCAAGGCGCGGCTGCGACATCTGAGCGGACGGCGGCTCACCGCAGATGGTGACGTGCTGATCGTCGCGCGCGGATCCCGCAGCCAGGAGCAGAACCGCCGCGAGGCCGGGGAGCGGCTCGCCGAGCTCGTGCGGCGCGCCCTCGTCCAACCCAAGACCCGCAAGGCCACGGCGCCCACCCGCGCCGCGCGCGAGCGCCGCCTCGAGAGCAAGGGCCGGGTGCAGCGCAGGAAGCGGCTGCGCAGGCGGCCGGGCTGGGACGAGTGAAGGAGAGCCGTGCAGTCGCCCGCACGGATGGCGCGCGGCATCGGTTAAAGCACTGAAATCCGTTACGTCTCCGAATCGTCGTCGATTCCCGCTCCGCGCTCCTTCGCCCGTTCTTGCCCTAAGGCGGCGACATCCGCCAGGTCCTGCGGCCGTCCCGCAGCAAGCTTTGCAGCCAGCAGGTCTTCGCGCGAAATGAACGGAGCGCTGAGCGTGTCGTCAATTGCGACGCTGACGCGCCGCTGCCATGCCTCATCGAAATCGACGCCGCTGATGCGCGACAGGATGTCTACCATCACAGGCGGGCTGCCCATGCGGTAGAAGCTGCCGGGCTCGACGAGATCACCCGCGGAGAGACCTTCCAGGGGCGCTCCGAATTGCGTCAGAGCCGCGTGGACTGCCTTGCCATTCTCCGGGTCGGCACTGATCAGAATATCCAGATCGCGGGTCGCCCGCGGCTGCGCATGAAATCCAACCGCATACCCTCCGACGACCAGGTACCTAACCTGGTGGGCGTTTAACGCGGACAAGAGATCTTTGAAGTCTGGGAACATCCGTGCCGCCCTTGAGAGCGTAGAGTTCCAGCGTGAGGTCCGTCACCGCCCGCAGTCGCTCGTGTCCGGGCATACGCTGCCAGGCCCCGTACTCGGCTGTCTTCATGGCCTCGAGACTTCCGTAGCGGGTAATGCGCTTGTCCACAGAGCCAACTTAGCATATCGGCAGCATCGGGCAAGTGGCCGTCATGCAATGGACCCGGCGGGCGGGGCCGCCCTTCACACCAGGCGCGGGCGGATCAGCCACGCGGCGAGCGCCGGCAGCAGGATGATCGCGGCCAGCATGTTCACCAGGAACATGAAGGTGAGCATGATGCCGATGTCCGCCTGGAACTTCAGCGGCGAGAACACCCAGGTGGCGACCCCGATGGCGAGCGTGATGCCGGTGAAGATGATGCTGGCGCCCGTGACGCGCAGGGTGCGCACGTAGGATTCGCGCACGGTGAGCCCCTCGCGCAGGAACTCCTGCATGCGGCTGAAGAAATAGATCCCGTAATCGACGCCGATGCCGGCGCCGAGCGCCACCATCGGCAGCGTCGCCACCGTCAGGCCGATTCCGACCAGCGCCATCACCGCGTACAGCAGCACCGACACCAGCGCGAGCGGCACCACCACCAGCACCGTGCCGAGCAGCGAGCGGAAAGTCAGCAGGCACATCACGATGACCGCGCTGAACACGCCCGCGAGGATGAGCAGCTCCCTGGCCTCGACGGTCTCATTCGTCGCCGCCATGACCCCGACGTTGCCGGCGGCGAGCCGCACCACGGCTCCGGCGAGCGGATTTCCCGCACGCCACTCCTTGACCGCCGTCACCGAGCGCGCGATTGTTTCGGCGCGGTGATCGGCGAGAAACATCATCACCGGGATGACATCGCAGTTCTCGTTCAGAAGTCCGGTGCTGGTCTCGATGTAGCGCGTCGACTGCGTGAGCTGGGTCTGCTCGCGCGGGATGCTGCGCCACTTGAGGCTGCCCTGGTTCCAGCCGGCAATCGCCACCTTGGCGATGAAGGGGAGCGTAATGACCTCCTGCACGCCCGGCACGTTGCGCATGTGCCAGCCGAAGCGGTCGACCCCGCTCATCAGGTCGTGCCGCACGCATACCGGCTGCTGCGACTCGACGAGGGCGGTGAGCACGTCGACGCCGATCGAGAACCTGGCCGTGATCACGTCGTTGTCGCGGTTGTAGCGCGAGTCCGGACGCAGCTCCGGCACCCCGGCCTGGGTGTCCCCGATCGGGGTCTCGCGCCCCTTCCACCAGCCCGCTGCCGCAAGCAGCGCGGCGAGCGCGATGATCGCGAGCGAGGGACCGCGGTGGGTGATCGCCCCCATGCGGCGCCAGAGCGCCGCCCCCATCTGCTGGCGCCGCTCCACGCGCTCGCGAAAGCCGGGGTCGAAGTGCACGTACGACACGGCCACCGGCAGCAGCACGAGATCCGTGAGGATCACGATCGCGACGCCGATGCTCGCGGTGACGGCCATTTCGCGGATCACCTGCACCGGGATCAGCAGGATGGTCACGAAACCCACCAGGTCCGCGAGCAAGGCGATGACGGCGGGCAGCAGCAGCTGCCGGAAGACGCGCCGCGCCGCCTCGAGGCTGCCGAGTCCCGCGGTAGCGGCGTCGGCGACTGCGCTGATCTTCTGCACGCCGTGGCTCACCCCGATCGCGAAAATGAGGAACGGCACCAGCAGGCCGATCGGATCGATGCCGTAGCGCAGCACCACGAGCGAGCCGAGCTGCCAGACCACGGCCACCGCCGAGCACACCACCGGCACGAACGCGATGCGCCAGGACAGGCAATAGACCCGCACCGCGAGCAGCGTCAGAACCAGAGTGATGCCCGCGAACAGCATCACCGAGCTCGCTCCGGCGGCGATGTCCCCCATCACCTTGGCGAATCCGATCATGTGCACGTCGATCCCGGCCGCGGACGCACCGGCGCCCGCGGCGCGCTCGATCGGCTGGCGGACCTTGCGCTCGAGGGCGTTCGCCACCGCGATCGGATCGACGGGGTGTCCCTGGGCGTCCTGATCGAGCACGATCGCGCTCACCAGCGCTCCGGAGAGATCGTTGGCGACCAGCCGACCGATGATGCCGGCCTTGCGGATGTTGTCGCGCACCCGCGCGAAGTTCTCGGGCGTGGGGGTGAAATCCGCCGGCATCACGTCGCCCGCCTCGATGCCGTCCTCGACCACCTCGAGGTAGCGCACGTTGGGCGTGAAGATCGACTGCACCCGCGTGCGGTCGATGCCGTCGGTGACGATGACCTCGTCGGTGGCCTTGCGCAGCGCTGCGAAGAACTCCGGCGTGAACATGTTGCCGTCGCGCGCAATCAGCGCCACCAGCACCCGATTGGCGCCCTGGAACTCGGCCACCTTCGGGTCGAGATAGGTGCGCATGTATTCGTGCTGCAGGGGCAGCGTCTTCAGGAACGAGGTGTCGATGCGCAGGCCGCGCAGCGCCGTCACCCCCAGGATGAGCGTGCCGAGAGCGAACAACGAGAGTATGAGGACACGGTGTCCGAAGATGCGCCGCTCGAGCCAGCCGCCGAATCCCGGCAGCGGCGCATCGGGGCTGGCGTGATCGGCCATCAGCGCGCCTGCGCGCTGCCGGCGGGGAGAGCGAGCGTGATCCGCCGCACCCCGGCCTCGCCGGCCACCGCGAGCGCGTCCTGGCCGACGGCGATCGCCGCCGACAGTCCGCCGCGGTCGCTTTGCTGCTCGAGGCGGAAGGATTGGCCGCCATCCCCGCTCACGAGCACCACGCCGGAGAGCCCGACGACCGCGAGTGCGCCCCCGGGAAGAGCGGTCGCACCATCGAGCAAGGCCACGGTGCCGGTCTCGAGCCGCCGCCAGCTCACACCTGCATCCTCGGACCGGTACAGCTTGCCGCGCAGGCCCGTCACGAGCAGTGCATCACCCCCGAGCGGCAGCACGTCGAAGAACGAGCCACTGTAGGGGGAGGCGAGCTCCTGCCAGCGAGCGCCGCGGTCATCGCTGCGGTAGAGGTGTCCCGCTTCGCCCGCGATATAGAGCCGATCGGCGGATGCACCCACGATGCGATTCAGGTGGTACCCGCCCCCCGACTCCTCGATGCCGGGCGACTCGGCCGCGGCGGCCGCGCGACCCGCAGGTCGCCGGGCCGGCGCGGGCGCAAAGGCGCGCACCTGCCAGCTCGCCCCGGCATCCGCGCTCGCCAGGTAGGTGCTGTAGGCGCCGATCGCGATCGCCCGTCCCTGCGCGCCGCACCAGACATCGAGCAGCGGTCGCTGTGCCTCGGGCGCGTAGTGAACGAGCTTCCAGTTCACCCCGGCATCGTCGGTCGCCAGAATGACCTCATCGTGCCCGACGGCGAGCCCGTGGCGGGCGTCGAAGAAGCACACGCCCGTAAGAAGTGCCTGCGCCGGGACGCTCGCCGCCTGCGTCCAGCTCGTGCCGCGATCATCGGAGAGTACGATCACACCGCGGTCGCCGACCGCCACCAGCCGCCCGGCGGCGCTCGCGAGCGCGATCAGCAGTGTGTGAGGCGCGAGCCGCGCAGCCTCGGCGCTCCTCGGTGGGGCAGCCGGGGGCGCCGGCTGTGCCGCCTGCGCCGCCGCGCCGCAGACCACCAGCGCGAGCGCGGCCGCGAGCGCCGGCCAGGAGCTTCGGGGCGCGCCCGAACTCACGGCGTCCTACCGGATGCCGCGGCGCTCCAGCATGCTCGGCTGATAGTCGGCGGGTGTGCGCTTGATGCTGAAATCGTAGGAATGCGGCTCCTCGCTCTGCAGCCCGAGCGCCAGATAGCGCCCATTCGAGAGATCCATCACCAGCTCGAGCGATGTCCAGAGCGAGGGCAGATTGTAGTAGGTCATCGCGTGCCCTTCCTGCACGCGGTAGAGCTGTCCGCGCACGTCGTAGCAGTCGACCGCGACGGTCTGCCAGGAGTCCTCATCGACGTACAGCGTGCGCCGGCTGTAGATATGGCTCATGCCGGGCTTGAGGGTCGCATCGACGACCCACACGCGGTGCAGCTCGTAGCGCGCGTAATCCTGGTTGATGTGGTTCCTGGTGAGGAGCTCCGCGTACTTGAGCTTTCCGTCCTGCAGACGATAGGAGTTGTAGGGGACGTAGATCTCTTTCTTGCCCACCAGTTTCCAGTTGTAGCGCTGCGGGCTGCCGTTGTAGACGTCGAACTGGTCGTCGGTGCGCAGGTTGTCGGCATTGGTGCCGGGGTTGTCGAAGGCCACGTTGGGCGCGCGCAGCACGCGCCGCTGACCGGGGTTGTAGATCCAGGCGCGCCGGCTCTCCTTCGCCTGATTCAGCGTCTCCTGCACCAGCAGCACCTCGCCGGCGAGTCGCGCGGGCGCCGTGGTCTCCTGTGTGAAGTAGACGAAAATATTGTTCATGGCCGCTTCGGTCATGCCCGGCTGGTAGTACGGGAAGTAGAACTCCTCCCTGAACTTCACCAGCGTGAAGCCACCGCCGGCCGTCATCGGCGCCTGTCCGATCTGCAGGCCCGCCGCCAGGCCGCGGTAGCGCG
>Ga0070730_10004704_pt1 | contig 11894 bp, 8 predicted proteins | sample Coa_R1_3_FD_66447 | JGI IMG/M metagenome (GOLD analysis project Ga0070730, IMG submission 66447) | Surface soil microbial communities from Centralia Pennsylvania, which are recovering from an underground coalmine fire - Coalmine... | ecosystem: Environmental > Terrestrial > Soil > Unclassified ... | reverse complement strand
TCTTTGGAATAATTTAATTTTCGCAAGTCCCTTACAGAGGTGAGAGGCCGCTGAAGAATTGCTGAATATCGGCGCTGAGGAGATCCGGCTCCTCTAACGCGGCAAAATGTCCTCCCCGTGACATTTCTGTCCAACGTTGTACTCGCAGGAAGCGTTCTCCTAATTCGCGCGGCGGTACGGTTAGATCTTTGGGGAAGGTAGCTACTCCCGCCGGAACCTCAATATACTGCCCCGCCTGCAGTTGTGGCGCGGTGCGTACATCCTCATAGTAAAGGCGAGCGCTGGAAGAGATTGTCTCCGTCACCCAGTAGATCATGATGTTCGTGAGCAACTCATCTTTGCTGAAACGCTTTTCGACATCGCCATCGCAGTCGCTCCACGCGCGAAACTTTTCTACAATCCAACTGGCCAGGCCAACAGGCGAATCATTCAACCCATACGTTACTGTCTGTGGCTTCGTCGATTGGATCATCGCGTATCCTCCCTCTTGCATGAACCAGCCCCCGGCGGCGGCGAGAAACCTTTCCTCGCCTGGTGTTGGATTGGACACATCCGGGGCAAAAGCCATTTCTCTCGGAAAGCCGATATCGGTCAGATGGATACCGATGAGCCGCTCAGGATGAGCCAGCGCGAGCAACCTTGTGACCCGGCTACCAATGTCGCCGCCTGCCGCCGCATACTTCTGGTACCCCAGCTCCTCGGTCATCAGACGCGCCAGCACCTCAGCGCTACGCGTTGAGCGCATGGAGCCCGCCCCTGGACGGCTGGAGAAGCCAAAGCCTGGCAGTGAAGGCACGATCACGTCGAAGGAGTGAGCCGGATCTCCGCCGTAACTGGCTGGATCGGTCAGCCTTGGAATGAGTTTGGAGAAACGATAGAATGAATCAGGCCAGCCATGCACTAAGATGATGGGTGTCGGGTTCGGCCCCTTGCCACGCTCGTGGATAAAATGGATGCTTTGCCCGTCGATCTCGGTACGAAATTGCGCGAATTGATTCAGTTTTGCCTCCTGGGCACGCCAATCGTATTCATGCTGCCAGTAGGAGACCAGCTCTTTGAGATATGCACGATTCGTGCCGTAGTTCCAGCCCTCGATCTCATCGGTCCAGCGAGTTTGAGCCAGGCGTGCACGCAGATCGTCAAGGGTGGCCTGGGGGACAGCGATTTTAAACGGTTCGATTTTCATGGGTGACAATTTCCTTCTGTGTGTTTTTCTCTTTGTTCGTTTGCCAGTAGTGTTGCATGTTGAACGAGCATGCAATACATGCGTCAGCGTCTCAACCAGACGACGATACATATCGACTCTGTTTACCAACTCCTCATGCAGAGGTGTCTCGCTCGTTGCTAGTTCGAGCAAAGGCAAACCAAGCCGACGAATGGTAAGCAACACGCCATAGAGAGCGGCTTGATCTCTGAGTTGCCCGGACAACAACGTCGTTCCTGAGATTTCACGGGAGACCTCCAGGTTGTTCAACCATTCCTGCCAGGATGGATCAAGATGCCCACTGATGCGAATGCGACAGTACATATGCAGATCTTTCTCCGTTCGCGTGTTCTTCATGGGAGAAGTATACCGGGCATGAGGGAGACCTGTCCTCACCTCCAGGGGTGATTTAGCCAGGGTGAGAAAGAGGGTGAGAAAAAACAGCCTGCTTATTCAGAATGCGAGCAAATCTAACTTACGAGCAAGCTCACTGGCTTGTGCTCGACTGTTCACGTTGAGTTTGCTGTAGAGGTTTTTGACGTGTGTTTTCACTGTGTTGAGTGAAACTACCAGCAGCGAGGCTATCTCTTGATTCGAGTGCCCGGCTGCCAGTAAGCGCAGAACTCGTTGTTCCTGCGAGGTCAATGGTTCAATGAGTGTGGGCGAGGCAGAAAAAACAGCGGGACCCGCGAGCGCAGGGATCTGCTGTGCAATCTCTTGTGTCTTGCCAGCTAAAGCATTTACCTCCAGAGCCCGTTGCTGCTCTTTTTGTTCAAATGCTGTGAGCAGGGTTGAGATATATGAGCGAGAAAGAGGAGCAGAAGCATCATGCTCTTGGTCCAGCGGCTCATTGAGGAGGCTCTGGAGAAGCCGTTTCATGGGAGAGCCAGCTTCTAGATACAGACGGACATAGCCTTCTGGCTCTGTTAGTGTGAGTAGATGAGCCGCAGTGTGCCGGGCCTGAGTATACTCTTTGAGCCCCAGCAGAGCTACAATCTGTAACGCCTGGATGTGAACGACATCGCGCATCCTCCCATCCTGTTCGGAGCGGCTTCGTAAGCGTGTCAACCATTGCAGAGCCTTCTCATACTGGTGCTGCGCGAGATAGACACGAACCAGCGCCAGATATTCCGCCAGGCGAGAGTAGGACAGTTCATCTAGATTGAACACTTCACGTGTTACCCAGCCATTGACAGCAGCAACGTTCCCTTGTGCTATCCAGAGACGGACGCGCATATGTATGAGGAGAGAAGGAGAAAGCACAACGAGCCTTTTTTGTTGGACCAGTTGCTCTATCTCTCGCAAAATCTTTTCTGCTCCTGCCACATCCCCTGCGTCGAGGGCTGCTTCGATCCATTCCGCGTAGATACCATCCAACGCCAGCATGCGCTGCCTGCTATGTGCCTGACTCCATGCCTCCTGCAGATGAGCTTCTGCCTCCTCTCCCCTATTCCACATGCGATAGAGCGATGCCAGCGAGAGGTGAAGATAGATCGTAGAAACCTGCCGGTATTCCTGACCAGCCAGGTCGAGTGCTTCCAGGCACTCCCTCTGAGCCTGATGCAGATTTCCTGCGGCGTGATGAGCCATGGCCAGCCACTGCCCAACCCTCATAAGCTCATAGCCTTTTTGTTCAACGCTGGCCTGCTTTTTCGCTTCCTGGAGCAGGGGAATCAACGAGGGCAGATTTCCCACATCACTGCTACTCAGGATAATGCTGATGAAAAGCAGAATGATGTTCCAGGTCATATCATCTTGCATCGCCATCGGCTGCATCTGCTGGCTCAGGAGACGAAGTTGTTCTCTCTCCCCCGTGCGGATGACCTTGCTCATGGTGCTCCAACCTCGCAGCAGAAGGATACGATTGCGCAGCAGCACTTTTTCGGCCTCTGGATACGTTTCAGAATAAGCAGATGTCTGTTCGACGTTTCTTAACAGGCGTTCAACTCGCGCGATGGTTTGCTCCATCTGTGCTAACGTTGCGACTTGCTGCTCCTCCGATGCGCTTGGGTAGATGCGCTGGATCAGACGCAAGGCAGCAGTAAGGGCGAGGCGCAGATGATCGTGCAAGATTATTTCAGGGAGGGCCTTGATCCAACTATGCACCGTTTCTGCTTCTCCATGCATCCAGAGGTGCTCGGCGCTGCGCTCCATCAAAGAGGTGGCGAAAGCATAGTCTTTAGCGGAAAGGGCATGTGTGACCGCTTCGTGCACATTTCCTTCTGCTTCGTGCCAGCGGGCCGCTCGTTGATGTAAAAGTGGGATAAGTTCTGCCCTGGTGGCGTGTAAACGCGCGAGCAGCGCCTCGCGAAAGAGGTCGTGAAAACGGTACCAGCGCCGCTCCTCGTCAAGAGGAACCAGAAAGAGGTTGGCCCGCTCGATCGTTTCCAACAATTCCTGACTCGCTGCTTCTTCTGTTACCGCCTGGCACAAAGAGGCCGACAGGCGAGAAAGTACAGAGGTCTGCAGCAGAAAGTCTTGCAATGCTTCAGGCAGACGAGCGAGAATATCTTCTTGCACATATTCCAGCAGATAGCGGTGGCTCCCCGTAAACGCACGGATAAATGCGGAGAAATCCGTGCGTTTCTGCATGGCGAGGGCTGCCAGTTGTAAACCCGCAATCCACCCCTCCGTACGCTGTCCCAGAAGCCCCACCTCTTCTTCTGAAAGCGTCAGATCCATACCTTGTCTCAGAAAACTGCTAGCCTCTTCCTCAGTAAAACGCAGATCTTCGTCTCGCACCTCAAACATCTGACCACGCACACGCCAGCGCGAGAGCGGTAGCGGTGGATCGACTCGGCTGGCCAGCACCAGATGCAGGTTAGCAGGAAGATGCTCTATAAAGAAGAGCAGCGCTTCATGTATAGTCTGTTCTTCAATGACGTGGTAATCGTCGAGAATCAGAATACTCTCTCTGGCGCAGATCTGCACCTCATTCAGCAAGGTCGTCAGGATTGTCGAGAGAGGCTGAGGTTGCAGCGAGTGGAGCATCGAAATCGCGATCTCGCCGACAGAGGGCAGGCAGGTGCGCAAGGCCACAATGACCGAGGTCCAGAAGCGTGTCGGGGTATTGTCCAACTCATCCAGAGAGAGCCACGCAACCGGATGAGCATGCCTCTTGACCCATGCGGAGAGCAGTGTTGTTTTGCCCCAGCCTCCAGAGGCAGAGACTAAGATGAGCTGGCGTGAGAGAGCCGCATCCAGAGAAGAGAGCAAGCGCTCTCTTGCTACCAGCGCTGAGGGCAGACGTGGGTGAGAAAGCTTGCTCGCGAGGATCACTACGCGCTCCTCAGCGTCCCTCGCAGTGGGAGGAAGTTCAGTTTCAGCCTTCATTGTCTAACCTTTCTCATAATGGATTCTCCCCAAACCCATCTCGTTTTCCCACTCCCATGAGTATAGCAGAGATTGATCAGGCAGGCAAGCAGCCTTTAACTTTGGGGTGAACGCCACTTTTGCAGGAGAGCTTCACTTTTGCAGGAGAGCTCCCTGCAAGAGTGAAGCTTCCCTGCAAGAGTGAAGCTTCACCCATATACAGGTCGATTTATCGATACCTCCGCCGATTTATCGTGCGTGCTGGCCCGGTCTCCCATCTCTTTCCGAAGCCGAAGTTGGTCCCAATGGAAGCGCCCCCCTCGAACCTCGGGGCCCCCTTCGCAAAACATGACGCCCACCCTTAACTTTCATCAGGGCTTGTGAATGATCTCTAGAAACCTCTTTGGCATCCCTACGCGGGAAGCAATCATTCACGAGCCCTGAACTTTCATGCTTTAGCGCCCATAAGCACTCTTCACGATTGGAAAATTTGGTGCCACATGTATAATATATTTAGATAGTATGTGTGTAAGAGAAAGAGGTTGAGAATGCAGTTGCAAAACCTGCGACGGTGAAAACACAATCCCCTTATTTTTCCTCCTGTTCGATCTGGCTTTATTTTCTCTCTTGATTTTTCTATGATTGTTTTTCGCTTATCGAAAGGAGACTTATCCTTGCCTGATCCAACATCTAATCAGAACAGCAACCCACCAACCTCAATGCCCAATTATAGTCCGGCATCCAACAAACAAGCCTTTGTTGTTCTCATGCGCAAGATCATCCGCGAGGACACCGTCTTACCGCATGAAATTGCCGCCACAATCTCCGGCCCCCTCGTCGAGGTGGCACAAACTCTGCATCACACCTTTCAGCGCCAGGGCCTTGCCGACTTCTGGCAGGTCTACCGCTCATTCTGCAACCCCTATCCCTACCTCAACAACTGGCGAGCGCTGATCGATCCTTCCCTGCCACCAGTCTTCCCACCACCAGTACCCTCTTCTCCGCCCACAACACCCACATCCCCGCCAACGGCTCCTATCCCCACACAAGCACCAGCTCCTGCCTCCATCCTCCCTGCGCCAGCTCACACGGCTCCATCTCCCATCCCTGCCCAGAAACCTGCGCTCTCTCCGACCCGCAGCAGCATGACTCCCCAGCTTCTGGGAGAATTGAATGAACTCCACCAGAGTATCAACAGCCTTCTAGATCTGACAAGCCGCCGGCCCGTTGACCCGCCAACCTCCAAACCGGCCCGGGCTGATAGCATACGTCCCTCTACCCTCCCCCCACCACAGGCGCGAGGCGCTAACAAACCTGCTATCGGCACCCGCCTCTCTGATGTGGCCGACGACCATATCAACTGGCTCTGGAAGCCACGTATCGCCAGAAAGAAAATCACGATGCTCGATGGCGCTCCCGGCCTGGGCAAATCTCTGTTGCTGCTCGATCTCGCCGCTCGCGTCACCACTGGCCGCACGATGCCCGATGGCTCGCCCGGCCTGTTGGGCAATGTGCTGCTCATCAATGCGGAAGATGGTATCGGCGATACCATTAAACCACGCCTCAGCAAGGCTGGTGCGGACCTCTCCCGCGTCATCTCCCTGAGCATGGTCACCGACCACTTTAAGGATGGCGTGCCCTACCGGCGCCCTTTCCTCCTTTCCAAAGATCTGCTCAAACTGACAGAAGCTCTGAAGACCTATCGTCCCTGCCTCCTGATTATCGACCCTCTAACCGCCGTCGCTATCGGCCACAACCTTTACAGCGAGACCAGCGTCCGCGCGATGCTTGACCCCCTCCAGATCCTGGTCGAGCACTATAACGTGGCCTGCATCATCGTTCGCCACCTCACAAAAAACGAGGGTCGGGAGAACTTACTCTACTCTGGCACTGGTTCCATCGCTCTTATCGGCCTGGCACGTAGCGGCCTCCTCGTCACCCGCGACCCCTTCGATCAGTCCCGCTGCCTCCTGGTCCACTCCAAAAACAATCTAAGCCAGCACGCGGACGCCCTCACCTATCGCGTCCTCTCCGACTCAGGCGACGAGTGCCCCTCTATCCAGTGGGGCGAAACCGTCAACATCTCCGATTATGAACTCCTCCATGGCAGAGGAAAAACTCCCTCTGTCATCGAAGAGATCCTACAACTCCTCACCGCCCGCTCCCCTCAGCCCCTCTCAATCGCGGAAATCGTAGATGAACTTGGCCTGAACAAGTCAACTATTAAGGTCAATCTCAGGCGCTTGTTTGCCAAAGGAAAAGTCAAACAACTGGCAGGGAAGGGCACCTACTACATTGAGCAAGCAAACCCTCAATAATATTCCATCTGATTGAACAGTCACCAGATGATGCGCTCCGTGCAGGAAAAGCTGAAAAGTGAGTGTCAGAAAAGGGTCGGATATGACACATTCCAGGAGTGTCCTGGCGTGAGGCAGCGCCGCCTTCTCATGCTTGGAGTCCAGCCGCTCCTGCTTCCTCCTCCCCACGAGTTTTTGGAGCGGATTGGTAGAATGAAGCCTATGTATCGATTTGTATGCTCAAAATGAAAACGGCATGTTTTATACTCTTTTCTAGAAGGAGATGATACTGACTTTTCGGTTTTCCTGGATGAATGTTGAAACCTCATCTACGAAGCACCACCTTGGAGATTCTCCCTCTGTGGCGTTTACGCTTGTTTGTTTCTGTTCCTGTTCCTGTTTTCACACATGCCCCTTCTCACAGAGAGGCGAGGCATCACCCAAAGGAGACATTTTGATGACCACTTCTACTGTTCGCCTGCTCGCTTCCTCTTTACTGGCAGCATCTGATGGTGTCCCGACCCAACCCGCTGGCGCCTATGATCCAGTCGAGCAACTCTGGATAGGCAAGGATGTTCTTGCAAACCATGGGTGTCCCGATAATTCAGCGTGTAGCCAATACTGCCAGGAATCTGGGGAATACGAGGGTGGGTATTGTCAGAGTGATAACAGCTGTATATGTCAGTAGAGGGTTCCTGGTTCGTGTGGATATCCTAGAACGACCATCGCTCTGGTCTTGCGCCATGAAAGAGCCAGACAGGCTCTACCTATGAAGAGCAGGCAGCAAGCAGGATCTGTGATCCTTCTCGTGACCCAATCCTTTGATCCGCATGCCGACGAGCTGCTCGTCCTCTTGCGCTACATGGGAGAGGAGCCGCTGCGGCTCAATACTGAGGCTCTTCCTGCCGATTCGCTGCTCTCCTATCGCTTCGCTGCGGGCTCGGAGGCGGCAGTGTTCTGGGCGCCCAATCAGGCTGATCCAGCCGTGATCGGGCGCTGCAGCCTGCTCCTTGACGGGCGGGTGATTGATGCCGCCCAGATCGGGTCCCTCTGGTGGCGCCGACCTGGCGGGTACCAATTTGGGGCGGCTCTCTCTCCCGAGGAGGAGATCCTGGCTGTGGGGGAGACGGCGCAGGCGCTGCAGGGGTTCTGCCTGGCCCTCACCGCTTCCGGCTGTTATTGGATGAGCGAGCCGGAGGCGCTGGTGCGCGCGAGCAATCTGCCCGAGCAGTTGCGGCGAGCCCACCATTTCGGGTTCGCACTGCCCCGTTCGCTGCTGTCCACCCATCCCGGTGAGGTGCGGACCTTCGCTCAGGCTACTGGTGGCCGGCTGGTCTACCGCTTGCTCTCGGCCAACGCCCCACTGCCGGAGCAGAGGCGCGGCATTCCGACGCTCACGTCTGCCCCTCTCTTGGAAGAGCATCTGGCAACGATCGAGGAGTTCTTGAGTGTGCCTGCGCTCTTTCAGGAGCGGCTGCAAGCTCAGCAGTTCTATCAGGTGGTGGTCATTGGTGAGCAGGTTTTCGCGGCGGCGAGCCTGGGGTCATTGGAGTCGCTTCCCCACTGGTGGTCTCCTCAGGTCTGTGAACTTCCCTATGAGCCCGTGACGCTCTCTGCCGAGCTGGCCAGGCGCTGCCTGGGCTTTGTGCGCAGCTATGGGCTGGAGTTTGGGGTGCTGACGCTGGCTCTCGGGGAGCCAGAGCGCTGCTATTTTGTCGGGCTTGATCCTCTGGGGTCGTTTCTGTGGTTGGAGCAGCAATGCCCGCAGATGTATATGGCTGAGGCGCTGGCTCGCAGGTTGATCGCGGGGAAGAGATCGCAGGTCTGCGGGGTGCTTTGAGCGACGAGTTGTGAGGAGGCTTTATGGATCTCGCTCTCTCTTTGAAGAGCCCAACCGTGTACGGCAACTGTGAGGGTGTGCCTGAGCTTACGGCACTCTCCGATCTTGCGCGGCTCCATGCTCGGCCAGTTCTGTTCTATGCCAATGGCCCCCTCTTGCCTGAGACGGCGAACACGCTCTATGAGTGCTTACGCCAATTGGGGAAGCAGGAGGCGTTGGACCTGGTCTTACAATCCGCTGGGCAGGCAGGATGGCGGAACATGCCTCCAGTTTCCACGGGGGAAGGAACACTCCCATGATCATCCCAAACAGCATCGCTCTCTTCTGCCAGCTTTTCCTGCTGCTGATCTTCGCCTTCTCAGCAGCACGCAAGGGCAGCGATATGCACGCCTTCGCGAGCAACATCAAGGGCTTTGCGCTGCTCCCCAGCGCACTGGTCGACCCTGCTGCGTGGCTCTTCGCTGGCGCGGAGGTGGTGAGTGCCGGGCTGTTGCTGGCCTCTCTCTTCTTCCCACAGCTTGCGGTGCTCCAACTAGGTGGGCTCGGGCTCTCACTTGTCTTGCTGCTGGTCTTCTCCGCTGCTCTGATCTGGGTACTGGCTCGCAGGTTGAACGTGCCTTGCGGCTGCTTTGGAACCACTGATCGGCCTGTTTCCCGGCTGGATCTGCTGCGCAATGCTGGCCTGATGGGGTGTGCAGTGGTCGCTCTGGTATGCATGACCATTGCTGGCTCATCGCCGCCCAGGCCCCCTCTTGCTCTCCTCTTGCTGGGGCTTCAGGCGGCAGCCTGTGGGCTGATCTGGACGCATCTGGATGAGATCGTCTCGTTATTCGATGCTGGGTGAAGGTCGTCCTCTCATGGAATGTGCCAATCTTCGGCAACAAGAGAAAGGAAACATTGATGGAGACATTTCTGATCTTCAACCTGATGGTCTTGTGGCTGCTGATGCTGCTCGTGCTCTCTGTCAGTCTGCGGCTCCTCCGTTGGCAACACACCCAGCAAGCCACCCTTGCGCGCGGGGCTGGAGCCTCTCAAGCCGAACGTGGAGCCTTGAAAGGGAAGCTGGCCCCGGCATTTACCGCCTTTCTCCTTGACGGGGGGCAGCGTGTCACCGAAGCCTCCTACCTCGGCTCCCAGACACTCTTCCTGTTCCTGTCAACCTCGTGCCCGCATTGCCGCACCATCGTTCCTGAGATCGAACGTATCGGTGCCAGGGTGCTGAGCAAAGGCGGCAAGGTGGCCTGTGTCTTTGCTGGAGAGGCCGAGAAGACGCGTGCCTATTGTCAGGAATTGGGCTTGACCCTGCCTGTCCTGTTGGCACCTGCTGAAACAAGCTCATTCAGTGATGATTACAACCGCGCAGGGAGTGTACCCGCCTTTGTGGCCATTGACCCAGAGGGCATCGTGGCCCATGAGGGAGTCGTCAACCGGCGCGAGCAAGCGTGGCGTGCCTTGGTGCAGGAGTGGCAGGTCTATCCGATGCTGGCACAATCCCCAGCGCTGTATCGATGAAGAAGCGAACTCCTCGATCCTCGATACTCCTTCCCTCCTTTGTGATGTAACTGCTCTGACCATCTCAGTCTGTGACCGGTCTGTGCTCGATAACCGGTCACAGATTGAACAAGTCAGAGCAGTAACCTGTAACCTGAAATCTCTCAACCCGCTCCACAGGCCGCTCTAATTCCGGTTACATGTAACCGGGATGTAACCGGGCAGCTCAATGGCTTCGATATCAAGCCCTCTCCCCCCTCCACATGTAACCTGTAACCAATACCACCTCAATCAGCCCCACAGGCCGATCCAGGCCCGGTTACATCCCGGTTACATGTAACCGGGATGTAACCGGGCCTGGACTTAGCAGACCAATGGCTTCGCACTCTCCCTGCAGGGAGAGACGATGCTAGCCTTCGCCTCCTCGGCATCTAACTAAGAGCGACCGCAAGGGATCGCCCCTGCTATACACGCACAAACTACCCGCTCGCTTCGTCGTATAGTAGGGGCGATCCCTTGCGGTCGCCCTGCTCTTGCGGTCGCCCCGGCTGGACCTTCACTTAATCCCTTTTTATTGATTCTTGCTACCAACGCTCTGGACCGGGGCCGCCAGGGTTGGGATATTGTCGCGCAAGGGCAGCGCGGTCGAGGTAGGAATCGAGCCTGAGCGCCGCTGAGCACGGATCGCGGGGGCCTGAGCCTTGCGGGTCGAGGAGACCGTGACCCGGCTGACCAGTTGGATGAACCCCCAGAGCGCAGCCCAGTTGAGTATACCCAGGACCACCAGGAAAATCGGATTCACCAGGTCGGCAGACAGGCCCAGGGAGGAGGTCACCAGGTAGACCAGGCCGGTGAGCAAGATATTGCCCAGGGTAACTGGCATCAGGATCAGCCAGGCGAACTGCATCAATTGATCGGCGCGCAGGCGTGGCAGCGTTGTGCGCACCCAGATGAAGACCAGGCAGAGCCCGTAGACCTTGAGTACAAAGTAGAGTACGGCCAGCAGGTTCCCAACCAGACCCCACACAGGGGTATTCAGGCCCGTCAGATAGGCGACGCCAGGGCCTGAGAAGCCTCCCAGGAAGAAGTAGCTGGCGATAGCTGAGACAATGGTCATATTGCCATATTCGCCCAGGAAGAACATGGCCCAGCGCATTCCGCTATACTCGGTCATATAGCCCGCCACCAGTTCGGACTCCGCCTCAGGCAGATCGAAGGGGGCGCGGTTGGTCTCAGCCAGGCCGCAGGTATAGTAGATGATCAGCATCAGCGGCTGCACCAGAAAGAACCACGACCAGGGGGTAAAGCCCTGGAAGAAGAAGTCCAGCACCGCATTGCCGCTGGAAGTCTTCCAGCTATTCTGGTACTCCATAATCTCTTTGAGGGAGATCGTACCAAGACCATGGTTGTTGAGCACGCTGGTAATCATCACGACGCCAACCAGGGCCAGCACAAGGGGCAGTTCATAGGAGATCATCTGCGCGGCGGAACGCAGGCCGCCGATCAGAGAGTACTTGTTATTGGAGCCCCAGCCCGCCATAATCACACCCACAATATCGAGCGAACTCATCGCGATCAAATAGACGATACCGGTCGCCAACGCAGTGCCTGGCAGGCCAACATAGGGTGAAAGTGGCAGCACCGCAAAGGCCGCGATGACGGGCGCAAGAAAGACTGCGGGCGCCAGCAAGAAGACCATTTTATCGGCGTTTGCGACATGGATATCCTCTTTCAAGAGCAGTTTGGCCAC
>Ga0070730_10004702_pt1 | contig 11895 bp, 7 predicted proteins | sample Coa_R1_3_FD_66447 | JGI IMG/M metagenome (GOLD analysis project Ga0070730, IMG submission 66447) | Surface soil microbial communities from Centralia Pennsylvania, which are recovering from an underground coalmine fire - Coalmine... | ecosystem: Environmental > Terrestrial > Soil > Unclassified ... | reverse complement strand
CCAGCGGCGACCTTCGCTCTGATAGCCGCGCATGCGCCAGAATCGCCAGAGGGCTGCGCAGAGCCGCTGGAGCACAACCGGGCGCTGCTCGGCCGCCCAGGCCAGGGCCGCGCGCAGGTTGGCGTGCTCGCGCTCCACCTGCCGCAGGTAGGCGCGCGTGTCCCCGGCGCCCAGCGCGGCGGCCGCCGCTTCGGCGAGCCCCAGGTAGTACTCGGCATGGGCCGCCCGCGTCTGGCGCGTTTCGCCGGCCGCCGCGAGGCATTCCAGGCCGAAGTCGCGGATGGTCTCCAGCAGCTGCAGCCGCGGCGCCGCATCAGCCTCGGCCACGCCGGCGGCCGGCACGTCCTGCGGCAGGAGGCTGTTGTCGATCAGGGCCGTCAGCAGATCCAGCACGGGTGGATCCGCCCCGGCAGCCGGGGCGGCGGCGCGGCTCGCGGCGGCCACGGCCTCCGCCGCGGCCAGTGTGCAGCCGCCGGCGAAGACGCTCAGGACCCGGAAGAGTCCCTGCTCGGCCGGGGTCAACAGGTCATAGCTCCAGCGGATGGTATCCCGCATGGTCTGCTGGCGGGCGGGCAAGTCGCGCGCGCCGCCGGTCAGCAACCCCAGGCGGCCGCCGGCGGGCGCCGCGGCGCGGTCCGGGGTGCTGGCGGCCAGGCGATCCAGCAGGTCGGGGAGGGCGAGGAGCTTGATGCGCACCGCGGCCAACTCGATCGCCAGCGGTAGGCCATCTAAGCGCCTGCAGATTTCGGCGATCAGGGGCAGGTCCGCCGCGCCCGGCACGAACACGGGGCGGACCGCCTGCGCCCGAGCGATGAAGAGCGCGACCGCCGGGGCCGCCACGTCCAGCGCCGGGGAGTCGCCCGGTTCGGCCGCGGCCCGCAGCGCCAGCGGCAACACGGGAAACTCGTACTCGCCGCGCACGCGCAAGGCCGCGCGGCTGGTCGTCAGGATTTTGAGCGCGGGGCAGGCCCACAGGAGCGCGGCCGGCAGGGCGGCGGCGGCGACCAGGTGCTCGAAATTATCGAGCACGAGCAGCATTTCGCGGTGGCCCAGATAGTCGGTGAGCGCGTCGAGCGCCGGGCTGCCGCCGCTATCCTGGAGCCCGAGCGCTTGCAGCAGCGTGGCGGCGAGCAGATCGGGGTCGGGGACGGCCGCGAGGGAACAATAGCAGATCCCATCCCGGAAGGCGCCGGCGAGTTGGGCGGCCGCCTGCCCGACCAGCGAAGTCTTGCCGACGCCGCCCGGCCCGGTCAGCGTCACCAGGCGGACATCGGGCCGCTGTAACAGCGCGTGCAGCGACGCCAGCTCATGGGCGCGGCCGACGAGCGGCGTCAGCGGGCCGGGGAAGTCGGCAAGCGCCGAGGTGGCCGGGCGATCGGCCTGCTTGGCGGCAAGATGCTGGTCCATGGCGCGGTCCGATGGGCTCCAGGGCGGCCAGCGGGGGCGCCCACGCGGCGTCCCGCTCTGCCTGCATTATACCGCATTTGGGCCGCCGCATTGGAAAGGGGCGCGGGCCCCCATGGGGGCCCGCGCCCCCGAATCCAGAGGCCCCGGCCGGGGGGTTGCCACCGGGCCGGGGCCTCTGGATGACCAGGCTGCCGTTAGATAAAGAGGGGGGCGAGGACCAGGGTAATGGTCGCCAGCAGCTTGATCAGCACGTGCAGCGACGGGCCGGCGGTGTCCTTGAAGGGGTCGCCCACCGTGTCGCCCACGACCGAGGCCTTATGGGCCTCCGTGCGCTTGCCGAGCACCGTGCCATCCGCATCTTTCAGGCCGCCCGACTCGATGAACTTCTTCGCGTTGTCCCAGGCCCCGCCGCTGTTGTTCAGCACGTTCGCCAGCAGGATACCGGCCATCGTGCCGACCATCAGCAAGGCGCCTTCCGCTTCCCAGCGCAGCAGCAGGCCGACCGCCACGGGGGTGCCGACCGCCAGCAGCCCGGGGGCGATCATCTCCCGCAGGGCGGCGCGCGCGCTCACGTCGACGCAGTTCGCATAGTTGGGGCGCGAGGTGCCGGCCATAATGCCCGGGTCGGCCTTAAACTGGCGGCGTACTTCTTCGATCATGCCCTGGGCCGCGCGGCCCACGGCCCGGATGGCCAGGGAGCTGAACAGATAGACCAGCATGGCGCCGATGAAGCCGCCGATAAACACCTCCACCTTAGAGAGGTTGATCGGCAGCACGCCGTCGACGATCTGCAGCCCGGGCTTGATCTGGCGGACCTTGTCCAGGTAGGCCGAGAAGAGCAGGAAGGCGGCGAGCGCGGCCGAGCCGACCGCGTAGCCCTTGGTCAGCGCCTTGGTCGTGTTGCCGACGGCGTCCAGGCCGTCGGTGATGTTGCGGGTGCTCTCCGCCTGGTGCGACATCTCGGCGATCCCGCCGGCGTTATCCGTGATCGGGCCAAAGGTGTCCATGGCCAGGATATAGGCGCAGGACATCAGCATGCCCATAGTGGCCACCGCGGTGCCGAACACGCCCGAGGCAATGCCGGGGTTGACCTTGAAGCCCAGCACGGTGGCCTCCCCGCCCGCGTCGAGCACAACGCCCGGCCCGAGGTGCGGCACCCCCTGCGTGCCGAGCCAGTAGGAGAGGGCGAGCGCGATCGAGATCGTGATCGTCGGCAGGAAAGTCGTCTCGAAGCCGATGGCGATCCCTGAGATGATCGTCGTCGCCGGGCCGGTCTTGGTCGCCTCGGCGATCTCCTGCACCGGGCGCCACGAGCCAGCGGTATAGTACTGCGTGATATAGACGAAAGCGATCGACGTGGCGATGCCGACCACGCCAGCCAGGCCGAACCAGAGCCAGCTCTCGGCCGGCAGCATCAGGTAGGAGACCAGCAGCATGAAGACGACGGAGAGGCCGGCCACCACATAGTAGCCGAAGTTGAGGGCACGCAAGGCGGCCACGTCCGTCACCTCGCCGCCGCCGCCGCCGACCCGCGCGCTGAGCAGCCCGACCATCGACGCGATCAGGCCGAAGGCGCGGACCACAAGCGGGAAGACGATCCAGGCCGAGCTCGTGCCACCGGTGACGGCGAAGAGGAGCACGCCGAGGATCATGGCCCCGATATTCTCGGCGGCCGTCGACTCGAAGAGGTCGGCCCCGCGGCCGGCGCAGTCGCCGACGTTATCGCCCACCAGGTCGGCGATCACGGCCGGGTTGCGCGGGTCGTCTTCGGGGATGCCCGCCTCGACCTTGCCCACGAGGTCGGCGCCCACGTCAGCCGCCTTGGTATAGATCCCGCCGCCCAACTGGGCGAAGAGGGCCACAAACGAGGCGCCGAAGCCGAAGCCGACGATCAGGAACGGCGCCTGGGAGATGCCGCCGCCGATGACCTGGTAGGCCTCGAAAATGGCATAGACGCCGAGCAACGAGAGCGAGACCACCAGGAAGCCCGACACGGCGCCGCCGCGCAAGGCCACCGTCAGCGCCTCGCCCAGGCTGCGCCGGGCGGCCGAGGCGGTGCGCAGGTTCGACCGCACGGCCACGAACATGCCGATGTAGCCGGAGATGCCGGAGCAGATCGCCCCCAGCAGGAAGGCGATCGAGGTCATCAGCCCCAGCTGCCCCGACCCGACGGTCGTCAGGCCCAGGGTGCTACCGGGAATCAGGGCGATCAAAATGCCGATCCCCACCGAGGTCACCGCGGCGAGTATCGCGATCGTGGTGTACTGCCGCTTGAGGAAGGCCATCGCGCCTTCAAAAATCGTGTCGGCCACGGCCTTCATCTCGGGTGTGCCCGTGTCGCGGCTCAACACATCCCGCGCCAGATACGCGGCAAATAAGACCGCGATAATGCCGGCAACGGGGACGAATAGTTCTAATAGACCGACCATGCACTCCTCCACTATAAGGGGTTAATAGGGCGGGCGGCGCCCCGCGGGGTCCGCACCACGGCATCGTAGCGCCGGCCCGGCGCCGCGCGGCGCCGGGCCGCAAAAACAAAGAACCACCCGGCAGGGCATAGCTGAGTCCGGGCGCAGGCCTTGTGAATTGTAACACAATCGGTCCTAGCTGTAAAGTACCCGAATTCCCGGATTCCCGGCCGATCCCTGGAAAAAATCGCGTCCGCGGTTGCGGCGCCGCCGGCTATCGAGTATAATAAGTGCCTGCCACTCCGCGACAATCACCCGCTCTTAGGGAACAGGACTACTCTTATGGCTAAACCCGTGCTCGCGATCGTTGGCCGGCCCAATGTCGGCAAATCCTCGCTCTTCAACCGGCTCGTCGGCGAACAGCGGGCCATCGTCCAGGATCAACCCGGCACCACCCGCGACCGGCTGTACGGCGACGCCGATTGGAACGGGGTCGAGTTCACCGTGATCGATACGGGCGGCCTCGTGCTGGACGAGACCCTGCCCGGCGAGATCGAGTTGTCCAGCGAAGAGATCGTGCGCCGCACCCGCGAACAGGCCCAGGCCGCCATCGAAGAGGCGGATGTGATCCTCTTCATGGTCGACGCCCGGTCCGGCATGACGGGCGCCGACGAAGAGATCGCCGAGGTCTTGCGCAAGTCGGCCAAGCCGGTGATCGTCGCGGCCAATAAAGCGGAGAGCGAAGAGCGCCGGCTGAACGCGGTCGAGTTCTACCAGCTCGGCCTGGGCGACCCGTTGCCGATCTCCGCCCACCACTCGGTCAATACCGGCGATCTCCTGGACGAGATCGTGGCCGCCTTCCCGCCCTCGCACGAGGAGGTGGAAGACGAAGCGGTAACCCGCATCACCCTGGTCGGGCGGCCGAATGTCGGCAAGTCGCGCCTGCTGAACGCGTTACTGGGCCAGGAGCGGGTGATCGTCAGCGATATGCCGGGCACGACCCGCGACGCGATCGATACAGCGCTCGTCTACGGCGAAGGGGACGAGGCGCAACTGGTCACCCTGATCGACACGGCGGGCATCCGCCGCCGCGGCCACATCGAGGTCGGCGTCGAGAAATACAGCGTCATCCGCACCCTGCGCGCGATCACGCGCTCCGATGTCGTCCTGCTGCTGATCGATGCGACCGAAGGGATCACGGCGCAGGATACGCATATCGCCGGGTACGTACTGGAGCAGTTCAAGAGCATGGTCCTCGTCGTGAACAAGTGGGACCTGGTGGAAAAAGACAGTAACACGATCCACGCGTTCACGGCCCGGCTGCGCGAAGAACTCAACTTCATTCCCTACGTGCCGTTCCTGTTCATCTCTGCCAAATTTGGCCAGCGCACCAACAAAGTGCTGCCCGCGGCCCTGGCCGTCGCGGCCGAGCGCAAGCGCCGGGTGCCGACCGCCCAGCTCAATAAGCTGATGAAAGAGGCCACCATGGCCCATCCGCCGCCCTCCAAGCCCGGCAAATGGGTCAAGTTCCTCTACGTGACCCAGGCCGAGACCAGCCCGCCGACGTTCGTCTTCTTCGTGAACGACGCCGAGGCGGTCCATTTCTCCTATAAGCGCTACCTGGAGAACCAGTTGCGCGAAAGCTTCGGCTTCGAGGGCACGCCGATCCATCTGATCTTCCGCACGCGCCACGCCGACGCGGTCGAGTAGGCCGGGCGACCACGCCGCTCAGCCGGCAGCGTACCCGCGCGGATGGGCCTGCTGCCAGCGCCAGGCACTGGCGATGATGCTGTCCAGGTCGGGATAGCGCGGATTCCAATGCAGCGCGGCGCGGATCGCTGCCGCGCTGGCGACGAGGGCGGCCGGGTCCCCGGCCCGGCGCGGGCTGTGGCGCACCGGGATGGGGTGGCCGGTGACGCGACGGGCCGCGGCGATCACCTCTTGGACGGAAAACCCCTGCCCGTTGCCCAGGTTATAGATGGCGCTCGCGCCGCCCCCGGCCAGGTGCTCCAGCGCATGCACATGGGCCTCGGCCAGGTCCAGCACATGAATATAATCCCGCACCGCCGTGCCATCCGGCGTGGCGTAATCGTCTCCGTAAATCTCGGCGACCGCGCGCCCGCCCTGCGCCACCTGTAACAGCAAAGGGATCAGGTGGGTCTCTGGCTGATGGTCTTCGCCGTAATGCTCCGAGGCACCGCAGGCATTGAAGTAGCGCAGGGAGACAAATTTCAGGCCGTGGGCGCGATCATACCAGGGCAGCAGCTGCTCGAAGGCGAGCTTGCTGGCGCCGTAGGCATTGGTGGGCACCGTGGGCGCATCTTCGCCGATCGGCAGCGTGGCCGGCTCGCCATAGACGGCCGCGGTCGACGAAAAGACCAGGACGCGGACTCCCGCGGCGACCAGCGCATCGGCCAGGCTGAGCGAACCGGCGACGTTATTTTGAAAATATTTGCCCGGGTTCTGCATGCTCTCGCCGACCAGCGAATGGGCCGCAAAGTGGACGACCGCGCTGATCTGGTGCTCGCCCAAGGTCGCCGTGAGCCGGCCCGAGTCGAGCAGATCGCCCTCGACAAACCGCGCCGCGGGATGCACGGCGCCCCGGTGGCCTTTGATCAGGTTATCATAGACGACGACGGTATCGCCGCGGGCCACGAGACTCTCGACCGTGACACTCCCGATATAGCCGGCCCCGCCGGTCACCAGAATATTCATCAACAACACTCCTACAGCCAGGATTAGCGGCAGCAAACCGCGGGCCATTATAGCACAGGTGGCGTAGATTCTCACACGCGCCGCGGCGTTGACGGGGATCGCGGCCGCCGCGTATAATGGGGACGATCTTACCGGGTCCTAGATTACACAGCAAGTAACCGCCAATTGATTACTGCGCAGCAAGCGGGGCGCAAGCACACGGTGCCCCGCAGACAGGAGAAGCCAGATGCAGACAGTCGCGCCCCCGCGCCAGCAAGATCCCCCCCTGGCCGCCGCCGATCCCGCCATCTACGCGGCCATCCAGCAGGAGGAAGATCGGCAGCGGATGAAAATCGAGCTGATCGCCTCCGAGAACTACGTGAGCCGGGCCGTGCTCGAAGCACAGGGCTCCGTGCTGACGAATAAATACGCCGAGGGCTACCCCGGCAAGCGCTATTATGGTGGCTGCGAGTACGTGGATGTGGCCGAGCGCCTGGCGATCGAGCGCGCCCTGGCCTTGTTCGGCGCCGATCATGCCAATGTCCAGCCGCACAGCGGCGCCCAGGCCAACATGGCCGCCTACATGGCCGTGTTACAGCCCGGCGACGCGATCCTCGGCATGAGCCTGGCCCATGGGGGGCACCTGACGCACGGCTACAAGATCAACTTCTCGGGCCAGCTGTACCGGGCGACCGCCTACGGCGTGGCGGAGACCAGCGAGCTCATCGACTACGACGCCCTGGCCGCGCAAATGCTGCGCGAAACGCCGAAGATGCTCATCGCCGGCGCGTCGGCCTACCCCCGGATCTTCGACTTCCCCCGCCTGCGCGCGATCGCCGATAGCGTCGGCGCCCTGCTGCTCGTCGACATGGCCCACATCGCCGGCCTCGTCGCCGCGGGCTACCACCCCTCGCCCGTGCCCTATGCCGACATCGTCACCACGACGACCCACAAAACGCTACGCGGCCCCCGTGGCGGCATGATTTTGTGCAAGGCCGCGCACGCCAAAGCGATCGATAAGACCGTCTTCCCCGGCGTACAGGGCGGGCCGCTGATGCACGTGATCGCGGCCAAGGCCGTCGCCTTCGGCGAGGCGCTGCGGCCCGAGTTCAAGCAGTACGCCGGCCAGATCGTGGCCAACGCCCGCGCCCTGGCCGGGCACCTGGAGCAGGGCGGGCTGCGGCTCGTCTCGGGCGGCACCGATAACCACCTGATGCTCGTCGACGTGACCCCGCTGGGCCTCACCGGCAAGCAGGCCGAGACCGCGCTCGACCTGGTGGGCATTACGGTGAACAAGAACGCGATCCCATTCGACCAGCAGCCGCCCGCCCATGCCAGCGGCATCCGCATCGGCACCCCGGCCGTGACCACCCGGGGCTTTGGCCTGCCCGAGATGGAGACGATCGGGCGGCTGATTATCGACGTCCTGCAGCACCCCGCCGACACCGCCATCCTGCAGCGGGTCGGCGACGAAGTCCGGGCGCTCTGCAGCCGCTTCCCGGTGCCGGGGATTTAGCGTATGGCCCAAGTCTATTGCTCCAACCACCCGCTGATCCAGCACAAGCTGGCGAAGCTGCGCAGTGTCGACACCGATCCCAAGCAGTTCCGCGAGATCGTGGCCGAGATCACCGTGCTGCTGACGTATGAGGCGACGCATGATCTACACACGACGGCGGCCGAGATCGTGACCCCGCTGACCACGACCACGTGCCGGGTGGTCAACGAGCGCGTGGGCCTGGTCCCCGTGCTGCGCGCGGGCCTCGGCATGGTGGAGGCGGTGCTCGGCCTGCTGCCCTATGCCCAGGTCTGGCATATAGGCCTCTTCCGGGACGAGCAGACGCTCAAGCCGATCTCCTATTATAACCGCCTGCCCGATCACACCACGGTCGATACCTGCCTGCTGCTCGACCCGATGCTAGCGACCGGCGGCTCCGCGTCGGCCACGGTCGATATCTTGAAGAAGTGGGGCGCGACGCGCATCAAGTACCTGGGCTTGATCGCCGCGCCGGAAGGGATCGCCCAGCTGAGCAAGCACCACCCCGACGTCCCGATGCACATCGCGGCCGTCGACAGTCACCTCAACGAGCGGGGTTATATCGTCCCGGGCCTGGGCGATGCCGGCGACCGCCAGTTCGGGACGGGGTAAGGCATGCATCCCGGCATGTTGGTGGTGGCCGGGGTGGTGCTGGCCGCCTCCTTGCTGCTGACCCCGGCCATCCGGCGCCTGGCCTTGCGCCGCGGCTGGTACGATCTGCCGGACGATCCCCGGCGTGTCCATACCGTGCCCACACCGCGCATTGGCGGGCTCGCCATCTACCTGGCGTTCATGATCGGCCTGGGCCTGACACTCATCCCCGGGATCATGCCCACCCGCCAGGCCCCCCCGATCGGCCCGCCGGAAGGCTGGCGGGTGGGCCTGCTGGCCCTCGGCGCGACGATCATCACGGCCGTGATGCTGGTGGACGACATCCGCGGGCTGAAGCCGCGGCCCAAGCTCTTCTGGCAGATATTCGTCGCCGGGCTGGTGATGTTACCCGACCCATCCTATCTCACCTACCCGGGCACGATCCCGGGTGTCCCCAATAACTGGCTGACCGGCGTGATCGTCAGTTTTGTGCAGAACCCGTTCGGCGACGCCAAGCACCTGCAGATCCAGCTCCTGGCGCCGCTCGCCATCCTCTTCACCTTCTTCTGGATCGTCGGCATGATGAACGCGGTCAATTTCATGGATGGGCTCGACGGGCTGGCCGGCGGAGTCACCGGGGTGGCCTGCGTGGTGCTCTTTGTCGTCAGCCTGCTCGCGGTCGACCAGGACGGGGTCCACACGCCGCAGACGACGATCGCCTACCTGCCCTTGATCCTGGGCTGCGCCGTGCTGGGGTTCTTGCGCTACAACTTCCACCCGGCCCAGATCTTCATGGGCGACAGCGGGTCGATGTTCCTGGGGTTCACGCTGGCCGTGATCTCGATCATCGGCGGGGCGAAAATCGCGACGGCCTTGCTGGTGCTGGCCGTGCCGATCCTCGACGTGGCCTTCGTCATTATCTTCCGCGTGCTGCGGGGCCGCTCGCCCCTGCAGGCGGACCGCGGCCACCTGCACCACCGGCTCTATGACCTGGGCCTGGGCCAGCGGCTCATCGCCGGGCTGTTCTACGTGGTCTGCGGCAGCATCGGTTTCGGCCTGGCCTTCCTGCCCCCCGGCTCCGGCCTGATCAAGCTCGGCGTGCTGGCGCTGATCGCCCTCGTGCTGGGCAGCTTCCTCATCCTGATCAGCCGCCACCAGTTCGACCGCTCCAGCCGGACGCAGTGACGGACCGGCTGCGGCGCAGCTACGGGCATGCGGCCCGCCAGGCGTCGAGATTGCGGTTCTTGATGATGCCGTTGATGTGCCAGGTGGCCGCCGCGGGGCAGAACTGGTCGGTCGTGACGCCCATGTCGGTGTACTCGGCCGCGAACACCGCCTTGCCGGCCTGGACGAACGGCGCGAGCTGGCCGCACCAGCCCTGCGCGAAGCAGTCCTCGCTCAGCGCCCAATCAAAGTAGGGCAAGAGATCCCCCACCTGCTCGATATCATTCTTTAACCCAATGGCGAGGCCCCGCGCGTGCGCCTCGTGGGCGAGCCAGGTGTTGTAGGTGATCTGATCCTGGTAGGTCAGCGGAAACCCCGTCGGCGCGGTGTAGCCGTCAATGTTATCGGGCTCGATCCCGTCGAAGCCCGCGGCCTGGCAGGCGTCCAGCCGCCGCTGCATAAGCGGGCCCAGGGTGGCGATCTGGCGGATGTCGAGCCACTTTTCCCCGGGCCAGCCGATGTAATCCTGGCCCAGCAGCGCCGGCGGAAACTGGCCGGCATCGGGGCGCCAGTTTTCCCAGGCCCCCACGTTAATATAGCAGACGACTTTCCGGCCGCGCGCATGGAGGGCGGCGACGACGCTGGCGTCGTTATCGAAGAGGTCGATATCGTACATTTGGGCGTCGACCGTCTGGTCGATGGGCGTGTTGGTGAGCTGCCACTGCCAGCTTGTGTGCAAGGCCGGCTGCCAGCGGGCCGGCGTGGGGGTCATCGGCGCCGGCGTATGGGTCGGCACCGGCGTCGGGTAGACGCACGGCGCCCCGCCTGTGATCGCCCCATACGCGATCTTGGCGATCTGCCCGCGGGTCGCCGTGGTTCCGGGCCGCAAGTAGGGCCGGTCCTGGTTGTCGCAGGGCTCGCCGGGGCCGCCACAGCTGTAGCCCGAGATCACGCCCCGGCAGTAGGCGGCCTCGACGAAGGCGTAAAACGCGCTCCCGGCCGGCACGTCGGCGAAGTCCACCTGGGGCGGCGCAGCAAGGGCCCAGCCGGCGCCGACGGCGATGATTTTGCTCAGCTGGCCGCGGGTCACATCCGCGTAAGGGTGGAAGTAGGGGCGGTTGGCGCTGTCACAAGGCTCGCCGCTGCCGCCACAGGCGTAGCCGGACACGAGGTTGTGGGCGGCCGCCGTCTCGATCACCGCGAAGAACGGGTTGGCCGGTGGCGCATCGGCGAAGGTATAATTGCCGCCGGCCGGCGTGGTTTGCGGGATGGCGAAGCCGCCCACGACGATCTTGACCATCTGGGCGCGCGTCGTGGGGCTGTAGGGCGCGAAGGTGCCGTCGCCGTAGCCCGAGATCGCGCCGTGACAGGCCAGGTAGAGGACCGGCGTGTAAAAGTAGTCGCCGGCGTGGACGTCGCTGAAGCTGAGCACACAAGGCGTAGAGGAGGGCGTGGGGGTGAGCGTAGGGGGCCCACAGCCCGGGCCGGTGCTGGTCAGCGCGCCCGCCACGACGAACACGCAGGCGGGGGTGGTGGTGGGCGACGGCGTGCCGGTGTCCTGGGGGGCGGCGGGGGCCGCCGCGCGGGTGCCCGCCCCCGCCGCCGCGTAGCCCAGCGCCAGCAACCCGACGAGGGCGACCGCGATACACGTCAGCGCACGGAGCATGGGAACCGTCCTTTCTGGCCGCTTACTTCCGCAGAGGGCCGGCAGTAGATGCCGCCTCGCCCCGCGAGGGATCTGAGCGGATTATAACACACGGCCGGCCTTACCTAGGAAGTCCAAATAAGGCCAAGACGATGTGTTTTATTAACGGAAAGTATAAGATTTGTCATTCTGAGCGCAGCGAAGAATCCGCTGGGGCACGCACCCACGGCCCCAAAGGGCCGATCAGGGCAGCTACACACGGGCGGCGTGGCCGGGAGGCCGGACTCAGCGGATCAGCGGCCCGCCGGTGCTCAACTCGATCCGCTCGGCAACGGATTCTTCGCTGCGCTCAGCTTGACTTTGTACAATTTTGCTTCGACGGTTGGGCGATGAGTAAACGTAGCAAGGTCCTTAACCATAAGGGCCCCGATTATATTTTACACCACCGGTTT
>Ga0070730_10004701_pt1 | contig 11896 bp, 8 predicted proteins | sample Coa_R1_3_FD_66447 | JGI IMG/M metagenome (GOLD analysis project Ga0070730, IMG submission 66447) | Surface soil microbial communities from Centralia Pennsylvania, which are recovering from an underground coalmine fire - Coalmine... | ecosystem: Environmental > Terrestrial > Soil > Unclassified ... | reverse complement strand
TCGCAATGGCCCGAAGATACACGCACAGTGGCAGGGGGCTGGATGCGGTCGAACACCGACTTGCTTTCAGGCCGTCGGGGAGGTTTTTCGCTTGACGTCCCCTTTTAGAGAATGTCTTGATGTTTCCGTTGATGGCCTCGACAACGCCCAGCGGAACCTTCGTTCGACAATAGTTCAGAATTCCATCCAAGTGGTCCAGCAACATCTCTGCGACCTTCTGAAACGGTAACAGGCGCTGCCAGCGGAGTTGGTCCATCCAGCCTTTGAAGTACCGCACCATGGCTCCCTCATAACGGTACTCCCATAGGCGGTCCAGGCTTTCTTTGAGTAAGTACGCTTTCAACAGCCGTCGGTTGAGCGTGAACAGTTCATTCAGTTGCCGCCTTTTCCCCGCCGTCAGATTCACCCAGCGCGTCAAAAGCAGCCAGCGCTTGCCCTTCACCAGTCCTCGCATCCGCCCGCCCTTACGGAAAAACTCTGCCCGCCGCACTTCATCCACGGCAACGTTGGCGTGCTGCATGACGTGGAACTTGTCATAGACGATGCGACAGTCCGGCGCCCATTGTTCGATGCTCTGCCGGTAGGGCTCCCACATGTCCACGCATGCTGCTTCGATCCCTCTCCGCTGCCGGGCGCTCAACTCGTCCTGGAAGAACTCGTCCAGGGTCTCCTTCTTCCGTTCCCGCCCAAACCACAGCGGCTCGCCGCTTTCCAGGTTGCTAGCTACGGTCAGGAGTTTCTGTTTCTTGCCCAGGTGGATTTCATCTACGCCCAGCTGCCGCAGCCTTGGTTTCCGCCGCCCTGCCGCCCAGCGTTCCAGATAGCGCAAGTCGATTCGATCGCACGGCGCTCGCCGCCAGCCCCACTTGCTTGGCCACCCGGCGTGCCGCCGCGCTCTCGCAGGCTTCCCCCACCGCATCCTCGAACCGTTTGCTGAAAGGAGCCTTGCTTGGCAGTTGCGCGACCTTCTCGGCCTTCACCCCGCAATCCGGACAGCGCACCCGATACAGCTCGATCACGACTGTCGTCCGGTACTCAAAGCACGGCAAATCACGGATCTCCCGTTCGCAAACCTCGGCGATCTCGCTCACGCTTCGTCCACAACCGGAGCAAACCAGCTTCCGCTCACTCGATTTTGCGGCGTACCCACAGTCTCAGCGTTTTCGCTTCCTCATGGATCTCACTCCGATACACCCGGTAGCCCGGCCATCCCAGAATCCTCGTCCAGTCGTTGTTCCTCAAACTGCAGAGTGTAGCGGAAAGCCCCGTCCATCAGCCAGCCCGCCGGATTCCTGCGCAGAGCCCATTTTCTTTAGTATCGCCCTATTCTATCGATTCTATCGAGTCCCTATGGAGTCCAAAACGACCGACCCGGCGTTTTGGCGTCCATTTGGCGTCCAAATCGTATGGACCCAACTCTTTTGTTTTCAGTGAATACTGTCTGTAAGTGATTGATATTTTTTGCTTGGGGTGCAAGAGGTCCCGGGTTCAAATCCCGGCGGCCCGACCAAAATTACTCAAAGGCTTTCTGAATGCTCACTAGCATACGGCGTTCAGCCTCGTGCGGATTCCAGGCACCAATTTTCCCGTCGGCTGTGCCGCTCGCTATGTCACGTTCACAGTAATAATACGGGCGCATACGCGCATCAAGTAAAGTTAAGTTGGTGCGCATTCCATTTCCCCTTCCCTTGTTGTTCGTGGTTGCCATGCGGCTCGCGGCGCAGAGTTCCGTTCCGCTGGCGAAGGACTCCGACAAGGAGCAGCCGGCTTCGGCTCCAACCGCCACGTCCGGCGACAATCGCACGCGCCTCGAACTGAACCTGCTGGGCAGGGAGAACACCTCCGGCGGGGAGGGCCGCCGCAACGAAAATGTTCAGTTCAATCTGGTGGACAACAACACGCTGAAGGAATTGAATGTCCGGCTAGGTGCCACCGCTACGATTGTTGAGGAGTTTAAGGCGGAACTGAATTTCTACGGGGCAGAATTCGGCAACCCGCCATCCGCCGTCGTCCGGCTGGCGCGGATGGCACAAGCCAACTGGCACGGAGACCTGTTTTTCAACCATCAGAACAGCATCTTCAGCACTCGTTCGTTTTTCCAGGCGGGTGGCGTCAAGCCCGCGTATGAGAACCGGTACGGATTCACAACGGGCTTCACACCGTGGCGCGGTGGGTACATCAGCGTCCATGGCGGTCAGGAAAAGCTGCGTGGGTTTGTGAACGGAAATGTGCTGGTTCCGACACCCGATGAACGCATCCCTCTGACCAACGATCCAGCCAAGCGCGCGCTGATCGAACGCTTCCTGGCAGCGTATCCAACTGAGTTACCGAACCGTACCGACATCAATCCGCACGCACTGAACACAAACTCCCCGCAGGCGATCGACGGCGATGACGCCACTATTCGCGTGGAACAGGATGTCAGCAGCAAAGATCGCGTGCTGACCATGTACAGGTTCATCGACCAAAGTGTCGACGCGTTCGAGTTGGTAGCGGGCCAGAACCCGGACACGCACACCAAATCTCACCGTTCGCGGATCACATGGAGCCGCGCGTGGAGCCCCACGGTCACAACGAATTTCTCCGCTGGTTTCGACCGTATCCGCTCGATCCTGGTCCCGGAGCCAAATGCTGTCGGCCCCACCGTTTCGATTTCGGGTCTGTCATTGCTGGGGCCGGCGGCGATCATTCCGATTAACCGCGCGCAGAATCTTTACAGTTATGAAGGCCAGTGGAGCAAAACGGGGGCGCGGCATCACTGGACAGCCGGATTCACTGCTATCCGGCGGCAGTTTAATGGGACAGAGACCGACGCGCACCGCGGTTTCTTCGGCTTCAGCAACGATTTCGGCCGGATGGGGATCGAAAACCTGCTGCTGGGCGATCCATCGACCTACATCGTGGCCATTGGAAATGTGCACCGCGGTTTTCGGCAGTGGATGCCAAAATTTTATATCGGCGACGACTGGCGGGTGAGCACGAATCTGACGCTACAGCTCGGTCTTCGCTATGAACCAGCCGGGAGGCCGGTTGAAGTCAACAATTTGAACCGCGTGCCGTACGGCTGCCAGTCTAAGAACCTTGCGCCGCAGTTCGGGTTTGCGTATCGCCTTCCGGCGGAGTGGGGGACTGTGCGCGCCGGATTTGGTATCCAGTACGGCGACATTCTGCCGGTCACGTATTCGCAAATCCGTTTCTCTCCGCCGGGCAGCGTGAAGCTAACTATCAATGCCCCGAGCCTTCTGGACCCGCTCAGCGCAGTCAAACAGAATGGCCAGAGCGCCGACGCGCTCGGGAATCTTTATGTGCTCGATCCTGCATTGCGGTCGCCTTACTCGATGCAATACAACTTTAGTTGGGAGCCGGCATTTACTGGCAAGTGGCGGGTGCAGTTTGGGTATGTGGGCAGCCGCACGCCGGACCTGCTTATCATGTGGTACCTGAACCGCGCGCACGCCGTGCCGGGCATTCCACAGACGACGGCGACCATCAACCAGCGGCGCGCGATCCCCAACCTGGCCGAGATCCGCTACGTGCTAAACGGTTCGCGTGGATATTTTGACGCCGCGCGCGTGCGCCTGGTCGGACCGCGCGTGCACGGATTGACCATGGAAGCCGCTTACTGGTTCAGCAAAGCCATGGATCTGGGAGCCGATTACGCCAATACGGCGTATGACGCCGACTCGCGGCTGTCGCGCAGCCAGTCCGAATTCGAAACGCACAAGGACCGTAAGGCGCTCAGTTTATTTGATCAGCCGAACTCCTTCGTAGCGCGCGCGACATACGACTTGCCGTCGCAGCGCGGGCAGGGCTGGGCACAAAAGATCGGCGCGGGTTGGACCACTTCGGCGGTGGTCTTGCTGAAGAATGGCACGCCGTTCACAGTTACGACACCGGACGGCCCGGGGTACGGCAATGTCGATGGAAACGGCGGCGACCGGCCGAATTTGCTCGACCCGTCCATTCTGGGCCGTACCATTGGAAACCCCGACACCTCGGTGGCCTTGCTGCCGGCTTCCGCGTTTGCGTTCATGGCGCCCACCGCCGAGAAAGGCAACTTAGGGGCCAATATGTTTCGCCGCGGCGGCATCAAGAACGTGAATGCTTCGGTATCGAAAATGTGGCCGATCGGCTCCGACCGGCGCATGACATTCCGCGCCGAGTGTATCAACCTGACGAATACACCGCAGTTCGCCGAGCCGGGCAGCATCCTGGGCACGCCGGAATTCGGCTACATCACCAATACCCTGAATGACGGGCGGGCCTTTCGATTTGGAATTTCAGTTGGCTGGTAGAGCCGATCGTGAAAGACCGCTACCAGCCTAGTCCAATCCACAAAACCTAAAGCAGGTCCCCGCGCGTCAGAACGTAATGCGGCCTGACCAGGAGCCAGCACACCTGCCAATTATCGATACGATTCGCGAACGCCACCAGCTTGCGAGGGCGATTTGAATCGCAGACGGATACCGATAATGTGAAATGACACTTACTATGCATCCACGGGCGGCTCTCGGTTGGCGGCAGCAGCTTTCAGTTCCGCGCAGACAAACTATTCCCAGCGAAAAACTTTTGCTGAAAGCGCCGTGCATATCACAAATACAAGGACCAGCGCCGCGACGTCGCCCAGATGTGCCGACCAAGCCTCGCCTTTCCAGACGCCCTGGAGAAGCGAGACCGCGTAGGTCAGCGGCAGAACGCGCGCAACGGTGTGCAGCGCGGGTGGTAACGATTGCAACGGCACGAACAATCCGCAGAGGGGAAGCATCGGATACAGTATGGCCGCGCCGATAGGCTGCGCGAAGCGCGCCGTGGGCACGATGCTCGAGATCAAGAAACCAATCGACAGGATACTCCACGTACTAATCAGAAGCGCCATCGTAAACCCGAATATGGGAACGGCTATGTTGATTGGGTAGTAGCGCTTGCCGGCGAGCACAGTCAAGGCCAGTGTGACCGCCGTGAGGATCAGTTTGACCAGCACGTGAGCGGTGAGAATTGTTTGTGGGCGCAGCGGTGTTGCCCGGAGGCGTTTGAGGATGCCGCCCTCCCGGTAAATCGAAATGATGGTAACAAGCGACAGCACCCCGCTGAGTGCTATCAGCACCGACACCAAGACGGGGAGCCCGACGCGCACGAATTCGGTGCTGGCCAACGCGGCTGGCGGGAGCCGGCCGCCCATGAAATGACCCACGACGATGAATACTAGGACCGGAAGGATGATCGATCCGAATGCCCCGAGAGGCTCGCGCAGGAAAATCTTAATTTCCAACCAGGTCAGTTTCCAGAGTCCACGCAGCATAGCCTTGTCTTTCTAATCGCGAATCGAATGGCCAGTCAATTTCAGAAACACATCCTCGAGGTTGGGCAGCACGGTGCGGAAGTCGGTGACCCGGATCTGGTTCTCGGAAAGACAATGGATGACCTCGCTCACGAAGTCGTCGCCCAGCCCTCGAATCGTGAAGTGCGAACCTTGGCGTTCCACGGTCTCCACCTGTGGGATGGCGCGAAGATGCTCTTCAGCGAGCTCGTTGTCGGTGGCAAGGGCAACCGTTCGCGCGGGGCAGTGCCGTCCCACCAGTTCCTCCGGCCGGCCAATGTCGATGATCTTTCCATACTCAATGATGGCCACGCGGTCGCACAACCGTTCGGCCTCCTCCATCAAATGCGTGGTCATAAAAACCGTTTTGCCACGGTCGCGGATGCCACGCACTAACTCCCAGATTGCCCGCCGCGACTGCGGATCGAGACCGGTGGTCAGTTCATCCAGAAACACGACTTCCGGATCGTTAATGAGCGCAAGGGCGATGAACAGCCGCTGTTTCTGGCCACCCGAAAGAGTCATGAACCAGGCGTTCCGTTTGTCGGCCAGGCCAAGTTGTTCTAGCAGCTGGCGGGCGTCTACCGATTTCGAGTAGAGCGAGGCCCAGAGATCCACTGCCTCCCACACCTTGATTCTTTTCTGGAGCTGCGCCTGTTGAAGTTGTACCCCAATGCGGTTCTGCACCTGATGGACGTCGCGAAACGGATCCAGGCCCAAGATCGAGATGTGGCCTCGGTCCGGCCGGCGCACGCCTTCGACGCATTCCATCGTGGTTGTCTTCCCCGCACCGTTCGGACCGATCAAGCCAAAGACTTCGCCTTCGTTGACTTCAAACGAAACTTCGGAGATAGCGACCGTGGTCCCGTAGGTCTTGCGGATGTTTGAAATTTGGATGACTGCACGAGGAGTCCCGGAAACGCCCATTCGATGCCCGCCGGCCCTGCCGCGTGGTCGGACTCCCTTCTAATGCGGCACCAATGAGAATATCAAAGCGGAGAACCGCTCCGCGCGAAGCACATCCCCGACCCGCCCCGAGACTTCTTTAGTGCGGCACTTGCGGGTGTTCAACTGGGGAGCATCGGCTCAATATTCCCGAAGTGTCCGGTAACGATTTCGCTGCCGTCACCTGTCCCCGCAATTTAGATATGTTCGCTTCTCTTTCCGGAATAGTTCCTGTCAGGCGTTGGTCATAGACTACGGCAGAGTGCTTGACCATGGACGTTCCGTCTTTCCACGGACGGGGCGCTTGTCTAGGTGGTGGTCCGAAAGCAACACACTACGCCTGCCTCGTCCATAACGCTCCCTCCGGCATGATCTCGTGGTGACCGGGCGACGGAAATGCGAACAACATCGCAGCCGCCGGCGGAGTCCAATGCACAAACAGCAGAAGAGCGGTTATAAACTATTTGGTACGCATACGGTCTACGGCCAGGCGTCGATAAGGAGCAACATATGTGTGATCAGGATCATTTTGAGGAGGACCGGCTACGGTCCGAGGCACTCGGTTTAGTGACACGAAAGCAATTCGGCATCCTGTTAGGAGCAGGCATGTCCATGATGCTGCCACAAGTCGTGAACGCGGCTGCAGTGACCGAATCCGAAGTAAACGTGCCGACGCCGGACGGCGCCGCAGACTGTTACTTCGCACATCCTGCAAACGGCACAGCCCCAGGCGTTCTCATATGGCCAGACATCTTCGGTCTCCGGCCGGCGTTCCGGCAGATGGGCAAGCGGCTCGCCGAATCGGGCTATTCGGTCCTCGTTGTGAATCCGTTCTACCGTGTCAAGAAAGCCCCGACGGCGGACGCCGGCGCCGCAACCCCAATCCCGGAGTTGCGGCCTCTGGCGCAGGGTCTGAACGAGACGACTCAATTCACGGATGCGAAGGCGCTCATCGAGTGGCTGGATCGGCAATCGCCGGTTGCCAAGAATCGGAAGATTGGTACACAGGGTTACTGCATGGGTGGTCCGATTGCGTTTCGGACAGCAGCCGCCCTGCCGGATCGCGTGGGAGCGGTCGCCTCATTCCATGGCGGCGGACTCGTGACAGATATGCCGAACAGTCCGCACCTTCAGGCAGCGAAGACTAAAGCGCAGTTCCTCATCGCGATTGCGGCAAATGATGACATGCGGTCTCCGAACGAAAAGAACGTTCTTAAAGAAACGTTCGAGAAGGCGAACCTGATTGCGGAAATCGAAGTGTACGCTGATGCCGCGCATGGCTGGTGCCCTCCGGATTCGCGAGTCTACAACGAGCAAAAGGCTGAGAAGGCATGGAGCCGTTTGCTTGTGTTGTACAAAAAGCTTTAGCCTGAAAATCAAGTCCGTTGCGCTTGCCGCTTAGCTTCGGACTGTAATTCTGACGCGCAAAAGGTTCTGCGCGGCCGACTGCCGTCGCGCAATGTCCTCGCACTCGCCAGCACGCCGGCAGCTTAATATGGGTAGCTGATCAATGCGCACGCTTTTCTATCCGCTGCTCGCGCTCGGCCTATGCGGCGCCGACTGGCCTCAGTTTCGTGGGCCGAACGGCTCCGGACTGTGCCCTTCCTGCGGACAGATGCCAACCGAGTTTGGCCCTCAAAAGAATGTTCTGTGGAAGACAGAGCTGCCGCTAGGAAAGTCCTCGCCCGTCTTGGCACGGGATCGCGTTTTTCTCACCGCTGCCGAGGGCGATGAATTGATTACGATGTGCCTGAGCCGTACCACCGGGAGGGTCCAGTGGCGGCGATCAGTCAGCGCTGCCAGGCACGAAGCCCAGCACACTCTTAATCACCGCGCGGCGCCCACCGCCGTGACCGATGGAAGGAGCGTCTTTGTCTTTTTCGCCGATTTCGGTCTGACCGCTTATGATTTCGAAGGTAAACAACGATGGCGGTTACCGCTCGGACCATTTAACAGTCAACACGGCGTGGTTGCATCGCCCGTCTACGCCGATGGAAGAGTAATCCTTGTCTGCGATCAGGACACCGACGCATACATTATCGCGGTGGATGCAGATAGCGGCAGGATCGCCTGGAAAAAGCCACGCGACGTCATCAACGGGTACTCCACCCCGATCATTTACCGTCCGGCCCGCGGCCCCGCACAAGTCATCGCACCCGGCTCGTATCAGCTCACCGCGTATTCCATCGTGGACGGCGAACAGCTCTGGTTCGTCCGGGGTCTCACCTGCCAGCCAAAATCGGCGCCAACCATTGCGGGCGATATTGTTTATTTCAGCGGTTGGACTCCGGGTAATGACGCCGGGGAGCAGGTTGAACTCCCCACCTTCGCTGAGGCGATCGCCGCAGCCGATGCCAATCACGATGGGAAGCTGTCTCAGGTGGAACTTCCACAGGCCTGGCAGCCCACAGGAACGTGGCGTGCGATCGACTTGGATCGGGATGGTTATCTGAATGAGCGCGAATGGACATTCTTCCGCACTCGCCGTGCTTCACGCAACGGTTTACTGGCGGTTAAGCTCGGAGGCCGCGGCGACGTGACCAACACGCACGTGCTCTGGCGATTTGAAAAGTCGCTGCCCGACGTACCCACGCCCCTCGTTTACAAAGGCGTGGTTTTCCTTGTCCGAAGCGGCGGGATCGCAACCACTCTGGACGCTCAGACCGGCAAGGTACTCAAGCAGGCGCGTTTGACGGGCGCTCTCGAGGATTACTACGCATCACCCATTGGCATCGACGGCAAGGTCTACATCCCCAGCGAGCATGGCAAGGTGGTCGTGCTGCGTGCTGCTGGCGATTGGGAAATCCTGGCGATCAATGAATTCAACTCGGATATTTACGCTACGCCGGCAGTCGGCGAAGGTCAAATGTACATTCGGACGCAAGATGCGCTCTATGCAATTGGGTCGCCGAATTAGAGCTGGCAGTTCTGCCTAATGTTTCTGTTGCCCGTACCGTAACCAACCCGCAAATGGGCGTCCCCCATTCGGACCGTCACACAAATAGGGTTAGGCATTTCCCGTCAACTTGATCTTCCTGACAATTCCGAATCGCGTTATCCGGCAGTTTGCGGCCTGATGCCCTACTGACGCGATTAGGAGGACCACCTTGGCAGCGCCTTGCAGCGAGCGCGTTAAGCCTTCAACCGGTACTTCTTTTGCGCATTCTCCCACGTCAGCTTCCGGAACACCGCTGAAGTTGTCCCGTTCAGGACCGAGAGCGTCTCTCGTGCGACGAATTTTCCGGCCATCCTGGCCGAGCCATTCCCGCCTTCCGTAACGACGCGGAAGACGTTCTTGGCTTCCAGGAGCTTCTGGAATTTGAATGCTCTCTTGTCGTGTTTCGTTCTGTACATAAGCACCGCCATCCGGGCCGCCAGCAGCAACCCAATGGCCGCCGGCCACAAAGGGCCCAGCGCAATCCACGCAGCTCGCGGTCCCGCTACCGCCCCCGCGCCGAAAGAATACTCAAACTCAATCGTCTGCTGCGCCTCGTCCCGCTTCTGCTGCCCGACTACAAGCCCGTCCGAGGGAGCCGCAAGACAATTCACCAGGTACGCGCTTACCTGCGGTAGATGCCGATTTTCGAAACGCAACTCATGCCCGCTGCGCACCGTACGCAGTTTTATCCGGATCGTTCCCAATCCCTCCCGCATGGACTCGCTGGTGGGGAACGTACTCTCGATCAACGACAACGGCGCCTGTTCGCCATCCACTCGTAGTTCCACTTCCCGCGCGACTCGGGCCGCATAGGTCCGCTCTTCTGCCGGGGAAATCCGCCCGTCGCCATCCTGGTCTATCACAGCCATAAATACCGGCAGCATGGCGACACCGGGCGTCAAGTGGATCTCCACGTCGATACCATCCCGCGTCACTCCGATCAGGGTAGCCTGTAGATACTCGTCCAGCCGGTGCGCGGCCGCGCCTCCAACCAAACTCAGCGCGAGCAGAACGCTCGTTCCGATTCGCCTCATCGTGACAGTAGTCAATGCCCCACCGACTTCTTACCGTAATCGTTTGTCGGATCCCGGTAAATCGTATGGATGTGCATCGTTGGGTCGCCCCCGAGCGGCTGCGGTGCGTACTCGATTACCACGGTCGGCCCCTGAATCCGGTAATACGCCGGCATCCCGTTGGTGGTCGGGCCACTCCATGCGAACCAGGTTTCAGACAGATTCGCCTTGATTTCCGCCATCCGCGCCGGCGCTGACTGTTCGTTGATAATCTCGGCCCACTCACGCATCAGGTCCAGCAGCATCGCCTGCTGGCTCGCGTTCAGCGCGGAGCCCTTAATGCCCTCTGGCTGGATCGTCTTTCCGTCCTGCCCCGGCCCCAGGACCAGGTCGGCCACCTTGTAACTGAGAATCGCCTGCTTTCGCTGTCCTTCGTCCAGCGCATTAATGAGCGCGAAGGCCTTGTCGTTCTCGGCTCCGAGTGGGCGCACGGTCTTGCCGTCCACCGTATACTTCGCGGGCTGTGCCGCCGTGAGGCTGGGCGTGAGAATCCCATCGAGACCCGCCATGGTAATGTTCAGCGCCAGATGATGTCCGCCGAACTGCAGCATCCATGGGTCCTTCACGGAGGGCGTGCCTAGAATTGAAATGTAGAACAAGTCGCGCCCGAACATCGACCCGCGCGCGCCGCTCGCAGCTCTTAACACCTCGTCACCTTCGACGATCGCCAGCACTTTCTCATACCCGCGCTTGCTCAGCGTGGCGGCCAGAAGCGCCATCGCCGCTTTCCTCTGCGGCCCGCTCAGATCGCCCATCTTCAGCCCCGCCCGCGCCACCATCGTTGTTGGAAGGTTCGACCACTTCATCCGTTGCACGGCGTCGTCGAACCCAAACAGCACCTTCGACCGCTGTCCCTCATCCAGTGAGTTCAGGAAACCGTTTCCGCTGGCCACTATCTTGGCAGCCACGCTCGAAGAATTCTGGGCCTGCCCCAGCCCGCAACATAGAACCGCGGCGAGGAAGCTGCTCTTCCCCGACCGAAGAAAAGTTGTCTTGACCATTAGCAATCTCCCTAACAAGGGTACAGCAACGCTGTCGCGGCAGGATGGCAGCGCATCCGGAAAATTGGGCGCCCCGCGCCCACCTATCACCATGGAGCGCGCGCATGGGTTTATGCAACCACCGGCAAACCCATATTGGCCCACTGGCCAAGTGCAACATGATCTCGACGGCTAAGATAGCAGAGACCACCATGACGCAACCTACTAATTCTCGTATCGCCTGGTTCAACGGAAAGTTCATGCCCGAGAATCAGGTATTGATCTCCTTCCGCGACCGGAGCTGGAAGTACGGCGACGGCGCCTTCGACATGACGCGCACCTTTAACGGCCGCGCCTTCCGACTCAAGGAACACATTGACCGCTTCTACTGCTCACTGCGTTATATGCGATTGGAACCTGGGATGAGCCCACAGGAGTTGATCAACGTTTCGGAACAGATTGTAATGCGCAACGAACATCTGCGCAGCGCGGCCGGCGATTGGTGGATCGGCCAGCGCGTAAGTCGCGGCGTCGATCCGATCGGCGATGAAGTGCCCGAGCACAGCGGCCCGAACGTAGTTGTGGAATGCACGCCGCTGCCGCTCAAGGCGCGCGCGCGTCAGTTCCGCGACGGTCTCGATGT
>Ga0070730_10004700_pt1 | contig 11898 bp, 8 predicted proteins | sample Coa_R1_3_FD_66447 | JGI IMG/M metagenome (GOLD analysis project Ga0070730, IMG submission 66447) | Surface soil microbial communities from Centralia Pennsylvania, which are recovering from an underground coalmine fire - Coalmine... | ecosystem: Environmental > Terrestrial > Soil > Unclassified ... | reverse complement strand
GCGGCAACTTTCAGTTCGTAATCCGGCTTGCCTTTTTCAATATCCTCGCGGGGGTAAAAAATGGAGAAGTGGCGTCCACGAACTTCGTCAAAGGTGTATCCCTTGATGCGCTGGGCTCCCTGGTTCCACGTGACGACGCGGCCTTCCGCGTCGAGCAGGAAAATGGCGTAGTCTTTGACGCTCTCGACAAGCAACTGGAGCTGTTGTTCGGGTTTTGACGCCTGGTCCGGCACAGGTTTCATGGAGCAAGTCACACGAGGTAAGTGGCCCGGTACTCGGTCAAATTGCGGTCTTTTCCCTTCCGGGCACCAACGATTCTAACAAGAGAAAAGACATTTGGCGCTTTTGAGGTGTACGGAACCGCCATTTCGATGGTCGCTCCCTCGGCATATTGGTTGGGGCTGAAAAAGCTCACACTTCCACGCCTCAGATCCGAAACGAGCACGACGTCGTTTCCAAGAGCGGGATTGCGGATGCATCCAACTGTTTCGGTGCGGAGGCGTTCAGGGGAACGATGGTCTTGTATTCTTAAATCCAGAACGCCAGACTCCTCGACTGCTTCCGGACTTACCGCGACATGCCCATACGGGCGAATCCAGGTGGTCCAACCATCGCATTGTCCACAGAGGCGCGCAACACTATGGTGGTTCAGAAAGAGATCGGATTCGAACTCATTGAGGTACGCGACTTCGAGGCGCCCGCAGGCAACGCATCGAAGCAAAGCGCGCAGCACGGCCTTATCAAGATCCGTCGTGACAGGGAAGACAATGTCCCAGAGATTGACATCACTTTCCGTCAATGCGATTCCGAATACGCGGGAATTGGAGCCGTGATCCTTGTAATAGCCGACCACTCGCGCCACTGCTTCTTTGTTGACTCCAACACGGCGCACTCTAATGGTCTGGCCGATACTCAGATCGCCATCCACGATGATCGCAGCGCCACCTTGACTAACGTCAATGGTTTGACCTTCGCCAACGAAGTCTTCACCGCGTTCCGCGGCGGCGGAGATGCGAACGCGCAAATTCAGGAAGACTCTTTCACTGCGGCGGAGATTCTTGTTCAAGCCCGGAGCTGAAGGAGGCGGGGCTCCCAGAATGGGCTCACCCGAATTTTTGTCGAGGTCGTTTTGCAAGCGACACCCCAGTAAAAAAAGAATCGATGAGGATTTGACCTGCCCTCAATTCAGAAAACGTCAGGAGTCGCCTTATAAGCCAGAACGGATCTGAACGAAGCCGCAAAGACGTAAATTAGAGCATCGATTGGATGGTCAGCAATCAGGTGAAGGATGGATATGATTAGCATGGAAAGAGTGGATTTTTGGGGGAGCGATACTACTTAGAAGCGGGGCAGGCAAGCCCTCTAGCAGGATGCTGCACCAAAGCTGGGGCTTTAACTTTTGCGCTTGACGTTCGCTTTCTTTTCGCCTAAAGTGCCTGTGGAAAAGATTTCGAGAAGTGGAGGATCGCCCATGCCCCTGACGAAGCGGCAAAAGGAAGTTCTGGATTATCTGGTGGCGTTCGAGACGAAGCACGGTTATGCCCCGAGTTTTGAGGAAATCGGCAAGGGCATGAAGCTCACTTCGTTGGCGACGGTGCACAAGCACATCACTACGTTGGAGAAGAAAGGCTTCATCCGGCGCGGTTACAATCAGAGCCGTTCAATCGAAATTGTGCAATTGCCGAAGCCGGTGAAGGAACAGGTGATTGAGCGGAAGGTCCAGGAGCTTCCGCTGGTGGGGCGTATTGCGGCAGGCCGTCCGTTGGAAGCGATTGAAGAGCGAGAAACGCTTTCTTTGGGCGATTTCGCGCGTGGCGGCAATTCGTATGTTTTGCAGGTAAAGGGAAATTCAATGATCGAAGACCACATCATGGATGGGGACTTCGTGGTGTGCGAGCAGACGCAAGTGGCAAATGCGGGAGATATCGTCGTGGCGCTGGTTGGGGGCGAGGAAGCAACGCTGAAGCGCTTCTATCGCGATACTCCAGGGAAAGTACGCTTGCAGCCGGCGAATTCGGAAATGGCTCCCATCATTGTGGCTGCGAACGACGTGAAGATTCAGGGCCGGGTGATTGGGGTACTTCGGAAGTATTAGCCAGCCTCGATTTGTCCCTTCTCGGGAAAAACCAAAGAAATCCATTTGTAAGTCGCCATCGCTTTGCGCACTGTGCCATGTTCATAGGCGACCGGTTTCCTTGAAAAAATGATTGTGCCAGAATACGCGCTCGTGCATCCCATAGCTTGCGGCGGATCGCGCGAGGAAAACGAGAAAGCGAAAGCGGCACGCGCGGTGGCCTGACAGGACAGGCAGAAGAGGATTGGTTCGTGAGCTTGCCCTCCAAAGTCGAAACCGTCTTGATTGTTGATCCCAATGCAGCCTCGCTTGGGCGGCTGGAAGAGTTGTTGCGTTCGGCGGGGTATCAGGTGGCGACTTCACAGTCGCAGGCCGAGGGATTCCGATTCGTTCGCGATGCTGGAGTAGACCTGCTTTTGCTGTCTGCGGATTTGGGCGACATCCAGTGCTGCGATGCGCTTTCCGAGGTGAAAGGAAACAGCGTGACCGCCGGCACGCGCTTGGTTTTGCTGACGCAGGGCACCGGGGCGGCACGAGCGCGGGGGCTGGAACTTGGAGCTGATGAAGTTCTTTCTTTGCCATGGGAACCTGTGGAACTGCTGGCGCGTGTTCGCGTTCAACTGCGACAGAAACACGCCCTGGATGAATTGCGGGAGAAAACCCGTATCGCCGATGAAGGCCGCGAGGTAGCGCAAACCGCTTTCCAGGCGCTTGCTGTCACCGAGAAGATGACGCGCGACGCCTTCTCGCTGGAGCGCGCGCTAAAGATTGGGGTGGCCGTCCTCATCGGGATCGCCATTCTTATTAGTGGAACATTTTTCGTTTTCTCCCGGCGAGCGGACAAAGAGTCACGCCGAGCGTATGCGGTGATTGCGCAACTCGAGCGCAGCGCACACCGGCAGGAACAATTGGTGGCGGACGCCCGCAATGCGGCCAGTCTTCAGCAGCCGGATGTCCTACAGCAAAAACAACAGCTTCAACAGCAATCGGCGGAGTTACGGCAGAAGCTCTCGGGGGCTGAAGCAAGTGACGTGTCCGAGTTGCGAAAGCAACTTCAGGAAACCACGAGCCGCTTGGAGCGGATTGAGACTGAATCGCAAACCGCCGAACAGGTGATTCGCTCCTATGCGCCGAGCGTTTGCCTGCTGCATGTTTCGGTGGTGTTCCTCGACCATGCTTCGCGGCGGCCGCTACGGTACGAGGGGATTACTGCGAACGGGGAACCTCTGAAGGACAGCGAAGGAAACCCGGCCTACACGCTGGAAGGCCGCGCTCCCGAAGTGCGCGCGGATTTCTTCGGCACGGGGTTTATCGTCGGCGAGGGAAGCATTCTGACGAACCATCATGTCGCGCAACCCTGGTGGAAAAACGACGAACTGAGCAGCGTTCTGAGTCAGGGGCTGGATCCGGGGATCGGAGAGATGACCGCGTACTTTCCGGGCGCGACCGCTGGAGTCAACATCAGCATTGCTCAGATTTCGGAAGAGGCGGATCTGGCGGTGGTGAAGGGCGATCTCACTGGTCTTAAACGACCAGTCTTGAAAATGGACGCGCGGAAAGAAGCAGCCGTCAGTGGAGAAGCGCTTATCTCCCTCGGTTATGCCACGGGCATCAACGCCATACTTGCCCGCGCAGGCGAAGAGACGGTGAAGGAAATCGCCAAGTCCTCCGGGGGAGATCCGGACAAAGTGGTGGACGAACTGGTGCGGCGCAAGCTCATTCGGCCCCTGGTAACGCAGGGCCATATTGGGGATGTTTCGGCCGATAAAATCGTTTACGATGCGCAGACCACTTCGGGGAGCTCGGGGGGACCGCTCATCAACAAAGATGGGCGAGTCATCGGAGTAACGTTTGCGGTGGTCAGAGGATTTGGAGGCTCCAACTTTGGTGTTCCGATCCGCTATGCGCAGCCTCTGCTCAAACCGTAGGCGTTCTGTGCTGGTTTGTCTTCTGGTGGTTGCCTTGGCGTGGCCAGCGGCTGCCCGAGCTTATGCTGTGCTGTCGCATGAAGCGATCATCGATGCGGCCTGGGATAGTCATATAAAACCCCTGCTCCTGAAAAAGTATCCGCAAGCCACGGAAGAAGACTTGAGCCGGGCGCAAGCCTATGCCTACGGCGGGGCGATTATTCAAGATATGGGCTACTACCCGTACGGCAGCCCTTTTTTCAGCGATCTGACGCACTATGTGCGCAGCGGCGATTTCATCCAGGCGCTGCTGCGCGATGCGCAGGACCCTACTGAGTACGCATTTGCGCTTGGGGCGCTGGCGCATTATGCGGCGGATAACGACGGTCACCGCATCGGTACAAACCGGGCGGTGCCTGTATTGTATCCCGGGCTGGGCAAGAAATATGGCGACAGCGTGGCTTATGAAGACGGCAAACTCGCGCACGTAAAGACGGAATTCGGTTTTGACGTATTGGAAATTGCGAAGGACCGCTATGCGCCCGATGGCTATCACGATTTCATCGGATTTGAAGTGGCGAGCCGCGTTCTCGACCAGGCTTTCCGCGAGACCTATGGGCTGGAACTGAAGACCGTACTCGTGGATGAAGAAAAGGCGCTGAATTCCTACCGGCGCGATGTGAGCAAGCTGATTCCCAAGGCTACGCGCATCGCATGGCACCTGAAAAAGGATGAAATCAAGGATGACATCCCGGACGCCACGAAGAAAAGATTTCTTTACAATTTATCGCGCTCCAACTACGAGCGTGAATGGGGCAAAAACTACAAAAAGCCCAGTCCCGGTGAAATTTTTCTGGCATTTCTCTATAAGCTGATCCCCAAATGGGGGCCGCTAAAGATCCTGCAATTCCGCACGCCTACGCCCCAGACCGAGCATATGTTCGAGGCCAGCTTTAATGCCACGCTCAGCCGTTACCGCAAGCTTCTGACGGAGACGGCAGAAGGCACTCTGCAACTGGAGAATGATAATTTTGACGTGGGTGAGAATACCGGGCCCGGAAAATACCGCATGAACGATGAGGCGCACGCGAAACTGCTGGACGAGCTGGCGGAAACGAACTTTACAAATATAAACGCAGATACCAAGGCAGAGTTATTGCACTTCTATGCCGATCCTGATGCACCGTATACGACGAAGCGCAACGCCAAGGCATGGGCTAAAGTTCAGACGCGACTGCAACAGCTGCAGGCGGCGCCGGTTGTTCCTCTCACTGCTAATTTCGGTACGACCGAGCATCCATAGACTTACGGCACATTCAAGCTAAACTTAGACGCATTCGTAGCAGCTCCCTATCGATAAAAACATTGCATTCGGTATATCAAAAAAACTGTTCCAAGCTCGTCGCGTTACTGCGGGACAATATAGAATTTGACTTGAGGCCCCGCGCCTGAATGATGAGGAATACAAAGCCAATCCAGAAGCTTCTGGCCGCGAATCGCAGTGAAATCGCCATTCGCATCTTTCGCGCGGCCAATGAACTTGGTTTGCGCACCGTGGCCATCTATTCGCAGGAAGACAGGCTCGCGCTGCATCGCTTCAAGGCGGATGAAGCTTATCAAGTCGGCGCGGGAAAAGGTCCCGTCGAGGCCTACCTGGACATTGCCGGCATCGTTGCGTTGGCCAAGGAAAAGGAAGTGGACGCAATTCATCCGGGTTACGGATTTCTTTCCGAGAATCCTGCGCTCGCACGCGCCTGCGAAAAAGCCAACATTGCCTTTATCGGTCCCCCGCCAAATCTTTTGGAGTTGTTGGGCGACAAGACTGCCGCGCGAAGACTCGCTTCTTCGGCGGGAGTGCCAGTGCTGCCGGGGACGGAAAAACCGGTGAAGTTCGCTGCAGAAGCGCAAAAAATTGCGAAAGAAATCGGGTACCCGGTGATTGTGAAAGCGGCTATGGGAGGCGGGGGCCGCGGGATGCGCGTCGTGCAGGACGCGGCGCAACTCGATGCGCGGCTCGAAGAAGCTCAGGGAGAGGCGCGGTCGGCTTTTGGCGATGCTTCGGTGTTCCTGGAAAAATACTTGCCTCGCGCCCGGCACCTCGAGGTGCAGATTCTTGGCGATCATCACGGCAACCTGTTGCACCTTTACGAGCGCGACTGCTCGGTGCAGCGGCGGCATCAGAAGGTCGTGGAAGTTGCGCCCGCTGCAAATCTAGACCAAGGAATTCGTTGCGAGCTTTGTGACGCTGCAGTGCAGTTGGCGCGCAAAGCGAAATATCGCAATGCCGGTACGGTAGAGTTTCTTTACGATGTGGATTCGCGAAAGTGGTACTTCATTGAAGTGAACCCGCGCATTCAGGTGGAGCATACGGTCACGGAAATGGTGACCGGCATCGACCTTGTTCGCTCGCAGATTCTGATCGCACAAGGCCACAAGCTGCACGAAGCTCCGCTGGCTCTACCAAAGCAAGAATGCATTCCGCTGAATGGCGCCGCGCTGCAGTGCCGCGTGACCACTGAGGATCCCGCCAACAATTTCGCTCCGGACTACGGAAAAATCTCGACTTACCGGTCGCCAGCGGGATTCGGGATTCGCCTCGATGGTGGAACGGCTTATGCCGGAGCTACGCTCACGCCTTATTACGACTCACTCCTTGTCAAAACTACGGCGTGGGGCGCAAACCTTCCGGAAGCGTGCCAGCGCATGGACCGGGCGCTGCGCGAATTTCGCATTCGCGGCGTGAAAACGAACATTCCGTTTTTGGAAAACGTCGTGAATCATCCCAAGTTTCAGGTGGGCGAAGTCACCACATCGTTCTTGGACGATTCTCCCGAACTGTTTCGACTTTCCAGCAGAGCGGATCGCGCAACAAAGCTACTTTCCTACCTTGGCGACGTGATCCTGAATGGCAACGCCGAAGTGAAAGGGAAGCTGAGTCCCAAAGAATTGGAAACTGCAGTGACTCCAGCGGCGCCGGGCATCGTGCCGCCGCACGGGACGCGGCAGCTATTGAAGAAGCTGGGAGCGAAGAAGTTTGCCGCTTGGGCGCGAAAAGAGAAGCGTTTGCTCATCACGGACACGACTTTTCGCGACGCGCACCAGTCCTTGATGGCGACGCGGGTGCGAACACATGATTTGCTCGCAACGGCCGATGCAGTCGCTCAGCGGCTGCCGAACCTTTTCAGCTTGGAAATGTGGGGAGGGGCGACGTTCGACACGGCGATGCGATTCTTGCACGAAGATCCGTGGCACCGCCTGCGCGTGCTCCGCGAACGCATTCCCAACATTTGTTTCCAGATGCTGCTGCGCGGCGCGAACGCAGTCGGCTATACATCGTACCCGGACAATGTGATTGTCGAATTTGTTCGCGAAGCGCACGCGCAGGGAATCGACATCTTCCGCATTTTCGATTCGCTCAATTCCATTGACAACATGCGTGTGGCCATTGATGCAGCTCTGGAAACCGGCGCGATTTGCGAGGCGGCGATTTGTTACACGGGCGACATTCTCGACAAAGGGCGGCCAAAATACTCGCTCAAGTACTATGTCACGCTGGCGAAAGAGCTCGAGAAACTGGGGACACACTTTCTGGCCATAAAGGATATGGCCGGGCTTTGCAAACCGTACGCGGCGTTCGAGTTGGTGAAGACGCTCCGACAAGAGGTTGGCGTTCCAGTTCACTTTCACACGCACGATACGAGCGGCATCAACTCGGCCTCGGTTTTGAAGGCAGCGGACGCCGGAGTGGATATCGCAGACGCAGCGGTGGCAGCGGTCAGTGGCGGCACCAGCCAGCCGAATCTCAATTCCATCGCCGAAGCTTTGCGAAACACGCCGCGCGACACGCAACTCGACATCGAGGCACTCAACGAGTGCTCCGACTATTGGGAGACGGTTCGTAATTACTATTTGCCCTTCGACTCTGGACCGAGGGCCGGCTCGGCGCGGCTGTACCAGCACGAAATCCCGGGCGGGCAGTACACCAATCTTCGCGAACAAGCCACGGCTTTGGGGCTGGGGCATCGCTGGCGCGAGGTGGAGGGAATGTACGCCGAGGTGAATCAGCTTTTTGGCGACATCGTGAAAGTCACACCCTCGAGCAAAGTGGTTGGCGACATGACATTATTCCTGATGGCCAAGGATACGCAGCCAAAGGACGTTCTCGCGCTCAATGTAAGGCACGACATGCCGTTTCCCAATTCGGTGGTGGAGATGTTTTCCGGAGCTTTAGGAACTCCTCCCGGAGGCTGGCCGAGGAAGTTGCAAAAAATCATTCTGAACGGCCGCTCACCCTTGAAAGGCCGGCCGAGCGCGAGCTTGCCGCTGGCGAATTTCGAGCAGGAGAAGAAACAACTAGAAGAAAGGACGGGTCACGCTGTTGGGCGCGACGACTTGTTGAGTTATTTGTTGTACCCGGAAGTGTTTGCGAAGTTCGACCGCTTTCGACAAACGTACTCAGATGTGAGTGTTCTGCCTACGCCTGCATTTTTTTATGGGGTCAAATCCGGCGAAGAAATCACCGTGGAGATCGAGCCCGGGAAAACCCTCATCATCAAATTCCTCACGTTCAGTGAGCCGCATCCTGACGGTACGCGCACACTCTTTTTCGAACTGAACGGGCAGCCCCGGGAAATTACCGTGCGGGACAAGTCGCTACGCGTTACGGAGCGATCGCATCCCAAGGCGGATCCTGCCGATCCAGGCCAGGTGGGCGCTCCAACGGCTGGCGTCATCAGCAGTGTGGCTGTGCAAGCGAATCATGCTGTGGAACGCGGCGCGAAACTTCTCACCCTCGAAGCCATGAAAATGCAGTCCAATATCTATGCGCCCGTTTCCGGCCGTATTGCTAAACTGCTCGTGGCACCCGGCCAGCAGGTGGAAGCCAAGGACCTCCTGGTGACGATCGCACAGTGAGTTCTGGACAGCTTCGCAAGCACGAACGGTTCCGGTCGCGCTTCCTGCGCAATCAGCGTGACCTCATCGTTTACACGCCGCCCGGCTATTCCGATCAGCCGGCGCGACGTTTTCCCGTTCTGTATCTTCACGATGGGCAGAATCTCTTTGATGGCGCGACGTCTTTCATTCCGGGACAAGACTGGCACGTCGGGCAAACGGCTGATGAGTGCATTAACGCCGGCACCGTCGAGCCACTCATCATCGTAGGCATGTACAACACGAAAGCGCGCGTTCGCGAATACACGCCTACGCATGTGCCAAAGCTTGGGGGCGGGCGGGCGGATCGCTACGCGAAATTTCTCATCGAGGAAGTGAAGCCTTTTATAGAGCGCGAATATCGTACTCTATCTGGCGCGCAAAACACCGGCATCGGCGGGTCGTCGCTGGGGGGACTGGTGTCGCTTTATCTAGGACTCGAGCACTGCACGATTTTTGGGAAAATTGCCGCGCTTTCGCCTTCCGTTTGGTGGAACCAATTGGTGATTCATCGTTTCGCGAAATCCATGCACGTCGAGCCGCGGCCGCACATCTGGCTGGACATCGGCACGTGTGAAGGGCCGCGGATTGTGCAGGACGTCGAGCGATTTCGCGACGTGTTGGTCGAAAAGGGCTGGTGGCTGGGTCACGATTTGCATTACGAGCGCGTCGAAGGCGGAGAACACAACGAGCTGGCTTGGGCGAAGCGCGTCCGCCCTTTTTTGCAATTCTTATATCCAGCCGGACCGGGCGCTGTATAATCCGCGCTCTGATTGAAGCCGCCAGAGGTGCTCATGTCAGACGGCCGGCCACTCACCATTCTCTGCATTAGTTCCTACGAAAAGGGGCAGGAGTTTATCCGCACGTGCAAGGGGTTGGGTTGCCGCGTCCTGTTGCTGACGCTCGAAAAGTTGCGCAATGCCGATTGGCCGTTTGACTGCATCAACGAAGTGTTCACTATGCCGGAAGAGTTGCCTCTTCAGAGCCTGATCTACGCGGTGAGCTATACGGCCCGGTCGCAGCCGATTGACCGGATCGTGGCGCTCGATGAATTCGACATGGAGAACGTCTCCGCCCTGCGCGAACACCTTCGCATTCCGGGCATGGGCCTGACCACGGTGCGGTATTTTCGAGACAAGCTGGCGATGCGCGCCCGCGCGAAGGAGACCGGAATTCTAGCGCCGGAATTTGTGCATGTCTTGAACTACGACAGCCTGCGCGAATTCATGTCTCGTGTACCAGGTCCTTGGCTGCTCAAGCCGCGCTCGCAGGCGTCCGGCATTGGGATGAAGAAGATTCATAAACAGGAAGAACTGTGGCCCTGGCTCGACCAGTTGGGCGACCAGCAATCGTTCTATCTGCTGGAGCAGTTTGTGCCCGGCTCGATCTATCACGTTGACAGCGTAATTTCCGAGGACGAGGTTGTTTTTGCAGAAGCGCACGGTTACGGTACGCCGCCGCTAGAAACCTCGCATCAGGGAGGTGTTTTCACGACGCGTACGCTTCCGCGCGACGCCGATGAAACGCGGGCATTGCAAGAAATCAATCGCAATCTCATCAAGAGCCTTGGCTTGGTGCGCGGCGTGACTCACGCCGAATTCCTGAAGGCTCATGCGGATGGGAAATTCTATTTTCTCGAGATTGCTGCACGGGTTGGCGGCGCTTACATTGCGGATGTCATCGAAGCCGCCACGGGCATCAATCTCTGGCGTGAGTGGGCGCGGCTCGAAGTTGGGGCGGGGAAGGAGCCCTACGAACTTCCTGAAATGAGAGGCTATTATGCCGGGGTGATTCTTTCCCTGGCACGGCAGGAGCATCCAGACACTTCTTCTTACAACGACGCGGAAATCGTCTATCGCGTCAGCAAGTTTCATCACGCGGGATTCATTCTCAAATCCGTGAGCCAGGAGCGAATTCAACAGCTACTCGATTCGTATTCGCGCCGCTTTATCGAGGACTTCCTGGCCATGCAGCCTGTTCCGGACAAGCCTTCGCATTAATTGATTATGAATAAAGCTCTTCTTTACTTTCCGCGGGATTTCTTGGAGAATCGCCACGCCTAACCAGCACTGCCCGACAGTCTAGTAACTATCAGGAACAGCGCGTCCAGAGTTTGTTTGCTGAGGGCCCCTTCGAGGAATAGAGTTTGCAGTACCCCCGGGCGAAAATCTACGTGGGGTGTGCTGTCCCTTAGGGAGGATCGATGTGGGGTAATAAGAAACCGGATGCACCGCAACCCGGGCAACCGGAACAAAGAAATCCAATTTCGAATCAGCCGTCGCGACCAGCTCCGGCGGCCTGGGAGGATAAACCGGCAATGAGTACAGATGCAATGCGTCCATTAGGAGGGACCGCGGACCGCGGAACAGCGCGGCTCGGGGCAAGTCTGCATGTGAAAGGAGAGATCTCCGGCAACGAAGATCTGGTGATCGATGGCTCAGTCGAAGGGCTGGTCCAACTCGATGAGCGGAAACTCACCGTCGGAGCCACGGCGAAAGTCACGGCCGACATCATTGCCCGCGAGGTGGTGGTGTATGGCACGGTGAAGGGCAACCTTCGCGCCAAGGACAGAATTGAAATCAAGAAAGATGGTTCGGTCAACGGCGACCTGACCACCGCGCGCATCATGATCGAAGACGGGGCCTACTTCAAGGGCTCGATCGAGATCGACAAGAGCGAGCAGAAGGATTCCAGCAGCCAGGCGTTTGCGAGAAGCTCCGCGGCTCCTGTGGCGGCAGCTACCAAGACCATATAGTTTGTCCGCATCCAATCCCTTCTAGAGAGCGCCTCAATGGACCGAGGCGCTCTCTCGTTTTTCACAGCCGATTTTCCCATGCCAGTGTTTATCAGCTTGACACGTCCTGCAGTCGTAGCTATCGTCTATTTTTAGCTTTCTTCTTTGTGGAGTCGTGTCGTGGGACGACTACCCAGTCGAGTTTTGTGGCTGGATATGCTGTTAGTTGCCTTCGTCTTCTCGGGGTGTGG
>Ga0070730_10004699_pt1 | contig 11898 bp, 10 predicted proteins | sample Coa_R1_3_FD_66447 | JGI IMG/M metagenome (GOLD analysis project Ga0070730, IMG submission 66447) | Surface soil microbial communities from Centralia Pennsylvania, which are recovering from an underground coalmine fire - Coalmine... | ecosystem: Environmental > Terrestrial > Soil > Unclassified ... | reverse complement strand
CTGAACGATCTCCTGGACGTATCTCACATCGAGTCGGGCAAGCTGGACCTCCGGCTGCAAGCCGTCCCGCTGGCCGATTTTCTGCGTGAGGCCGTCGAACGGCATGCCCGGCTCGCCGTCCCGAAAGGTATTGTGGTTGAGCTCGAACTGGTGAGCCCCGGCCACGTCCGGGCCGATCCACTGCGGCTGCGGCAGGTGTTGGACAACTTGATCTCCAATGCCGTGAAGTTTTCGCCACCCCAAAAACGAGTCAGCGTCTCGGCCTTAGCCACGACGGCCACATGGCGCATCGCGGTAGCGGACCAGGGACCCGGCCTTACCGCGCAGGATCGGCAGCGACTGTTTCAAGACTTTGCGCGGCTGTCGGCCCGGCCGACCGGGGATGAAAAGAGCACCGGGCTGGGGCTGGCCATTGCCCGCCGGGTCGTGGAGGCGCATGGCGGCCGGATCGGCGTTGACTCGGAACCAGGCCGAGGCGCAACGTTTTGGTTCACCCTGCCGGCCGCGACCGAAGATTGATCGGTCTCTAATGCACCTGGAGTCCCATTGGCGCAGCCACGTCTTTAGCGACTTGGCTGCGACACTTGGGTGGTCATCCGGTTTTCAGAAGCGTCGCGTCACCACAATCCGACAGAAAATCCAACTGCACTCGAGGCAGACTCTCCACTTCCCGATCCCAACACAGCCGATGGTCAGCCCGACCTCGTCGAGGTGGCCCGGCCTCACCAGCACGATGCTTTCCGTCGGCTGCTGTTTGGGCGCATCAAAAGAATCGGGCTGCCAGGTAATCTCCAGCCCGCTGATGGATCGGGGAATCTTGAGCTTCATCTCTTTGGCGTAACGGAGCACATCGTCCCCTGGGTGCAACTTCTGCTGATCCAGCGCCGGTATCAGGGCATGCAGAAAGTCCTCCAGTTCGCGGACATCCTCCAGGACAGTGTCGAGTTGAGTTTTCTCTGTTGCCATGGTTTCCTCCGGAAGAAAATAGCCCTGCGGGTCTGATCCAATGTCACCGTCATTGAGTGTCAATCGATACGGTGTGCAGCGGCTGCCATTTTGGCTCCGGCCATCGTGTCACGTCGGCACCGGAAGCTGCTGGGCGGCGGCGGGCTCGGTTGACAGCAGGGCATCGTATTCCAGCAGGCGGTTGTTGCCGTTGTCGGCCACATACAGGTTGCCCTGCCTGTCCAACGCCACGCCGCTGGCCGTGTCCAGGCTGGCCGCGCTCAGGCCGCCGTCATTAAAGCCATGCTGGCTGAAATCCGGCTGGCCGAAGACGCGGTCCGCCGTGGTATCCAGGCTGGCCGCCTGCGCCAGGGGAGTAGGCGCTGCCCAACCAAAATGACGATCGGGCTGAGCCAATGCCACAGGCCACGCATCGCTCACCTCACCTGCTCAAGCGCGGACACGTCAGTCTTCTAAGACCAACTTGGCGCGAATTCCCCGTCATGGGGATACTATAGGCAGCGTTCGCTACGGAACCGCAACAAGAACGCTACAGAGCCGCGCGTGATCGAATTTGTTGGTCCCGTCTACAAGAGGGGTTCGAGCCAGCCGCGGGTATGCTGTTCGCGATGAGTCCGAATGAATGCGGCGAGCGCGCATGGCGCGTGAACTGGCGCCAGGGCGCACGCCGGTGCCTGACTGGTTTTGGATCTGGGAGCGATCAGGTTAGGCGTGATCGACGCAGACCTGATCACCGCCGCTGCGCTTGCTTTCATACATCATGACATCCGCGCGAGTCACAAACGTGTCCGGGGTGTCATCTGGCCGCAGCAGAGTGGCTCCAATCGAGATCGTAACGCTCAGGTCCTGAGTACCCAGATCCAGGCTGGACGAAGCCACGAGGTGCCTCAGCTTATCGGCGATGTCCCGCAGTTTGTCGCGAGTGGCGACCTCATTCAGTATGACCACAAACTCCTCGCCGCCCCAGCGGCCGACCAGGTCCGTGGCGCGCAGGCTGTGCTGCAAGGTAGCGGCGACCATGCGCAGGGCCCGGTCGCCGACCGCGTGGCCATACTGGTCATTTACCAATTTGAAGTGGCCGATGTCGATAAACAGCAGCCCCGCCGCGGGCAGCGCGGGGTCAAAAGCGGCAATGATCGCCCGCAGCTGGCTATTGAGATGAACGCGGTTAGCGACCCCGGTGAGCGCGTCTATCTGGGTCCGCCGGGCCAGCTCACGCAGCTGTTGCCGAGCTGTAATGAGCCCGGTATTGTTTGCTAAACGTCTCCACGGCGCCAACAATGGCGCCGTGTTGTCGCGCAGGGGCGAGGCGCGCACCAACACTGGCACGCGATGCCCGTCGGCATGGTGCAGAAAGAACTCCGCTTCACGCACCTTGCCATCCTCCATGCAGGCGGCCAAGGGACTTTGGGTCAGACAAAGCTGGACGCCGTTGGCGGTAACATGGTTCAGCAGGTTGTCGCGGCACGAGCGGCCCAGCGCGCGACCAGCGGAGCAGCCCGTGATACGTTCAGCTCCCTGGCTCCAATAGGTCACGATCCGGTCGCGATTGACGAAGTAAACGCCATCATAAAGGTTATCGACCAGGTCTTTGTAAAAGCCATCCTCCGACGACATATTACCTCCAAACAGGGCAACGCCTATGGGCTGACGGCCAGTCGCTGAGCAACACGGGGCGCCGACGTTATTTTCAAAGGTTGGTGGGCCTTCGCGTTCGATCGCTGTGCGGATCAGCGCGATCATCTCTACTTATATGCCTCCGAACGGTTGGACGAGCTCGTCCTCAGGCAGCCAGTTTTGTGCGAGTTGCACCGAGGTTGTGTGCTGGGCTCGCAATACCGAATCGGCCAGAGTACGGCAATTGGCCGATGTCAGCGCCCGAGACCGGCGCAGTCACTCATCGTGGATTTTGCAATGTTGGGGCCTGCGACACTTCGCGTGAAAAGAGCACAGAAGAGCAGAGGAAAGTGGGGCGGGAGGGGGTCGAACCCTCACGTGGTTTCCCACAGCGGATTCCAACTCCGCTGTGTATCTATAGGGCTATGCCAGTTTCTTCAACGAACTCAAACACTTTTTGCCCCGAATATCCGCGCGGCATCGGCGGCATCTTGGCAAAGGTAGATTTCATGACCCGGTTCGATTTCGTCTGGCTGCTCGTGGCGAGGCTATGCAGCACCTCCAGGGCGTGGTAAGCCATTTCTTTGTTGGCGCGGTTCTTTCTGCCCCGTCTCATCGACCAGGCCATTTCAGCCACCCCGAGCCCCCGGCATTCCTCGCTAAAAGCATGGCTTTGTTGAAAGGTGAAGGGTTCGTTGTTTCCTTTCAGCACCACGCGCACGTCGCCGCCGAATTGATTCGGGTCAGCCATGTACATGACCCCCAGCGTTCCAAACACGACCACGCTCGGCGTTTCCGGCAACAGAAAAATGGAATTTGAATCGAATAGCACATTCCCGACGGTTCCGCCTTCGAATTGGAGGGTGCCCGCCATGAGATCCTCGCATGCGACCGGATACGGCTCGTCGAAATGTTCGAGCGAATGATCGCTTCTCTCGGGGTTCCTGGTCCGAACTATTCCCGAGACCTCCTTGACCGGTCCCAACAGGCTCAGCAATGCCGTGATATAGTAAATCCCAACATCAAATCCAATTCCTCCGCCGGGTTTGACCGTGAATGAAGTTGGGCTGGCGAAGATAGCCCCATCTCGACTGAGCGCGCAAGAGCAAGAAGTAATCTCCCCCGGCAGGCCGCTGTCCACCACGTACCGGGCCGTCTGGATCGCTGAACCTAAGAATGTGTCGGGCGCCGCGCCCAGATATAGGTGCTTCTGATCAGCCAATGCCACCAGCTCGGCCGCGTGTGCCAGCTCAACCGATAACACCTTCTCCGTGTAGACGTTCTTGCCCGCTTCGAGGAGTTGTTTAATCACTGGATAATGCGCGCCGGGGGTCGTGAGATTGACGACAATTTCTATAGAATGATCCGCGATGATTTCATCCAGGGACTGCGCCTTGATGCCGTATTTTTGGGCCATCTTGTTGGCTTTTTCCGGATTGCGATCGCAGCACCCCACTACCTCGAGAATCTTGAATTTGTTGGTCATCGTATTTAGATAAGCATCGCTGATCATGCCGCAGCCGACAATCGCTATTTTCACGGGTTGAATTCTCATCGAAACTATTTCCTTGTCACTGATCGTTTGATTTGTCTATGGTTTAAGCCGATAGGCGACGAAGGCCAGCGTACGATTGTCCGGAGACCAGGAGTTCACATTCATCGTTCCTTGTCCTCCGAATAATCTGACAATGGTTTTGGATGCGCCCCCGCCAGCCGGCACCAGGCGCAGCTCAACGTTCTTGTTAGCCGGATGATCGCCGGCGGCTACGTCGTTTTTGCCATACGCGATATAAGCCACCCACCGGCCATCGGGTGAAACGTGCGGGAACCAACAGTTGGCCTCTTCCTCCACCATTTGGGTCGGGTCGGAACCATCCACCTCCATCCGCCAGATCTGCATCAACCCGGTCCGGGTGGAGTTGAACCAGATATACCGGCCATCCGGCGAATACTCAGGCCCGTCGTCCAGGCCTGGCAGATCGGTCAGTCGGGTCTCTGGCCCGCCGTTGACTGAGATGGTGTAGATATCGTACTGACCGCCACGCTCCGCGCAATAGGCCAGCCGCTGGCCGTCGGGCGACCAGCCATGCAAATAGCTGGGGCCTTTTTCGGTCACCCGTACGGGCTGACCGCCACTCAACGGCAGGACATAAATCCGGGACGTGGCATCTTCGTTCGTGAAATGGCTGATGGCCATCTGGGTGCTATTCGGTGACAGGACGTGGTCGTTGTTGCAGTCAATGGCAAAACCAGTGTCGATTTCCTTGATCTCACCCGTCGCAAGTGCGTAGCGATACATACGTCCGCGGCTGTTGTACACCAGGCATTGGCCGTCCTGGGTCCAGTTCGGCGCTTCAATGACATAGTCGAACACTTTCAGGACCGACCGGATCCCCGTGTGGACATCAACCGTTTCCAAGACGCTGATCGAGTCGCGTTTCGCAATCAAATCCCTGAGCGTGTTGATATCCATTTTCTTTCGGCTGTGATCGTTACTTGGCCGGCCCACCGAAGGCGACTGTTCCCGTCAATCTAAACTCGGCCCGCGCCCGGATATCCTGCGAGGAGCTTCCAACCAGCACCTCGAACGCGCCCGCTTCGGCCACCCATGCCTGCCGGCTATCATCCCAGTATGCCAGCGCCTCTTGACCCAAGCTCAGATTCACCGTCGTCGTTTCGCCTGGGGCCAGGCTGACTTTCGCAAAACCCTTCAACTCCTTCAGTGGCCGCGCCAGCCGTGCGGCGACGTCGCGCACATACAACTGGGCCACTTCCTGGCCGGCCCGCTGCCCGGTGTTGGTCACGTCGAACTCGACGGACAGGCGCTCGTCGGGATGGAGGGTGCCCGTGCTCAGGCGCAGGTGGTCGTAGGCGAAGGTGGTATACGACAAACCAAAACCGAATGGAAACAGCGGCGCCACCTGCTTCTTCTCGTAGTAGCGATAGCCGACGAAAATGCCTTCGCCATAGCGTACCCTGCCGTTCTCACCGGGATAATTGATAAAGGTGGGGTTGTCTTCCAGCCGGGCTGGAAAGGTCTGCGGCAGACGGCCGGCAGGGTTAACGACGCCAAACAACACATCGGCGATGGCATTCCCGCACTCCTGGCCCGGATACCAGGCTTCGATCACCCCGGCCACCCGGTCCAGCCAGGGCATAGCCACCGGCGCGCCCGTCTGGAGCACGACCACGGTGCGCGGGTTAGCGGCTGCCACGCGCTCAATAAGCTCGTTCTGGCGACCCGGCAGGTCCAGATTGGGGCGGTCCTGGCCCTCAGTGTCCCACTCACCATTGAGACCGACAAACAGCACCGCCACTTCGGAGGCCGCGGCCAGCTTGGCGGCCCGCTCCAGCGCCTGGTCCCCCAGCGGCTTGCTCACCCCCAGGCGCACGGCCTTGATGCCGAATGGCCCCGGTGGGGGAGAAGTGTATTCCACCGTAAGGGTGCAAGGCCGACCAGCCTCCAGCGACTTGACACCGACCACCTGCGCGCTGCCAGCGCCGAAATAGCTGTCGGCCCGCTCCCAGCTTTCCCAGTTGTTCACCAGGCGCTGGTCGTCGACCCAGAGACGGCTCAAGCCGGCGCTGACCAGGCCAAACTGATAGTCTCCGCTTTCGGCCGGTGTAAAGCTCGCTTTCAGGCGCGCGGAGAAACGCGCGGGGTCAACGCCCGGCGCGACCTCGCCCAGCCACATGATCTCACTGCCAATCAGTTCGGCGCGATGAACGACCTCACCCGACAGGTCGCTGCCGTTGAAATACTCGATGACAAAGGTGTCGGGCAACATCGGCAAGGTTTTGTAATTCGTGCAGCCGACTTCGCGGGCCAGCTCAACTTGCTCGCCCACTTGAGCCAAGAGACCTTCAAACGGGCTGACGCGATAATGGGCGTTCACCTGCGCGCTGCCACCGCCCATGATCTGCGCGGTCATGGCATTCGGACCGATGACGGCCAGGGTCTGCAGTCGCGTTTTGTCCAGCGGCAAGATCCCGTCATGTTTCAACAGCACCATGCCCTCGGCGCCCGCTCGGCGGATGAGGGCCCGGTGTTCCGGTCGATCGATGGCCTGTTCTGCGGCAATCGCCGGGTGTTCGAAGGCGCGCACGCGGGCGAAGAGCCGCAACAGCCGCCGGGCGCTGTCCTGGACGGCCTCGGAACTGACCAGGCCCGAGCGCACCGCCTGCAGAAGTTTCTCCCCACGCTCGCGGGTTGGGCCAGGCATTTCCAGATCAAGGCCCGCGGCCACTGAGGTGACGCTATGCTTGGCAAACCAGTCCGACACCACCACGCCATCGAAGCCCCACTCCTGCTTGAGGACCTGGCGCAGCAGGGCGGCGTGCTCGCCCATGTAGGTGCCATTGACCTTGTTGTAAGCGCTCATCAGCGCCCAGGTATGCGCCTGTTTCACCGCCGCTTCAAAGGGCGGCAGATAGATTTCGCGCAGGGCCCGTTCGTCAATTTCGGAGCTGATCGTTTGGCGCTCGAACTCGGACTCGTTGCCGGCGAAGTGCTTCACCGTGGCACTGACACCCCGGCTCTGCACGCCGGTGATGTAAGCCACGGCGGTTTGAGCAGCCAGGTACGGGTCTTCCGAATAGCACTCAAAGTTGCGGCCATTGAGCGGCGAGCGGTGGATGTTAACAGTAGGCCCCAGCAAAACCCGCGCGCCTTTCGAGAGGGCTTCTTCGCCCAGCGCCTGCCCTACCTGATTCACCAGGGCGGTATTCCAGGTAGACGCCAGGGAGATACCCACGGGGAAACTTGCCGCTTTCACGCCGCCCACTAGGCTCCCGCCGCCGCGCGCGCCGTTAGGGCCGTCAGAGACTTTTATGGCTGGGACACCCAAGCGCTCGATAGGCACCGTCGTCCAGAAATCTGCTCCGGCCAACAAGGAAACCTGTTCCTCCAGCGTCAGAGCGTCTTGCAAAGTTTGGGTCTTCTCTTCGTTCATTGGGCCTCGTGAAGGCAGCGTTTGCCGCCGCCGGTTACTCGTCCAGCCCGCGTTCAGACAGGCCAGCCGGCAAGGCGGCTGGTCGCTCACACGTGCTGGCGATATCGATGTGATGTCCCGTCTCAGAGGCTTCCAGAGCCGCGTGCATCACGTCCAGGACATGGTAGGCCAGATCGCCGTTGGCGCGGTGAGGCCGGCCGCTGCGAATCGCATAGGCCATGTCGGCCAAACCGATACACCGGCTATTCTCCGCGTGGCCAAATGCCAGTGGCACGTCGCGGCCAGCCTCATCGTGATCGTCGCACAGGCGTATTGGGCCGGCGAAAGTGTTGGGATCAGGCACCGTCAGGGTGCCGGCCGTGCCATTGACTTCGCCCGCCGGCCGATATTTATCCCATACATCGAAACTCGTCACGAGAGTCGCGATGGGGCCATTGGCAAAATCAAGCACGCAGGCAATATGGGTCGGGGCTTCGACCGTGATCTTCGTGCCCGCCTTTGGCCCAGTGCGGACGGTACGCTCGGGGTACGTGATCCGGGCCGAGCTCGTGACGCGGCAGATGGGCCCAAGCAGCGAGATCAGCGCGGTCAGATAGTACGGCCCCATATCGAACAGCGGCCCGGCACCAGCCTGGAACAGGAAGGCAGGATCCGGGTGCCAGTGATCGGGCCCGCGCGTCAACATCGTCGCCATCGCAGCCACGGGCTGGCCGATGGCACCACTGTCGATCAGTTGACGGCAGGTCTGAAGGCCTGCCCCCAGGAAGGTGTCGGGCGCGCAACCGACTCGTAGCCCTCGCGCCTCCGCCTCCGCCAACATCAGCCGCCCCTCATCACGGGAGATCGCAAGCGGTTTTTCGTTGTACACAGATTTCCCCGCGCGCAGCGCGGCCAACCCGAGAGAGGCATGTGCGGCGGGGATGGTCAAGTTCAGGACGACCTCGATGCCCGGATCGGCGAGTACTTCGTCATAGGAGATCGCGCGAGGAATCTTGTATTTCGCCGCCTGGCTGGCGGCGCGACTCTGATCGCGGCTCGCCACCGCCACCACGTCCAGAATATCCCAGGTGGCCGCATTTTGGAGATAGATGTCACTAATGAAGCCGCAACCGACCACCGCGGTTTTGACGGGTTGGATAGTCATAACAGGCCTTTTCTGAACGTGCTAGGCGCGCATGAGAGCGATCATCTGCTGGAAGAGCTCCAGGTCTTGGCGGAAATCGGCCGGCGGCGTTTTCGGCGCGCGACGCTCGACCACATTCGTGTAGAACTCCCGCCACTCGGCCACAAAGGCATCGCCCCACCCGGGGAGTTCGGCACGCTCGACGACCCGGCCCTTGCCATCCGTTTCGGTGACATGCAACCGGATCGGCAGGTTGCGCACATATGGAGTATCGTATTGCACGCGCAGCACTCGGTCGGAGCCATAGACTTCCAGGTGCGCATCGAACCGGGGAATATTGTCAATGCCGGTCTCGAACTGGCACACATAAGTGCCGTAGTCAAAGGCCGCGGTGAGGTATCGACCACCTTGGTGCTGCGCCGCACAGAGTACACGCTGAGGCATGCCGAGCAGCTCGCGCATCGCCGACAGGTCGTGCGCGCTCAAGCCCAGCAGCAGGCCATAAGCCCTGCGCAGCTCCGGCGGCGCCTCACCGATCGCCTCGGTGAGGCTGGCCTCCCGCAGCTGTTGGCCAGCACGGCTGACCTCCGCTGGCACGTCCTCGCCGCGGATGACCTGCGAGGTATCTTTGATAAACAGCGAGTTCCACCCGAGCACATCGTGCACGCGGGCGAGGCAGATTTCGCCCAGCGTTGGGATCAGGCGGCAGGCCTCGACAAAGGCCGGCGCATAGCGACGCATATAGCCAACCTGCACTGTAACGCTCGCGCGCGCCTGAGCCGCGATGATTTCATCGGCCTCGCGGAGCGAGATGCACATCGGCTTCTCAATCAGCACATGCTTGCCCGCGGCCATGGCCGCTAGGGCTACCCCTGCATGATAGGCGTCCGGGTTGGCCACCACCACGACGTCGACCTCTGGCTGACCGACCAGGTCGTGGTAATCATGATATCGATTCACCACCCCCCACTGGTCGCCAACTGCTTGAACCACGTGATCACTAACATCACATAATGCCGTCACTGAGAACTGCCCAGCCAGGAAGGCCAGGCTGGGTAGATGTATGACTTGCGCGACTTCCCCGCAGCCCACGATGCCGACACGCAATCTTTGCATCAGCCACACTCCACAAACATCAACCTAGAATTGGCATCGCTTGATATCCACGCCGGGGTCATCTCTGCCATCAGGCCGCTTTCGGTCATCAGGGTCCTATAGCCTGGCGGCTGCCGGGGGTCCATGACTCGCTCCGTCAGAGCCGGTCTAGCGCGGGCCTTCGTGCCAGTAAGTCTCCCAACCCAGATACGTTTCAAAGGCATCCTTCAGGACACCGGACACATGCGAGCCATTCATGGCGGTGTGGTGCGCAAAGCCGTTCTTGCAGATGTAGCGCATGAGACTTTGCAGGGCGGGCACTTCGACCACGGCCCGGTGGCCGAACGTTTCGAGCGGGTCATCGGTGAAGCGTCCTTCCCCGGTATAGGTTCGGATGCGGCCATGGCGGTCATCGGTCTCAATGCGGGCGAACGTCATGGGGCCGGCCGGGGTGCGGCCAGCCATGGCGCCGTAAGTGTTCTCCTCACCCAGCGTCGTCCCTAAAATCGGGGCGGTGGCGATTTCATTCTCCGGCACAAAGCTGTTGGCCCAATTGCCGCAATGGAAAAAGACACACTTATCCGGGTTGCCAGCATAGTTGTTGTTCCAATCCACCAGGGCGCTGGGCGTGCCCGATGCCAACTGCAGCGCGTACATGGACGCCACGCCGGCAATGTCCACCTCGCACGCCGATGGCATCAGCCGGTCGCTCATCATGCTCATCAGAGTGCAGGCATTGACACCCAGGTTCTTCTGGAGTGAGGTCCAGCATTGGAGCGCGCTGGCGTCCAGGCTATTGGCGTCCATCCAGGCTGTCAAAATGATGCCAAACTTGGCCATCTTCACCAGCGAAGGTGGGGGCACCTTTTCCCAGCGGGCATAACCGCGGATTTCGTCCAGTTTAGACTTGACGCGGGCATCATCATCCTTCAAGCGCGCCACTCCCGCCAGAATTTCGGACAGGTCCATTGTGAGGACGCTGACGCCCGAGGCCTGTAGCAGCTTTTCGCTGAAACGGACGGTGTTGAACGCTACCGGCCGGGCGCCGACCGCGCCCAGGCGCGCCGTACGCATACGGTTGACCACGCGACATACCCCGGCGAACCGCGCCAGCTCGTCGGCGAATTCCACTGCAGCCGGGGAAAGCGTATGCGCCTGGGTCACGCTGTACGGAATGCCGTACTGATAGAGGTTGTTGCACACCGAGACTTTGCCACAGAAGGCGTCGCGGCGGGTGGCCACGGCCAGGCGGTCCAGGTCGTCGGGGAAGGCATGCACCAGCACGGGCACGTTCAAGCCCGAGAGCTTGATGGCGTCGGCCACGCCGCGCTCGTCACCGAAATTGGGCAGCGAGACCAGCAGGCCATCGATGCGAGCGGCGTTGGCCCGGAACAGCGCCGCGCACTTCTGGGCGTCGGCCCAAGTCTCCACGGCTCCGAGCTTGGTGTCGGTCTCGGCCACGATCACCGCCTCGAAGCCGAGGCTGTTCAGAACATCCAACACCTGCCGGCGTCCCTCGTCCACCAGGGCATCCGGAAAGAAATCGCGATTGCTGACAATGACACCCAAAGTCATCTTCGACATGGCTCCTCCTGTAAGGCCCTATGCTCAATACAGGCCTGACGCGGTGCGTTCAAGCGGCAGTATGCCCCTATGCGCCATCGCAACAGATATAGACTCGCGGCCCCTCGCCCGCAACGCTGATCCCCGCCCCGGGCGCCCGGATACCCGTGCTAACCGTCTCGCCCGTCCGCGGGTCCACGACGCGGTAGGGCAGTGGCACCTGGTCGCCAAACATCATTTCAACCGGGCCGCCGACTTCCTGATAGCCAATGAACAGTTTGCCGGGCACCAGCAAGCCTCGGCGTCCCAGCGTCACTTGCCAGTTGGGAGCCATGTCCGTCGTCGGCAGATCTTCCAGAATACGGGGTACGAGGCCGATATAGCGCGAGCCTTCAAAGTCCAGGGCTTCCCGCCAACCGGCGTTCTCAGCCAGGAAGTGCGGCGAATGGCCAGGCTCGGACGGGCTGAGCCGCCACTGCCACAAGCTGCCCGCGCCGTAAACGACGCCCATGGTGCCGCCGGCACAGAGGTTACTCCAGGCCTCGTGGCCCTGCCACCAGCCCACCGCACGCCCGCGTTTAC
>Ga0070730_10004698_pt1 | contig 11905 bp, 10 predicted proteins | sample Coa_R1_3_FD_66447 | JGI IMG/M metagenome (GOLD analysis project Ga0070730, IMG submission 66447) | Surface soil microbial communities from Centralia Pennsylvania, which are recovering from an underground coalmine fire - Coalmine... | ecosystem: Environmental > Terrestrial > Soil > Unclassified ... | reverse complement strand
CTTCAAAAACAGGCAAATGGTGTGGCGGGGGCAGTGGCGGAGGCCCCAACAATTGGGGGGTCAGATAGAACAAATAATTCGGATAGAAGGGCTGATTGATGATGCAGCACGCAAAAGCGATAGAGACTTGCCATCGACCCGAGCGGAGCGCGCTCTAAATGCTGCCGCTCGCCCGCCAGAACCGCTACCGCGAGCGCTACCGGCGCGAGCATCCTGGCTGGCGCTCGAGCGGCGACGAATTCGAAGCGCTCGTCCGCCAGCGCCTGACGCCCACCAGCCGCGTGCTCGACCTGGGCTGCGGCCGGGGCGGGGTGATGGAGCTATTGTGGCGCGACGTTCGCAGTGTGGTAGGGGTGGACCCGGATTTGCCATCGCTGCGCGAGCACCGCGCCGGCTTGCCCCTGGTTTGCGCCAATGGCGAGGCGCTGCCGTTTGGCGCGGGCTGCTTCGACGTGGTCATCGCACTGTGGGTGCTCGAGCATCTGCCCCGCCCTCTGGTGGTGCTGCAAGGCATCCAGCGCGTGCTGGCCCCCGGCGGCCATCTGCTTTTCCTCACGCCCAACGCCACCCACCCGCTGCTGTTGGCCAACCGCTTTAGCTGGGCCTTCCCCGCGGTCCAAAAATTATTGGTGCCCGGGCTGTACGGCCGCGCCGAGGCCGACACCTTTCGCGTGCGCTACCAGGCCAACGCCCTGGCCCGCCTGCGCCAGTTGGCCGCCGCGGCCGGCTTCAGCATCGCCAGCCAGCGCGCCGTCTCCGATCCCACCTATCTGGCCTTTAACGAGCCCGGCTACCGCCTCAGCGTCTGGGTGGAGAGCTGGCTACCAAAGAGTCGTTATGTTCATATCATCGGGGATTGGGTGAAGGAGAATTGAATCTAGCTTTGGTTTACTTGTCAGCCGCGAATCCGCGGCCTATACTTTGCAACTATGGGAATGGGCCTGCCGCCGTCTGCCTACTGCCGTCTGCTTCACCGGCCCCAGTGCTCGGTGCTGGGGTGTGCCTACTGTCCTGAGTCCTGATGCCGAATCGCCTGGGATCCACCGTACTTAACCTCCTGACCCTGCTCACGCTGGCGGCGACGGCCGGCGTGGTGGCGGTGGTGGCCTGGGTGTTTCTGGCGCCAGGCGCGGGGCCCAGCTTCCTGGCAGCGCCCACTCAGCCAGCCCAGGTGAGCGCCATCACCCCGCCGCCCACAACGGCGGTGCCGGTCGCCTATCCTACCCTGCCCCCAGAGTGGACCGTTACGCCCAGCCCGGTGCCTTCGCCCTCCAGCACGCGCAATCCCTTCCCCAGCGCCACGCCCACCAGCCTGCTGGCCGGGGCCGAAACCGGCTTGCCCAACCTCAATAGCACCGCCGAGGCCGGCAGCAATGCGCGCGTCTCGGCCAAGGTGGCCAACCTGCGCATCCGGGCCATCGCGGGCACGGCCGGCACCATCATCGCCAGCGTGCCGGCGCTAACCCCGCTGCGCGTCATCGGCCGCATTCCCGACAACACCTGGCTGCAGGTGGTCACCCCCGACGGCACCCAGGGTTGGGCCCAGGCCAACTCGCTGGATGTGTTTGTGGACCTGGTGGGCGTGCCCATCACGGCCGGGGCCGCGCTGCAAGCCAGCGCCACCGCGCCCGGCCCCACCGAGCCGGTGGATGCCAGCATCAAGCTCGAGGGCAACCACCTGCGCCTGCGCGCCTCGCCCGGCACGGCCGGCATGGTGATCTCGTACTTGCCGGAGCAAATGACCCTGCACCTGATCGGGCGCACCGATGACAATGTCTGGCTCCAGGTGATCACCTCCGATAAACAGCAAGGCTGGGTGTTGGCTCAATACGTCAACATCTATATCGGGCTGGACCGCATCCCGGTCACTGGCACCGCCATCAACGCGCCACCGCCCACGCAGTCAAACGGCACGCAGCCGGCCGGCAACGCCGGCCCGACCAACATCGCCTTCGTGCCCACCGTGGCGCCCACCAACACCAGTCCCCCCACCAGCACGAGCACGCCTTTCCCAACCTCTCCGCCTCCGCGCACCCCCATTCCCCTGCCAACCAATCCACCCACCAACCCGCCCCCCGGCGGCTACAACCACCCGCTGCCCTACCTCAGCGGCGTCAGCGACCACGCGCGCCAGATCTATTTAGCTGGGCTGGCGGCCGGCAACCAGCCAAACGTCTTTTCCAAGGTCGGCGACAGCATTACCGTGGCGCCGCCTTACCTGTCGCCCTTTGGCTACGGGCAATTCAACCTGCGCGACTATGGTTACCTGGCCGAGGTGGTGGACCACTACGCCGCCGGGTGGGCGCGCAATGGCAACTCGTTCGACGACAGCTCGCTGGCGGCCAAGGGCGGCTGGTCGAGCTTTAATGTCCTGAGTCCGTCGCAGGCCGACCACACCCTCTGCCAGGTGGGCGAGCCTCCGCTGTGGTGCGAATATCGCCTCAGCCGGCCGTCGCTGGCGCTGATCATGCTCGGCACCAATGACGTAATGGATACGTCCTCGGATGCCTACCGCGCCAACCTGGAGCGCATCGTCGGCGACAGCATCGACCGCGGCATCGTGCCGGTGCTCAGCACCATCCCCGCCTTCCACCGCACTGGCTACGAGGGGCGGGTGGCCGAGCTGAATGGCATCATCGCCGATGTGGCCCATCAGAACGACATTCCGTTGTGGGATTATTGGGGCGTGATGGAAGGTCTCCCTAACGAGGGGCTGGGCCCGGACGGCATTCACCCCAGCGCCGCGCCCAACTCGGCCGACTTTACGGCCGACAGCCTGCAGTTCGGCTACACGGTGCGCAACCTGACCGCCTTGCAGGCGTTAGACGCGCTGTGGCGGCTGGAGTTCTACTAGCGCTCAAGGCGGCAATTTATCCCGCCTGGCCGGCAATCTCCCCATCCTGCCTGAGCCCTCCCGCCGCCGCGCAAAATGCGGTATATTCGCAGGCCATGTCATCAAGAATCACCACCTGGGCCCTGTGGGTCGGGCTGCCAGTGCTCGCGTTGCTGCTCTCGGCCTGCGCCGCCAGCCAAACCACGGTCGCGCCGGCTATTACCCTCACCAGCGCGCCCGTCAGCACCTCCACGGCCGCGCCGAGCGCGACCGTGATGCCGCCCACCAGCACCGAGGCGCCATCGGTTGAAGCGGCCACGGCCGCGGCAGCAGCCGCGGCTACCGTTGCGCCCACCCAGGCCGCCACCCTGCCACCCGCCGGCCCAACCGCCACCGCGACAACCGATCCGGCCGTGGCCGCCGTGCTGGCCTATTTGGACGCGCGCGTGCGCACGGACGTAAGCGCGGCGACCGACCTATCATGCAAAACCTGGAAGTCAAAGGCCGTGACCGAGGTCACCTCCTTCCGCTCCATGAATGCCAAACTGGTGGGTGTCACCTGCCAGGTCAACGGCAGCTCGGGCAGCTTCACCCTGGTTGGCTGCGGGGGCAAGATGGTCACAACCTATGGCACCGAGACGCGCGACTGGGACTTATCGACATTCGTTTATCAAGTTGTAGCGGAGGACGGTCAGTGGAAAATGTGCGGTTATCACTAGAGCGCTTGCCAACCTGGCTGCGGCGGGTGCTGAGCGCCTGGCTGCTGCTGGTCGTTTTGGCGTTCCCACTGGCCAGCGCTGGCGCCCAGGGCCAGGTGACTTATACCCTGAACGTCAAGAGCGCCTTCGCCCATACCGAGCCGGACAACAACACCCAGCGAGCCGCGTCGCTGTTCAAAGACCAAACTTTCATTGTGATTGGCCGCAGCGCCGATAACCTATGGGTGAAGCTGGACTATTCCGGCGCGCGCACCGACGTCTGGATTGCAGCCTCCATTGGCACCGTTGGCGGCAACCTGAGTACGGTGCCGGTCACGGCGGCCAACCTGCCACCGGCCAGCACGCCAGCGCCCGGTGATACTGGCGGCGCAGGCCCAGCCGCAGCGCCGCCCCCCGCGCCGGACCCAGGCTTTCAGCCCACGGACGAGCCGGTGATCCCCACCCTCAGCGCCACCGCGCTGGCCATTTATCAGCGCGGGCTGGCTATGGGCAATAACCCGCATGCCTTTTCCAAAATCGGCGACTGCCAATCCGTGGTGCCCTATTTCCTGGCCGCGTTCGACTATGGCCTGTACAACCTTGGCCCGTACGCCAGCCTGCAGCCGGCTATCGACAATTTCGCGGGCTCGTGGGCGCGCGACAGCGTCACTTCCAACCGCGGTTTCAACGTGGCCAGCGTGTTCGTGCCAGTGTGGGCCGACCCCAAGCTCTGCCTGAGCAACGAAACCCCGCTGGAGTGCGAGTTCCGTATCAATCGGCCCAGCCTGGCTATCATCACGATGGAAACCTGGTGGGGCGGCGACCCGTCGGGCTATGAGAGCTATCTGCGCGGCATCATTGAGTTTTCAATCGCCCATGGCACAGTGCCGATCCTGGGCACCAAGGCCGACAACATAGAAGGCAACGGCGCCATAAACCAGGTCATCGTTAAGCTGGCCAAGGAATATGACGTGCCGCTGTGGAATTTCTGGGCCGCCGTCCAGCCCCTGCCCGACCACGGCCTGATCAACGACGGCTTTCACCTCACCTGGGCGCGCAACTACTTCGACCAGCCGGCCATCATGCAAAATGCCTGGCCGTGGCGCAACCTCACCGCGCTGCAGGCCATTGACGCGGTCTGGCGGCAGGCCAATGGTAATGAGTAATTGACAATCAGTTAGCTTTGCGCCAGGCCCTGGGCAGCGGGCATGCCAGTTATTGAGCCTACTGGTACGATGGAGGGCAGAGGTGCACCGCGGCGGCCTCAATGCCATGCCGGCAATTGGACGCCGCTCTATGCCACTGGCCGGGTGAAATACAGCCCCAGGTCGTCGTTGACGATAGCAGTGTCACCATATTGGAGCGTGCGGCCGGCCTGCCACAGCCCACGGCCATTGGGGACGTACCCGCGGCGCACATAGAGAATATGTGCCGGTCCATAATCGGGCGTGAGGCCGACGCCGATACCGGCGACTGGCGAACGCTGCCCGATGCGCCGCTCGGCCTCATCCAGCAGCGCCGTGCCAATGCCGCGCCGCCGGCAGCGGATGAACACGTTGAAATCGACGATCTCGGGGATGCCGGCTTCACGAAACGGCGGATAGTCCGAGAGCCAAACAATCGTCACATAGCCGGCCAGGCCGGCCTCGTCTTGCGCCACCAGCACCACCCGCTCGCCGCGGGTGGTTTGCTCGTAGTAGTTGCGAAATTGTTCTTCCGGCTTGTTGTCCCAGCCCTGCGCGGCGCAAGCGTGAGCAATCACTGGCGGGTCGGCGACGACAAGCTCGCGTATCGTTAGCATGGCAGCGCAGTCCTGTTTCGGTGGGCACGTGGATTAGAGTCGGGTCGTTGAACTATCATACATTGGGTGAACCATGGTTAGGTGGCTGCCTGTATTTTTTATTGGGCTGGTGATGATCGCTTGCGCGCTGACTCCGACGATCGCGTCCAACCCGCCGTTGAGCTCCGCGCCGAGCAACAACCCTATCAGTACACCGCCGCCGACCAATACGTCAACCCCCCAATCTCTCCCGTCGCCCACCCACGCGCCATCTCCAACCGCGCCAGCGGTGCCGCGGCCCGACCATGTGGTCGTGGTCATCTTCGAAAACCATGGCTATGCCGGCATTATCGGCGATGCCTGCTGCCCCTATCTCAACCAACTGGCCAAGGCGTCGGCCTTAATGACCCGGTCGTTTGCGGTGACACATCCGAGCCAACCCAACTACCTGGCGCTGTTCTCGGGCTCCAATCAGGGCGTGACGGATGATACTTGCCCGCCGCCCGGGTCGCCTTTTGCGACCCCCAACCTGGGCCAGCAACTGCTCGACGCGGGCTTCAGCTTCACGGGTTTCGCGGAAGACCTGCCCGACACCGGCGCGATCAACTGCAGCGCCAGCACCTATGCGCTCAAACACGTGCCCTGGGCCGAATTTAGCAATGTGCCCAGCGAAGACAGCCAGCCGTTCTCCAGTTTCCCCGCCGATTTCAGCACCTTGCCCACGGTGAGTTTTGTGACCCCCAACCTGTGCAACGACATGCACGACTGTGGGCCCGACACCGGCGACGCCTGGCTGAGCAGCCAATTGGACAGCTATGTCCAATGGGCCGAAGACAATAACAGCCTGTTCATTGTCACATTTGATGAAGACGATTATCATGGCACCAACCAGATTTTCACCTTCTTCACCGGCCCGATGGTGCAGCCTGGTCAATATAACGAGCGCATCAACCACTACAACGTGCTGCGTACCCTCGAGGCCCTGTACGGTCTGCCCTATGCTGGGCAGGCCGCGCACGCAGCAACGATCACAGATATCTGGAAATCGACATGAATCAGGCACCCGCCGAACTAAATCCGTCGCCGCGCCTCCTGCTTGGCCCTGGCCCAAGCAGCGTGCACCCGCGTGTGCTGCGCGCCATGTCCACGCCCCTGTTGGGGTATGGCGATCCCGAGTTCATCACCATGCTGGGCGAAACGACCGCTATGCTGCGCCAGGTGTTCCAAACCGAAAACGCGCTCACGCTGCCCGTCACCGGCACCGGCATGGCCGGCATGGAGGCGGCGCTGGCGAACCTGCTCGAGCCCGGCGACCAACTGCTGGTGTGTGCCGCCGGCTTTTTTGGCAACCGGCTGGAGGAGGTGGCGCTGCGCCTCGGCGGCCAGGTGGCCAAGGTCGAAAAGCCGTGGGGCGAGGTCTACACGCCCGAGGAAGTGGACGCCGCCCTGGGCGCCCACCCGGCCAAGGTGCTGGCCATCGTCCATGCGGAAACCTCCACCGGCGCCTTGCAGCCGCTGGAAGGACTGGGCGAGATCGCCCACCGGCACGGGGCGCTGCTGCTGGTGGACTGCGTCACCTCGCTGGGCGGCGTGGCCATCAAGCTCGACGAATGGGGCATCGACGCCGCTTACGCGGGCACGCAAAAATGCCTCGGCTGCCCGCCCGGCCTGGCGCCGGTGAGCATCAGCGAGCGCGCCCGCGAAGTGATCCGCTCGCGGCGCACGAAGCCCACCAGCTGGTACTTCGATTTGGAGCTGCTCTACAAATATTGGGGACCGGAGCGCGCCTATCATCACACCGTTTCGGGCACGTTGGTGTATGCCTTGCGCGAGGGCCTGCGCCTGGTGGCCGAGGAAGGGCTGGAGGCCCGCTTTGCCCGCCACGCCGCCAACGCCAACCATTTTTGCCGCGGCCTGGCCGAGCTGGACCTGACCCCGTTCGTGGCCCCCGACCACCGCCTGCCCACCCTGATCACCGTGCGCATCCCACCGGGCGTGGACGAGGCCGCCGTGCGCACCCGCCTGCGCCAGGACTATCATATCGAGATTGGCGCCGGCCTCGGCCCGCTCAAGGGCCAGGTATGGCGCGTGGGGCTGATGGGCTATTCGTCGCAGAGGGAGAATGTCACGCTGTTGCTTGGGGCGCTGGGGGAAATTCTAAAATAGTTTTCAGGCAGTCTTCCAGAAAAAAATAGGCCGAAACCTTGCAGGTTTCGGCCTATTTTTTTCTGGAATATTTCACACTTATTTTGGCATCTTCTGCAGCGCCGCATACGCCGGCAGCAGCACGGCCGGGTCGCCGGGGGCGGTGGGCCGGGTGATGGCCCACCAGTATTGCTCGTCGTCCTGGGTCCAGTGCGGGTCGGCGATGTAAACCATGCTCATCAGCCCAATCCACGGCTGCCAGTTGGCCTTGGCATACTGGAAAGCCCGCACCAGGTAATCGGCCTGCATCTGCTCGCTGACCGCATACCAACTGTAGTCGCTATGGATCGGGTCGGTGGTCCAGCCCATCTCGGTCACAGCGATTTGTTTATCGCCGTCGCCAGCCTTCACCATCAGGGCGCGAATGTCCTCAACATGGCGAAAGCACCATACCCGGCCTTGCCAGAACGCGTCGTTCTGGCAGTCGAGGGGCGAGCGCTCGGGCGGGTTGCCATAGCCGGGCGCGTGCACCCCCAGCATATCGAAGTAAGGGGCCCCACCTGCCGAGTACATGCCTTGAAAAAATTGGTCATCGAGCATCGCCACGCTGGTGTCGGGGGTATTGGTGGGCGCCAGGCCGGCCGAGATGACGATGGCCTGCGGGTCGGCGGCCTTGATGGCCGTGTAGCAGGCCTTGAGCAGCGCCACATATTCGGCCGGGGAGGGCGGCTGGCCGCCCCACTCGCGGGCTAGGTTGGGCTCATTCCAAATCTCGTATGCGGCAATTTTGCCGGCGTAGCGCTGGGCCAACGCGCCGCAAAACTCGCCCATCAGCGCCGGGTCTTTGGGCGGGGTGTCGCTGTACTTTCCGGCGTCGCCCGCGTCGGCCAGCGCCCAAAACGGGGCCTTGTCGAGCCGCACCAGCAGCTTCAGATGGCGCTCGGCCGCCAGCTTGACGACCCAGTCGGTGCGGAACCAGTCATAGCCGCCCCGGCTGCCCGAGATGGCGCTCCACGAGAACTGTTCCTTCAGCCAGCCAAAACCCAGGCCGCTGACCAGGTCGGCGTCGCGCGCCGCGGTCTTGTTGTCGACGTTCCACCACAGGAATGTTTGGATGCCGTATTGCGGCCCGTCCAGGCGCAACTGTGGCCGGGGCGTTGGGGTTGGAGAAAGCGCGCCACAAGCCACACCCAGCGCCAGCAGCGCGAAAACCGCCACTCTCCGCAGGCGGCCGCGCGCAAATCGGCCCGATGGCCTGGCCAGCCAATTACCAATTACCAATTGCGGATTACTCTTGTTAGGGTTTGGGCATCAGGCTCAGCGCGTCAAACGCCGGCCGCGGGGTGCCATTTTTGTTGGTAATGCTGAAGAGCACGTTGTCGTCGACGGCTGGATCGCCGCCCTTGGGCCCATAGTCGAGGTTGAACAGGAAACCCATCTTCACCAGCCCCGAGTCGCGCATCCAGTTGAAGGCTTCCACCAGATAGTCACCCTGCTGCTTCTCGCTTACGTCTTGGGCAAAGCCAAAGTTGGGCGGGAACTTGCCACCCACCGGCGAGGCATAGCCAAACTCGGTCACGCACTGCTGCTTGCGCCCGTTAAGGATGGCGGAATAGGTCTCCACCTGGCTCTTGAGCGCCCACGAGTAGTGCGGGTTGTCCCACGGCCCGCTAAACTTGTAGCCGTCGCGCGGCGGCGGGTTGGCGCCATCCGAGGTGGGCGGCAAATTGGTGCCGTTGGAGTGCGTGCCGATGCAGTCGGCATAATCCAGCCCGCCGGCGGCAATAAACTTGTTGAGATAGGTCACATCGTCCACCACGATTGGGCGGCCTGAAGGCTGGCAATTGGGGAAGGAGACATCGCAGTTGATGCCGGTGGGCGACAGCGCGCCCGAGATCACCACGATGCTCGGGTCTTTGGCCTTGATCGCCTGGTAGGCCGTTCGCAGCAAGCTGACGAAATCAGCCGGGTTCACCCCCGCGGCCGTGTTCCACTCGCGCTCGAGGTTCTCCTCGTTCCAAACCTCGATCGCGCCCACCCGTCGCGGATAGCGGTCGATGATCTTGCCGAGAAAATCAGCATATTTCTGGGGGTCGTCCGGGGGCGCCTCCTGCCCCTGATCGGCGGGCAGCGGGTTGGCCTGCGTCCACACCGGCGCGGCCACCACCGACAGCATCACGCGCAGGCCCTTTTTGCAAGCCTGATCCATGGCGCTGTCGAGCACATCCCAGAAGATGCCAGTCGGCTCCTTTTCCAGGTCGTACCAGCGCACCTGCATTTTCACCCAGTTGAAACCCAGCTTCTCGCTGATCACACCCAGCCAAAAGCTGTTGTCGCCCACGAAGACGTGGCTTTGAATGCCATACGCAAAACCGGAAGCCGGCTTGGGACGAAAGCTACACGGCGGCGGCCCTTTTACCACCTGGGTGGGCACCGACAAGGTCGCCGGCAGCGGCGGCGGCGTGGGTGTAGGCGCCAAGCGAGTGATCACCAACACCGGCGCGGTGGCCACCGGCGCGGCGCGTTTACCAAAGCCGCCCAGCGCCCAGAACAACCCGGCGAACACGCAGATCCCCACGGTCACGGTGAGACCCAGCCACAGCCCAATGAGCAGTGAGGTATTCGTGCGCGAACGCCTGGGGGTGGGTTGGGTCATGGTGTTTTCGCCGGCACGGCCAAATGGGCTGCTCGGCCGCCGCAAGGCGCGAGCCCCAAAAACCGTGCAGGACTATTGTATGGTGACCGCGATCGAATTGGAAAGCCTCACCCACGTGCCACCCGACTTGCAGGTGTCATGGCCCTGGTAGCAAATTCCCAGGTACACCTGATAGGTGCCAGGGTTGGGGAAGTTGATATGGTCCTTCCAGGGTAGCGTCTGGCCGGGCTGCAACGGTTCGTGCCATGAATCAGCCGTTACGCCCACGTCGGTGTGCGCGGCCAGAATGCCATACGTGATGACGTTGCTGGTCGTGTTCTTGACAGTGAACTCAAACCACATGCTCTGGTTGACCGTTCCCGAGGTTATTGTCATCGAGAACGTAGCCTGGATGCCGTTGGCCCCCGACGTGTCGGGCGTGTTGGTCGGCCCAGCTGGGGGCTGGGTGGCCGCCGGCGGGTTGGTCGGCGGCACGGCGGTGGCCTGCGGTGGAGGCGGGGCCGCGGCCTGGATAACCGGCAAGTCGTTCATGTTGCCATCAAAGGTGGCCACCAAAGTTGACACCCACCCAGTGCCCTTGGGAGCCGTGACGTAGCTGATGGCAAACCACTGCGACGAGCTATCGCGGCCAATCAGGGGCGCGGTTTCGCCGGTATTGATGCCGCCAATCGTTGGGTAGGTGAGCCCAGGGCCGGTGCGCACATTGGCAGGCTTGACGACCTTGATCACCACCGACGCCGTGGGGGTCACCGGCGGCGTATCGCTCGGCGCCGGGGCAGTGGCCGAGGGCGCTTCGGTGGGCGCGGGTGTGGCCGTGGGCGGGCTTTGGGTCGTGGTGGGGATGAGCACCACCTGCGTGGAAACGATGGCCAGGCGCGTTGGGCTGACCACGGCCGGAGAGTTGGTTCCGGTGCCGCGCACCAGCAGCACTACGGCCAGCACCAGGAAGGCGACGCCGATGACGGCCAGGCCGAAGACACCCAGCACGGCCAGCAGGTTATAACGGTTGGGCGCGGGAGGATTAGGCGCGGGAGAGTTGGTCATTGAGCCGGGGCATCCTTGGGCCTCATTGAACAGTAATCAAGATCGAGCCAGACAAGACCTCCCAGTCGCCCGATGAGCCGCGGCAAGTGGGATAATCGGAAAAGCACACGTTCAGGAAGAGTTGATAGCTGCCCGCGCTGCTCAGCCGAATGCCGTCTTCCCATTGGCCCTTGCAGCGATCCGTGGGACCGATGCAGCCGGGATCGATCCCTAACAGGCCGTGCGCGGCATCTTGCCCGCTCCAACTGGTTTGGAACTGGGTGCCGCCCCCCGCCTTGACCGCGGTCACCCCCAGGATGCCATAGGCCACCGGTTGGGTGGTGTTGTTCTTGATCCACTCCACAAAACACACGCGCTCGTTGACGGCAAACGTCACCTGGCTGCTGCACAGGTTGAGCATTCCGCTCACCCCGTGCCGTCCAATTACCAGGCCGCCGTTGGGGTTGCCGGCTGGCTTGGGTGTGGCGGTTGGGGCGGGCGGCGGCGGCGCGGCCACCACGGGCAATTGGTTCTTGTCCCCGTCAAATGTGGCGGTCACCGCCGAGATCCAGCCCAGTCCGGAAAAGCCGCTCTTGTAGCTGATCTCATACCAACTGCTGGAAGCATCGCGGCCCACCACTGGCGCGGTGTCGCCAATCTTGATGCCACCGATTACCGGGTAATTGACGCCCGGCCCGGTGCGCACATTCGCCCCCTGCGTAACGGTAAGCACTTTGCCGGCCTGGGTGGCAGTCAAGGTGGCGGTTGCA
>Ga0070730_10004697_pt1 | contig 11905 bp, 8 predicted proteins | sample Coa_R1_3_FD_66447 | JGI IMG/M metagenome (GOLD analysis project Ga0070730, IMG submission 66447) | Surface soil microbial communities from Centralia Pennsylvania, which are recovering from an underground coalmine fire - Coalmine... | ecosystem: Environmental > Terrestrial > Soil > Unclassified ... | reverse complement strand
GTCTCGATAAAAAAACTTTGCTGCCGCGCCATGCGGATGATCTGGTCTTCCATGGAGCCGCGCAACGGCTGGTAGGCGATGTTTCGTAGGAGCGCATAGAGCAAGACGCTGAACACCACGACCAAGGCCAGCTTCACGCTGTAGAAAAACATCACCGCCAGCACAAAGATGGAGATGATGCCATCCAGCAACGCTTCAATGAAGTTGTTGGTCAGAGTCCTTTGGATGGCCTCAGCACTTTCAAATCTTGACATGATGTCGCCAAAGTAGCGCTTCTCGAAAAACGATACCGGCAGTCGGACCAGGTGAGAAAAGATGTTGGCATACCATTGAAGTTTCAACGTAGTGCCGAAATAGAGCGTAGTCCAACTTCGGATGCCGCCCAGCACCGCCTGCAGCACGATCAGCAACATGAAGCCGATGCCTAGCATCACCAACAGGTCACGGTCGGACGTAGCGACGACCTTGTCAATCGTCAGTTGCAGAAATAAAGGAGAGATGATGGCGAAGATCTCCAGGCTGGCGGCCAATGCGAAGATCTGTCCCAAGGCCCGCTTCAATCCCACCACGCGGCCGGTAAGGTCTTTGAGTTGGAGCCGTGGCGATTCGTCCTGGGAGGTGAAATCCGGCGTAGGTGTCAGCTCCAATGCCACGCCGGTGAAGTGATGGCTGGCCTCGGCATAGCTCAGCTTGCGCTTGCCTATGGCCGGATCGTGAATCACAATATGCCTGCTAGTTGCGGCCTTCAGCACCACAAAGTGGCTCATGTCCCAATGCAGGATGCAGGGGGTCTTCAGCAAGGAAAGGTCTTCGAGTTCCACGCGCAAGGGGCGGCCAGTCATGTCAAGGCGATCAGCAAACCGGATGATGTGGGCCAGCGTAGTGCCTCGGAGTGAGATCGAGAAGCGCCGGCGCAACTCCGGCAGGTCAATGTTCTTGCCATGGTAGGCGGCGATCATGGCCAGGCAGGTCAGCCCGCATTCAGCGGCCTCGGTCTGAAAAATCACCGGCAGCTTGTGTCGAAATGAGGGCGTTGGCTTGGAGGGTTGCACGATCCGTTTCTCCTCAGGCTCCCGACCGCTCGAACAGCCACTTGATCAGAGGTTTTCTGCCGAGTGGGATTTCAGCCTCAACTCTGGCGCCACGTGAATCGGTCGTCTCCGAATTGTTTGTTGAAGCCGCTTCGCTGATTGGCGATGAAAGCGTCACGACTACCCGGTACATGGGCGTTGGCGTCCCGGATTTCTGCGACGGAGGGATTTCCATGGGACTGACGGCTGAGTCTGATATTTGTTTGACCGTTACGCTTTGCCGTTCGTCCTCTGGACCGAGCAATAGCAGGCGGTCGCCCGGTTGCAGGAATTTTACCAATCGAGCGGGCACAAAAAGATCTGCCTCGGTTCGGTTTTCAGATCTTTCGTGACCTGCGAGTATGGCGCTGGGCAACAAGACGCCGGACACACGGGCCTTCTCCGTAATTTTCCCTAAAACCAAAAAAACCAGTATGCTGCCGGCGATGGCAACGCCCAGCCATCCCAAAAAGGTCAGCGAGAGTGGACGGATCAGGAGTATCTCGCCGTAAAGTTTTTGCTGCTGGGAAGCCAGCGCTTCCGGACGAAACAAGGCAAGCGGCTGTTGGCCACCCTCCGGCGGCTCAGGGCTCGGTTCTTTGTCCGACTGATTCATCTCTCTTATTTTATCCGTCAGACGAAATCGGGTAATAGTACGCCAGTCCATTCAAAAAAGGTAGATGAAAACGTGCTCTGGTTCCATTGAAGATGTAATTAAGAGTGCGAGTCAGCCTTACGGTAGTGAGCGACCAGTACGCAGGGAGAATAGCGCAATCCTCTTCACGGAAGGCAAGCAAGCTTGGGAGCTTGGATGAACCAGCCCTGCTAAGGGCGGAATAGAATAGCCCAGCATAGCCTGCCCTCGAGCGAAGCGAAGGGTCGAACCAATAGGCGCACGATTTGCGCGCCTATTGGTTCGTAAATGCTGGGTAAAAAGCAAAGAGCACACTTTCCTTGTGCCGCAGAGCTTGCCCTGAGCAAAGCGAATGGGCCAGCGCGCAGCGAAGCGGAGCGCTCTAAGAACGTGTTCGATAGTAGTGCGACGCAGCCTTGGCGAGAGAAAACACAGTACCTGCAATTACACTTGGCAACAAGTACACTTGAAGAGAACCGCAAGGCTCAAATTCTAGCGATGAGTACTCATAAGGCGATTTTGTTTTCCGGTGAAGCGCGAGTTGCAGTTCGTTGCAAATTGCTTGTCATGGTTCTTATGTTTGGGGCATTGCCGGCCTTTGCTGCTGGACGGGTGGAGTGCAGCTCTCTCAAGAGCCGCTATATGCCTTCCGCGGTTGGTTACTGCGCGCTGCTGCCGCCCGGTTATGACGCCCAGCCAACCAAAAAATTTCCAGTGTTATATTTCCTGCACGGACTTGGCGGCGACCACACGTTCCTGGTCAGCAGCGGCGCATGGAACATCATTGAAGACCTTCAAGAGAGCAAGAAGATTGGCGAGTTCGTGGTGATTGCCCCGCAGGCAAACACCACCTTCTATATCAACTCCAAGAGTGGCCGTGTGCAGTACGAAGATTTTTTTGTGCGCGATCTGGTTCCCCAGATGGAAAAACGCTTTCGCTTGCTGGGCGTCCGTTCGGCGCGAGCCATCACGGGGATTTCCATGGGTGGGTACGGGGCATTGCGTTTTGCCTTCAAGTATCCGCAGATGTTTGCATCAGTGAGCGCCCACATGCCGGCCCTGATGGAACAGTTGCCGCATGTCTCCGGCGATTTGGCCCTCACCATGTTTATCGGTTCGGCCTTCGGCAGGCCAGTGGACGAGGCTTTCTGGAAAGCCAACACACCGTTTGTTTTTGCCCGGACCGCAAATCTTCGTGGACTGAAGATTTACTTCGACTGTGGCGACCATGATGATTATGGTTTCGATGCCGGTTCAGGTGATCTGGATAAACTTTTGACCGCCCGCCATATTCCCCACACGTTTCATATTTACCCCGGACGCCACGATGCGGTATTCGTAGCCCAACATTTGGCCGAATCGCTGGAATTCGATTCACGGGGTTTGGGCTTGTCGAAATAATCGCCGCTTGAAAAGGCATCTCATTGCCAACCTGATGTTCATGCGAATTTGCAATGTCACCCAGAGTGTTCAAGTTCACTTGTCCCAGGAGACGATAAATGGTCCTTGCAACCAGGAAACGGGCGCCGAAGGCGAGATAGCAAGCTTTGCTTTATCCGAGGCCATTCCTCAGCGGTGATGCTGTAGAGTGCGGTATCGGTGCGGATGCCGCCCGGAAGTACGGAGAAGTTCCGCAAAATTCCTTCGAACCCGGCGCCCAGAGATTCAATTGCCGTCCGCGAAATTCTATTGTTGGCGCTGGCTTTCAATTGAACTCTCTGCATGTCCATGGCTTCAAATGCATAAGTAAGGAGGAGGAGCTTTGTTCGTGTGTTCACTCCGGTGCGCCGCACAGTCGGTATTAACCAGGAGCGCCCTAGTTCGCAACGCTTGTGGCGCAAGTGTATGTCATATAGGCTTGTGCTTCCGAGGATGGCGTTGGAATTCCGATCGATGATTGCAAACGGGGCACCAATCCCTTTATAGGGCTCTTGCAGGGCCGCATCGAACCACAATCTAACCGCCCGCTCGTCGCTAAGATCTGCAAAGCCCATATACTTCCAGATCGAGGGATCGTGGACCGAGGCGAGTATGCCATCGAAATGCCGTTCCTCAAGCGGCTCCAGAATAACGGTGTCCTTGATCAACGCAATTTGCGATATCTGCACAAGCAACCTTCGTAATTGCAATCGTCGTACTTTGAACTTCAATCCGCTGGCGCAACAGCCGAATTCGATGTCTTGCAGCAAGCTGTCAAATTGCGCGTCCTGAGACAAATCTTCGTTTGGGTTATATCGTCTTTAAAAGCGTTCTAAGCACGCGTAAGCAAGATGCAGGTGTCCTGAATCTTTGCCCACACTGAAGATTCAGGATCTACGATTTCGAAGTGGCCTATCTTGTCCAGGGTAATCAATTCGACTCTCTCGCCTGATTTCTTCTTGGCATCGGCGTAGCCCTTGCCAATTTCGTAGGGAACAGCGCCGTCGGCGGTTCCATGAACCAGCTTCTGCGCAGCCTGGGGAATGGGGCGTTCGGAAGGCGAGGCTTCCCGGTAGTGCTCCGGAACATGGTCGGGTGAGCCGCCCAGGAATTCGGAGACCGCGTCGTTGCTTAAATGCAGTTCCCAGCCCCGGCGTAAATCCAGAACGCCCGCCAGCGACAGGACGCGGGTAACACTCTTTTCAAACGCGGCCAGGCACAGGGCAAGCTGGCCTCCGGCAGAGTGCCCTGCGACACACACTCTTTTCAAGTCAAACTTGCCGGCGCTCATCTTGTCTTTGCCTTGGACGTTGTGACCATGCAGCAAACGGTAGGCAGTGCGCACATCTTCAAAAGTTCCGGGCCAGCCTCCGCCAGGATTGCCGACTCTTCTATATTCCACATTCCAGGTGGCAATGCCGGCCTTGGCCAAGGCTGCGCACAGATGCCCAGCGTAGGTCAGATCATATTTGGCGCGCCAGTAGCCGCCATGGATAAAAAACACCACGGGATGAGGCCCTTTGCCTGTCGGCATTCGCAGGTCAACGAATTGATTGGGGTCTGGGCCGTAAGGAATCCGCAGGTCAGGATCGGGTGGTTTTTTGGTGAGGATGGCTTCGCTCTGCACGGCAATAGTATAAGGCACATGCAAACAAGAATTTGGGGCAAGCTAACGGCCTGCCCCAGGGAGTTTCTACATTCTTGAGAATGCTAAGCCAGCGAAGCTGGCGATCTAGTTTCGCTTTGCTGCGCCTGAATTATTAGATGCGGCTGAGGATGATCCGGCTGATGAACCACCTGACGATCCAGATCCGCTGGAGCTGTGTCCCATTGATGAAGCGCTCGATGACGAACTAGCCGAAGAGCCTCCACTATACCCACCGCCAGATGATCCATGCGAGGAAGAGCCGCCGCTCGAAGAGAATGAATTCGCATTTCCAGAAGAATGCGAGCTGCCATTCGCGGCGGCCGGCGTGACTGGCAGTGAGCGGGGTGGCTGCTGATGCCCGGTCTTAACAGTATCCGGAGGCCCCTTCTCTACGGGAGGTCCAATTTTTGCCGGGGGCCCAATCTTTGCCGGCGGAGAATTAGCCGGAAGTTTGTGACCTGGAGCATCATCATCCCCTTCTTCAACGTAGGGCTCTCGATCTCCCTGATTCCCGCAACCGCCCTTGTTCCGGCGCAGATTCTGTTCATCGATATCGAAGAACGGTTGCCGAATGCATGCCTGCAGACGGGCATCTTGACTTCCCCTTAGCTGGCGCATCTGTTCTTTCTGCTGCTCTTTGAGAGTATGGCAGGCTGCGGAACTCTTGCCGTAGGCAGTGCGGCATTCGTTCAAATCACTTTGTTGTTGTAGCTTCAGTTCGCTGACCCGGCGCTCAAATGCATTCTTCACCTGTTCGCATTCGAAATTCGCGTGTACGGTGCGCTGGGCAGTGGCGGAACCGAGCCATAGTGTGAGGAGGAAACCTAACAGCAGAGAGGGATAAACCCGGTGTCTACTCATACAAACTACCTCCGTAAGGCAGTAGATCAGATCCAGAATGAATCATGGTACATAAGATTTATGAAGTTTTGTAGGGAAATCCGAAATCGAAGAAATTGAAGATGAGATGGTTTCTTAAAAAACAATAATCAAGCATCCGGGCAAAGCTTGAGAGATTGCTTCAAACTGCTGAAGCCGGGTAAGTCGCAGTCTTTTATTCATGCCGCATGGCTTCGGTCGGATCCACCTGGGTAGCACGGCGTGCGGGCAGGTAGCTGGCCAGCAGCGCAATCGCTAAAAATACCAGGGGCGTCAAAGCAAATGTCATCAGGTCGCGCGCGCCGACTTTATAGAGCAGGCTGCCGATCAAGCGGGTCGCAGCCCACGCCGCGATGAGTCCAATTGAGATCCCCCCGAGCGTGAGTTCCAGTCCGTGGCGGACGACCATCCGCAGGATGTCGGACCTGTCTGCACCCAGAGCCAGGCGGATTCCGAGTTCCTGTCGTCGCTGTGCCACAGAGTAAGCCAATACGCCATAGATGCCGATCATCGCTAACGCCAGCGCAGTTGCCGAGAAGATTCCCAGCAGAAACATAGTGAAGCGGGGCTGGGCGCGCGAGCCGTCGAGCAATTCGTCGATGGTCTGAACGCCGGTAACAGGCTGATCAGGATCAACGGCCGATATCTGGCCGCGTATCGCGGAGATCATCGAGTGCGGCTCCACATTGGTGCGCACCAGCAGGTTCATGTTGCCCCAGGGCAACTGCCGAAACGGAAGGTAAAGTTGCGGCTGGGCATCCACGGCCAGGCCGTTGTTCTTGAGGTCGGCGGCTACGCCGATGATTTCCGCAGGGCTCTGGCGGCCCACGGCAATATGCTTGCCCACGGGGTTCTCATTGGGCCAGTAGCGGCGCGCCATCGCTTCGTTGATGATCACCACTTTAGGCGACTGCCCGCTGTCGGCGTCGGTAAAATCGCGCCCCGCCTTGAGAGGAGCGCGCATGGTGTGAAACCAGGATGGGCTGATCGCCTCAATAATGATGAACGGACGCTCAGCCAGCGGTACCTCAGGCTGGCCTTCGGGCAGAACTGGGGTGATGCGAATCGGGTTGAGCGGCAAAGCAGCGGACATGGCTGCCCCATTCACGCCGGGCACGACAGCCACCTTGCGCAGCATCTCATCAAAAAAAGCGATCTGTTGCTCCGGTTTGGCGTATTTCACCGTAGGCAGCGAAACCTTCATGGTGAGCACGTTGTGCGCGTCAAAGCCAGGATCCACACGCATCAATTGAGAGAAACTTCGAACCAGCAGGCCGGCGCAGATCAGCAGAAGTAATGAGAGCGCCACCTGGCCTATCACAAGCAACCCCTTAAGCTGCATGCGCCGCTGGCCGCCCGTAGATCCCCGGCCTTCATCCCGTAAAACCTGATTGATGTTGGTTCGGGAGAGTTGCAGAGCAGGGAAGATCCCAAACATCAACCCGGTCAGTACAGAAATGGCAACAGTGAACACCAGTACGCGCCAGTCCATGACGATAGGGAAACCCAGCGGGAAATTGCGTGAACCGGGACTGGCGAGATAATTAGCAAGGTATTTGGTGGCGGCCAGGCTCAAACCCAGTCCGAATGCGCCGCCCAAGAGCGCGAGCAGAACGCTTTCCGTGAGCAGTTGCCGGATGATTGCGCTTCGGCCCGCGCCCAGCGCAGAGCGCACCGCAATCTCTTTTCTGCGGGCCAGCGCGCGTGAGAGGAGCAAACTGGCGACGTTGGCGCAGGCAATCAGCAACACCAGACAGACCGCAGCCGAGAGCACCATGAGTCCAGTACGCAGGTTGGCGACTGTCAGATCCTGAAGATTACCAACGACCATGGAAACCGCGGGACCGCCATCCGGGGCTTTAGGGTACTCGTCGTTATATTGTTTCGTGAAGACTTCCATCTCCCTTGCGGCTGACTTGAGTGATGATCCTGGCCGCAACCGGGCCACGCCCTGCAGGTAACCCACTCCGGCGCGCAGGTGTTCGGGCGTCATGAAGGTAATCTCAAAGTAGCGTGGCGACCAGATCTCAGCCGCTCCCATGAACGGAAATTGAACGCCGCTGGGCAGTACGCCCACGATGATGTGGGGCGTGGAGTCAAGCGTAATGACTTGGCCAACCACATCATGGTCGCCGCCGAAGCGATTGTGCCAAAGCGCGTCGGAGATCATCACTACCGGCTTGCCACCGGGCTGGCCTTCGTCGTCGGCAAACGCTCGCCCGAGTTGTGGCGTCACTCCCAGCACGCTGAAGAAATTAGGTGAAACCCGCCCGATTGGGACCTGTTGCGGCTCACCCCGTCCGGTCAAATTCAGCGAGTCGCTGGTGAACACGGCCACGCCCGTGAACGAGCGCTGGCGGTCACGGAGCAAGTCATAGCGGTTCAGCGAAAACGCGCCCACTCCGTCGCTGTCGCCCTGGCGGTGGGCTCCCAGCAAGACCAATTGCTGTGGATCCTGGTACGGCAACGGTCGCAACAGCAGGGCGCTGGTGATGGTGAAGATGGTGGTGTTGCCTCCGATGCCGAGCGTCAGAGTGAGAATGGCAGCCAGCGCAAACCCGGGATTCTTGCGCAACAGGCGGGCCCCATAGCGGATGTCCTGGAACAGGGAGACCATAATGAAGATTATAGGACGTAAGAAACTAAGGCGTAGCCGACCCTGCGGCCATGCGGACCAGGGCGCGGAACTTTTCGGCCTGCTCCTGTTCAGCCGGTGTTTCTGTAAGGAACTCCACGCCGTAGTTGTAGCCCCTGCGGTGGCGTACCCGGCCCCGCGCTCGAATGGGTTCGCCTGAGTAGGGCTCGGTAAACTCGACAAACACCTCGCTTCCGGCGCTTAACTCAATGCCGGCAAATACCAGGATGCCGCCCTGGCTGATGTCGTTGGCGCGTCCGTTGGTGATGCGGGTGCTGGCGTTGCGGGAGACGATGAGCCGTATGGGCAGATTCAGCCTGTACCGTTGCCAGCGTCTGAATACCGCCCTCTCCTGCCCGAGCCTGGCGCTGGTATGCGTTGCCATGAGAGAGATCATAGTTCGTTTTACGCGGCGGATGGAAGTTACAGAAGTATTAGGCGCGCAGTCAGCATTCAAGGTTTATCAGCGATTATCAGCGGCAAAAAGGGTATTGGATTCAATGCTCTGCTCACGGACGGAGTGTATGATCGTCTCTTTAATTTCTAACATGAATTTAACGGTTTGCTTGAGGAGGCGGCCTTGCGATTCTTTCGTATATTAGTCTTCCTTTATCTCATCTCTGGACTGTGCCTGGGTTCCTTATTCGCTCAAGGCAGCCTGCAGAGCAGCGATCTTTATCGGCTTCGATCGGTGGGCGAGGTCCAAATCTCTCCCGATGGAACTCGTCTGGCATACACGATTGTCAGCAACGGACAATCCGGACGGCCTTACTCCCAGCTTTGGCTGATGAATGTTGCCGACGGAAAGAACTCGCGCTTGGGCGGTGAAGATGACCGGGGAGGGAATCCGACGTGGTCGCCGGACAGCAAGTGGATCGCCTACGACGGAAGATTTGGCGGAAAGGGTGGTCTGTGGGTAGCGCGCGCGGATGGTTCCAACGCGCGCTTCCTCCACGAACTCGAAGGCACCAACAGCCCGTTGCCCTCCACCGGTAAGGACGTCGCATGGTCTCCGGACTCCAAGCAGATTGCTTTTGTCTCCTCCACGCCGGGACCCGAGACGAAAGATTTGGCCGGTGATCCTATGGTGATCACCCGCTACTTGTACAAACCCGACTTCGGCGAGGGCAACAGCCATTTCAACGACAATCGCCGCCTCCACATCTTCGTGGCGGACCTGGCCAGCGGCAATATCCGGGCGCTGACCGACGGCGCCCATTATGAGCATTCGATTGACTGGTCACCCAACGGACAGGAACTGCTTTTTGTCTCCAACCGCGAACCCAATGAAGACCAGTTTTTCAACTATGACGTCTTTGCCCTGAAGCTTGTTGACGGCAGTATCCGTCGCCTGACCGCAACCGAGAATGCCGAATATCATCCGTTGTGGTCGCCCGATGGCACTCATGTCATTTATCAGGGCACAAGGCGCGGACTCACCGATCTGGAGACCACCATGGAAGACACGCACGTATGGATCATGGACGCAGACGGAGGTAATCGCCGCGAGTTGGGTGCAGCAATCGACAATCGCCAGGGCTCGCCGCTGTGGTCGCCCGACGGCAAGTCCGTGCTGTTTACTGTTCAGGAAAGAGGGAACAACAGGCTCTATCGGCTGCCTTTGAATGGCGGAACTCCGGAGGTCGTGGTCGGTGACAAGGGATCGGTGGGAGGATTTTCGATAGCTGCCAATGGAAAGATTGCCTATACCTTCATTGGCCCTTCTGATTTGTTTGAGCTCTACCTGCTGGAAAATGGCAGGTCAAAAAAGTTGACTGACCTGAATACCGACGTGCTCCGGGGCAAGCAACTCGGCGAAACAGAATCGTTTACCTTCATCAGCAACGACAACAAGTATGAAGTAGAGGCTTTTCTGACCAAGCCGGCGGGCTGGAAGGCCGACGGTAAGTATCCGCTGATCGTGAACATTCACGGCGGCCCGCACGGGCAGCAGGGACCGGCCTTCAATTTCCGGAATCAGGTCTATGCCGCTAGAGGTTGGGCCACGCTCCTGGTCAACTATCGCGGCTCCACCGGGTACGGCCAGAAATTTGCCGACGCAGTCTTTGGCGATCAGAACGGTAATGAAGCCCAAGACGTGCTCTACGGACTGAGCGCTGCCATGCGCAGAAACCTGTGGATTGACCGCGACCGCCTGGGTGTGGAAGGCGTGAGCTACGGCGGCCAGTTGAGCGATTGGCTGATCACCCAGACCAACATATTTAAAGCCGCTATTCCTATCGCCAGCATCGCCAACCTCATCAGCTACAACTATCTGACCTACTATAACCAGTATGAGCAGATGGAGTTCGGCGTCTTTCCCCATCAGGGCAATATGATGGATGTGCTGTGGGAGCGCTCCGCCTTGAAGCATGTTGCCAAAGCCCACACGCCCACCATGCTGCAGCATGGCGAAAACGACAACGACGTTCCCATCGCCGAAGCGGAGCAGTTCTACATCGCGCTAAGAGACGTGGGAGTAGAGGCGGTCATGGTCCGCTATCCACGCGAGGGACACGGGCTGCGCGAGCCACGCCACCAGGTTGACAGTATCGATCGAAGTATTTCCTGGTACGAAAAGCATTTTCCACCGCCAGCTCATTAAGGAGCATTGGACTGTTGTTGGATTCTGGGTTTTCGATCACTCGATCACCCGATTGTTTCCGGAGGAAGAGATGATCCATCGTTGGTTAGCAAGTGCAGCTTTAATTGCGTGTTTTGCCCCTTGCGGATTGGCCCAGACGGCTGGTTCTGACAAGGCTGGCGAAATTGCGGCGACGGTCGCGCGCATGGCGCGAGTGGGCAGCGCCAACCGCCCGAACTTCTCGCCCGATCGAAAGTGGATCAGCTTCATCTCGAACCTCAGTGGAGTGCCGCAAGTATGGGTAATGCCCGCCGAGGGCGGCTTTCCGCGCATGATCACCAACGGCGACGATCCGGTGACGGATGCAGAGTGGTCCCCTGCCAGCGATTGGCTGGCGGTGACCATCGCACCCGGTGGCGGTCTGAACACTCAGGTATATGTGATCAAGCCGGACGGCGCCGGACTCCGGCGGCTGACCGACGGAGGCAAGACCAATAATGGCTTCGACGCTTGGACTGAAGATGGCAAGAAAATCGCTATCAACTCCAGCCGGCTTGATCCAGCTTCGCGCGATTCCTTTCTGATCGATATTGCTTCCGGCGCTACGACTCTGGTGTCCAGGAATCCAGGCACGGGAGGAATTTCCAGTATCTCCGTAAACGGCAAACGTGCCCTGCTTCAGCGTGTGCGCAGCCGCGGCGACAACAACATTTACCTGCTTGACTTGGAAGCCGGTAAAGAGACCCTTCTTACCAAGCACGAGGGCGTCGCTCTCTTCTCTGGAGAGATCGCCCCCGATGGTTTGACTGCTTACGTAACCACAAATAAAGACCGGGATTTATCTGCTTTTGGAAAGATATGCATCAACGCTGATGGCGCTCCATCTGCCATTGAGATTCTGGCAGAAAGAACGGACGGGGAACTTGATGGGGTCAGGCTCAACAAGCAGGGAACCATGGCTGCGCTGTTGTGGAACATCAAGGGCAGGACGGCACTTTCATTTTACGACTTGAAACGTGGCAAGGAACTGCCCGGA
>Ga0070730_10004696_pt1 | contig 11906 bp, 7 predicted proteins | sample Coa_R1_3_FD_66447 | JGI IMG/M metagenome (GOLD analysis project Ga0070730, IMG submission 66447) | Surface soil microbial communities from Centralia Pennsylvania, which are recovering from an underground coalmine fire - Coalmine... | ecosystem: Environmental > Terrestrial > Soil > Unclassified ... | reverse complement strand
GCCTGAAAATTGCCGTGCCCATCGCCGAGCAAGATGCTCACTGTCGTCGGAGCGGTAACCGCGACAATATCGGCTGTGCCGTTCCCATCCACATCGCCCACGGCAAGGGCATATGCCTGGAATGGCACAGGAATGTATTTCGGGGCTGACAGTGTGCCGTCAGACTTGCCAAAAAGAACGGCCATGCTTGCCGAGTTCGGAATGCCAGGTCCGGACATAATGACATCCGCTAGGCCGTCACCATTTACATCTGCGGCGACGATGCTGGGAGAATAGGACAGATAGTCTGCAACCCAGAACCCCGGAATTGCCTGCATGACGAACGGCCCTTGCTTCAGCGCAAACACCGTGTACGGCAAGGAGTTCGAAGCCGCAGTGCCATTCTCCGCTGAAATCTGATGCGTGGCAGCGGTATTGCTGAGGGGAGCTGTCTAGCTGTGCCTGCAGCGTGCCGGAATCAACGACGGTAGTAGCCGTGGAGGGCTGCCCGTCTATCAGCACCTTCGATTCCGGCGTGAAGCCCTGACCGAAAACCGTGATCTGCCCCTGCAGTTCCCCGAGCACAACGGCCGTGGGTGAAAGCCCAGAGATCGATGGAGGCGTTCCGCCTCCTCCCCCGCTACCACCTCCGCCTCCAGCCGCAGCGCCGCCGCCCCCACAACCAGACAACAAGGAGGCCAGTAGCACGATACATCCGCCACAATGGAGAACTGTCGGCGCACCAAGTTTCATCATGGATTCGGACTGTTCATATATACGCATGGCCCCTAATCAGAGATTTGCGATGAGAGCACAACGAACTCTGACTTCCTTGTAGCCATGAAACACTGCGTTGAACGAGCACGCGGCAGAGCGCGTCATAGCTATAAGCCGCCGCATCGTACGCATACCGGAGTCCTAAGCAACCGGCTCTTTCGTCAGGGTCCTCGGTGCGGATCGGCCTACCCCCTGGCCACGATTCGGGGAACCGCAGGAACGGCACCGAAAAACTCCTTTTGGCTTCCCGCAGAGGTCATTGTGTCCGAGCACGGTGGTGACCGTTTTCCCATGCGGCCCTCGACTCAGCTGCTGCAAATTGCTTAAAGTCATCGAGTGCTTGTTGAACAACGCTCCTAAACGTTCCGGCGGGCCACAGGGCCTCCCTAACCTCGCCCCCTTCTAGTCGAAGGATAAAGCGCTCCTCTTGTCCGGCCCCTATCAGAACAGCTTCCCAGCCATCGAAAAAGGGGCCTGTCAGTCGCGGAAGCACCTCGTACCGTGTTAGTGCCGCAGGGTCGCCGACAAAGCTACCGGGGGCTTGATCATCGCTTCCGTAGCATGCCCACATCACGAGGTCAAGAGCTTCCCCGGCAGGGACAGATGGTTGCAGAGGACCGGAATGCCCCGTGCGAGTTTGCTGCACGGACTCCACCAACGAATCGAATCCGGTCATCACCATCTCAATCTCGGAGGGGCGCCCGACCACGTGGCCGTCAACCCATAGCCAAAGGCTTCCCCACCATTCGTTCCACGCTTTCGGCGGATCACCGATGCCCTCGAATTCGATTGCGAAGGTCCAGCGATCACCGATACGGGACGAGAACGCAACTTTTTGCCTCATCATGCTCGTACTCTCTTACTGGCTCTGTCGCTTCTTGAGCGCATCCTGGAGTTGTTTCCTAATGGACGGGGGTACTTTGTTGCTAGCTATCGTACCACTGTAGTGAAGCACTCCATTTTGGCCAGAATACCGGTAGAACTGCCCCTTCTCATTTATCCCGTACGACAACTGACCGTTTCCGGAAGCTCTGCCTGTAACCTGTATCGCTGTGCCGAATACTGCTTGCGCATCACTTGGTAACGGAGTCTTTCCTGGCACGAATTTTGGACTTGTCGGATCGTGAATGCCGGGGTTTTCGTACCTCAGGCCCCCACCTCCTTGCCTCGCCCCCGCACCGCTTGTAGAGACTTGAGCCTCTACTCCGCCATTCTCCTGTTCCCGCTCGTGCTGCGCCTGTTCCATCGCGGCCCGTTCGTCCTTATCGGACTGACCAACCGTGGCTGGGTGCAACATGGCGCCGAGATAAAGCGCCGGTCCTGCAAGAAGACCCCAACGCGACGCGCCTGCCCCAGCCCCTGCCTCGGCCTCGACCGCTTGTACCTCTTCCGGATGTGTCGCGATGTAAGTTGCGATCTCCACTGCTATATCGATACCTGTGACGGGGTCTACATGTCCATCTGGATCGCCGAGCGTGGTCGGATTGTTCTGGACGTAGCTGTACAGATTGAGACTCTGCGGATTGCCGTAATGGGCGTAAGGTACGGCGGTTGGCGCAGCCGCCCAATCCGGGATCATGAAGCGACCTATGCTCGACGAGTAGTACCTAGCTCCAAACTCGTCAAGGCCGGATTCGGAATCGCGTTCTTTGCCGGTGAACTTGTAGTGTTGCCCGACAGTGTTGCAATAATCGTTTTCCTGACCGCCGTAGGGGTAGTAGTCAATATCCTGCTCGCAACTGGTGCCAGCGGCGTTCGTTACTACTCCATGCGACCCAAGATGGTCCGAGAAGTAATAGTGTACGGCTCCGCCGGAAACGTCCCGTCGGGCAATGCGTCGGCCATTGAAGAAAACGTACTCTTCCTGCATTGTGCCTGCGAAATTGCTTTCGGCAAGGGCATCGGCACCGACCCCCGTCCAGTACAGCGTCCCCGTTGCGCCGCTGGAGCAGGTCCCCGGCGATGATCCCTGCGTACACTTTACGACTCGCTTGCCATCGCCATCGTAGACATAAGAAGTTCCAGCCGTGGCGTTGAGCCGGTTCTCGGCGTCGTAGTTGTAGTTGGCGCCGCCGTTACTGGTCATGTTTCCAGCCGCGTCATAGCCAAACCCGACGAGTTGATTGTGCACGTTGGCCGACGTGTTCAGCCCTTCGTGACTCGTTTTGCCCGAAACCGGGTTCTCAGTAGTGAGATTGCCCCAAGGATCAAGCGTATACGCCTCGCCCCAAATGGACCCAGACGAATTAGCTTGTTGAATGCGGTTGAGGCTATCGTAGGAAAAGTTCTGGGTTCGGCTGCTGTTGCGACAGTTGGTAATGAACTGCACGTTCCCATTGTCAGTCGTGCCCCAGGCGAAGTTGTAGCTCGTATTCATGACTGAGGCTGTCGCAGTAGGGCAGGCGGACTGCTGCAACTGGTTCAGAGTGGTTGAGGTGATGGTCCCCTGTCGTGTAATACATCTGCAGGGGCTGGAGACGGTTGTTGTAGGTCAGCGCTCCCGAGATCGAACTGCCGTTGGAAAGTTTGGTCAGCCCACCATGCGGAGCATAGGTTGCCGATGTCCCGTAATTGATGTTGTTGGCCGAATCCACCGCCGACAGAAGCCGCGCCGCACTGCCGTAGGTGTAGGAAATGACGCGTCCACTGGGGTAGGTGACAGTAGCCAATGAACCGTCCAGGTTGTATGTGTAGCTGATGTTCTGGGTGACTCCAGAAGTCCCGTTGATCGTGCGGCGTTCGGTCTGAACCCGACCCATCTGGTCGAAGCTCCAGGCAGTCGCGCCGGAGGTATCGCTCATGCCCGTGCGCCTGCCAATTCCGTTCGCGATGGTCAACCCGTTGTAGCTGGTCTGATCGTAGAAGTAGTTCGCTGCTGGCGAACTCTGTGAGCAAGTCGGAGTCGTATACCACTTGCTCTTGAGGCGGTTCAACGCGTCATAGCAATAGCTGATCGTCTGCGTGGTAGAACCGGTCTGATTTGGCGCGGGCGAAACCTTGGTTAGCAGGTTGCCATCGCTGTCGTAGGTATAGGCGATCTGGCCGGATTCAGGATTCGCGCTCGAAGATAATCGCGAAAGCGAGTCGTAAGTGAAAGTGCGGACTCGCCAAGTTGTCGAATCGGTTGAGCCTCCTTTTTGCGTCACACCCGTTAGGTTGTTCAGCGGGTCATACCCATAATCGGTTTCATAGTTGAGGCCGTTCGGGTCCTCAAAGACCTGGATAAGCCGCCCAAGACCGTCTGTGCACGACCTGCGCTGTCTGCCAGCTTCGTCGGTAGTGTTCGCGCAGTTACCGGAGTATGTTGTGGTGACCACAGAAGTGTCCTGATCGGTAACTGTGGTCGGTCTGTCCAGCGCAGCATAGGCAAACGTGGTTGTGCCATAGGTGGGGTCCAAAGTCGAGCGATAGGGATTGCTCTTCGTTTGTATGTGTCCCAATCCGTCATAGCTCGTATCCACGTAATCCACGTTTTCCGGGTCTGAATTGAGTTGCGTCTGTTTGATGCGGCCCAGCCCGTCGTAAACCGTGGTGCTGGTTTTCGGATTGGGGGGAGCAGTTGTCACAATCTTTTCCGTAAGCACAGCCTCTATTGGCGTAGAAGAGCTGTAGCAACTGCCACCTGGCCAATCGCTGTAGCAGACCGAAGTCTGTCCAGTATCTGGGAATGCGGCCTGCGTGGTCCTGTCCATCCCATCGTACGAGAGACTCACCACCTGACTGTTGGCATCGGTTGTCGTGGCGACGGTTCCGCTGCAGGAATTGTACGTAGCCTTTGTCACGTGAGTGAGTGCATCGGTGACTTTCGTCCTGAAAGCGGCAGCGTTGCCTCCAGTGGGCTTACACGTGACATTTACCCACGAATCCGCATAGCTGAATTGCGTCTGATTGCTGAGTGGGTCGGTGGTGGAAACGACGTTTCCGGCGTCATCGTACTGATTGCGTGTAGTGAGCCAGGTGTTGTCGGTGCTTCGCCAGGCTTTTGTGGCCGTTACGTTTCCGCGCGTGATGTAGGTCGTTCCATACGCCGAACTGTGCTGGACCGCCCCACTCGATGAAATGGCGGATGTGTAGTTGTCGTATTCATACTGCGTTTGCGCTGTCGCATTGGTGCAACTTGTAGCTGTGCATGTGCCGCACCCTGCAGTGCCGCACACTGCCTTGAAACTCAACCGATCCACGATGTGTAAATTCGCATAGGTGGAGTTGCTGTCATTCAGGTAAGCGTATTGAGTCTGTTGCAGTTGCGAACCAGCAGTACCGCTACCCCAGTCGGTCTCGACGCGGCTGATCAAATTGCTCCGCGATCGTGTCACCGTGCCAATGGTGTAGCTGTCGTATGTATTGGCTTCCTGTTTGACCTGATTCGTGTCATTCAGGGTTGTTGTCACCGAGGCGACCCGCCAGTCGGCATAGGCGCTGAGTGGACGATTTTGGCCATTGACACGGTTATAGAGCACGCGGTCCAAGTCATGCGCCCATGTGGTGGTGACGGTCTTGAGCAACGTAGACGAACCCTGATAGTAGCTGGCGGATATTTCGTAAGCGGGGTTGAAACTGTCGTCGTTGCTGAAGGTATGCACGCTCACATTGCCTAGCGGATCGGTCACTGTTGTCGTGTTTGTGCTGGGACTATAGCTATAGTACGTGTTCTGTTCGTCGGCAGCATTGCCGGTTGCGCTAGTGTGACGCGCTGAAATCCTGCGGGAGTCGATCGGTATGCAGCAAGTGTTGTAGCGGAAGTCGGGAATGTTATCCACCGCTGCCAGCGTAACGTATTCGTAGCGAATGTAGCCGCCAGTCGGCAAAACTACTTTTGTCACTTCGCCGAACACGGGATCGAAGCTGAAGACGTAGCTCAGGCCGTCAGCAAGCGTAAGGGTTCTCGTGCAGCCTAGGCAAGCAGTACTTTGCACGACAGGAATTCCAAGTTCCGAAGTGGTTGGAAACTGCGTGTTCGCACTCCCAGTCCCATTTTGGGTGTTGAAGGTGTAGTTCTCCTCGTTGCCATTGGAATCTTGAATGGAGCCGTTCAGACTTCCAGGGCTATTGCTCCAGCTATAGGCTCTTCCTATCGTGTCCAACTGCCCGGTTATGAAATTACCGTTAGTGTCGGTCAATACCGCCGGAGACGAGCACGGATAGAACTGGTCAACGCACTCCTGCGATCCGTCTTTGTGGTAGAGCGTGTACGGATGGTGGCTCGTATCAAGCCACATGGAACCGTCGTCGGAAGGCCCCTGGTCATTCGTTGCCGGAGTGGAACAAGTGCGATTTCCGTAGTTAGGAGTCAAATCGGTGTGAGCGTTCGGGAATCTGTGGGAAGATCCGTCTGATGCGCGATAAATGAAGGCGCTGTTCACCGTTTCGGTGTAGTTGTAAGTGGTATAGGTACCATCGGGATTTTTCTGTGTAAATTGACAGTCATACTGATCCTCGTTGTAGTCGAGATAACCCGCTTCGCTCGTTTCTACGGTGAAATCGAGCGTATTCGATCTTCGCCACAAGATGGAGTCTAAGCCCCCAGAAACGTTGAAGTTTGGTATCTGAATCCAGAATTTACTGCTGTAGTTCAGAGACGCTTCCGTATTTAGTCCCCGACCCTGCCGCGAGTAGAGCGGAATCTTCAGGTTGAGAGCGCCATTCGCAAGGTTGATGTGATCGATGTCGGCAGACATGAAGGTGTTCAAGGGAGCGGGGCCACGTGTGTTGCTTGAAGCCAGATACCCGTCGGATTGCCCATAAGCAGAGCAGCCTACCGCAGACAGCACGAATAAGAGGATGAATGCACGCTTCATTGTGTCACCCCCACGTTGAAGTCGCTGTCAGGAATCGAGAGATTCAGAGAAATGCTCTGCCATTGGGTAGTGCTGAGTTGCTGACCATTCATGGAGCGGGCGACGCTGAACGGAAGCAGGACGCCGCTGACCGCGCGGAAATCGGACAGTACCAGATCGACAGGAAAAGCAAGACGCCAATCCGTTGGATGAACGTAGTACCGGACGTGTACGGGTAAATATGTCTGAGGATCAAAGTACAGTTCGTAGTTACTGGTCGCCTCAAATGCGGCTTCGAGTCTGGGATCGGCAGACAAGCCCGTAGGTTGGACAGACACCTGGAGCAGGCTGGTCCCGCCAATGGTTGCAATGCCTGCCGCCACGACCTGCACATTGGCTGAGTTGAATGCCTGTGCTATAGCCAGTACAGGCAAATCTTCGTGCCTGTTTCCTGCTAGCCTCGACAATGACAGGCCATCAGCGCTCCCTGATGCCGACAACGACCACCCCGCTCCTCCCCTAGCAATACCAGTGTGAGTACCGTCAGCCAGGCTAAGCGAGCGCCGAAACTTGTCGGTTCCCAGAGCTTCTAGTTTGACTGCGTACGAAACAGCCGAGCCATCGCCTGCATATTGGGTATACGTACCTGTCGCGACAATGCTTGACGGCACGCCATTGGCCGTCGCGCCCTGTGCAGTAAGCGACTGCTGCAAGATTGCGAGTGCTTGAGGGTCTCGCTCGATAGTCGTAATTGGAAGCGTTGAGGATGTTTGAGCGAAAACGCTACTAAGAAGAAAAAGGGGAACCATTGCTGCCAGCCCGACACGCATAAACCGACCCTCCCTGAACTTGGTAGAAACGGGTCACGCTACCTGTGAGGCTCAGAGAAACAGCATGGCTCCATGTTTTGTTACGAAAACCGAACATTCTCCCTCGAACTCCCTCCGCACCTCCCGCACATACTGTTGCTGCATCGGCATTTATGGTGCCACGCAGTCCATAGTCATCATTTCAGTACTAAATGTCGGCCACATCTTAAGAAATGCCCAGACACGTTCGGGATTCGTAAAAACCACTTTGCTTCTGCCTTTGCTTTCTCTGGTACCCACCTTTTGCAGTGCAGCGATCCCGTTAACAAATGGCTCGGCGACATTTATGTGGAAGCTGGTTGTAGTGCATGTGCTTGCGTCGTCTTAGGGGAGAGGGGCTCAGACCATCGGCCCAATCGGGAAGTATCAAGAGTTTCTCTCAGAGCAGATCGACGGGCATTGCAGGGCATTGCACTTCCCGAATACGACGAGCACATAGTTGTCTTTGTGTCCGAAATCTCGTCCCGCACCTTAATCATCATTTTCCACAAGCCCGTTTCTGAACAGCGTCTCGTTTGTTTTCATTTTTGGGGAACACTCAAAGAGTTGTCCACGGTTCCCGAAATCTCTCGGCAGTGGCGTTAGAAAACCTGCCTAGAATTGCTCCGTTATAAGCCCGTAGAATTTGGACTGCTTGATCTCTCTAAGTGCTGTTAGAAAGGAGTAGTTTCTAATCAGACCTAGTAGGCCCAGATTTCCTATTTAACCTAATGCACCTTTTGATCGCGAGCCCTGGTGACAAAGATCACAGTCAGGCGTGACGAGGTATACGAAGAAGCAAATTCTTGTTGACATCCAGAGGTTGCGTGCAATATCGTGTGCGGCAATCAGCGAACGGGTACGCGAGGGGCCGACGGATTCTCAGTTCCGTTTTGTGATCCTGGTCGCTGCTTCCCTTGAAGTGTAAATGGATTGACGCCAGTGCGGTCTGGCGGCACCTATCGGCGCGACCAGCAGTCGCGCGGAAGGGTTGCTTCTGGTCTAGCTGGATTTGTCTCGCAATCAGCTGCCGGTCAACCAACAAGAAGTAACGCTCTTCGTTCCTAATGGGAGGGGCCATGTCAGTCTCAAAAGAACTATTGGGATTAGCTATTGTCGTAGCTATTCTGGTCTCATTGTCATATAGCCAGCAGGGCACGCAGGCTAAAACACCCGAACGCGACGCACAATCAATCGCCATCCTGAATCGAGTGATCCGTGCTGTCGGAGGCAGCCAATCCCTCGCCCTCATTCACGACATAACTGAAAAGGGTGAGATTACTTTTCATTCTGACAAGGTCTCCAAAGGCCCAGTTGCGATACAGATGTTGGATGGATGTTGCTTCCGATTGGACGCCGAGCTCCCCGATGGCAAGACTTCATGGCTAGTGAGGGAGGGGCAGGGTTCAGAGCAAAGGAACAACGAAAGAGTTCCTATGTCGCATTTGAGGGCGGCAAGCCTCGAAAATCTTTCTTACCCGGTAGGATATGCGATATCTGCCATTGAGGATCGAACGGTCAGTGTTTCATTTGTAGGCGTGGAGAACAGAGAAGGACATTCGACTTATCGGATCCGTGTTGGCGCGCAACTCGGATCCAATGCGCGCCCGACCTTAGTGGGCCCACTAGCAAGGGATTTGTTGGTCGACGCGCTTACCTTCGACGTTATCGGGGTGGAAGATCTCGAGTATCTATCCTACCAACGATTCGGAGCTCGCGGCCCGGTTCACCATGAGGTCGATTTCGAAGATTTTCGGGCGATACATGGAACGCGGTTGCCATTTCGTGTTGCGGCAAAGGTGGGTGGTCAAGAAACGCTAGACATCCGATTGGACGAAGTCACTTTCAACAGCAATCTGCAATTGAGCGCTTTTCAATGGTGAAGTGACGAAAGTTATTCGGCCTTGTAGCAGAATGCGATAAGGGGGACCCAAATGGCTTTCATGCGCGACCGCATCTCAGTGCCGTGGCTGTATCAGCTGGTCATTGCCTTGTTCTTGATAGTCGTGCCATCACGCACTCTCCTGCAAGCCCAAGTCTCGAACTCTGGTCTGCCAAATTATCTTATCGGCAGCGGCCCCAACTTTATCGCTCCCTACCCCGCTGAAATGGGAACCGTCGACGCCGGGACAGGCAATCTGCACTTGGAAATTCCTCTCGGATCGTTTCCTCAGCGCGCAACCAGTTCATCGCTGGCGTCCAAGTTGGTGTATGACAGTCACATCTGGGTTCCGCAGTACGATGCGATCAGCGGTAAGTTTGTATGGACTGTTCTCGGCCTTGGCGAAGGCATTGCTGCTCCGCGTACTTATGGCACGTGGAGTCTGGTGTCAGGCACAAATAGTTTTCTAATGGCGACTGGTGATCGCTACACCATAACGAACGGCGCCGTGACCTTTTGCGAGACCGATTACCTACTATGGGATGCCTCTGGGACACAGCATTATTTCCCGATCATAAACACAGACCCTTCCAATTGTCCTTTTGGCAGTGGCAGCTCGTACGCGGCGGACTCGTCGGGATTTTTCATGCAGACCAGCGACACGACCAACCAAGTGAATGTCTATGCACCAGACGGCAGCTTGGTTTTCAATACAGTTGAAGGAAGCGCCCAAGGGGCCCTCCCAACCATCTACCCTTACATGTTGGTTGAGGATTCAAATGGGAACTATCTGTACTCCAACAACAGCGCCATCGAGACCGACACGGCTGGCAGGGCCATGGGGACGACCCTCGCTTCGCAATACAATACTCCTCCCACGACCCTGGGTGTATTCAACTCCCAGGATACGACCAGTGGGACTTCCAACTACACGTTCACAACGGCGACCATTCCGGTCAAGACGAATTTTCAGCAGAGCGGAGTGACCGAATGCACTAGCAGTTGCACCGTCGAAGTCCTTCAAAGCGTCTCACTGCCAGACAGCACGACCTATTCGTTTCTGTACGACTGCGACTCAACCACGGGCAATTCAGCTTGCGGTTCTCCCGGAGGACAGTCGGCGTACTACGGAACGTTGACAAGTATGACGCTGCCAACGGGCCAGAAAATAAGCTACGGTTACACGATTTTCAAGGACGCGGCTGGAAACATAAATCAGTGGCTCACGTCCAAGACCACTGGAACGGCCGTCTGGTCCTACACTCCGCTGGTTACGGCCAATGGGGGGTGGAAGACCAGTTATTCATGCGCGAATTACGCCTCGATGGACGGATGCGAGCAAACTACTGTAGTGCGGCCGGATAAGTCGAAGGAGATCACGCTCCTTGCTCTCAACAACGGCGCCTGGCCCATCACCGTGACGAGTTATGACACGGACGGGGCGACGGTTCTCTCCACAGTCACAAATTCATGGGATTTTTCAAATGTATGTACGTTAGCCCTCTGCTACACAAGCACTGGGCAAGAGCACGGGGCCCAGTTCATTCGAAAAACGAACAGCTGGACAACCCTTCCGGTTCCTGGTGGCAGCATCACCAAGAAGCGCTCATATGTCTACGACAGTCCGCAAACCGCCAACGTGACGGGACTTCAAGAATGGGCGTTCCGCAGCGGCACCCAGTTAACAGCATCCTTCCCGACCGTCCCCGACCGCGCTACGTATAGCGTCTACACATCGATCGGTACGAACAATAACATCAATAAACCAACTTCGATTACGGTCTGCAATTCCGTGGGAAGCAGCGATTCAAATTGCAGTGTGGGCGGAAAGATCGTCGGGGGCACAACCGTGTCGCGGACCACCATCGCATATGACACATACGGGGCGAGGAACTCCTCCGGCCAGCAGGTCGTTCTGCCCCTGCAAAGCGTTACTGGCGCGGTAAATCACGATGACACGAACTTCGGGAGTACGTACAGCGCCCGTGGCAATCCAACCCAGATCAGCCGCTGGGTCGCCGGATCGACCTATTTGACCGAGTACCGCTCGTACGACTCGACGGGTCAAAAAATCCAAGTGCTGGACTCCAATCTCAACAAAACCAGCTACGTTTACACAGATAATTATTTTTATGACAATGGCGACGATCCTTACAATTCCACCTCCGGGCCGCCCTCCTACACCCCGGCGGCCACCAATGCCTACGCCACTAGTGTGACCGATCCCATCGGCACCAGTACCGCCGGTTTCTACTACGGCAGCGGCAAGCCCGCTTGGAGCAAGGATTACAACGGGGTCGCCACGTACAGTCATTTCATGGATTCGTTTGACCGCGAGACCGCGACAGACATGCCTATCGGATGGTCTCTGGATATCTACACCGGTGTGACTTCAGTCGAGCACTACCGAGCTGTAAGCGATACGGCCCCTTCCACTGGATGCGCCGGGTGCATCCACACGAGCACCACGTTGGATTCGCTGAACCGCGAGACCAGTTCGGACATTGTGAACAATCCCGGCGGAGCGGCGACTGTCTCGACGACGTATGACAGCTTGAACAGAGAGGCTACCGTCACCCATCCGAACTTTGGGAGCAGGGATCCAAACGACGTACTGGAAACGCCGCACTACGACGGACTCAG
>Ga0070730_10004695_pt1 | contig 11907 bp, 15 predicted proteins | sample Coa_R1_3_FD_66447 | JGI IMG/M metagenome (GOLD analysis project Ga0070730, IMG submission 66447) | Surface soil microbial communities from Centralia Pennsylvania, which are recovering from an underground coalmine fire - Coalmine... | ecosystem: Environmental > Terrestrial > Soil > Unclassified ... | reverse complement strand
GGAGGTCGTCCGCGCCCGCCTCGCCAAGCAGGTCCCGCCCATGCTCGAAGTTCTCGACCATTACCGCCAGGCCGGCATCGTCACGCATGTGGACGGGCGCGGCCCGATCGACGAGGTCACGCGCCAGATCCTCCAGGCGCTCGGCGCCCAAGGGGAGGGTTCCTGAGCCGATGGGCATGCCGGCTCGGCGGCGGATGGTGACGATCAAGCGCCCGGAGGAGATCGCCCGGATGCGGCAGGCGGGCCGCATCCTTTCCGGCGTGCTCGAGGCCTTCGACCGCGAGCTGCGCGCGGGGAGGACGACCGCCGACCTCGATCGGATCGCGGAGGAGATGATCACCTCGGCCGGAGCGATCCCCTCGTTCAAGGGCTACGGGCACAGCCCGCCCTTCCCGGCGTCGATCTGCGCCTCGATCAACGATGAGGTCGTGCACGGCATCCCGTCGAAGCGGCGGAAGCTCTACGAGGGGGACGTCATCGGGCTCGATGTGGGCTGCATCTGGCAGGGCTGGCACGCGGACTGCGCGCGGACCTGGTCGGTCGGCGGCGCGTCGCCCAAGGTCCAGGAGCTCATCGATGCGACCCGGCGAGGGATGGAGGCCGGGATCGCCGCGGCCCTCCCCGGCAACCGGCTCGGCGACGTCGGCGCGGCGATCGAGGCGGTCGCGCACCGGCACCGGTACGGGATCGTGCGGCCGTTCGTCGGCCACGGCATCGGCACCGAGATGCACGAAGAGCCGAGCGTCCCGAACTACGGGCGCGCCGGGACGGGGATGCGGATCGAGGCGGGCATGTGCTTCGCCATCGAGCCGATGTTCACCCTCGGGCGCGACGACGTCGTCCTGCTCGATGACGGGTGGACGGTCGTCACCGCCGATGGCAGCCTGGCGGCCCATTTCGAGAACACGATCGCCATCACCGACCACGGCCCCGATGTGCTGACCGCGCCGTAGCGACGCCCTGCCTCGTGCCTGCGCCGACCCGCCCGTCACCTACCGACGGATGACTGGCCGCATGCGATCCGCCATCTCGAGCGGAGCGTCTGCCGAGGGGATGACAAGCGTTGCGCCGCTGCGTCCCGGGCGGTATACTGCCCGTTCCATGGGTCGCCCTGTGCGGCGGCCTTTCGCTGTGTCCCACACAACGACGTCTATTCAGCAGATCGAGGGTGCGTAGCGCTTGGCAAAGAAGGATGCGATCGAGGTCGAGGGTGAGGTGGTCACCCCGCTCCCGAACGCGATGTTCAAGGTGCGGCTGGAGAACGGGCACGAGGTCCTCGCCCACATCTCCGGCAAGCTGCGCCAGAACTTCATCCGCATCCTGCCTGGCGATACCGTCCGCGTCGAGCTGAGCGAGTACGACCTCAGTCGGGGTCGAATCACCTACAGGATGAGATGAAGGTTTCTGCCTCCGTGAAGCCCCGCTGCGAGCGCTGCAAGGTCATCAAGCGCAACGGCGTGGTGAGAGTCATCTGCGTCATCCCCAAGCACAAGCAGCGCCAGGGCTAGGGGCCGATTCGTGGCACGTATCTCCGGCGTCGACATCCCGCGCGAGAAGCGCGTCGTCATCTCCCTGACCTACATCCACGGCATCGGTCCGACCTCCGCCGAGAAGATCGTGACCGCCGCCAGCGTCTCGCCGGACACCCGGACCCGCGACCTCACCGAGGACGAGGTGAACCGGCTGCGCGAGATCATCGACCGCCGCTTCAAGGTCGAGGGCGACCTGCGGCGCGAGGTGAGCATGAACATCAAGCGGCTGATGGAGATCGGCGCCTACCGGGGCGTCCGCCATCGGCGCAACCTGCCGGTCCGCGGCCAGCGCACCAAGACCAACGCCCGTCAGCGGCGCGGCCCGCGCCGGACGGTCGGCATCCGCCGCAAGAAGTAGGCACCATCCTGGCGGGCCAAACCGGGTCCGCACATCGCACCACAGGAGTTCCATGGCTGAGCGCAAGCGAGCAACGCGCACGAAGAAGCGCGAACGGAAGAACGTCCCGGTCGGGCACGCCCACATCCAGTCGACGTTCAACAACACGATCGTGACCATCACGGACACGACCGGGAACGTGATCAGCTGGGGCAGCGCCGGCCTCGTCGGCTTCAAGGGCTCTCGCAAGAGCACCCCGTATGCCGCCGCGCAGACCGCCGACGGCGCGGCGAAGCGCGCCATGGACCACGGCATGCGCCAGATCGAGGTCTTCGTCAAGGGTCCGGGCGCCGGTCGCGAGCAGGCGATTCGCTCGCTGCAGACCGCCGGCCTCGAGGTGACCGCCATCACCGACGTGACCCCCATCCCGCACAACGGCTGCCGCCCGCCCAAGCGGCGCAGGGTCTAGGGGTAACCGATGGCACGCTACACCGATCCGGTCTGCCGAATCTGCCGCCGTGAGGGGCTCAAGCTCTTCCTGAAGGGGAGCCGCTGCTACACGAAGAAGTGCTCCTTCGAGCGGCGCAGCACGCCGCCGGGGATGTACGCCCAGCGACGCCGCAAGGCGAGCGAGTACGGGCTCCAGCTTCGCGAGAAGCAGAAGGTCCGCAAGAGCTACTCGGTCCTCGAGCGGCAGTTCCGCAACTACTTCGCCAAGGCCGCCAGGCACAGCGGGATGACCGGCGTCGACCTGCTCCGCATGCTCGAGATGCGGCTCGACAACGTCGTCTTTCGCATGGGCCTCGCCTCCAGCCGCGCCCAGGCGCGACAGCTGGTGACCCATGGCCATTTCGCCGTCAACGGTCGCCCGACGAACATCCCGAGCTTCGGGACCAAGGTCGGCGACCGGATCGAGGTGCGCGAGAGCCGTCGTGGCCGCGAGCACTTCAAGACCACCGCAGAAACCATCAAGTCGGCGCAGGTCCCCGAGTGGGTCAGCGTCGACGCGACGAAGCTCTCCGGGTCCGTGCTCTCCGAGCCGACCCGCGAGCAGATGCCGCTCGAGTTCAACGAGCAGCTCGTCGTCGAGTACTACTCGCGATAGGAGCGAACGACACACCTGATGATCGAGCTTGAGACTCCTCGCATCGACGAGGTCGAGACGACCGGCAACCTGTCACGGTTCGAGGTCAACCCGCTGCGCGCCGGCTACGGCGTGACGCTGGGCAACGCGCTGCGCCGCGTGCTGCTCAACTCCCTCGAGGGAGCAGCGGTGACCTCCATCCAGATCGCCGGCGTCTACCACGAGTTCAGCACCATCGAGAACGTCAAGGAAGACGTCACCCAGATCGTGCTGAACGTCAAGAAGCTGCGCCTGCGCTCGTTCGCGCACCACCCGGTCACCCTGAAGCTCATGAAGCGGGGAGCGGGCCCGGTCACGGCCGCCGACATCACCGAGTCGGCCGACGTCGAGATCGTGAACCCCGAGCTCGTGCTGCTCACGCTCGACAGCGATGCCGGGTCGATCGAATTGGACCTGACCGTCGAGACCGGGGTTGGCTACCGGCCCGCCGAGCACACCGAGGACATGCCGATCGGCGTCATCCCGGTCGATGCCATCTTCTCGCCGGTCCGCCGCGTGAACTTCGCGATCGAGAACACCCGCGTCGGCCAGATGACGAACTTCGACAAGCTGAGCCTCGAGATCGAGACCGATGGCACGACCACCCCGCAGGCCTCGCTCTCGCAGGCGGCCGAGATCCTCGTCCGCGAGTTCAGCCGCTTTGCCGAGATCGACCGCCGCCCGTCGATGGGCGGCGACCAGACGAACGTCGCGGTCTCGGCCAATCTGCTCGACACGCCGATCGAGGACCTCGACCTGCCGATGCGCGCCTACAACTCCCTGAAGCGCAACAGCATCACCAAGGTCGGCCAGGTCCTCGCCCTCTCCGACGACGAGTTCCTGAGGATGCGCAACTTCGGCCGCAAGAGCCTCGACGAACTGAAGGAGCGCCTGGCGCTGCGCGGCTTCATCGTGCCGGAGTCCGCCTCGGCCGACGAGTCGGACCTGCCCGGCTCCGCGGAGCTCGACGAGGCGATCGCCGCCGAGCTGGACCGGGAGGGCTGATCGGCGATGCCCCACCAGATCGCAGGCCGCCGTCTCGGCCGTGCCAGCGACCATCGGATGCACATGCTCGCCAACCTTGCGGTGGCGGTCCTCCGCTACGAGCGCGTCCGCACCACCGAGGCCAAGGCCAAGGAGGTGCGGGGCATCGTGGATCGCATGATCACCGTCGCCAAGCGGGGTGACCTGACCGCTCGGCGCTCGCTGGTCGCGGACCTCCCGCACGAGCCGCTCATCGTTCAGAAGCTGCTCGGCGAACTGTCGGAGAAGTACGCCGACCGCAGCTCGGGCTACACCCGGATCATCAAGATCGGGCCGCGGCTGGGCGACGCCGCACCGATCGTGCAGATCGAGCTCGTCTAGGCGAGCATTGAGACCGATGGCCGGCCGGGAGCGCCGATGCGCCCGAGCGGTGATCGAATACGACGGAACGGCCTTCGCCGGCTCGCAGTACCAGCCGAACGCTCGGACGGTGCAGGGGGAGCTGGAGGCGGCCCTTAACAGACTGACCGGCGAGCGGGTGCGAATCGCGCTCGCCGGGCGCACCGATGCCGGGGTGCATGCCACCGGCCAGGTTGCGGCCTTCTGCATCGCTCGCCGCCGGCGCGGCGAGGGGTTCAGCTGGCCCCAGCTCCAGCAGCGCCTGAACGCGCTGCTGCCGCACGACCTGGCCGTCCGTGCGCTCCGCGCCGCGCCGGCGGGGTTCGACCCGCGACGCGACGCCGTGGCCCGGGTCTACCGCTACCGGATCCGGATGGGCGGGAGGCGGGGGCCGCTCGACCGGCATCGGACGCTCGAGATCGGAGACCGGCCGGACGTCGCGGCGATGCGTGCCGCGGCGGCGGCGATTCCCGGCGATCGCGACTTTGCGGCGCTGGGGAGCGACGCGCACGGCCGGACCGTCCGTCACCTGTCGGAGGTGGCGGTCCTCCGTCGCGGGGACCTCGTCGAGGTCCGGGTGACGGGCGACGCCTTCCTGCGGCGCATGGTGCGCAGCATCGTCGCGATCCTCCTCGAGGTGGGTCGTGGCAGGCTCACCGCGACGGACGTGGCCGATCTGCTGGCGGCGCCGACGCGGGCCCTGGACGGCAGGGCGGCGCCGGCCCGCGGGCTGACCCTCGAGCGGGTCATCTACTCGAAGACGGGGCACAATCACGGCCGGGCGGACGCCATCGGCCAGGCAGAGAGAGACATCGAACGGTGAAGACCTTCGCAGTCAAGGCGAGCGACATCGAGCGGCAGTGGTGGGTGGTCGACGCGACCGGCCAGACACTCGGGCGGCTGGCGACGCGCATCGCCACCCTGCTCGAGGGCAAGCACAAGCCGATCTACTCGCCGCACCTCGACACCGGCGACCACGTGGTGGTCATCAATGCCGGACGGATCAGGGTGACGGGCACCAAGCTCGTCAACAAGGCGTATTTCCGCCACTCGAACTACCCCGGCGGCCTGAAGGAGGAGCGCCTGGGGGCGCTGCTCGAGCGCAAGCCCGAGCTTGTCATCGAGCGCGCGGTGAAGGGCATGCTGCCCCAGAACCGGCTCGGCCGGGCGATGTTCCGCAAGCTGAAGGTGTATCCGGGCTCGGAGCACCCGCACCAGGCACAGCAGCCGACGACCGTCGAGCTGTAAGACGAGGAGCCGATGAGCACGAGCTATATCTACGGGACCGGGCGCCGCAAGACCGCGATCGCGCGGGTGCGCCTGCTGCCCGGCGACGGGAGCCTGGTCGTCAACGGCAAGGATGCCGAGGAGTACTTCGGACGCGGTCCCGCCCTGCACCTGCTCCGCACCCCCTTCCGCGTGACCGAGACCGATGGTCGCTACTCGGCGAGCATCCTCGTCTCCGGCGGCGGCATCTCCGGCCAGGCGGGGGCGATCCGCCATGGCATCGCACGAGCCCTGGTCAGCGCGCTTCCCGAGATGCGACGCGCGCTCCGCGAGGCGGGCCTGCTGACCCGCGACCCGCGGGCCAAGGAGCGGAAGAAGTACGGCCTGAAGCGCGCGCGCAAGGCCCCGCAGTACACGAAGCGCTAGTCACCGCCGCGCCCGCACGGGCGTCATCTGGCCCAACGGCTCCCCGAGAATCGGTGGGAGCCCTTGGTATCATCCCGGGACGCAGCAGGACCGGCCAATCATCACGTGCTGAACGCGGTTCGCGACTTCATCGACACGTACTTCGGGGGACGCTGGACGTCGATCGTCGACATCGTCCTCGTGTCGATCGTCATCTACTGGCTCTTCATCCTCATCCGGGGCACGCGAGCGGTGCGGATCGTCATCGGCCTCTCGATCCTCTATCTCGTCTACCTCGGCGCCCAGGCGCTCGACCTGAAGCTCCTCTCCACCCTGCTGCAGACCGGCGCGGTGGTCGGCCTATTCGCCATCGTCGTCGTCTTCCAGCCCGAGCTGCGCCGGGCGCTCGAGCAGATCGGGCGGATGGGCTCGCTGAACCGCTTCTTCGTCTCGAGCGAGGTGGCCGCGACCGAGCGGATCGCCTCGCAGGTCAGCCGGGCTGCGCGCCTGCTGGCAGGCTCCCGCTACGGCGCGCTCATCGTCATCGAGCGTGATACCGGGCTCCAGGACCTCGCCACCGAGTCGGGGGTCTTGCTCAACGCCGACCTGCGCGCCGAGCTGCTCGTGACGATCTTCTACCGTGGCACGGCGCTCCACGACGGCGCGGTCATCATCTCCGGCGAGAAGATCCTGGCAGCCGGCGTCCTGCTCCCCTTGAGCCAGAACGTGCTCGACTCGGAGCGCTACGGGACGCGCCACCGGGCCGCGATCGGGATCAGCGAGCAGACCGATGCGGTGATCGTGGTCGTCAGCGAGGAGACCGGCTCGATCAGCCTCGTCCTCCGTGGCCGCATCGAGCGCAATCTCACCGAGGAGCAGCTCCGGCACAGGATCCTCAACCTCATCCGTCCCCAGACGCCACGACGCGCCGTCCCCCTGCTGCGACGCACGCTCGAGGGACGCTGGGGACTGGGCGTCCTGGAAGAGCCGACCGGCCCTGTCGATCCGGAGTCGCGGGTCATCGGGGAGGAGCGAACCCGCCCGGCCCGGATCGCGGTGCGCCGGCGGGCACCGAAGGCGCCAACGGCCGCGACGGCGCCAACGGCCGCGACGGCGCCGGGACCGGTCGAGGCCGCAGCCGGCGGCGACGCGCCTCTCCCCGTGGAGCGACGGAGCTGATGGGCTGGATCCTGCGGAACTGGGAGCTCAAGCTCGGCGCGCTGGGGCTGGCCACCATCCTCTATACCGGCCTCGTCTTCTCCGGATCGTTCACCGAGGCGCGCATCTCCGGGGTCCCCATCCAGCGCATCAACCAGCCGAATGGCGCGTATGTCATCACCCAGCAGCTGCCGACCGTGCAGGTCTCGTACCGGCAGTCGCGCGACGTCGCGAGTCCGGTGACGACCGACAGCTTCGCCGCAACCGTCGACCTGTCGAAGTACGACATGCAGCGCGCCGGACAGCCCCAGAGCCTCGACGTCCAGGTCCGCTCGCTGGCCACCGGCGTCACCGCCCTCGACTTCTCGCCGACCCAGGTGACGCTCAACCTCGACCTGCTCGACCAGAGCACCGTGCCGGTCATCGTCGACCGCGGGACCGTGCCACCCGGGCTCGAGCTGGCGACCCCGATCGTCAGCCTCGACCAGGTGACGGCGCGCGGTCCACGATCGCGGGTCAGCCAGGTCGTGCGGGCCGTGGCACGCGTCTCGATCGATGCGTCCGGCATTGACTTCGATGACCCCGCGGTGCACCTCGTGCCGGTCGATGCCGCGGGCCAGCCGGTCGATTTGGTCGACCTGACACCGGACGTGGTGCATGTCCACATCGCCGTCTCGACCAAGGAGACGAGCAAGACGGTGCCGATCCGCCCGACGGTGGCCGGCACCCCGGCCGCTGGCTACCAGATCGGGGCCGTATCGGTCACACCGGACGTCATCACCCTGCAGGGCACGCCGGGGGCCCTGGGCACGGTGACGTCGGTCGCCACCGATCCGCTCAGCGTCCAGGGGTCCGCGGCCGACCGCACCTTCACGACCTCTGCGGTCCTGCCCCCCGGAGTTCGGCTCCTGCAGGGACAGCCAACGAGCCTGAAGGTCACCGTCACCATCGCTCCCATCTTCGCCAGCCGGACCTTCCTGGTGGGTGTCACCTGCGTGAACGTGCCGGCGGGCTCGACCTGCCTGCCGCAGCTCGGCCAGATCTCGATGGTCCTCTCCGGCCCGCAGCCGGCGCTGGCCGCGCTCAAGGCCTCGGCCTTCACCCCGCGGCTCGACGTCGCTGGGCTCGGCCAGGGCAGCCACCTGGTCAGCCCGACGATCACGCTTCCCACCGGGATCAGCCTCGTCTCGTTCTCGCCCGGCCAGGTGTCGGTCGTCATCAGCGGGCCGAGCCCCACACCGTCGCCCTGAGATGCCGCGCCTGTTCGGGACCGACGGGATCCGAGGCGTCGCGAACGTCGACCTGACCCCGACCCTGGCCCACGACCTGGGCCGCGCGGTGGGACACCTCGTCGACGGGGACGGCGGCCGACGGGTCGTCGTCGGCCGGGATACGCGGCGCTCCGGCGACATGCTCGTCGCGGCGCTGAGCGCCGGCCTGGCCAGCATGGGAGCCGATGTCGTCGATCTGGGTGTGGTCACCACCCCGTGCCTCTCGTTCGTGGCCGGCGGGGGCAGCTTCGACGCGGGGGTCATGGTCAGCGCCTCCCACAACCCCGCCGAGGACAACGGCCTGAAGGTCGTCTCCGGCGGCCGCAAGGTCGACGACGAGGCAGAAGAGCAGCTCGAGCGGCTCATCTTCCAGGCCGAGGCCCTGCCCGGTCCGGGCAACGCCCGGCTCGGGCGCATCCGGCACGATGCGGCGCCGGTCGCCGACTATCGCGACCACCTGCTCAGGGCGGCGGAGGACGCGTTTGGGGGGCTGCGCATCGGCCTCGACTGCGCCAACGGATCGGCGAGCGTCATCGCTCCGGAGCTGTTCGCCGACCTGGGCGCCGAGGTGACCGTCCTCTTCGCCGAGCCCGATGGCGTGAACATCAACGAGGGCTGCGGCTCGACGCACCCCGAGGTGCTGGCGGCGACGGTCCGAGACCGGCGGCTCGACCTGGGGTTCGCCTTCGACGGCGACGCGGACCGCCTGATCGCCGTCGACGAGCGCGGGGAGTTGGTGGACGGCGACGCGGTGATGGGCATCTGCGCCCTCGACCGCCTCGCCGCCGGGACGCTGACGAACGAGCTGCTGGTCGTGACGGTGATGAGCAACGCTGGCCTCGAGCGCGCGATCGTCGAGGCCGGCGGGCGCGTCATCCGCACGCCGGTCGGCGACCGCAACGTGTTCCGCGCCATGGAGCGGACCGGGGCGGTCCTCGGCGGCGAGCAGTCCGGACACGTGATCTTCCGCGATCGAGCGAGCACCGGCGACGGGCTGCTGACCGCCATCGAGCTGACCCGCACGCTCCGAGCGAGCGGCGGTGCGTGCCTCTCCGAGCTCGCCTCCCGGATCCCGAGGCTTCCGCAGGTGATGCTAAACTCAGCCGTTCGTCACAAGGACCAGTGGCAGGTCGATCCTGAGTTCGGTGCCGCAGTTGCCCAGGCAACGAACGTGCTCCGGGGGAGGGGGCGAATCCTGGTCCGGCCATCCGGCACCGAGCCGAAGATCCGGATCATGGTCGAGGGCGACGACGCCGACGAGATCACGGAGATCGCGCGCGAGCTTGCCCGGCTCGCCGAGACGCGGCTGAACTGAGCGCAAGGAGGGCAACCCATGTGCGGCATCGTGGGGTACGTGGGGCCGCGTGATGCCGCCCCGATCCTGCTCGATGGCCTGCGCCGGCTCGAGTACCGCGGCTACGACTCGGCCGGCATCGCGCTCCTGACCGAGGCGGGCGAGGTCTTCATCGAGAAGAAGGCGGGCAAGCTCGCCAACCTCACCGAGCAGCTCAACGGCGGCGCCCCGGCCGGGCACCCGGGCATCGCGCATACCCGCTGGGCGACCCATGGTCGGCCGACCGACCTCAACGCCCACCCGCACCGGGACTGCACCGGTCGCCTGGCGCTCATCCACAACGGGATCATCGAGAACTACGCCGAGATCAAGGAGCGATTGGCGGGGGAGGGGCATGCGTTCCGCTCGGAGACGGACACCGAGGTCCTCGCCCACCTCATCGAGTCGCACTACACCGACGACCTCGTGGAGGCCGTGCGCCTCGCGCTCCGCGAGGTGCGCGGTGCCTATGCCATCGGGGTCATGCACCTCGATCATCCCAATCGGATCGTGGGGGCGCGGATGAACGTGCCGCTCATCGTCGGGCTCGGCCACGGCGAGGGATTCCTGGCCAGCGACGTGCCGGCCATCCTCGAGCACACGAAGAACGTCGTCATCCTCCAGGAGGGTGACATCGCCGATGTCACCCCCGAGGGGGTCCGCATTCTTGGCCTCGACGGCGAGACGGTAGAGCGCGAGGTGACCCGCATCCGCTGGTCGCTCGATGCGGCCGAGAAGGGCGGCTTCCCGCACTTCACCCTCAAGGAGATCTACGAGCAGCCGCACGCCATCCAGGAGGCGCTGCGCAGTCGGGTCGCCCCCAACGGCACGGTGACGATGCACGAGCTCGACGAGATCGCGGACAAGCTCCTGCGCGTCGAGCGGGTCTACGTGGTCGGCTGCGGGACGGCGCGCTATGCGAGCGACGTCGGGGCGCACCTCCTGCAGGAGTGGGTCGGACTGCCGGCGGCGAGCCAGATCGGGTCGGAGATGCGCTACTCGCCGCCGCCGATCGACGACCGGACGCTGGTCATCAGCGTCAGCCAGTCCGGTGAGACCGCCGATACGCTCGCCCCGACGCGCCTCGCGGCCGAGCGCGGCGCGACGGTGATCGTCGTCACCAACGTGGTCGGCAGCGCCCTGACCCGTGACGCCGATGCGGTCTGCTACCTCCAGGCCGGACCGGAGATCGCGGTCGCCTCGACGAAGGCGTTCGTCACCCAGGTGCTCGTGCTCGAGCTCATCGCCCTGCACCTGGCGGCGCTGCGGGGGAAGCTGAAGCCCCACCGGGTGCGTGCCATCGGCCTCGCCATGCGCGACCTCCCCGCGCAGACCGCCGAGACCCTGAAGCTGGCGCCGCAGATCAAGAAGCTGGCGCGCCGTTACGCCGGCGTCCGCGACGTCATGTACATCGGCCGCGCCCTGGGCTACCCGATCGCCATGGAGGGCGCGCTCAAGCTCAAGGAGCTCAGCTACGTCCATGCCGAGGGCTACGCGGCCGGGGAGCTCAAGCACGGGCCGATCGCGCTGCTCGATCGCGATACGCCGCTGGTGGCGATCGCCACCAGCGGCGCGACGTACGAGAAGGTGGTGAGCAACATCGCGGAGGTACGTGCCCGGGAGGCGCCGGTCATCGCGGTCGCCACCGAGGGCGACGAGGAGATCACCCGCTACGCACAGGACGTGCTCTACGTCCCCGAGACGATCGAGGCGCTGGCGCCGATCGTCACCACCCTCCCGCTGCAGCTGTTGGCCTACGAGATGGCGGTCGCCCGCGGGACCGATGTCGACCAGCCACGCAACCTGGCGAAATCGGTGACCGTCGAGTAGTGAGCCGCCACGAGGTCGGCATCGACCTCATCGATATCGATCGCATCATGGCCGTCCTGTCCCGCTACCCGGATCGCTTCCGGCTGCGCATCCTGACCCCTGCCGAGGACCGATACTGCCGCGGCAAGCCAGAGCGGATCGCCGGTCGCTGGGCGGCGAAGGAGGCGGTGAGCAAGGTCCTGGGCCTCGGTGTCCGCGGCGTGGGATGGCGCGAGATCGAGATCCTTCCGAACCGCGCCGGGCAGCCGCAGGTCCACCTTCATGCGCGGGCAGCGGCACGGGCGGCTCGGCTCGGGCTCGAGGAGCTG
>Ga0070730_10004693_pt1 | contig 11910 bp, 7 predicted proteins | sample Coa_R1_3_FD_66447 | JGI IMG/M metagenome (GOLD analysis project Ga0070730, IMG submission 66447) | Surface soil microbial communities from Centralia Pennsylvania, which are recovering from an underground coalmine fire - Coalmine... | ecosystem: Environmental > Terrestrial > Soil > Unclassified ... | reverse complement strand
TTGAGAATGCCTGGGACAAGGCCTTGCGCGAATACCAGCGGGCGCTCGAGGAGTTCCCCGACGACGCCGACGCGCGGACCAACTATGCCCAGGCCCTCTTCCGCTTGCAACAATGGCCCGCCGCCCTGGACGCCTATAATGCCCTCTTGCGCCTGCGGCCCAGCGACCCCTTTGTGCTGGGCCGGGTCGCCGAATGCCAGATCAGCCTCAAGCAACCCGCCGACGCCGAGCGGACCTATATGCAGGTCGCGCAGGTCTATGCCGCGCAGAACCAGGTGCGCGAAGCCCTGGCCGCCCTGCGGAGCGTGCTCAGCCTCAATCCCGCCAATCGTATTGCCCACGAGCGCCTCGCCGAATTCTATAAGAGCATGGGCGAGCGCACGCTGGCCATCCAGGAATACCTGGTGCTCTCGCGGCTGGTGCTCGAACCGGCGCCCGGCGATCTGGACAGCGCCGTCCGCTATGCCGAGCTCGCCTTTGCCCTGGACAACAGCAACCCGGAGGCCCGCGATTGGCTCTATAAGCTGCGACGGCGCCAGGCCGAGGCCACCGGCACGACGTTCGACGAGAAGACGCTGCGCGTCACCGGCGGCAGCGGCCAGCCCCAGGGGCGGGACCTGGAGCAGATGTTTACCCTGGCCATGCAATACCAGGAGAAGGGCCAATACGCGGCGGCGCGCGTCCAATTTGAAGCGGCCCAGCAGGCGGGGCTGGATACGCCGGGGCTCCATTATAACCTGGCCCTGCTCTACCAGCAGGAGAAAGAATGGGCGCGGGCCACTGAGCAACTGCAGAAAGCCGCTGGCGATCCCGAATACGCGATGTCCAGCCAGTACGCGCTCGGCGAATGTTACCGCGTCCTCGGCAGGCCGCTGGAGTCGACTCGCGCCTTCGAGACGGCCGTTAGCCTGGTGGATTTGCAACACGTGTCCAAGAATGAGATTGGCGACCTAATCGAGCTCTATCAGGCGGCGGCGGACGCGAATATTGCCCAGGGGGATTTATCGCGCGCGGCCAGTCTGTTTGATCATATCGCCCAGTTCCTGCAGGCGCGGCGCTGGCGGACCGGCTACACCGAGCAGCTCCTGGCCCGAGCCACCCAGCTGAATGACCAGGGGATCAGCGACCGGTTGCTCAGCATCGGGGGGACCCCGCCGCCCGCGGCCATCCAGCCGGAACCCGCGCCGCCCGCGCCCCGCGAGCTGGGGGCGCCGCTGCCGCAGGCCGCTGTGTCGGGCGGCGCATCCCCGATGCGCTCGGGGATGCTGCGGCCCATTACCGACTTTTTACGCGAGCAGAAAGCCGCCCAGGCGCCGGCCGCTGCCGCGCCGCTCCCAGCGGTGCTGGAAAGCCCGCCCGTGGCCGCGCCCGAGAGCCCCCCGCTCCCCGAACTCCGGGCGCGGGTGCAGGCGCCCGCCCGGCCGCCGACCGGCCCGTTGCGCCTGAACGGCAGCACGACCCCGAGCACCCTGGGGGCGGTGCTCGTGGACGAAGGGCTGCCGCTCGATTCGGAGGCCGGCGCGCTGATCGAAGCCATTGATACCCTGATCGCGCAGGGCCTCTGGATGGCGGCGACCGATTGCTGCTACGAAGTCATCCGCTTCGATGTGGATTACCTGCCCGTCCATCTGCGCCTGGCCCAGATCTACAAAAATAGTGGGCGCCTGGACGACGCGATCGCCAAGCTCCAGTCGGTGATCGACGTTTATATGGTGCGCGGCCAGCTGGGCGTGGCCGTCCGGGTCTTCCCGGAATTGATTGCCCTGCAGCCCGAGAATGTCAATATCCGCACCAAGCTGGCGACCTTGCTCCTGGACCTGGGCCAGCAAGATGCCGCGGTGGCCGAGTACCTGAACCTGGCCGAGATGTATTACGGCACCGGCCAGCGGGAGCGGGCCCTGGAAGAGCTCCGCCGGCTGCGCTCGCTGGCGCCGCAGAACACCGAAGTCCGCTTGCGCAACGGCCTCTACCTCCTGCGCGCCGACCGGGCGGCGGATGCCCTGCCCGAATTCAGCCGCGCCTTGCAACTCGACCCAGAGAATAAGCTGGCCCTGGTGCGGATCTTCGTCAGCATGGCCCAGCTGGGCCATGAGAGCGAATGGGACGCCCTGCACAGCTTGCTGGCGGCGGCCGCCGACTATGGGGCCCGGCCGGCGATCCTGGACGACCTACGCCAGTTCGCGCTGACCAGTGACCGCCCGGAGCTGTTTTATGCCCTGGCGCTGCTGAACGACCTCGACGTGCCGCAGGACGGGCTGGGCGAGGATGCGCGGCCGGACGTCGAGAAGCGGCACTTGCGGGCCCAGATTGACGCGCTGGACAAGGGGCTGGCGCTGCTGGCGCCCAAAGATCCCAACCCGCTCGGCCAGCTGATGCGGTACCGCCGCGCGCATTTGGCCCTGGTCGGCGATGATAGCCGCCGCGCCGTCACCCTCCTGACGGACTCCCTGACCGCCATGGACGAAGGCCGGGTCGGGCCGTCGCCACGCCCGAACTTGCCTTTCTTGAAGCTGCCGACCCGCCTCGATATCTACCAGCCGCTGGCGCAGGCCTATGCCCTGCAAGGCGAGAACGTCAAAGCGATCGCGTGCTTGCAGGCGGCGAAAGCCCACGCGCCATACGATCGCGGCATCTATACCCAGCTGGCCGAGCTCTATTTCTTGCAGGGGCAGCTCGGCGCGGCCCTGGTCGCACTCGACGAACTGATCACGCACTATCAAGATACCGGCCAGATCGAGAAGGTCCTCGAAACCCTGGGCTACATGGCCAAGCTGGCGCCCAACAACATCACCGTGCGCCAGAAGCTCGCCGATACCTATCTGAAAATCGGCTATATCGACCTCGGCCTGGCCGAGCTCGAAGTGCTGGCCGAGCTGCAGCGCAAGGCGGGCATGGTCAAGGATGCGGTCAAGACCTACCAACGGGGCGCCGATATCTACTGGCAGATGGGCCATTTGCAAGAGGCCTTCACGATCTATGACCGCGTGGTACATATGGCGCCCGGCGACGTCGACGCCCGCCAGCAGCTGATCCACCTCTATATCACGACCGGCCGGCTGGCGGACGCCACGCGGGAGCAGAAGCGCATTGCCGAGATCTATTTGCAGCAGAAGCGCTCCAAGGACGCGATCGCCGCGTTGCACGAGCTGATCGCGCTGGCGCCCAACGACACCGAGTCGTACTATGCGCTCGCCGAAGTGCTGGCCGAGCAGAACGAGTTTGGGCAGGCGGCCCGCCTCTATGGGCGTCTGCGCCGCCTGGAGCCGGCCAAGGATCAACAGTTGGCCGCCCTGCAGGCGGAAATGCAACGTCTGGCCCAGGAGCACGCGGGAGGCAGCCGCACGGGCCCAGCAGGCGGGAGGTAGCGGCCGATGCCTCAGCTAAGCTGGGTCCTGGCCCGGGTGTCCAACAACCCGGCCACCTTGCTGGACCTGGCGGCAGTGACCCTGATTTTCTACTGGCTCCTCTCGGTCTTCCGCGGCACGCGGGCGACCATGCTGGTGCGCGGCGTCGTCATTCTCTGGCTGGCGACGGCTCTGCTGAGCACCCTGTTTCAGCTGACGACCCTCACCTGGCTGATCCGCAATTCCGGCATCGCCCTCTTGATCGGCATCCCGATCATTTTCCAGCCCGAGCTGCGGCGCGCCCTGGAGCAGCTCGGGCGCACCGGGGCCTACCTGACCCGCGCCCGCCGCCGGCCGGGGAACCTGGCCTCGACGATCGACGCGATTGTCGCGGCCTGTGCCCAGTTCAGCCGCCAGCACACCGGGGCCCTGATTGTGCTGGAGCGGCAGACCGGTCTCCAAGAATATGCCGACCGCGGCATCCCGCTCGACGCCGAAGTGACCAGCCAGCTGATCGCGACAATTTTCTACCCCAACTCGCCGCTGCATGACGCGGCGATTATCGTCCGTGGCCCCCGGATTCTGGCCGCCAGCGCCGTGTTGCCGCTGACCGACCAGGTACTCGGCGCCCCGCACTACGGGACCCGGCACCGCGCCGCGCTAGGTATCTCCGAGCATTCCGACGCCGTTGCGGTCGTGGTCTCCGAAGAAAAAGGGACCATTGGCGTGGCCACCAATGGCCGCCTGGTCGGCAATCTCTCGCCCGAGCGCTTACGCACCGTGCTGGCCGGCCTGCTGGGCGTGGTGCTGCCGCGGGAGCCTTAGCGATGGATGAATTGCGTGCTGCCCCGGCGCCCCCGGCCGCCCCGAGTACGGAGCCGGCGCCCAAGAACGGTTATGAGGAGCCGACCGGGCGGCGGCTGGCGGACACGCCGCCGGCCGTGCCCGGCCTGCCGCGCGCGCGGCCGAGCCGCTTGCGGCCGGGGCGCGCCTGGCGGGGCTGGGAGCGGCTCACCCGCCTGTTCTTGGCGTTTACTATTGCCTTGCTCCTCTGGCTCTACGTGCTGAATTTAGAGAATCCCGCGGGCGCGACGACGTTCAGCCGTATCCCGGTGACCACCCACGGCCTGGGCAACAACTTGAGCCTGGGCCTGGATCTGGGCACCGTGACGATTACCGCGCAGGCTCCCCAGGACGTGTTGAGCCATCTGCAAGCGGCAGACCTGGTGGCCTATGTCGACCTCGCCGGCCGCGGCCCGGGCACCTACCAGCTCCCCGTCGTGGTGGCCCCGCCGCCGAACGTCCAGGGCGTGGTCGTCGAGCCGAGCCAGCTGCAGGTCCAGATCACGGAGGTGAGCGAGCGGCGCCTGACCGTGCAACTGGCCCCCGTGGGCCGGCCCAGCCTGGGCTACCGGATCGAAACGCAGCAAGTGACGCCCCGGGATGTGCTGGTCCGCGGCCCGCGCGACCAGGTGGAGCGCATCGATCAGTTGGTAGCCGAGGTGGATGTCGAGGGCAAGCAAGGCACCCAGCAGGGCGATGTGCGCCCCCGCGCCCTGGACTTCGCCGGCCATGAGATTACCGGCCTCGTGTTCAACCCGCCGTATGTCAGCGTGGCCGTCGCCATCCAGCAGTTGCTGAACTATAAAACCCTGCCCATCCATGTGCCGGTCGAAGGCGCACCGGCCCCCGGCTATCGGGTGACCGATATCACCGTCCAGCCGACGACGCTGACCGCCTCCGGCCTGCCGACCGTGCTGGAGCCCCTCAATTTTCTGGAAACCGCCCCCGTGTCGATCGGCGGCGCGACGCAAACCGTCGCCGTCAATATCACCGTCCCGCTCGCCCACGGGCTGACGCTCTACCCGCCGGACGCCTCGAACCGAGTCCAGGTGCGGGTGGCGATCGAGGAATTAAGTACGAAGACCCAGCTTTCCGTGCTCGTGCATCGCATCGGCCTGGCACCGGGCCTGATCAGCGTGGCCGCGCCCGAGCGGGTGGACGTCACCTTGAGCGGGCCCTTCGCGGCGTTGCAAGACCTCAAGCCGGACAGCGTGCAGGCGGTCCTGGATCTCACCGGCTACCAGGTGGGCACCTATAAGCTGACCCCGGTGATCACCTCCCCGGCGCGGACGACGGCCCTGGCGGTGGACCCGGCGGAGGTGACCCTCATTATCACCAGCCCGCCCACGTCGTTGCCGGAGCCCACGCCGGCCCTGTCCCCGGTGACGGCGCCCAGTCCCACCCCGGCGCTGCCCCCGCCGCTGGCGACGCGCTTTCCGGGCCGGCCTCTGGCGCCGTAACCGGGCCGCAACCGGCCGCCAACGGGCTATAACATGGTATAATGCGCCGAGATTGGAGAGGGTATGCCCGATATTGTCGGCTATGTAGGCTATCGTGATGCGGCGCCGATCGTGATTGCCGGCCTGCGGGAGCTTGAGTACCGCGGCTACGATTCGGCCGGCATTGCCGTCCAGGCCCCGGACGCGCGGTTGCTGGTCCGCAAGGGGGCGGGCACCGCGTTCACCGTCGGGCAGCTGCTCGCCGGCCCGCCGCTCCTGGGCGGGACCGGCCTGGGCCATACGCGCTGGGCGAGCCAGGGCCGCCCGTCTGAGGTCAATGCCCACCCCCATATTGACTGCCAGGGGGCGATCGCCGTGGTCCACAGCGGGATCATCGCCAATTTCCAGGGCCTCGCCGACACCTTACGCGCGCAGGGGCACCTCTTCCGCTCCGAGACCGATACCGAGGTTTTGCCCCACCTGATTGAGCAGCAGCTGCAGGCGGGCGCCCCCGACCTGGCGGCGGCCGTGCGGGCGGTGCTCCGCGATCTGAGCGGCGCGCATACGCTGGTGGCCGTCCGCGCCGGGGAGCCGGGCACCCTGGTCGCCGCCCGGCTGCGCGGGGGCGTGGCTCTGGTCGTCGGCTACGGCGCCGGCGAGATGTTCCTGGCCTCCAACCAGCGGGCGATCCTGGAGCACACGCGCAGCATGGCCTTCCTCGCCCCCGACGAGCTGGTGGTGCTGACCGCGGAGGGCGCGACCTATACCGACCTGGCCGGGCGGCCCGTCCCGAAGACGACCCATGCGATCGGCGCCGCGGCCGACGATGCCGCCCGGGCCGGCTACCGGCACTTTACCCAGCAGGAAATTTATGATCAGCCCGAGGCCTGGATTCGGACCCTGCGGGGCCGGGTAGACGTGCCGACGGGCGGCATCTATCTGCAAGAGCTCCAGTACTCCCCCGAGCAGCTGCGCGCCCTGGACCGCATCGTCCTGGTCGGCGCCGGATCGTCCTGGCATAGTGCTCAGGCGGGGAAGTGGATCTTCGAGACCCTGGCCGGGCTGCCGGCCGAGGTGGAATCGGCCACGGAATTCCGCTATCGGGACGCGCCCCTGAACGAAAAGACGCTGGTGATCGCCATCAGCCAGTCGGGGAAGACACACGATACAGTGGCGGCGCTGGCGCGCGCCCGCGCCCGGGGGGCGCGCTGTCTGGGGATCGTCAACGTCCTGGGCAGCCCGACCGAACAACTAGCCGATGGCGTGATCTGTATGCAGGCGGGGCCGGAGCTCGGCGTCGCCGGGACGAAGTCGTTCACCTGCGCGCTGATCGACCAGGTGCTGTTGGCGCTGGCCCTCGGCTGGGCGCGCCAGGTGCTGCCCCTGGAGCGCGCCCAGGCCCTGGCCGCCGCCCTGACCTTGCTGCCGGACCAGGCGCGCCGGCTGCTGGCCGACGACGAGCCGTACGGCCAGCTCGCCCCCGCCTACGCCCAGGTGCCGGGCTTTCTCTATCTCGGGCGCGGCCCGCTCTATGCCGCCGCGCTGGAAGGCGCCCACCTGCTGCAGCAAATGAGCTACGTGCCCGCGACCGCCTTGCCGGCCGGCGAGGTGGCCCACGGCGCGCGCGCGGCGATCGACGCCACGCTGCCGGTCGTCGCCCTGGCCCTGCACAACCCGCTCTACCCGGCCATGCTGCGGGTGATCGCGCAGCTGAAGGCCCAGGGCGGCAACGTCATCGCCCTGGCGACCGACGGGGACGAGCGCCTGGCCGAGCTCGCCGACCGGGTGATCTATCTGCCGCCCACGGACCCGCTCCTGGAGCCCGTGCTCGCCGCCCTGCCCTTGCAGCTCCTGGCCTATGAGATCGCGGTGTGCCGGGGGTGCGATGTCGATCACCCCCGCAACCTGGAGAAGACTGTCGAGCACGAAGAGGGGTCGGGGACCCACTGATCCCCGACCCCTCTTCGGTCACGAGCGCCCCGGGGAGTGGCGTGGCCCGCAGCACCGGCCCCTGCGCGGTTCAGCCGGAGCTGCCCGGCCGCAAGTGCGGTGACCGGAGATACGCTATCGCTGGGCCGAACGGGATCGCGCTAAAGTTCGTCTCCAGCTTGGCTATGTGTTCCAGGGATAGGCAGTCGATCACCCGTCGCACGCCCGGCACCCGGGTAACCAGCTGCTGGATTTTATGCTTCTGGCCCGCGTTCGTGGCAATACCTTCCAGGTAGACCACGCCCTGTTCTACCTCAACTCGTACCGTGTCGCCGTCGTCCAACAACGTGGCTAGGACCCGACGCACGGTGCGTGCGACTTCGGTATCGCTCATGCGGTGCCTCCCACCGATTCAGGGGTGTATATACAGGCGGCGTCAACGCTGCTGGGTCGCTAAAGCCTGAACGGTTCATCCTACTATGGCAATAAGCGTGCCACTGCGGTCAGGGGTCAGGGGTCAGGGGTCAGGGGTCAGGGATCAGGGGTCAGGGGTCAGGTAATCGGGCTGACGGCTGACTATGGCCAGATGGCGTGCGGAAGGGGCGGGCGATGACCACTCTTGTTAGCGATCAGCGGTTAGCGATCAGCGATCAGGTAATTTGGCTGACCGCTGACCCCTGATCCCTGACCCCTGACCCCTGATCGCTGACGAAGGAGCAGACGATGACCACTCTTTATATCGCGCTGGAACAGGGCTTGCTGGTGGCGCGCGGCCAGGATCACACCTGGCGGGTGGACCAGCGGCTGCGCGATCGGCCGGTGCAGAGCGTCGCCGGCGACCCGTTGCGCCCGGAGCGGCTCTACTGCGGCACCTTTGGTCAGGGGGTGTGGTACAGCGCGGACGCGGGCGCCTCCTGGCAGCCGGCCGGCGCCGCCCTGGCCGATCGGCAGATCATGGCCGTGGTCGTCAGCCCGGTTGAGCGTGCGGGCGATCAGGGGGTCGTGTATGCCGGGACGGAGCCGAGCGCGCTGTACCGCTCGGCGGACGGCGGCCAGACCTGGCAGGAGTGTGCCGGCCTGCGGGCGCTGCCCTCGGCCGCTACCTGGAGCTTCCCGCCCCGTCCGCAAACCCATCACGTGCGGGCAATCGGCCTGGCCCCCGACGCGCCCGGGCGGCTTTATGTGGCGATCGAAGCGGGGGCGCTGGTCCGCAGCCCCGACGGCGGCCGGACCTGGCACGACCGCCAGCCGGACGGGCCCCGCGACGCGCACACCCTCGCCACACATGAGCAAGCGCCGGGCCGCGTCTATGCGGCGGCGGGCGACGGCTTCCTGGACCCGGGCCGCGGCTATGCCGAGAGCCGGGACGGCGGCGCCACCTGGCAGTACAGTGGGGCGGGCCTGCAGCACCACTACCTGTGGGGACTCGCGGTCGACCCGGGCGACCCGGAGACGATCGTCGTCTCAGCGGCCAGCGGCCCCCAGCAGGCCCATTATCCACCGGCCGCCGAGTCGTATATTTATCGCAAGTGCCGCGGCGAGGTCTGGCGGCTCTGCGCGGCGGGCTTGCCGGAGGCCAAAGGCCTGCTGGCGCCCGTGCTGGCCGCCCACGCGGCCGAGCCCGGCGTCTTCTATGCCGCCAGCAATGCCGGGCTGTTCCGCTCGCCCGACGCGGGCCAGCACTGGGAGCCACTCCCCATCCCCTGGCCCGACCCCTACCGCTTCTTGCGTATCCAGGCGCTGGCCGTCACCGCCGCGGCCTGAAGAGGAGGACGACGATGGCCAGGCGGCCGGATCAGGCACGGGTCGGCATGTTTCAGGAGATCGGCCGGGATATTTTTGTCAGTGGGCTCTGCTCGTCGCACGCCGGCAATCTGAGCGTGCTGGCCCCGGGCGGGCGCGATCAGCTGATCATCACCCGCAGCGGGGCGATGCTAGGCCGGCTGGGGCCCGGCGATCTCATCACCACCGGCGTGCTGGCCGACGACGACCAGACCCCGCTGGCCAGCAGCGAGTTGGCCGCCCACCGGGCCATTTACCGGCACGGCGCGGCCCAGGCGGTGGTCCACGCCCACCCGGCGGCCGCCGTGGCCCTCTCGCTGCAACTGGACGATATCGAGCCGATCAACAGCGAGGGGCGCCAGTTTCTGCCCCACGTGCCCGTGCTCGCCCCCCGCCACCCCGCCGGCTCCGCCGCGCTAGCCGCCGAGATCGCCGAGTCGCTGTATGCGGCGGGCGCCGGCCGCCTGATGCTGGTGCGCGGCCACGGCTGCTTTGCCGGCGGCGCGACCCTGGAGCAGGCCTACCAGTGGGTGTCCTGCTGCGAGGAAGCCTGCAAAATCCTGCTCTACACGATCGCGCTCGCCAACGGGCGGTAAGGGGGCCGGCGCGTTGCGGCGGCCCTCCCGCTGGCCATTTCAGGAGTGACAGGCGGGAAGCAGGAATCTGCGCGTCTGTCAGCTGTTCTTCACTCGCCCCGGGTTTGCGCGAAATAGGCGGCCGGGTCGTCGGCCGAGTCTTTGCCGGCGTAGACCAGCGTCCAGCGCAGGATCAGGCCGCCGAGCAGCACGCCCAGGCTGGTGACGATCCGCCCGCGCCGCGTGCGACGGCCGCGGCGGATGCCGTGCAACTGCGCGAGCAGGGGCCACACCATGCCCAGAACCACGCCCGGCACGAAGATCGTGCCGTACTTGCCGGTGAGCAGCGGCCGGGCCAGCGGGCCCGCATGGACCCCCTGCGCGGCGAGGAAGCCGAGCTCGCTGGTCAGCGCGAGGATCTCGGCCTCTTCCAGCGCGTGCAGGGCCGCGTCGTCATCCTGGCCCGTGGCGGCCAGCGCCAGCGTGATAGCCGCGGCTCCCGTCGAGAGGGCGCTGCTGATGAAGGTCGGCCCCAGCAGGTACTTGTTTTTGGCCCAGAGGGGCACGGTCGTGGCCGAGAGCAGCACGCCGGTGTAGCCGCCGACGAAGAGGGCGAAGAAACTGCCGGCGCGGCCCAACCCCCGACGGGGCAGCCGCCCCGCCAGGCGGGCCGGCCAGCCGCCGCGGCCGAATCCTTGCGCCGCCAGCTCGGCCACCGCGGACAGCCCGGCGAAGCCGCTGAAGGCCAGCAGGCCCCAGGTGCCCAGCGACATCGGCGATTTCAGCTTGACGATACGCAGCATGTGGAAGAAGCGGCGTGGCATGCCCAGGTCCTTAATCAGCAGGACCGGGCTGATCAGCAGGCAGGGCAGGGCGATATAGCGCCCGGCGCGGACGATCGGGCGGTGCCGCCGATCGCCGAAGACCTCGGCGATCGTGGCCAGGGTGTAGGCGCCCGCGGCGATGCCGCCCAGGAAAAAGTAGAGCACGATCTCCCATTGCCAGTGCGGCTTCTTGATCGGCGCGATGCCGTAGTAGCTGCCGCGGGCCTGGCTGGTGACCGTCGTCAGCGCGGCGTCCCGCCCCGCGCCCGGGCCGGACGCCGGCCGGTCGGTCACCGGCAGCGTCGTGCCCGGTCCCTGGGTCGCGGCGATCTGTTGGGGCGTCGGGTCCATCGGCTGATTCTCCCATCCCGTTCTTACTCCCCGCCGTCACCGGCGCCGGAAGGCCAGCGCGGCTCCCAGGCCGAGGGCCAGGGCCGTGAGCGCCGTGGCGACATAGCCGGGCAGGACGTTGTTTTGCGGCAGCTGCGGCCGGTCCGGCAGGTTGTAGGTTTCCGGCGAGTCGAGCAGCAGGAAGAAGGCATTGAGCGGGCCGATGCCGCCGCTGGTGCCCGGGTCGCCCTCCTGCGCGCCATACAGGTAGGCCTCGGGGATGCCTTTGGCATGCAGGTCGGCGACCCGCCGCGTGGCCCGCGCCCGCAGCTCGTCGATATCGCCGAACTGGATCGAGTCGGTGGGGCAGGCCTTGGCGCAGGCCGGCTCGATGCCGTCGACCACCCGGTCGTAACAGAGCGTGCATTTATGGGCCAGCGGGCCGGCGACCTGCCCGCTCAGGCTGTCCGGCCCCTGCACGACGGCCGGCACGGGCAGGGCGGCCAGCTCGACCACGCCGAAGGGGCAGGCCGGCACACAGTAGCCGCAGCCGTTGCAGACATCTTCCTGGATGACGACCGTGTTGAACTCGGTGCGGATGATCGCCCCGGTTGGGCAGGCCTGGAGGCAGCCGGCATGTGTGCAGTGCTTGCAGACGTCGGACGCCATCAGCCAGTTGGACTGCGCCCCGGCGTGGCCGGCGCCCGGCCGCTCGACGAAGGCGACGTGGCGCCAGGTGCTGCCCGAGAGGTGTTGCGTGTTGTCGTAGCTGAAGCCGGTATACTCGTAGCCGTCGCTGGGCAGCGCGTTCCACTGCTTGCAGGCCACCTCGCAGGCCTTGCAG
>Ga0070730_10004691_pt1 | contig 11911 bp, 6 predicted proteins | sample Coa_R1_3_FD_66447 | JGI IMG/M metagenome (GOLD analysis project Ga0070730, IMG submission 66447) | Surface soil microbial communities from Centralia Pennsylvania, which are recovering from an underground coalmine fire - Coalmine... | ecosystem: Environmental > Terrestrial > Soil > Unclassified ... | reverse complement strand
CCGGCCCCCTCTTTGAGCCACGTGATCTTTTGCTCCAATGTGGCGTCAGTCGGGTCCGCACCATGCCCGCTTACTTTTGAGCCTATTGCGATGATGTCAGCTTCACGGCCCGCCAATTTGAGCATTCGCTCTCCCGCACCGGCAATGAGAATGGGGAGGTGCGGCTTCTGGAGTGGTCTGGGGTAGCCGCCCACTCCTGTAATCGAGTAATACTTCCCAGCAAAATTCACTGTCTCTTCTGTGAAGATCTGTTTCATGATCTGAAGCGTTTCCTCAAGATGGCCGATACGTGTGCCCGCACTCGCAGACGGCATACCAAGTAGTTGAAACTCAGATGCTCTGACACCTGCTCCCAGGCCAAGCTCGAAGCGACCATTAGAGAGTAGATCGAGGGTGGCAGCTTCTCTGGCCAGCAACACGGGATGACGATAATCATTACCAAGCACATAACTGCCAATTCTGATCCTGGTTGTGGCCTGGGCGGCTACCGCTAATGCTACCAGAGGAGCAAGCCCTCCCCTTGCGGGAATATCTGGTATCAGCAGGGTCGCGTAGCCAAGCTCCTCAGCCCTGCGAGCAGTCGCGGTCCATATCGTGTGCGACCCTGTGTATGACGCTACTACTCCAAAGCGAAATGGTCTTTTCATAGTGTACTCTCCTTCCTTTGCTTTTAGCGTTGCGCTTTCCATGTAAGTAGTGTAAAGCGTATTTGGAAAACTCACATCACCCGAAATGGATGATTGCGCGGGTGATGTGTAGGGATGCAGTGAGAGAAAGAGGTATGGAAGTGGCTCATTAGTACTGCATGGACGCTCACTATAATTGACACTTGTATTTTGGGTAAATATAGTTAGTTGTGGCTCTATGCTCATGCTGTTGCATATATATATCCATGAGGCTAGAAAGGACGTTATCTCTCACTTTCTTATCCTGCTTTTGCGTCTTTAAAGTATCCACATAGAGAACTATTCAAGCTGCATATCATGTTCATGAAATGTACAGCCAACAGAAAGGGAAATATGTCACATAGAAATCTCTTTGCAAAGCTGCTGAGAAAGCAATTTCTATGGTTTGCGCTGGCATGTCTTGTGATTATGAGTTCTGTTATCCTTTATAACCGGGAGTTCGCTGCCAACGCTGCTGCACCTCCTCCTGGTCATAGAGGTTCTCCTCATGCAATCGCTTCTCTCCCAAATCAAGCTCCTGATGTTTCCGCTCCGACGGCAAGCCAGGGAAGCCCCCTCAACCTGACCATTGATTCTACCCAGGATACAGCTCTGGCTACTGATGCCGCACAAAGTACAAATACCAATGGCACCATTAGCCTGCGCAATGGCTTTGCCAGCATTAGCCTGGAGACCTCCCACATTTGCAATTACGTCATCGACGCCACTCAGGCAAAATTGGCCGTTCTCCTCAAAAATTTTGGTACCGGTGGAATTATCCGTGTGGGAGGAGGAAGCGTTGATTCCACTGATTGGGATGGCCAGAGCACCCGTCCCTGTCCAACAGCGAATCTCGAGGATACACCTACAATGACCCCTCCGATGATTCGTAAGCTGTTCAACTTTGCTCACAGCATTGGTTGGAAGGTGATCTGGAGCGTAGGCTTGCAACTGACGCCAGCGCAGGCGGCAGATGATGCCGCCTCTGCTTTGAGCATAGCTAACAGTATTGCGCCAGGAAATGCCTCTCCGCTGCTGGCAATCGCGATTGGCAATGAGCCAGAGATTGATATCACAAATCCTGATGGCAGCAACCCGACCTACGCGCAGTTTCGCACAATCTGGGAGACCGATGCTACTGCGATCAAGGCGCGCGTCCCCACGGCGACGTTTTCCGCTCCAGACACCTGTTGCACAGACAATGACCAATGGTTCCTGGATTTTATGAAAGATGATGGCGGAAAGGTCCAAATTGCGGCCAATCACCTCTACCCAACCAACGCAGATAACAATCCAACCATCGGTCAGATTTTGAGTCCCACGTTGATGCAGGATATGATGAGCACTATTGATCATCTGCACCAGGCGGCAGCGGCACAACACCTGCCACTCTTGATGTCGGAGACCAACTCAATTGCGAACTCCCCGACACCGGCGGTAGGATTATCCTTTGGTCAGTCTTTGTGGGCAGGCGACTACCTCTTTTCTGCTCAGGAGCACGGCGTCATTGGGCTGAATTTCCACGGTGGTATTCCTGGAGATGCCACATCGCCAACGCATGGTGATGGGCAAGTACTCAACGTCCAGGCAACCTACTATGGCATGTTACTCTTCCACCAGGCTGTTGCTTCGGGCGGACATGTTCTCCCTATCAAATCATTCAACCCTGGTAACCTCAATGTGACCGCACATGCTATTCGTGGTCGAGATGGCAAGCTTTATGTGGCTATTTTTAACAAAGGTACACAGGATGTAAACCTGCTTGTCGCCAGCGGAAGAATCTTTCCGCAGCAGGCGAAGGCTTTGCGTTTAACTGCGCCCTCTGTACAGTCACAGAGCGGCTTCCAACTCGGAGGAGCTGCGGTTGGCAGCGATGGCACATGGACGGCGAACCACTACGACCAGTTGCCTGTCCTGGGCAATGTAGCTGCAGTTTCTGTCCCCGCCTATAGCGCGGCCCTCGTAATCTTCGAGCCGCATGGCTAAAGGCATAACAGGCTTCACTCCTGTTGTATTTATGAATATAGATACAACAGGAGTGAAGCCTGTTTCAGGCCAGATCTTACACCTCCTCTAGACTGGGGATTTTTGGTCGTGGTGAGAGTCTACGCACTTGTTGCCTGATCATGCAGTTTTCGCCTCGTTACCCAGGCGCACAGGACACTCATAGCAGCCAGAACAACAAAAACAACTTCTCCCCCATTCATGTGCTGAGCGGAGATAGCATCATTGCACTTACCGGGGCACGACTGCCCTAGAGCATATGCCGGCTACGCACAGCCTCGCGGGCCTCTTTGCGACTTGTCACATTGAGCTTACGGTAGATACTCTGCACCTGGGTTTTCACCGTGTTGACGGAGACGATGAGTTCTTCCGCGATCTCCGGGTTGGTGAGACCGTCCGCTAGCAGATGCAACACACGCTCCTCTTGTGGGCTCAATGGCTCGATGAGCGATGCTAGCACGGGAGAGTGGGCAGCGTCCTGCTCTGGGTGTGCCTCGGTTATGGCATGTAACAAGGTGCGCACATAGGCTGCCGGGAGTTCTTTTCTGATCGTGGGCAGGACCCCTCGCAGCAAGGAGATGAGTGCTTTCCCCTCATCCAGGAACAGTCTCAAATAACCTTCAGTATGCGCGCGTATAAGAACTTCTCGGAGCAAAGATGCAGCTTGTGGCTGTCGTTGTTGCAGAAGAGAGCCTATGGCTATAAGAATTTTAGCCACTAACTCACGGCTCGTTCGCCCTTGCTGGTTCGCCTCAGCCTGCCAATGTTCGAGTAAGGGCTGTGCCTCCTGCATTTTCCCCTGCGCTATGAGCAGGCGGGCAAACATGAGATCCTCCTGCTCTTGTTGCAGTGGTGGAACAGCCTCTTGGGCAGTGGTGCTGACCTGTCGCCAGCGCTCTACCGAGACCAGATCCCCCATTGCAAGTTGGAGCCGGGCCTGCCAGAGAAGGGCTTCCCGGTAGAGCAACGTTGTTCTTGGTGTCACATGCAGACGAGCGAGGAGGGCATAGAGCGTCTGCAAGGCGGCTTCGGTCTGCCCACGAGCCTGCTGGATACACGCCAGGATAAGCGAGGACTGGATCTGGAGGGTTTCATCTGATAAACGTTTAGCAAGATCATGCGCCTCCTGGGCCTGCTGTTCCGCAGTTGCCAGGTCATTCCATTCATAGGAAAATCTGGATAGGCCAAGCAATGCCGCTCCTCTATCGGAAAGGTCATCGCCTGCTATTGCCAAAACCTCGCGATACACCTCGGCTCCCTGGTGCAGTTCACCTTGCAGTAAACAGATTTCGCCCAGTTTCAGAAGGACGGCACGTGTCGCATACTGGTTTCTAATGGAGGCAACCAGCGTGTGGGCTTCCAGGAACATCGGCCGTGCCACAAGGGTCTCGCCCGCCAGCAACGCTTCTTCTCCGGCAAACATCAAAGCGGTAGCGCGCCATTGTTTCGCGCTTTCTGGTAACCAGACGAGTGCCTGCCTGGATAACTGATATGCCAGACCCAGGTCACCCTGCATCCTGATGAGAACCGAGCGAATAGCAAGTACCTCTCCAAGCCCACTGAGGTTATCCCCGGCTTGAAAGAGCTCTTCAGCTATATGCAGAGGCTTCTCAACCTGCGCCACAGAGGCCGCTGTCCACCCCTGAGCGGATGCAAGGGGCAATAACACTACCGCCAGATCCAGGCACAGTCTCGGATGCTGTATAAGAACTTCCTTGGGTAATAATTCCAGCCAGCGACGTATAGTGTGATGCTCACGAGTCTCATGAAAACGCTGCAGATCGGTGATCGGCTCCATGAGATCAGCAGCACGCTCGAATGATCGGGCTTCGAGGGCGGCTTCCACCGCATCAGCAAGCAGAGCGTGCTGTTCATACCAGAAACTGGCTCTGGCATATCCTGCGAGCAAAGCGTCACCTCCCAGACGGCGCCTGGCCTCGTGCTGCATGGCCTCGGCGAAGAGTGGGTGATAGCGATACCACTCTCCCACCCCATCGAGCGGCTGCAGGAAGAGATTGGCGCGCGCCAACGCTTCAAGGAGTTCTTCGCTGTCATTCCGGCCAGTCACCGCATCACAGAGAGAGCTGGTCAGGCGGTTCAGCACGCTTGTGCGCAGTAGGAAGAGTTGGAGCGGCCCCGATTGAGCCTCCAATACTTCGGTGACAAAATACTCCAGAATATGCCGGGAGTTGCCAGAAAGATCTGCCAGGAAGCGCTCGACCTGCGGCTCCGTCGCTCGACCCTGAAGCGCGAAGGTCATCAGACGTAATCCTGTCACCCAACCTTCCGTCGTAGTATCAAGCTGCGTAATGACCTCTGGAGTAAGCGGAAACGGCAGAGTTCGCTGGAGAAAAGTCTGTGTCTCTTCCTGAGAGAAACGCAGGTCGGCGGCGTGCAGTTCGTTCAGTTCATCATGAGCGCGTAGACGTGTCAGAGAGAGAGGAGGATCAACTCGTGTCAGCATGATCAGATGGAAGGTCATGGGGAGATGCTCAAGTATAAAAGCCAGCGCCTCATGGATCTCGGCGGAGGTAATCACATGGTAGTCTTCGAGCACAAGGATTACTCGCTGTGCCAGTTGGCTCAGATCATTGAGAAACATCGTCAGGGCCGCCTCCAGGGGTAATGGCGCAAAGGGCGATCGCTGTGCCGTGTGCAGCAGCGCCAGCGCGGATTGGCCGATGGTATCCTGCACGCCCTGGCATGCCTTTATCACATAGCTCCAGAAACGGACCGGGTCGTTGTCTCCGTCATCAAGCGCTACCCAGGCAACGGCTGGCTGCTGTTGGCGGAGAGTATACTGGGTCGCCCACTGGCTTACCAACGTGGTTTTGCCAAAGCCCGCTGGTGCAGAGAGCAGAGTCAATTTGCGTTCGAGGCCAGCATCCAGTCGAGCAAGCAGCTGCTCACGGTGCACGAGGGAGGCATGCAGACGAGGCAGGCGGAGCTTAGGAACGAGCAGTGGCGGCAGCGCAGGAGATGAAGAACCAATTCCCCCAGAGGGTGCCGCGTTGCCAGGAGGCGAGGAAGCCCCTGCCTCAAGACTTTGCGGGGAGCGGGCCTTCTGCACATAGGCCCGCTCATTAGTTGGGGAGTCAGCTCTGGCATTGAGCGCTTCAGCTATTTCCTCTAAGCGCGCAATCGTCAGATCGTCTGTGCGCCCGAGATATTTTTTGAGCGTCTTGCGACCCAGGTTGCGATAGGCATACCAGTAACCCTCACCATGCGACCTGGCCTCTTTCCGCAGCGTCAGGCGCCCCCACTTGCCCTGAAAGGCGAACGAGGAGCCATCAACAGGTTGGATGCTCTGCTGTTCATCTTCTATGTAAATTGGGCGAGTTGTATCACCCTGACAATGCCATTCATACCGGCACTTGTCCTCAGACCAGATCAATGCATGCGTTGCGGCTTTCGGCATAGGCTCCCTATAAGCATGATTATTTTATTACCCAACAAGGCGAGTATAGCAGGTAAGCAAGCGGGATACAAGCTCAAACTTGCGCCAGATTCATTGGACCATGAGCATTGGGTAATGAGCATTCCTGTTTCCGCGACAATTGCATCTACCCGAGAAACAGGACTGCAGGAGGAGAGCTTCCCGTCTCCAGGCGGATCTCAGACGACCACTATCAGGGCTATACTTGCACCATCAACAAGATCTTCGATGATATCGCAACAGACAGCTTTTCTGGAAAGGAAACAGAAAATGAATATCATAGCAGTACGCAAAGAACTTTTCTCGCTATCAACGTTGTCGGTCTTTAGCAAGGTGTCTACAGTGATCCTGCTGGTGTTCGCCACCTTATTGGCCACACTGGGACTGCTAGTACATCAGCCAGTAGTGCTGATCGTCGCTGGCGTTGAGTTGCTGATCGTGGCACTCATTACGGCTGGCATCCGCTGGGCCCCGCTGATGGGAAGCGTGATTGGCTCCCTGGTGCTCTACATCTTTTTATTCGCAACAGGCTATCCAATCCATCACCTGACGCACCCAAAAGATGCCTTTGGCTATGGCGTGACACCGGTCCTCTCATTTCTTATGTTTACTCTGATGCTCATTCTTTTCTGGTGTGGAGCGATGCTGGTGGTGACAGGGATAGCAGCAGTGATGCAGAACTACTTCCAGCGTGAACGGCGCACCCCCCGCTGGTTCAGAACGGCTCTGATTGGCGCGCTCTGCCTCTGGTTCGGCGCGTTCCTGCTCGGCGCCATCTCGCAGCCAGAGCCGGCCGTGGCGGCCAATCCGAGTGGAGCACCAACAGTCCACTTGCAGGCCGGTTCGTTCGGCCAGTCCTCGATCACCCTCTCCAAAGGGGCAACGCTGACACTGGTCGATGATGGCCCATTTACGCATAACATCTCCAATGGCACCTGGGTCAACGGGCAGCCCCAAGCTGAGAGCCAGTCAGGCGCACCGACCGTCAACCATCTGGTGATGGACACAGCTGGCAAGAGCACGAGCATCGGACCTTTCGCCATCGCTGGCACCTATCACCTGTATTGCTCGCTCCACCCGGGGATGACGCTCACGATTATTGTGCAGTAGGCAACGGTCGCCTACGTGGTATCCGACCTGGCGGAGAGCGCCAGGTCAATGATAAGAATGAACCTTTCAACCAGTCGGATTAATCGGATGAAATTATACCCATATGCAAAATCAGTCATCTTCAAGAAGGAAAGCAGAAAATGAACATCATACTCACCGTATTCAAAAAGATCTTCGCTCGTCAACCGTTGTCAGCGCTTGGTAAAGTCGCCGCCGGAATCATCTTAGCCATCGCCATCGTATTAGGTATACTGGGGTTGGCTGTAGCGCAAATGGGATTGGTCATCAATGCCCTGGTACTCCTGTTGATTGCTGCAGTTGTCGCTACTGGCATTCGTTGGACGCCACTGTTGGTCAGCCTGGTTTGTGGCGGCGCCCTGTACGTCTTTGTATTCCAATCATCCTTCCCGCTCTATCACCTGGCCCATCCTAAGGATGCCTACGATCCCTGGTGGCTGGCCTACATCATCTTTATCATGATCTCGATCCTCTTCTGGTGCATGCTGATGGGGCTGGGCGCGGGGATTGCCGCCACAATCCAGAACTACACGCAGCGAGAGAGGCATACGCCACGCTGGTTTACACCTGCCCTGAACATCATGATCGGAATATTGCTTGGAGCCATCCTGCTTGGGGCATTCGGACCAACGCTCCCGGCCGCCAGCGCAACCACAGCAACCACGGGTGGAGAGCCGACCGTCCACCTGGGCATCAGCAACTTTAGCGTCTCGTCGATCACCATCGCGAAGGGCTCGAAGCTCCTATTGGTCGATGATGGCACCTTTGAGCATAACATCGGGAACGGCATGTGGGTCAATGGTCAACCACAGCAAGAGAACGTGACAGGGGAGCCAACGGTCAACCACGTGGATATCAATGGGGCAGGCAAGACGCTTGAGATTGGGCCCTTCGCTACCGCTGGCACCTATCACCTGTACTGCTCGATCCATCAAGGGATGGTGCTTACGGTTGTGGTTCAGTAGGTGGCAGCGCTTTCTCTGGCTTAACGAAAATTGACGACCGACACGCTTTCATCAAAAGAAGACGGGTGAGAAATATTTCTTGCCCGCCTCCTTTGTGCTAGACGTGCTGCGGCTCCCAGATCTGCACGGTTTTATCCGCACCTGCTGAGGCAATAGAGTGGCCATCGTGCGACCATGCCAGCGTCTCTATCCCGTCGGTGTGGCCTGAATAGGTGAAAACCAGACCTTTAGCCACGGTCCATACGTGTACTGGTCCTCCATTATTGCCACCCCAGGCAAGAGACCTGCTATCAGGGGACCAGGCAAGTGCGAGCAGGATGAAGTCGTGTGTGGCAATGGTATAGGCAGGCTGCCATGACGCTGTATCCCATATCTGCACAATTGATCCATCAGAACTCCAGGCGAGAAATTTGCCGTCGGGCGACCACGCCAGAGCCATTCCGCTGTTGCCGTTGTTACCCGTTAGCGCAGGGTGGGTAAAGACTTGACGATGGGTTGCCATATCCCACACTTCAACTCCGGGACCAAACTTATACCATGCCAGGTATCTCCCATTGGGTGACCACACGACTTTTGGTATCTGATCATCTTCATTTCGCTGAAAGACAATGGCGCCTCCGGCCACAGTGAAGATCTTTATGCCATCACTGCTACCAACGGCGATGAGCTGACCATCGGGTGACCATGCCAGGGACTGCGCCCATCCACCAGAGGTCACGGGATAATGAAAGGCCTGGCTCTGTCCTCCCAGTAATGGGATCCAGCCCTTCAGTGATCCTTTCCCCTCCAGGTTCTCAACATCCGCGACGAAGCCCCCATCAGGTGACCATGCAGCAGCGTTAATAGTTCCACCCGGTATGCGATTGAGATAGACCCGCTTTCCGTCAGTAGTCTGCCAGACCTGGAGAGAGTCAGAATCTGTTGAAGCAACAAACTTGTCATCAGTAGACCAGGAAAGCGAAAACACGGTATTCGTATGCCCACGATAGATCAGTCGGGCCAGTGAAGATGAAGGGACCGTCCTGGTAGACAGATCCTCAATGTTAGTAACAGGTGGAGGTTGAGAGGACACGACGCCAACAGCGTCACGGCGCGAGAGTGCCGCCAGCGCCTCTACTCCACCGATCAACGCTACCAGGCCGAGAAGTCCTCCGGTGAGCTTGAGAGTGTTGCGCCGTGAGAGTCCTGTTTTGGGCCTGGGTTGTGACTGTTGAAGTTGCCAGGAGTAGGGCGGATGCCAGGGCAGTGGCTCCTGTGGGATAGGAGCTTGCCAGATCCGTGCCTCTTGTCCCATCTCGCTGATCCGCAACAGCACCTCTGTGACCTGGGCCGCGCTCTCCGGGCGTTTCCTGCTATCTATCTCAACCAGGTCGGTTAGCAAAGCCTCCAGTTCGACTGCCCGCTCGCCGCCAGAGAGCCGGAGAGGGGCGAAGTGGAAGGCATTCTCGGCTGGATCTTCCCCCGAGAGCAGCTGGTGAAGTAGCGCGCCCAGGCTATAGAGGTCGCTTTGTGGCGTCGTTTGGCGCTTGCCGTATTGCTCTGGCGCAGCATAGCCTGGCGAGCCAAGGGGGATGGTATCTCTAGTTTGTCCGGGCTTGAAGTGGCGCGCAATACCGAAGTCGATCAGGAAGAGGTGCCCTTTGGGGGTGCGCATAATATTGGCGGGCTTGAGGTCGCGAAAGATGATCGCTGGCTGGCACGTATGCAGGTAGTGCAAGACCTCACAGAGCTGCAACCCGATCTGACATACCTCATCTACTGATAGGATACGCGTCTCGGTCGTGCCCACTGATCCCTGCCGCAGATAGTCCTCTAGCGTTTCGCCTTCGATGAAGTCCATCACCAGATACCAGTGTTCTGGGTCGGTAAAGTGCTCATAGATGCAGGGCAGGTTGTTATGCTTGAGATGCGACAGGAGCGTCACCTCGCGGTGGAAGGTGTCAGTTGCTTCAATAGCTTCCTGAGGAGTCAGGCCGCGCAGGTTGGTCTGCTTGATCGCCACCAGCATGGGACACTCCCCGTTGGCCTGCGTATCTCTGGCCTTGTAGACCGCACCATACCCCCCCGCCCCTACCTGGTTAAGGAGACGATAGCGCTGGTTCAGGAGGGGCACATCTTCATCCAGAGCCGTCGATAGATCGAGTGCGTGATGGCAGGCAAAGCAGGTGGAATGTTCGGCCCGGTTATCCGCGCCGCAACTCTGACAGTACATGATTTCTGCTCCTGATTGTGATCTTGTTGAGAATAGTTGTACACTATTCTATACGGTTGGTTCCTTCTCTTGATCACTCTTTGAGAGACTTTTTTTCCTCTCACCCATTTGACTCGTCTTTTCCCAAGCAGAGATTCGAGCGAAAGAAGCATCACATGCATATTGCTCGCTCCCACTCTACATGCCTTGCAGCTAGGGATGGATAATATTGAAGAAATGGGAGAGAGCATAATGGGTGGTAAAGAGCGAAACTGTGCGATATAATGAGGATCGTTGGGACATCAGTTCGCGCGCCTGGTTAGCTACGCTGATGATGAGGGAGAATCTGGGCACTAGAAGCGAGGAAGCTGTGTGACATCTAAACATCTGAAAACAGACGATCTATCCAGTAAGGCAAAACGGGTTAATAAGGCTCTGATCACAGATTTTGCTATCCATGGCCAATCTGACATAGGCTCCCTGATTGAACCCTATCGTTGGGAGCTACAGCTGCACTGTTATCGTCTCCTGGGGTCACTGCACGATGCCGAGGATGTAGTGCAGGATACGATGCTACGCGCCTGGCGACACTTTGACACCTTCACATTCAAGGGCCCCGGATCCCTGCGCACCTGGCTCTACACGATTGCGACCAATGCCAGCCTCGACGCACTCAAAAAACGCTCGCCGCGCATTTTGCCAACCACGAGCTATCCGATGGCGGACCCACTCAGCCCAATTGCGGAACGTGCTACCGAGATCCCCTGGCTTGAGCCTTTCCCGGATACCTGGCTGGCCGAGGCGACGGAGAACCCGGAAGCACGCTATACGAGGTCCGAGAGCGTCTCCCTGGCCTTCCTCACTGCCCTTCAGTTGCTCCCGCCGCGCCAGCGAGCCATCTTGATCCTCTCGGACGTGTTGGACTGGCGCGCAGTCGAGATCGCGCATCTGCTGGAGATAACGGGATCAGCGGTGAACAGTGCCTTGCACCGTGCCCGGGTGACGCTTGAGAAGAACTATCATACGGATAGACGAGAGATGGCACAGGTGAGCCTGACTGATGCTGCGACGAATGCGCTACTCTCTCGCTATCTGCAGGCGTGGGAGACTGACGATGTGGACGGGCTCGTGACGCTGCTGAAAGAAGACGCGATTTTGAGTATGCCACCAGTCCCATCCTGGTATCAGGGGCGAGAGGCAATTCGCAGCATTCTCCTGGAAGTAGCATTCCCAGCTGGCGTGCAGAATCGGTGGGGTTTGTATCCCACGCACGCCAATGGACAACCTGCATTTGTCTTGTATCGAGCAGACGAAGCGACACGTTCCTATCGAGCGTTCAGCCTTCAAGTCGTCACGCTCGATGGTTCGCAGCTTCCCGGGCAGATTGCCGAAGTGACGGCCTTCCTTGACCCATCACTGGCCTCCTCCTTCGGATTCCCGCTGCAATTGCCTCAATAAATGCAGCATCCCGCGTGTGCTCTCCACTAGTTTCGTCAGGTTTTGCTCGACGAAACTAGTGGGG
>Ga0070730_10004690_pt1 | contig 11912 bp, 8 predicted proteins | sample Coa_R1_3_FD_66447 | JGI IMG/M metagenome (GOLD analysis project Ga0070730, IMG submission 66447) | Surface soil microbial communities from Centralia Pennsylvania, which are recovering from an underground coalmine fire - Coalmine... | ecosystem: Environmental > Terrestrial > Soil > Unclassified ... | reverse complement strand
GACCGGCGCCGGGACTGCTCAGGCGATCGCGCCGGGCAGGCGTGCACGCAGTGCCGCCAGGTTCACCGTCCATCCGACGCCGAATGCCGTCGGGACCACCATGTGCGAATTGCGCGGATTCCAGGACGTCGCCCGCAGTCGCTCGAACGTGGGTCGCCGCAGATCGTACGGCACTTTGCCAAACACAACGCCATGCCAGGTGCGTTTGTCCTTTGGCAGGCGCAGCTCGCGCACGAGGCTGGCGATCAACAGGGCCAGCCCAATCAACCTGACCAGGTCGCGCAGGCCGTGGCTACTGCGCGTCGAGTGTGCCTTGCGCTCGGTGTCCATCGTCGATTCCTCCGTCTTTCCATGAACAGCGTACTGTCCCCATGTTGCCAGGCAGGTTACCGAAGTTGCGCTCGGCTCGGGGGGCGATTGGGCATTGTCGCATTCCGGAAGTTCGGGCGCGTGGCGCTGATTACTCCTGCAGCAGGATGCGCACGGACATGCCCGCCCGCACGTCGGGCGGCATGGCGCCCACACTGATGATCACCGGGTACGTTCGACTGCCTGATTCCGAGATCTGCGGCAGCAGCGCAACACCGCTTACGGTGCCGGTGAGTCGCGTATTGTCGAGAGCATCGACGGTCACTTGCACCGGCGAACCGACGTGTACCTGATTGACCACGTACTCGTCCACATCGGCTGTCTCGACCTGCAGGTTGCGGGTGTCGGCCACGATCGCAATCACGGTGCCCGGCAGAAGGGTGTCACCCTCGTGAACCAGGACATTGGCGACCACACCGCTGAATGGGGCAGTCACCAGCTCGGTCCCCGACGGCCCGGTTACCCACGCGACGATGGATTGCGCGGTTATGTTGCTGTCCAGCGCGACGTTGAGTTGATGCACGACACCGCCGGTCAACGTGCCCACGCGCGCGGTGCGCACAGGTTGGATGAGACCGCGCGCCGTAACCGGTATGGGCGCCACGATAGGCGGCACGACTGCCGATGTCGTGGCACGCCCGCTGCTGACGACGACCACTACCCCCACACCGACCACGATGAGCGCGATTAGTCCACCAAGCCACACGGCCCGACGTTTCAGCCAGGTCGGCGGACGGAGTGGTGATAGAAACGGAAGCAGGTGGGTGGTCTCGGATTCACCCGTATGTACAGTCATGGCGGGCATTCTCCTTCAGGCATATTCAATGTCGCGTTGTTGGAAGGCGATGGCTCCGATGACTGCCGCCGCCGCGCCAATCAGGATGATGACCGCGGCAGTGCCCCACTCCGGATTGGCTGCTGGCGCAAGCGCCATGTGGGTAAAGAGCGACGAGTCGCGCAGCCAGTCTGCGCCTTTGATGAGCGATCCGATCAGGTCCACCAGAAACGACCAGGCGACAATGCCATATGCCATGGCGCCGCTCACCCGCGGACGGACTCCGAGCACGAGCACGCCTGCGAGAAGCACAAAGATGCCAGGTATGGTGGCATTGAGGCCGGCTTCGAGCAGCTTCAACACTGATTCGTTGACGTGCTGACTTACAGCGCCCAGCCAGGTGAAGAGTCCGGCGCCGAGGCCGGCCAGCACCAGGATCGCCAATGAGATGCTCATGCGGCCAGCCAGCCAGGTAAGCCGCGCGACCGGTCGAACGAGCAGGTTGTCGAGTCTGCCCGAGGCTTCCTCGTCGCGGATCGCGGCGATCTGACTGGCGGCCAGCACGGCGATCAGCACCGCATCGAAGAAGAACGCCATGCCCAGAAAGCCTTCAGTGGCCCGCCGCACCCCGAGGCGGCCGAGCGTCGCGACAATCGCCGGCGAGGTCGCCAGCAGGTTCGCCGCCGATCGGGCCAGGGCACCTTCCATAGCCGCGTAACCGCCAATTGCAGCCAACCAGCCGAACACCACCGGCCGACCGACGCGCACAGCCAGGCTGATCGGTCCGACCAGCCATTCCGCATTCTGCGGACCAGTCGCGCGTTCGGCAATGACACTAGCGTTCAGATCGCGTCGTCCGGCCAATACCGTCGTTAGAGCAGCGCAGGCGAGCACGAGCGCGACAATCGGGAGCAACGCGAGCGGTTGTACATCCTGTAATGGGTGCAACTCTTCTACCCAGCCCATTGGAGTCAGCCAGCGCAGCCAGCCCAGACCGGGGCTCGAGTCGGCGACCATGCGGACGACCCATGAGCTACCAAGGACGCCGGCGGCGAGGGTAGCTGCTTCGCCGCGCGTCGCCCGGAGTTGGCTGGCAAGGGCGCCAATCGCCAGGAACATTGCCGCACCCGAGACCAGCGCGACAGCGAACAGGAGCGAGCCCAAGAATCCGAAACGCGCGCCAGGAAGACTCCCGGCGGCGAGGGTCAGCGGCGCAGTCATCAGAAACATTGCCAACAGAGCCAGACCGAAGCCAACCAGTGCCTGACCGGCACCACGCCGTCGAGTGGTCTGCCCGACGACGAGGAGCTCCCACCTGCCCGCATCTTCCTCGCCGCGCAACAGCCCCGTGCTTGTCAGCAACCCCCAGATGGCTCCGATCAGGAGTGCCGCGGTAAGCACGCGCCATGAAGCGAAGCCCGCGACCGTCTCCGCATGCCGAGGCAGGCCCAGCAGCATCGAAAAGGGCTGCAGCGAATGGGCGAGCTGGACCCGCGCGGCAAGCGACGGATACGCCGCCGTAAAGGCACGCACCGTCGCCACGACGTACAGCCCCAACACCGCACCCCAGATCAACGCCCAGCGCCTGGATCGACGGAACACATGCGCGGCGATGGCCCAGCGGGGATCGCCGCTGGACTGTGTGCCGCCGCGGATTCCGGCGATCGGACGGAGGGTGTTCGCCTGGCTGATGATCATGCTCACGGACTCGCTCCAGCGGCGCCGTAATGCACCAGGAACAGCTCTTCCAACGACGGTTTCGTGCTCAGCAGATCGCGCAGTCCCGAATTGGACAGCGCGCGGACCAGCGGCTCCATTGATCCGGCCACCTGGCAAGTCAATCGGTGGTCGTCTAATTCCATATTGCTCACGCCTGGCACGTGGCTGATATCTGGCGGCGGTCCGGCGAAGGTCGCCTGCACCGAGAACGCCGACAGATGGCGCATCTCGGCCAGGGTGCCCATTTCGAGCAGTTCGCCCCTGCGCAGGATGGCGACTCGGTCGCACAGCGCCTCGACTTCGCTGAGAATATGCGACGACAAGAACACAGTCTGGCCGCCTTGAGTCGCCTCGCGGATGCACTGGCGGAACGTCTGCTCCATCAACGGATCGAGACCACTTGTGGGCTCGTCGAGCACCAGGAGCTCGGCCCGCGTCATCAGCGCGGCGATGAGACTTAGCGTAGCGCGCCGGAGGCTGAGAGGATCGCACCAAACGGGCGAGTGGTCGCTCCATCCATGCCGGTGGCCGCCTGACAGCGCGCCGTCGGGGTCGGGGTCGACCAGCGCAAGGATGAGGTCCCGTGAACTGCACGGGCCCTGGCGGCCAATGGCGTTCGCGTCGTACTGAGCTTTCTTCAGCTGAACGATCGGCCCGAGCCCGGCATCAACGTGCGGGTGAACGACAATCCAACCTGCTCACCGGCCCCACGGGAGCCGGCAAACGCTAGGTCACTCGAAGCGTTTTGACCTCGCGGGCGCGGAGGCTCAGCGTCACGCTGCCGTCCTCTGACACCACAAGGTCGCGCGGGTGCCGTTCCAGCAGGTCCACCTCGGCGGCGACGCGCGGGCGGGCGCCAAGTGATAGTGTTGCGCTGCCGGCGCCGCCCTCGGCCTCGTACAGGCGTACGATCATGGCGTCCTCGTCTTCGGCCCATTTGACGGTCTCCACCAGCACGCCAGGCTGGTCTACCTGCGCGGCCGAGAACTCCAGTGGAAGATTTCCAGCATGAGCCGGTTCACGTCGCCAGATCAGTTGGCGCGTCAGACTGTATGCTGCGCGCCGCACACCGTCCAGCCCCGAGACGTGCGGAAGGAGACTGTACGTGAACTCCTGCGAACCCCGGTCGGCATCCGGGTCCGGATCAATGGCGCCTTTCAGCAGGGTCAACCAGAGGGTACCATCGCGAACGATGAAGCCGTGCTTGCAATCGGCGAGCACGGCGACGCCATAATGCGCGTCGGAGAGGTCCGCCCACCGTTGCGCCGGAACTTCGAACGCAGCTTCGTCCCAGCTGGTGTTATGGTGCGTGGGCCGCTCGATTGCGCCGAACTGGATTTCGTACGTTGCACGCCGACTGCGAATGGCCGTAGGAAAGGCAACCTTCAGCAGCGATTGCCGTTCTTGCCATTCGACGTGAGTCTGAAAATCGATGCGCGGCGCGCGAGAATAGACGCAGAGTCGCTGCCTGATTCGGGTCCGCTCGCCGAGCCGCCAGCGCAGCTCGAGCATCGCACGCTCGGGGCCTGACTCGCGTACATCAATCGACTCCAGTTGATCGACGTCGCGACATTTGGCCTGAACGAAGGAGTCGATGTCCCAGGCGTCAAAGTTCAGTGGCTTATCTTCGAAGATTACCAGGCGATTCGCGAGTTCGCCGTCGGGCAGTACCTCACGGTCCTGGAGTTTGTCGCGCAATCGCGTGATGCGTCCAAACTCGTTGAGCTCGATGTACCAGAACGGCGTGTCCACCTCACGTGCCGAGATGCGCAGCGGATTCGCACCCGTCGGGGCCGCGCCTACCCGCACGGCGCGATACCCGTTCGGCGGCACGCCCTCGCACCATACGAGCACGCCTCCATCCACGGTCGGCTGAGAAGGTAGAGGTAGACCTGCTGCGCCCTCATGAGTCACCTCCACGTAGTCCGCGGACGGATAGGGTGAAGGGTTGAAGACTACCAGCGCGGCGGATTCGAGGCGGACGCTACTCGCGAGCGCGCCGACGGACCTGTCCAGAACCTCATTGCCAAGGGCCGAAAGACGGAGAAAATCTTGCTCGGCGTCCTCGTACACCTGGCTGATCGCCGACCCCGGCAGAATGTCATGGAATTGATTCGTCAGAATCAGACGCCACCCCTCGTCGAGCGCGGCGCGCGGATAATCCGTCCCCAACAAGCGCCGCGCGCAGGCGGCGTACAGCTCGGCGGCGTGGTATAGCCGCTGCGACAGTGCGTTGCGCCGCTTCTGTCGGGCCTGGCCGGTGTACGTGCCGCGGTGGTACTCGAGGTACAGCTCGCCGTCCCAGACCGGCACATCGGAGCGCCCCTCGAGGCTCTTTTCGAGTCGCTCGAAGTAGTCGCGCGCGCGACCCATCTCGACCGCTGGAAAACCCGGCAGATGCGCCAGCCGCCGGCCGGCCTCGATCATGTCGATGGTCGGCCCACCGCCGCCGTCGCCCCAGCCAAAGGCCGAGAGAATCTCGTGCTGGAGGTGGCGGTCCTGAAAGCGAGTCCAGGCACCTCGCGCGACGCTCGGCAAGATGTTGCCGTTGTACGTCGTGCGCTCGCCGGGCCACGACGACGGCGTACACAGGAAGTGCGCCAGTACATCTTTGCCGTCCGGACCACGCCAGCGGAAGGTGTCGTGCGGGATACGGTTGGTGTCGCTCCAACTCATCTTGTGGGTCACGAAGTACGGCAGGCCGGCGGCGGCCATCAGTGTCGGTAGCGCCCAGGTGAAGCCGAACGAGTCGGGCAGCCAGACCACCCGCGTATCGACGCCGAACTCGCGCTCAAAGTACCGCGTGCCGATCAGCATCTGGCGGGCGAGTGATTCGCCATCGGGCAGATTGCAGTCGGCTTCCACCCACATGCCACCGACCGTTTCCCAGCGGCCCTCCTTGACGCGCTGGCGAATGCCGTCGAACGTCTCGGGAAAGCGTTCCTTGACCATTTCGTACTGGAGCGGCGTCGAGGCCAGGAAGTGATACTCCGGATAGCGCTCCATCAAGCGCAGGGCGGTACTCCACGTTCGACCAGCCTTCTCGCGGGTCTGCGAGATCGGCCACAGCCAGGCGCAGTCGATGTGGGCGTGGCCCGCGACGATGATCTTCGGCTCGTACGGTGCGGCCTGCAGTTCACCCAGACACTCTTGGACTTGTCGGTGCGCTCGCGCCGCGCTGTCGCGAAACGCCTGGCTACCGACGCTGGACCAGTCGATGGTCTGCAGCGCGGATTCCGCGACTTGTTCGAGCCGCGGGCGGGCCGGATCGTCCGCCGCGAGCCGCAGCAATGCGTCCCAGAGGACGCGCAAATCGTGGGCCAGCTGGCTCACGCCCCCATCTACTCGGATCAACTGGAACACGGGGTTCGGCTGCCACTCGAGCGCCGCGAAGCCGGTCCAGACCGAAGCCGCGAGCTGGTAGTCGGGGCCCTCCGGCAGATAGATAAGTCGGTGATACAGGTCCAGTCCGTGATACGGCCGGCCGTCGAGGTACAGCATGCCCTGCATGCGCTGTAATTCGCGGCCGATGCGGACGCCCGGCTCGAGTGGCGTGGTCCCGAAGCGCTGTGCAACCAGGGCGGTGTCCTCGACGGGCCAGCTAGTCGGACGACGAAGGCGGAAGCGCAGCCAGACCGTGGTATTGAGTGGCTCGCGCCAGTCGCCACCTTGCGGCAACGGCGGCGCCTGGGAATCGTCGTAGTCCGGCAGGCGGGCATCGAGGGTATCTTCGCGCACGATCCGCACTTCGGCGGGCTCGCCGCGCTCGAGCTCCAGCCAGCGATTCAGCTCCAGGCTGCGTCGCTCCAGACGTTCGACCAACAATTCCATCAAGGGCTCCTTTCACCCAGCTGCACCACTCGATTCGCGCACCACCACGTCTGATGGCAAGACAACCAGCCGCGGCGGCGGCTGCACGCGGCCGAGTATCCGATCGAACAGCAGTTGCACCGCGATCGTTCCAAACGTCTCAGCCGGCTGCGGCATGACCGTCAGGAAGGGGTTCAAGGCTGCCACGTGCTCGATGTCGTCGAAAGCGACGAGCGCCATGTCACCAGGCACCGTGAGTCCCCGCTCGCGCAGCGCCTTGACCGCGCCGACCGCCACCAGGTTATTGATGGCGAATACAGCCGTTGGCCTTGGATCGAGCTTCAACAACGCGTGGATGCCGGTGTAGCCACCCTGCATGTCGACGGTCGCCTGCACCAGCAGCTCCGGCAGGACTGGTAGTCCCGCGGCCGCCAGCGCGTCGCGATAACCGCGCCGTCGCTCGCGCGAAGTCGAGACTGACTCCGACTCCGCGATCATCGCGATTTTCGTGTGCCCCAGTCCGATGAGATGTTCGATGAGCTTGCGCGCGCCGCCGACATTGTCGCCCTGGACGACGTCTGCTTCCACTCCAGGGACGGAGCGATCGACCAGGACGTACGGCGTGCCATGCCGATCGAGGCGATTCAGATGGATGCGCGAGTCGTCAGAAACGGGCACGATCAGCAGCCCGTCGACGCGATGCCGCAGCATGTCGGCGATGTAGTCGCCCTCGAGGCTCAGGTCCCCTTCCGAGTTGCACAGCAGTACCCGGTAGCCGGAGCGGCGAGCGACGCTCTCGGCCCCACGCGCGACTGGCGCGAAAAATGGGTTACCGACGTCGGGCACGATGAGGCCAAGCGTCAACGTTTTGCGCGTCGTCAACCCGCGCGCGAGATCGTTGGGGACATATCCCACGGCGGCGATGACCCGCTCCACTGCCAGGCGCGTCTCGGGCCGCACCCGCCGACTACCGTTGACGACGCGTGACACGGTCATCGGCGAGACCCCGGCTCGGCGGGCCACCTCTCGCACAGTTGCGCGAGTCACGGCCGACATCATTGTCCCTTCGCCCTCTCGGAGAGGATTAGCGTGAGGACGTGTGGTAGCTGTAACACACTGCGCCCTGTGAGCGTACTCGATGTCGTCACGGCGCAACAGAGCCCGGATCAGGTGTTGCTAAGAGGAGGTTGACAGGCCTTGGCCAGAATGGTATCGCTATCACGGTCAGCGCGCCGACCGTCGGGTGGGCTTGCCTGAGAAGCGGTCGGCAGAGGGATTTGGGAGGGGAGGTTCGGATCGATAGTGGCTTCAGCGGCCGAGGTTGAAATGCAAAGCCAGAGCCAGGCGGCGCCCCAGACCGCCGATAACCTGCGCCCGCTACTGCACATCAGCCGTGCCACCAAGATCTACGGCGGCGGGCTGCTTCAGGGCCCGGACCGCACCGTCGCGCTGCACGACCTGAGCCTCGCCATCGCCGAACGCCCGGCAACGATCACCACCATTGCCGGCGAGAGTGGCAGCGGCAAGACCACTCTGGCCAACGCAATCCTCGGCTTTCTCACTCTGACGTCGGGCCAGATTCTGTATCGGGGCACCGACGTCGCGCAGTTGTCTGGCAGCCGAATGGTCGCCTATCGCCGCGAGGTGCAGGCGATCTTTCAAGACCCGTACGAGGTCTACAACCCGTTCTATCGAATCCAGCACACCTTCGACCTGGTCATCCGTCGCTTCGGGCTGGCGCGGGACAAAAAGACGGCCCGCGAGTTGATCGAGGCGGCGTTGAAAATCGTTGGAATACGTAGTAACGAAGTCCTCGAGAAGTACCCGCACCAGCTGAGTGGCGGCCAGCGGCAGCGGATCATGGTCGCGCGAGCGTTCCTGCTCCGTCCACGCTTGATCGTCGCCGACGAGCCGGTGTCGATGGTTGACGCGTCCTTAAGGGCAATGATCCTCGAGATCATGCTGCGCATGCGCGACGACTTCGGCATTTCGTTCCTCTACATTACCCACGATCTGAGCACCGCCTATCAGATCAGCGATCAAACATACATCCTGTATCGCGGGACGATCGCCGAAAAAGGCCCAACTCCCGCGGTGATCGAGGATCCACGGCATCCGTACGTCCAACTGTTGCTGAACTCGATCCCGGTGCCGGACCCTTCCCAACGCTGGGACACCGATGTCCGTATCCCATCGGAGGAGGACCAACATGGCAACGGACTGGATGGATGCCCGTTCTACGCGCGCTGTCCGCACCGCATGGAGCGCTGCTACCAGAATCGTCCGCCGCTGTACGAGCTCGGGGTAGCCGGCCATCAGTGCGCCTGTTTTCTATCCGACCCAGAAGCGAAAGGAGGTTTTCTCCCGGGTCTGTCGTAGCCACTTACGTAGGGGTTTCCCAAGGACGAGGAGTTAAGTCAAGGCAATGCCTAAAGGCTTCAAGTTTCTGAGTCGCAGTGTGCTCGCGGCGGCGTTCTTGTTGGCCCTGGTGCCGGCGCAGACAGTCTCGCCGGCGCCGGCCAACGTGGATGTTGACCGCGCCCACACGCTGATCCTCGACATGGACTCAGGGCGTGACCTGACGCCCGACATCTGGAACCCGTTCCTGCCAGCCACACAGTTATCGAACGGGTACCACCAGGCGATTCTCGAGCCACTCTTCATGCTCAACTACGAGACCGGCCAGATCATGCCGTGGGTCGGCGAGAGCATGACGGCCAACGCCTCACTCGACCAGTGGACGCTCAAAATCCGCAACGGTGTCACCTGGAGCGACGGCGTGCCGTTCACCGCGGACGACGTGGTGTTCACCATCAACATGCTGATCAGCCACGCGCCGGATCTGAACAACTCGGCGGCTCTGAAGGAGTGGGTCGCAAATGTGAACAAGGTTGACGACCAGACGGTCGTCTTCAATCTGAACAAGCCAAACCCGCGCTTCCAGCTGGACTATTTCTCGGTCCGTATCTGGGGCGGCGTCAACATCGTGCCCAAGCACATCTGGGACGGCCAGGACCCGCTGACCTTCACGTACTACGATCCGAACAAGGGTTGGCCAGTTGGTACAGGCGCGTACAAACTTGCCAGTATCAGTCCAACCGAATTCACCTACGTGCGCGACGACAACTGGTGGGGCGCCAAGACGGGCGTGTACAAACTGCCCGAGCCGCAGAAGCTGATCTGGACGTGGGCGGGCCCTGAAGAGAGCCGCGCGGCACTGATGGCCGATGGCCAGCTCGACAGTCTGATGGACGTCTCGCTGGGCGCCTTCAAAGCCATTCAGGCGCGCAACCCCAACGTGGTCGCGTGGTACTCCCAGCTGCCGTTCGCGTGGTTGGACCCATGCGCCCGTAACCTGGAGTTCAACACCGCCGTCGCACCGTGGGACAACAAGGACATGCGCTGGGCGGTCAATTACGCGATCGACCGCCAGCAGATCGTGGACATTGCCTATGAAGGCACGACTCTGCCTTCCAGGTTCTTCTTCCCGGCGTATGGTCCGTTGAACCAACTGGTTGACGCGGCCGGCGCCGCGGGCGTCTACGACCGCAATCCGATCATGACGCACGATCCGGACAAGGCCAAGCAGCTGATCGAAGCCAACGGCTACACCATGGGTGATGATGGCTTCTATCAGAAAGACGGCCAGGAACTGGGACTGACCATCACCGCCGACGAGGCGTACATTGAGCAAACGCGCATCGTCGCCGTCGAGGTAGAGCAGCTCCAGGCGGTTGGTATCAACGCTGTCCAGAAGAACGAGGCGGATGCAGTCTGGGGCGACAACGGCGCCTTTGGTCGGTTTGAGGCGCGCGAGGGGTGGCAAAACTGTGGCTCGGTGAACGAGCCATGGAACTCGCTCGACACGCTCAATAAGAAGTGGGTTATGCCGATCGGCACGCGCGCCAGCAGCAACTACTGGCGCTGGTCGAACGACGAGTACAGCGCGATCGTCGACCAGATCGGCACGCTGCCGCTGGGTGATCCGCAGATTCAGCCGCTGTTCATCAAGGCCGCCGACATCTACCTGTCGGAGCTGCCGACCATCCCGATCACTCAGGCGAAGAAGCTCATTCCGTTCGACACCACCCACTGGACCGGGTGGCCGACACACGACAACGATTACATCCAGGCCACGACGTGGTGGCAAATGACGCCGTTCATTCTGCAGAACATCCACTCAACGGGCCACTAGTGTGACCGTGGTGAGGGGCGCGTACCATCTCATGCGCGCCCCTCACTGGTCTTCTGATTTATGCGTGGACTGACTCGCGCTTATGTGATCCGCCGACTGGGCACGTACCTCGTGACGGTCTGGCTCGGCGCGACGATCATCTTCGTTATTCCCCGTCTGGTGCCGGGCGACCCCATCGCGGCGATGGTTACGCGCATGTCCCAACAAGCCGGACGTGTCGAAAACAGTGCCGAAATGATCAACTCCTGGCGCGCCCGCTTCGGCCTCGACCAGCCAGTGCCAATCCAGTATGTCCAGTATCTCCGCAATGGGCTTACGCTTGACATGGGTTATTCGCTGGCCAATTTCCCGGCCACTGTGCGCGACCTGGTGGCTGCTGCGCTTCCGTGGACCGTCGGCTTGCTCGCCCTGGCCACTGTCATCTCGTTCATCCTCGGCAACCTGGTCGGCGCGCTGATGGCGTGGGCGCCGACCCCAGCATGGATAAAACGGCTGCTGCCGCTCTCGTTGACCTTTACCTCCGTTCCGTATTTCATGCTGGCCATCCTACTGATTTACGTCTTCGGCTTCGGATTGCGGCTGTTCCCAACCTCGGGCGGCTACGGCCGAGATCTAACCCTAGGCTGGAATCCGCAGTACATCCTGAGCGTCTTGCAGCACGCCATTCTGCCTGCGATCTCGATCGTGATCGCTTCGATGGGGTACTGGGCGCTCGGCATGCGCGGCATGATGGTCACCAACGCCGGCGAGGACTACATCATTCTGGCGCGAGCCAAGGGACTGTCGGCGTCACGTCTCTTCCTGCGCTACGCAGTGCGCAACGCGGTCCTGCCACAGGTCACCGCATTGGCTCTGACACTCGGCAGCATTGTCGGCGGCGCCACGCTGGTGGAGTACCTGTTCGCCTACCCCGGTATGGGCTACCTGCTGTACCAGGGCATTGTCACCAACGACTACGCCCTGATCCCGGGCATCGTGTTCATCCTGATCCTGACCACCGCGACGGCGGTGTTGATCATCGACCTGGTCTATCCGCTGATCGAT
>Ga0070730_10004689_pt1 | contig 11914 bp, 9 predicted proteins | sample Coa_R1_3_FD_66447 | JGI IMG/M metagenome (GOLD analysis project Ga0070730, IMG submission 66447) | Surface soil microbial communities from Centralia Pennsylvania, which are recovering from an underground coalmine fire - Coalmine... | ecosystem: Environmental > Terrestrial > Soil > Unclassified ... | reverse complement strand
CGGTGATACCGATAATGCCGTTCATCGGCGTGCGTATTTCGTGACTCATGGTGGCCAGGAAAATGCTCTTGGCCTGATTGGCGGCCCTGGCTTCGTCCTCCGCGCGTCGTCTCTCAACTATTTCGCCCTGTAAGTTCTCGGTTTGGTTCTCGAACAGAGTCAGAATCATGCCGAATGCAACAAAGTACTTGGGGATATCCCACAACACGCTAGAACCCGGAGGACCCACATGCAGGGAGCGCAGGTACTCCGCTATGGGAAACACCATTCCCCAGGCAAAGAACGAACATGAAGTAAAGATCACGCCCGGAGAAACCCTGCGGAAGTGCTGCCAGTAAAGCAGGCCGGTAGTTGCGAAATAACCCCATAGCAGGTAATCCAGTCCGTAGCCGGGGTGATCAACGGATTTAAAAATGACCCAGACGCCAGGGGCAACCATCGCAGAAAGGAGAACGACCAAGGTCGGTTTCCTTAGGCCGTAGTAAGAAACCGCAAGCCCTACCGCTGCCGCCAGTATCAGCGCAAGGACTACTGGATAGGGCTGCTTGTTTTGGATCTTGAATACCAGGCAGGCTGTGTAAAGAATCGAGGGCGCGCCGATGAGACCAAGAAAGACAGTCCGCCTGGACCAGGCTGCACAGGCTTTGGAGACCGAAAGAAGAAAACTCATTCCAGCCAGCTCCAGAGTAGCTATAGCAATAAATCGAGCCGGATTTACTGCAATCAGCTTGAATTCGAGCAGCGTCAAAGCTGAGAAATGGATGAGGATTGACATCCATCCCAACATCCAAAGTCCAATTCGCTGCTGGCGATCGCGCAGATAGATCCAGCTAAACAAACTCACCAGAATGGTCATTATTGTAATGACCACAATTCGTTCAAACTGTGGCGACATCGGGTCTGCTCCTCATCTTCAAAATTGAATTGGGGATTGCACCTGGTCTGGGACAGGCAATCATTCTTAAATAGTTGTTGAGAATATCGGCGGGATAGGCGCGCGGCTTTAGCGAAAAAAAGAAGGTTTTAATAAAGGAAACAGAGTACATTGGTCAGGTAGAGAGCAGTGGTTGTTCCATACCTGACTTGATTCCAATAATTCAGAGGTTTACCGCGAGGAGAAACTCGCCTATGATTTGCTGAGCAACACCTGATTTCTAATCGATACTATAGATTTCTTAGCGATATGTGGATGGCACCGCACAAGGAATGGGATGCGCATGATACTCATATGAATCTCAACGAACGCATTCAACCCCTGGTGTCAGTGTTGATCAGAGTCCGCAATGAAGAGCACGCGCTTCAGCGGCTCTTCGAATGTCTGCGCCTTCAGAAGCTCGATCGCCCTTTCGAAGTAGTGGTGATCGACAACGAATCAGAGGACGAGTCCGCAAAAGTGGCCCGGACGATGGGCGCAAGAGTCTTCACCTTTTCACGATCACTTTTTGGCTATGGACGAGCAATCAATTTTGGGGTCAAGCTCTGCCGTGGAGATTTGATCGTCCTGCTTTCGGCCCACTCATGGCCGCAGGGCGATGATTGGTTGAGCCGCATGATCAATTGCGTCGAAGGGGACGCTCTGGCAGCTGCCTACTGCAGACAGTTCGCTGACGGGAGCGTTTGCCAGCAGGAAAAAACGCGATTCAACGTATTTGCGGAGCACAATTACAAACTGGATAGGGAAAGGCTTGTGCAGCGATGCAAGTCCGGGGAGGGTGTATATGAGGTCTGCTGTTTTTCCAATGCGGCTGCTATTATTCGGCGCGAGGTAGTTCTCCGTTTCCTGTTCCGGGACCTGCCGTTCGCGGAAGACAGGGCGTTCGTCCTGGATTGCGTGATGGCGGGGCACTCCATCGCGTATCTCGGTACTGCTTCCGTTGCTTACCAGCAACCTGTTAGCTTCAGGAATTTCTACCGGATTGGGTGGGCTTGTAATATTTCCAAGCAGCTCATTCGTGAACTCGGCAGCGAGGCCATCGGCATTGACCTGCGTAAGTCAGAGCTGGGCCGGAAAGTTGTGAGACTGCTGTGTAAGCCCCTGGAGATTATTGGCCGGACCCTAGAGGCGCTGCTGCGCGATAGATCGCAGTTCGGGCGAGCGACTCGCTATGTAACTATTTCATGCGCAATGTCGCTGGGCTGCATCGTGGGCGAATTGACATGGCATAGGTATCGAAAAACGACCTGTTGCGATTCCTCAGTTGTTTTGATTGCAGAAAAAGCATAGATCGCAAAGGAGTGGCATTGTCGCATTTTGTCTTTTTTAGTTCCTGTGCACACCCTTGGGGTGGAAGCGAAGAACTTTGGGCGGGAGCGGCGGCGCTTTTGGCCGATGGCGGGCATTCTGTAACTATCTTCAAAACCTGTGTTGATCCGAATCACCCGCGGATTCGCCGGTTGCTCGCGCTGGGTTGTCATATTCGCGACTTGCATCAGGTTTGCTTGCCGTCCTCGATTCGTCTGCCCAGGTCACTGGTCCGGTTAACAGGAAGAGGTCCTGCGCAGAGAGCGATCCGGCCCCTGGTGCGAACTCATCTTGCAAGCCTCAATCCCGATTTAGTAGTCGTTTCCCAAGGCGCAAACTTCGACGGAATCGCTTACAGCGATCTTTGTCGCATTTCCGGCCGCCCTTACGTCGTTATTTCACAGAAAGCAGTCGATTATCTTTGGCCATCCGACAAGGACCGCATCGTGATGCGCCCCGCCTTTCAGAGCGCTTTACGCTGTTATTTTGTCTCGCGGCACAATCTCCAACTCACGGAATGCCAGATCGGTGAGACGCTCATGAATGCGGAAATAGTGTGCAATCCCTTTCTGGTGTCGGGAAACCCGCTGCCATGGCCTGAAACCCAGGACCATTCGGTCAAGCTGGCTTGCGTCGCGCGCCTGGAGACAGGCGAGAAGGGGCAGGACATTCTTTTGCAGCTATTGGCGCGGCAGCCATGGAGAGACCGCAATTTGTCCGTTTCGTTTTTCGGCGCAGGCCATAACGATGAGGCTTTGCGCGATCTTGCCAGACGCCTGGCTCTCAAAAATGTCGATTTCCCAGGGTTTGTAAGCGACATTGAATCCATCTGGAAAACGCATCACGCGCTGGTCCTGCCCTCGCGCACCGAAGGGCTGCCACTGGCGCTTATTGAAGCGATGATGTGCGGCCGGTTTGGAATTGTCACCAACGAGGGCGGAAGTGCCGAAGTCGTAGAAGAAGGCCGCACCGGATTCATCGCGAACGCTGCGAAAGTAGACGAACTTGACCATGCTATGGAGCGAGCATGGGCTGTGCGAGAGGAATGGGAGCCTATCGGTAAAGCTGCTGGAAGTGCGGTGAGAAACATGGTGCCGCCCGATCCGGTTGCCTCTTTCACCGCTAAGCTGTTGGGACTGGTGGAATCGCTGGCTCCACTGCGTAGCGGAAACACAACCAAGACCTTTCTTTCCACTGATCCTTCGGCAGACACCTCAGGACAGGTTTTGCGCTGATGAACGCTGATCAAAACTACTTAGACCAGGCCATCGCGCAGGGCATCGATTTTCTCCATGCCAATCAGTTGCCTTCCGGGACATTTCAAATATTTTGCTCGCCGCATCCGCTCCTGGAAGAAAACTGCAAACCGGACTACTCGACTTTTCAGACCGCTCAAATCTCTTACTGTCTCAATTTCACAAAATCGGAAAAGGCCGAGGAGATCATAAGCAAGGCAATTCACTTTCTTCTAAGTGAAATGCAAGACGGCGGCGTATGGCGTTATACCTGTAGTCCCAATCCGGATTACCTTCCTCCTGATGTTGACGACACAGCCTGTATTTCCTTCCTGCTGAAGCAGCATGGCATTTCTTTGCCAGACAATACGGGCGTGATGCTTGGCAACCGTGCTTTCCGGGGGCTTTTTTACACGTGGATTCTTCCCCGGCTGACGTGGACAACAGATACGTCTTTTTGGCGCGTCGCATTGCGCCAGGTTCTGAAACTGCGGCAGCTTTCATGGTTCTTCCGAGTCACCGAATGCAAGCCAAATGATATAGACCCGGTGGTCAACGCCAACGTTCTCCGCTATCTGGGCGACAGACCGGAGACGCGCCCGATCATCCGGACCCTCATTCAGATCATTGCGGACCAAGCCGAAGAAACATGTGATAAGTATTACGGGAGCCGCTTCACTTTTTACTATTTCCTTTCACGAAACTATGCCGCAGGTATTCGCGCCTTTGAACCGGTACGAGACACAATCGTTGGCAGGATCAAATCGCATGCGCATCCTGACGGAGTGATTGGCAACCATATCTTGCACACGGCGCTGGCCGCATGTGCATTAATGGATTGGGAGGATTGGAGAGATAATTCGACTGTCCTCGATGACGCGGTTCAGGCAATTCTGCGCGCCAGGGAGTCAAGCGGCGGATGGCGAATATTTCCCTTTTACTATAGCGGTCCATCGAAGAAATTGGCCTGGGGGTCAGAAGAGATTACCACCGGATTTTGCCTTGAAGCCCTTGCGCGATACCGGAATATACAGAGCTGATCCTAAGTAAGATTTATGGATGGAGGGTCGCGATTTTAGGTCCAGCGCCAGACTTGTGTATCCGCAGCATGGTCACAACCTCATGCACCATATAAAGCCCCTGGCGGCAAAATAGAATGCAGTGAAATAACAGCAGCAAAAGCGCCGCAGGTTGCTGCCAGGATAGCGTCAGAAGATATGCCAGCGGATAGAAAACGATGTAATACTCCGCCATCGCCATGCGAGATGCCTGGCTCGGCTTAGAGACGGTAAGTCCTATTCCGAGAAGCCGCCAGCGAACCAAAGCGAAGACTCCATATAAAAGCAGGAGAAGCGCGGAGAGGGAATTGTGCGTGAACCAAAGCATTGTTGCAAAAGCTGCGACCTCGAATAAGAAAGCAATCAGTCCCAACCGCTCAGCCGCCTTCGCCCCATGCAGGCATGCGAAAGTGCGCAATCCGATCTTGCCGTCATTAACAGCGTCCTGTAGTTGGTGCCAGAGTATGCCCCTTACGCCTGCCGCAAACGACCATAGTGCGATTAGGAGTGTCCATTCGGCAGTCCCTACGGTTCGGTTCCAGTGATACACCAGAAGTACCGCGAATAGCGTTGGAAAGAGATGGGCGCCGGATGCATCCGCCAGCACACCCCAGATTCCGCGAACCTTGAGACGGAAAGGAGGCGTCGAGTAGAGTGTAAAGACCAGCCAACAGAGGAGGTATGCACAGAAAAGCAAGGAGTCTTTACGCCAAATAATCAGAAAGCCACAGCCGGCAACCACACAGGCGGCAAGGAGTAACGCCGGATAGATGCGGGACTCTCCCATCCATCGACTGGGTTTTCCGCTCGCCTGATCGTCTTTGGCGTCGGTCAGATCATTAAGAACGCTTACATAACTCGCGCAAACGATAAGTGCGAGCAGGGCAAGGACCACCACCGGCCACAAAGATGGAAAGGGAACTCGTGAAAGCGCCGCAGTCGCGTAGATCGTTGCCAGAATGGGCGAGAGTTTATGCTCCCACCAGGAATTTACGCGAAATGGTTCAAAAATCGACAAAGTATAAGTATATAGATGAGAGGTTCAGAGAGAGCTTTGTTGATTCCCATATTAGACATTTTTTCGCAGCATCATCTGCAAAAAAACTTACTTTGGCCGAGCTGCTATTTTGAGAGGCGAAGCTCAAGGCACAATATGGCCGCAGGTGATTGATGAGAAAGATTGAATATTGGTCGGGACGGGCAGATTTGAACTGCCGACCCCTCGCACCCCAAGCGAGTGCTCTACCAGGCTGAGCCACGTCCCGACGATGAAGCGATGAAAAAACCGCTGCTTCGCAAATTGGGGTGAACTGCAGCAGCGGAAAATTTTATTCATTATAGCATTTGATTGCGGATTGTCTGTTTGCCCTGCTCCGTCGTTATGTTCAATGCAGATGCAAATCCGGGAGAAGGCTGAAAACTCGCTTCCGCCTGCTTGATGCCGGCGCAATGGATCAATGGATCTTTACTTTGTAGCCACTAAACGCCAACTCCATCTGAAAAGGGGTTCCTTGGTAGGAGCCATCCAGATTCAGTTTCTGCGGCAATTGCATGCCGTTGACTGGCTGGTTTTCAATGCGCACGTTCAGTATCACGGATGCGCCGCCGCCCGCGCCCTGGTAGGTGGCCTCATATCCACTCAGCAGCAGTCCTTGGGCGCTCTTTGTGAATTGTGGCTTCAGCACGCTCTTGAACTCGGGAGAATCCACCTTGATTTCACTGATCACCAGATCTTTGGACATGGCGGTAGCGATAGCGGCCGGTCCATCTTTGTAGGAAAGGTGATATTGATTATTCAATTCTTCCAAAGTGTAGTCGCCAGCGACTTCCGGAAAAGGAGAGGTGAGCATGAAAGGAGACCAGCTATCAAAAAACCCGGACATGGCCTGTTCCATGCCGCTGAAAATCTGCTTGAAGCCTTCGGCAGCCTGTTCATTGACTGGAGCGACATCTTCCCGATGCGTGATCTTGACGGCCCCATCCCGGCCAAGCGATACCAGGAAGTGAATGCCGTTGAGCATGGTCAAAGCTTTTTCGGCGTTGGCTGGATCGGCAGCCAACTGGTCTTTCAACACCAGCCGCCAATTCGGCTGCACGCTGGATTCGAACTCATCCAGGCCCCGACCTCTCAGACTGTAATAGGCTGCCCGAGCCTGCTTGATGATCTCCCGCTTATCAGCTCTGTCGGCCCCATAGGCCAGGGGCACGGTGAGACAAATTACGCTGCAGCAGAGAAGAATTGGCGCCCAGATCCTGGGCCTTATTGGATTTCTCATTTACATCTCCTGTGTTGACTTGATGGCCCAGTCTTTCAAATCCGTGCTCATTGCCGATCATTGACTCCGAATCTATTGCTTGGGCGCCACGAACTCCTTGGGAAGCTCGGAACCCGGCCCGAAGAAATATTGCTCCATCTGCTCTACTAGAAACTGTTGGGCTTCGGGCTTCCAGGGTTGCAGCCGGTATTCATTCAGCAGCATCTTGGAATGTTCGGCCCACATGCGCCATGCCTCCGCGCTTACGTTCTCGTAAATCTTTTGCCCCAGCGGGGTGTCAAAGGGGGCCTCCGGCAATCCGGGTAACTCTTTCCCCAGCTTGATGCACTTCACCATACGCGGCATTTTCTTAAGTCTCCTTTTTCTGCATTGATTTTACAACGGTACTTAGGTTTGCCCCGTTTATCCGCGCTTCTTATGGCGCTTCTGTACACGCGCAGGCTTTTCTTCGAATATCGCAAATTGGATCTTACGTTGGATGCGGTCGATGCGATCGACCAGGACCCGGACTTTGTCTCCGATGGAGTAGGTCTTTCTGCTCCTTGCCCCGATGATCTGCCGGGTATTCTCGTGAAAGGCATAGTGGTCGTCGATGAGCGAGGTGAGAGGCACCAGCCCCTCGATAAACAGCTCTTCCAGTTCGACAAAGAAGCCGAACTTGGTCACGCTTACGATCAGGCCGGCGAAATCTTCGCCCACACGGTCTTGCATGAATTTCAGCTTTTTCCATTCCAGCAACTCGCGCTCCGCTTCATCGGCGGCACGCTCTGAGCGGCTGGAGCTTTCGGCTATATCGTGCAATTCCTGCTCCGAGATAGGGCCGTGCTGGATGCGATGTTTCGTTTTGTCGTCGTGCTCTCTCTTGGCTTTCCTTTCCGTCTTCTCTGTTTGCTTGGTCCACGCTGAGGAGACGGGAGTATGCCGGACGGCAGATCCATCCGTTTCCTGGCCGCTTTCGCGCAACACGGCTTTCAATATCCGGTGGACAATTAGGTCAGGATAGCGCCGGATGGGAGAGGTGAAGTGGGTGTAGCTGGGAGCGGCCAGGGCGAAGTGGCCCTCGTTCACCTCAGAGTAGCGCGCCTGCTTCAGCGACCGCAGCATGAGATACGAAAGGATACGCTCTTCCGGTTTGCCGGAAATTTTCTGGACCAGCTTCTGATACATGCGCGGCGTTACATGCACCTCTTCAGGCAGTTCGATCATGGGCGCGCTGCGTCCGGAGCTACGGTGGGTGCGTTTATCAGCGCGCATCTGCACCCGTTTTACCGGAAGCGCGCCCACTCCCAGGGAATAGCCAAAGCTGGCGGCGGTATTTTCAAACTCGTAGATCTTTTTGGGATCGGGCTTTTCATGGATCCGGTAGATGCTGGCAACTCTCTGTTCCAGATGGCCGGCGACCGTTTCATTGGCGGAGAGCATGAACTCCTCGATCAGGCGATGGGCCCAGTTGCGTTGGGAGCGAGAGACGCCTTTCATCATGCCCAGCTCATCGAATTCAATCACCGGCTCGGGCATATCAAAGTCGATGGAGCCGCGCCGCACGCGCTTTCGGTTCAGGATTTGCGCCAGCTCATACATCAGGTCAAAGTTTTCCGCCAGGGGAGCGTAACGCCGGCGCAGGTGTTCATCACCATCCAGGATGGCGTTGACGTCGGTATAAGTCATTCGTTCGGCGGAGCGGATCACGCCTTCGGCCAGTTCGTAACCGACAATCTCGCCTCGCGGATCTATTTCCATGACGCAGGAGCTCACCAGGCGATCAACATTGGGGCGCAGACTGCAAAGATCGGTCGAGAGTTCCAGGGGCAGCATGGGCACAGCGCGGTCGGGGAAGTAGACGGAGGTACCGCGCTTGCGGGCCTCTTCGTCGATGGCGGAGCCATCTTCCACATAGTAGGCGACGTCGGCGATGTGGACGTGAAGCTCATAATTCCCGTTTTCCAGGCGGCGCACCAGTACCGCGTCGTCAAAGTCGCGGGCGGTTTCGCCGTCGATGGTCACGATCGGCAGATCACGATAGTCAATGCGGCGCTCCATTTCGCGGGCCGGAAGCACGGGGCTGATGTCCTGCGCTTCTTCCAGGACCTCCGAAGGGAACATGTGGGGTATGTGGTGCTTGCGGATGACGATCTCCACATCCACGCCAAAATCATCTTCATAGCCCAGGATTTCCACCACCCGGCCGCGGGGGTTCTGGTTGGCCGAGGGCCACTGCACGATCTCGACCTCTACGACCACGTTTTCCAGATCATCCCAGTTGGCGCGCTTTGCACTTTCCCCCAGCACCCGGTGTGGACCGGCCTTGAAGGCATTCCGAGGATGCCGCTTCCGGTCTTCGGCGGAGGGCTGCACCTCTTCTTCTTCACCCGCTGTTGTTTCAACGCTTGGATATTCCATCCCTTGCGGGATGATGATCTCGACGGCTACTTTGGCGTCAATCGGAGTCACATAGTTATGCCGGGGGCTGTAGTGGAACTTGCCGACCACGGTCTCTTGCTCGCGCTCGGTCACCCGGACGATCCGCCCCTCGGCCCTTCCGTCGTGCCGGATACTGCCCAACTCCACGAGAACCAGGTCGCCATGCATGGCGTTCCCGATGTCGGGTGGAGGAATGAAGATGTCGCCTTGGAGCTTGCCTTGGGCGCGTGCGGGCAGGGAATCGGGATCAGGCGTGACAAAGCCGTATCCATCTCGATGGGTATGGAGGCGGCCTACCACGAGGTTGTGGGTAGAGGCGCTGGTCGGCAGGCTCCAGCGCTCTTTGCCGATGGCCACCAGCTTGCGGCGGCGGGTCATCTCCTTTAATAGCTCCTGAAGCTCCCGCCGCGCTCTGCCCTTCAGTCCCAGATCGTGAATGAATTGCTTAAAGCCCGCCGTGTGTTTGGGCTGCTTACCGATGTACCGGAGTATCTCCTGTTCGCTCAACATAACTCGTCTACTGTAACCCTATCCTAAGCGCGAATGCTTTGCTGCGTTAGGTATCTAACCCGATATAAGAAATGCCACCTCAAAGGGAATAATTACATGCATGCGCGCTCTTTGTAAGGCTGCACCATGGCCCGGCAAATTGCGAAATGCAGCGCCAATCCAGCAGTTCCGGAATTGCGTGGGATTGCCGGGCAGTTTGGTTACTTACGTGCCATTGATCCGGCTGTCCCCCAAGGTTTCAAATGCAATTGAGCAGGCGGTGAAAGCCGGCTGTGGCGCTGCGGTAAATATAAGAGACGGGCTGCACAGCGGCCCTTGAGACGAAAGGATGTATGTAATGTGGAAGCCCGCCAATCCCCCTACCCCAAACGTTAAACCCAGCACGGAACCGGAGAAACCAGTTATGACGACCACCACCAATACTATGCCCAGCGATCCTACGCCGGCTGCCGCTCCTCGCAACGCCGTACTCAACAATCAGGAGCAGGCCACCATCGGCAAGTCGCTGGTTGTGAAAGGCGAGGTTACCGGCTCCGAATCACTTTACATCGACGGCCGCGTAGAAGGGGCCATCAATCTGCCCGGCAACCGGGTTACGGTTGGCCGCAATGGTCAGGTCCAGGCCAACGTCAACGCTCGTGAAGTCGTGGTGCTAGGCAAGGTAAAGGGCAATATTACAGCCAGCGACCGGGTTGACATCCGCAACGAAGGTTCACTTACCGGGGACGTGATCTGCCAGCGGATTAGCATTGAAGATGGCGCTTATTTCAAGGGCGGCATCGATATCCGCAAACCGGGCGTCAAAGAAGCGAACGGCCAGGCAAAACTGGAGTCCACGCCGGCGCCGGAGCCAGCCAGAATGGCGACGGCCTAAAGTTTCTGGTTGCAGGGCCGATAAGGAGAATACCTCCTTGTAGCAAACTTTGCGGGTGTTTCTCAACTGGAGCACCCCTCCTTTTTTCGTCTGGGTCGCTTTCTCGCGCCAGGCATTCTGCCAATGTTTTGTGATTGATCAGATTGAGTAATTGTTCATGGTAAATAAGATTCTTCAGCTCCTTTCCATTCGTTGCTCTCACAGGAAGATGTCCCAGCCCTTTGCCGCATCTTCCACCATTCGCAGGGCAGCCAATGCCGATTGGGACGTGCCCGCGCCTGTTGGGCATCACTATGTGGTCTGCCTCGATTGTGGCAAGAAATTCCAGTATGACTGGACCAAGATGCGCATCGTTGCCGACTAACCATCAATGACGGTTGCGATGCTGTTGTGAAATTATCCGTCTAGCGGCTCGGTCCCTTCGCTCACGATGTTGAAGTAGCGGGAGTAGGTAAAAAGACGATCTCTTCTCTTTCCAGTGACCTCCTCCACTACTCCGAGTCGTACCAGGTGATTGAGGGCCAAAGTTACGGTGGGAACCGAAAGCTTGAGGGATTTAGCGGCCGCCCCGACACTTGTGACCGGTTTCCGCTGCATATACTCGTGGACGCGCAGGGCAGATGTGGCAGCGCGTTGCAAACGCTGTATCTTTTTGCGGTCTGCAGAAAACAGGCCCAGAACCTTCTTTGCCGTCTCGGCTGCTTCTTGAGAGGTGGTATTCACGCCTTCGAGAAAAAACTCCAGCCATTCCTCCCATGCCCCGTGCGTGCGGACACGCTGCAGGTGATCGTAATACTTGTTACGATTTGTCTTGAAGTAAAGGCTGAGATACAGAAGCGGGCCCTTCATTGCGCCCTTCGCGCATAACAGGAGCGTGATGAGCAAGCGTCCCAGACGGCCATTCCCATCAAGAAAAGGATGAATGGATTCAAACTGCACATGGACGAGCGCGGCCTCCACCAAAAGGGGCAGCCCATGCGAGTCATCGTGGAGAAAGCGTTCGAGGCTGTAAAGACACTGCATCATTTGTTCGGGCGGTGTCGGTACAAATGATGCATTGCCGGGGCGACTGCCGCCAATCCAGTTCTGCGAACGGCGAAATGCCCCAGGTGTCTTGGCTGCCCCTCGTCCACCTCGCAACAGGATTTCGTGAATCTCCCGGATGAGCCGCAAGGACAAAGGAAAACCGCCCGCGAGGCGGCGCAATCCATGTTGCATCGCAGCTACATAGTTGGAAACCTCTTCGACATCCTCTTTCGGCACACCTGTCCGAGCCTTGTTCTCGAAAAGGAGCAGGT
>Ga0070730_10004688_pt1 | contig 11914 bp, 20 predicted proteins | sample Coa_R1_3_FD_66447 | JGI IMG/M metagenome (GOLD analysis project Ga0070730, IMG submission 66447) | Surface soil microbial communities from Centralia Pennsylvania, which are recovering from an underground coalmine fire - Coalmine... | ecosystem: Environmental > Terrestrial > Soil > Unclassified ... | reverse complement strand
GACGTCAAATCGAAAGTCCGTTCCGGTACGCACTCTCGCAAGTGCTGATTTGCTTGGTGGGCGCACCAGGGCTCGAACCTGGGACCCGCTGATTAAGAGTCCGAGCCAGTCACCTGTCCCATCAATGGGTTCGCTGCAAACCGGCGTTATATGGGGGCATTGATTTCATTTGGGAAATGCCCTTCCCGCAAACCGAGTTAGTCGCCATCAGGGCGCCGTCTTCCGCCGAGAAGATGTCTCTTTTGCAGGAGGTCGCGATGGTTCCTGATACCCTTGTGCTGAAGTTGTTGACGAGGCGAAGGCAGCGGGGAGACATTAGCGCCATGATGCCAGATACGACGTACCCCGCAACGTTGTCCGTTGAAGAATCACCAGCCGGTCAGAGATGGCTAGACCTACGTTTCGGCACTGATCCTGCCAAAAAGACCGGCAACTTCTTCAACACCGCGATCAATCCTCGGGACTTCGCTGTTGTCGCCCAATTGATGATAGAAGCCGACCCGGAGTGCGCGATCCGCGCTTTCGGAAAGGCAATGGAAGGCGCGAAAATTCAAAAGCGGAGCGATCAAAGCGGCTCGGATGAAGCAGCATAGCGCGCGTATGTCAGGTGTGCTTGCGTGGTCCGATGCTGCACGTCCCGCCGTAGAAGAAATCCCTGTTTCCCATCTCGCGATCGGCGTAGTCGTCGATTGCCGACTTGATCGCGTCAATCAGGATCAGGCTGCCCGGCACCTTTCGCCGCAGCCGTTGCCAATGCTCGCGGTAACGCCAAGATTTTGGCCACCATGGGGTTCCCACAAGACGCCTCCGACCAGGTGATGGCTGCGTACATAGAGCTTTGGGAACATCCCGATCTGACACGCGACGAAGTGTATGAAATCGCCGATCAATGGGTCACTTGGGACGCAGATGACAATCCATGGCCGCGTCCGTTGGCGACCAACGTCGTGCCGATGCGCCGCTAAGTATGGTCAAACCGTAACCGGCGCTATAGATTTCTTGCCGCCATCAAGCGGCGTGCGAACATGACCAACAGCCATTTCGACACAATGTCGCACCCGTTCAAGTGCACGAATCCTAAGTGCGGCAATATTTTCGATGAGACCTACAGACGCCTTCTCCAATTGGATGAAGTTGCCTGTCCCAAGTGCGGGACAACGATAGACATCCGTGAATCCAAGCGTACCGGTGAAGTCGGTAGTTGGTTCAACACGGTCGCCGAGTTGGATAAGAAGGTCGACAAGAAAAAGTAGCTCGGCTCGCGCCTGCGACGACCCGCAATCAATAGTTCCAACGCAAGGCATCGATAAATCTCCTTTAGGCAGTGGCAGTTTCGTTTTCCCGGCGTCGCCCGCGCCAATCCAGAAGCCATTCGGCGACGGCCGCGGGCGACTGCCAGGGCGAAAGCTCATAGCTCTCGACTTCGTTCCCATCCGCGTCGAGCAGCACGAGCGTATTCTGTTCAACGCGAAAATCGGTGAAGGGCGTCAGCATGGCGTCTTCGGATATTCGCGCGGATTGATGCTGCGCCTGAAGCTGGACATGCCGTCGGCATTGTTGGTCGCTTGATGGTGACGGGTCGCCAAGCGTGATGCTAGGACGACAGGCGAAATCAACTGCCCATTGGTGACGCGTTCGCGCACAGGATTGCCCCAAGAGTTGCGCACAGCATTGCCGTCCGCATCGGTCAGCGTCACCGTGCCGTCATCGTCGACAGTCCAATGCGCTTCTATCGTTTCGCCAGTCGGATATGCTCCGCCGAGTTCAAAGACGCCGTAGTGAATCTTGCTCATCAGTAAACGTGCTCCGGATACCTCAACTCTGTGCGTTGGCTAAATCTGGAATCGCTGGTGCTCGTGCCGACGCGCGTGCCAGGGGGGCCTTCGCTGAAACAGAGGGCAATGCTGTCCGATCGATCAGGGCTGAATCCTAGGCGCTTTTTGACGAGCGATTTTTCCTCTAGCAAAACCGCCCCGCTGCTCTGATGCTTGTATCCACATGCGATCAATTCGGAGTGCAGCGCTTCGTCGTCGGGCAATTTGAAGCGACCGGCGAGCGCGGTCCACAGATGGCCATAGATAGCCGAACGCATGTTCGCAAATTGGAATTGCTCGCGCCCGTTGGCATCGGTGACGGGTGCTTCGCTGCTCTTGCTGGCGAAGTTGATCGGCACCACTTCGGTATAGCCGCGTTCTGCCAAGCGATCACAGACACCCACGCCAAGCCCGGTGCTGTCCACATAGACGACCTTCGGCTTTTCCTTGTCGATCGTGGTTGCGATCAATCCGGCTACAGCCATCAAATCAGGAATGTGGTGACGCGTGACGGAAAGAATCTCTCTTCCCCTACGCCTTGCGATAGTGCTTGCGTCGTGCGTTCGCCCAATGTCGACACCCAAGATTAGGTCGCCATAAGCAAGGTCCGAGCCCTGATACTTGCGCGCTCTTAGAACGTCGTCATTGGGAATGAACGAATCGAACGTTGACGTCGCTTGGAAACTTTCCAGCGCGCTCAGCGGATATTCGATCTTAAACAAAACTTCCGACCGCAATTCTGCGATCTTCAATTTGCGCCAGTACAGTTGAGCCGGCGTAAGTCCGTATTGAGCGGCAAGCTCGCGCGACTCTGCGTCCATCTCCCAATCGGGCGGCGGCGTCTCTTGGTACTCTTCGTGATTTGCCCAACTCAAAAATATAGGCTGAAATTCGCTTTCTCCCGCTTCGGCCGCATTCCACATTTGATGCCACGCATCGCCGTAGTTTGCGGACGTCGATTCCAAAATGATTTCCGAACCTGGCACCCGCGGCACCGTTTGGAAAAGTGCCGATAGCTGCTCTTGCATGTCGGGCCAGCGCGAGCATTCCGAACCATGCAATAGCTGCGCGGTGTCCGATCGGCCGGCGCCTTCCTCCGTGGCAACCGCAACCGCATAGCCCGAGTCCATCTTGTCGAAAATCAATTCTTCCGCGTTGCTCGTGCCCACTGCCGGTTTCAAATCGTCGGGCATGTGTTCGACATAGCGCTTAATCATTTTGAGCAGGTTGCCGCTTGCGGGCTTGGTGTGCGCGACCACGATGCAGCGAATACCCTGCGTCTGAACTGTCTTTTTCAGGAACCGCCCGGTGATTGCTGTCGATATGCCGAACTGGCGCCCCTTGGCCACGATAGCACGGACCATTCCTTTGGTGGCCAACTGCGCGTCGAGCAGACTCGTCAATTTGCGCTGCGCGTTGTTGTAAACGAGCGGGATTAGGCCGCCCGCCTTCGGCCGAATGCGCAAAGCGGTGCGGGCAAAATATTCGTTGTCAGTCGCTAGCCTTGATTGGTGTTCGGCCTCCGCGGCTACGTCGTCCCAACTCATTTCACCACACTCAACTTCGGCCCGGTGCTGTCGTCGACAATGTCCATCACCGTCCGAATCGCAATTCGCAACGCCGCCGTCTCAGGCCATCCGCCAACGCGCGCAATGACGTAATTGCGGCGAAGTGCGCAGATTGCAGCCTCGCTATCGAAGCTGGCGAATAGCTCTGCCGTGCTCGCATCCACAAGGTCCGCGTCATCATCGGTCCATGGGTTGGTGCGGAGGGTCATCACTCAGCCCCTCAATCTCGCCAAGCGCTTTTCGTGCATCTCCGCTTCGAACCTTTTGGAATCAAGGTTCATCTGCGCAGCAAAAAAGACATTGTGGCCAGCCTTCGCCGTCAGCATCATTCGAATCACACCGACCGGAATGCCCTTGCCGCCCTCCTTGGCCGCTTCGGCATCAAGGTAGGCGTCGCATTCGTCGTAGAGCGCGGATATGCGATCGTACAAAGTGTCAGCGGGAATCGGCGGCGGTGGAAGTGGTGTCTTTTTGGGGTTCAACATCGATTTCTCCAATGTGGCTTTGAATCATCAGATACTTGTAAACTCGACGATGAATCTTCTGGCGTTGAGTCAATTCGCTGTTGTGGCGCAGAGCATCGAGAATTGCTTGGCGTTCTGCATATGGACGGCGCATGAGATCGCGGGCCGCTTCGACCGGCGTCTGCCCGGACGAAAGCGCAACGTCGATAAAATCAGGCTGCACTGGCGGCTTCCTTTTCCTTTTTCAATCGTTGCCGTTCCAGTTCGCGCTTCACCGCGGCGTCTGCACACTGCAAGCGATTAAGCGCGCGGTCGCGATCGTTCTCGCGTTTCAGGACATAGCGCTGGATTTTTAGTGGCATTCGGAAAAACATTGCGTGGTGCTCTTTGGCCCAACTGCGAGGTGGCTTGATGCCGCTGATTTCCGCGAGTTGGGTTGTGACCAGAATGCTAGAGCAAGGATCAGCAGCGCCGATCGAATCGCAAGTTGCCGTGACCTTGGCCAGTTCTGATTCGATTTCGGCCAGCGGAGTTGTGAGGATTGCGCGGCGAATCCAATCGCGAATAGCAACCGGGCTCGGGATCGCGTTCATCGATTGACCCTGCGCGCCAATTGATCGGCATTTCTGAGCGCGCGCCGCACCGAATGGATGCGTCCTGCGCTCTCGAGACCAAGCTCCGAACTTGCAAGCGCCTTGTCGAGGGCTGCCAGCTTGGTTGCGCGCTCGTGTGGGCTTAGGCGAAGAAAGTGTTCTGCGAATTGTCGTGGCGTTGGCGTATCGCCGTTGTTCACCACCCGCGCATAGCGCTGTTCGTCTTCAATCCAGTCTTCGATGTCTGTCGCATTCATCTTAACGTCCCCCTCTTCGTTTGCTTGCGAGTAGTTCTGCGAGCGCTCTCACTTGTGCATCGCCCGTCAGTTTCCCGATTTTATTCAATTGCGCTTCGCGCGCGGCGCCTGTGACCGGCGCCATTACGCCCGGACCCGTGGTCCCGGGACGCACGACTGGCGGCACCTGTGCGCCCGCTCGCTTGTGCTGTAGATCGGCCATGGACTTGGCCTTGCCACGCGCCTTCGCCATCGAAAACAAAAGCGATTGAGCCTGTGCCGAACGCAGGAAGGCTCCCTGCGGTGTACTTGCGAGCTTCACATACTCGGCAGGATCGATACCGTGCTCCTGCAAAACATCGCCTATGCTCGATGCGATCTCTCTGAAATTTGCATCTTTGCCGTGCTTTGCGATCCACGCCTGATCTTGCTGGCGCGCCCAAGCTTCATATTGGCTATTAGCATGCTGCGCCTTCGCATTCTGAACGGCGGCATGCTGCCTATTCAACTGCACCAACGTATTGATTTGAGCCTTGAGTGCCTGCGCGCGTTGCGGCGAACGCTGCTCTATCGCCGCGATGGCGGAAGGCAGTTGCCGCATGTCGCTCAAATTCTGGAGTTCAGGCGCGAGGTTTGCGATCGCGCTCAATTGCGCCATTCGCTGACCATGAATGCGCTGCTCGGCCGCGTCAATCTGCGCCGCGCGCACTTGCGCATCGTGGTTCGCGATTTGCTGATTGACCTGTTGCAGCAATTCAGTATGCGCCCGAGCGGCGTCGGCTTTGCGTCGGTCTTCGGCAACAATTGCGGCGTCGCGCTCGGCATCGGTAGGCCGCCCCGCATTTTTGTCCAAGGCGTCGCGGATTTCCTGGTTCCGTAACGCTTCAATCCGCTTGTCGATTTGCTCGATGTCGGCCTTGCGTGTCGCGTCCACCACATCGGCGGCTTGCTCTAATGTGAACGCTGCCTTTGGACCTTCCGGGTCACGATCCACAAATTCTATTTTCGTGTCGGTCGCAATAGGCTTGCCCATGCGGCCCGCGGAAAGCTCATTGGCCATCTGGCGCACAGTGTCGTTCTCAGTCTCGTCGGGCTGCGGTGCCTTGTCGTGGACCTTGCCTGTGTCGGCGTCGACCGTGACGCTTTTAAAGCCTGCCGCGGCGTTGTCGGCATCGCGGCCGAATTTGCGTTCGTCAGCGTCAATCATGAGGAAATCTCCGAGAAGCTCACCGAGCCGGTGCCCGTACTCATGATGGCGCTCAAGACTTCGCCGGGGTTCACGGTGAGCACGATTGCATGGTTGACCGGGAGCAGTTGACCGTTTGCCACGGTCGCAGCACCCGCGGCGCCGATCGCGATGAATACGCCGGCGGTCGCCGTGACAATGAGCACCTTGCGCGTCTGCACGCCGAACGCTGTTGAGTTGGCCACGGTGCTACTGGTGGCGATGTTCTGGCTGCCATTAAGGCGGCCGATGCTCTGATGGTTGGTGCTCATCGCTGCACCGCATTGGCCGTGTCGCTGCAAGCCAATCCCAATTCGATCAACTCGCGAACTTTGGTTGCGAAACGAACACCCTGCATCGCTGCAAGATGTTCGATGGTGTCGCGCTGCTCTTGCGTGACGCGCGTGAAGCACGCGACTTTGAAGGGTTGCACGGTGCTCATGAAGATGAAGCGCCTTTCTGAGGTGGCGGCAGTAAAGCGCCGCGTTCGACAAGATGCCGAAGTAGCGCGACCGCCTCTTTATGATTGAGCCGCGACAGGTGCTTTGATCGCAAGTCAATGGCAAGCGCCTCGACGGGATCAGCCGGCGTGGATTGCTGCGGGCGGTAGATCGAAAGCACATCGGCCACGGTGCGCGCATCGAGATGCAAGGCGCTGGTGATGTCCGCCACGTCGTTGCCGGCGTCATGCAGGCGCAGAAGCTCGATTACGACGTCGGGTTGCGGCAAAATGATATTGCGCATCAGACGCCCGACTTTCCGTTGCGTCCGCCCTTCTCGAATTTGTCGAGGCGCTTGCCGATCGTCTGGTCGACGTGGCCGATCGCGGTAAAGCTGTCGGGCTGCCGGCCAAGGATGGGATCGGGCCGCTTGCGGGTCGGCGTGGCGGCGCCGGTGGAAAAAGTCTCCGACGGGCCGGAAGTGTCGTTCGGGTTCTTGCTAATGGGCATTGTGTCGTCCCTTTGTGAAAACGAAAAATTCCCGCTTGCGCCATTCAAGGGCAAAGCGGGTTCTGTGGTGGAATCAGTCGACGTGGTGCCCCGTGGGCGCGCGCGTTGACGAATTATAGCGAATGTAGCATGACTTGCCCCACCTGTCAACTATAAATAGAAAGTTAACAAAATGCAGGTTACACGTGTGTCGTTATTGCAACCTCGATATCATGCTGATGTCAACCGCGTAGCTCTTGGCGATCGATGCCAATGTCTCGCCCGCGGCGCGGCGCTTGACGGCTTCCTGGCGCTGGTAGTCCGACAGCTTGGGCTTGCGGCCGAACTTGACGCCTGCCTTCATAGCGCGCTTGCGGCCGTCGCCCGTGCGTTCGCGGATCAGTTCACGCTCAAACTCGGCGATGGCGGCCAACAGCGTCAAGAGTAGCCGGCCCTGCGACGTCGTCGTGTCGAATAGCGGGTCGCCAAGGCTGCGGAACGCCGCGCCGGCTTTGTCGATACGATCGATCAGGTCAAGAAGCTCGCGCGTGCTGCGGCCGAGCCGATCCAACTTTGTGACCGTGACCACGTCACCGGGCTTAAGCGATGCCATCAGCTTGGCCAGTTGCGGCCGATCTGCGCGGGCGCCGCTGATCTTCTCCTTATAGATCGTCTCGGCGCCGGCTGCCTTTAGGGCCTCAAGCTGGCCAGTGAGGTGCTGATCCTGCGTCGAAACGCGTGCGTATCCGACGATGGCCATATCTGCGCTCCTATTTCACAAGTAACTTTCACAAAGTATAAGCTGTTGATTTTTCTTGTCCAGAAGTCTTTTGCGAAACTTACAAGTTTTGCAAATTTAGTCGGGTATCGCGACAGGGCACGGCGGCGGGAGCGCGGGCAACACTTTAAGCTGCGGCAACGCCGCGGCCATGCGACCGCGCAGGTCTTCCATGATCCACTGCGCAACCACCTCTTTCGGAACGTCGCCAGCGCCGGCTTGGCGGACGAAGCGAGCCAGGTCGGCGACGATCGCCCATTCAGCCGCGTCTAGACCGGCCGGTATGGATTGGACTTGAAGCTTTGCTTCCAGTTCCCGCGGCATGAGTTTGGCGACGATATTGAGATAGGCCGTCGCGTCGTTCTCGCGCACCTTCCCGATCACCACGTCGGCGTGCTCTTCGAAGTCGGCCGACAGCGCCTCGAAAAATCTGTCCGACAGGCGAGCCTTCGCGCCCTTGGTCCGTCCGCCAAATTGGTTGCCGCGCTGGAAGCGATTTACGGGGTTTGGGTTTGCCATTTGCGTATTCCGTTTAATTTCTCAAAACTTTGTTGACGTTGACGCTTGGCGGACAGACGCGGAGATCTTCATTTCCATCTGTCCGAACATCTGTCCTTTCAAGAAGTCCTTTATCCATGGGCTTTTGGACAGATGGACAGACAGGACAGATGAATCTTACTGTAGGCATACAGAGTAGCGGGGCACGCCGTATATCACCCGCATAGCGGTGCGCGTGATGTGTGCTCCGTATCTCCCATGGCCTATCTGGAATCGCCCGTCCGTCTGGTCCGTCCGTCCGTCTGTCCGAAAGCTCACGCTGCCCCCGAGACGACGGGGGCGACATGGCCGCCCGGCAGCACCATTGCTTGCCCCCGCGGCGGCGGTAATGCGGGCGGCGTCGTAACCACCGCGCCTTCGATGGCGGTGTCCGTCCTAAGCACTAAACGCGGGCTGCCGGTGCCATTCGATCCAACGCGATACCGCGGGATATCTCCCATGCTGCCGCGCACCCACACCCGCGTACGGATGCCGTTGATATCCGGCCGCTCTTCTCGAAAACCAAGCTTGCGCATGATCGGGCTGCGTGTGCTGTTGTTTTTCGGCCAACCCGCGATCCGCGCCAACTCTCCCAGATCGCCGGCCGTGATGTAGGCTTCCACTTCCCCGCCAAACCACTCCGCAAGCTGCACTTCCATGTCACTCTTGATTCGGTGTTTCTCCTGATGCTCGGCGGCGGTTGCCCAAACCTCGCGCGGCAATTCGATCTTGCGTGACTTCGGATCGAACGCGGCGGCGGCTTCGCCGATCAACTGCGGCAAGTTTTCTCGCATCCAAGCAAGGTCGATCTCTCGCGGGATTTCGATTGGTAGAAAACGGCGGTTCTTTTCGTCTTCCAGAAACTCGGTGTGGTTCGTATTGCCAAATAGAATGTTTCGGCGCGGACGATCCACAACTGAGCGGCCATAGGCCGGGCGCCCACGGTCTTTCCGGCGTGTGATCATCGCTTTGACCGCATTGATATCGCCACGGGTCCGCATTTCCGGGACTTCCGCGACCGCAATTCCCGCCAAGGAAAGGACTAGTTCCTTCCCTTCGTCGCCGAGCTTGATTTCGTCGGTGAACCATTCGTCTTTGATCGCGAGAACATTTGCGAGCGTCGATTTACCTTCGCCCTGCTTTTCGCCCACCATGACGGGCATCAGATCGAATTTAATTCCGGGCACTCGGATGCGACCGACAATGCCGAGCAGCACAACGCGCGAGGCGGCTCGGTGATACGCGTCGTCGGGAACGCCGCAAGCTTTGCAAAGCCACATGTCGATGCGCGGAACGCCGTCCCACCCGCGCTGCCATTTGTCGAGTAGATCAAGCGCAGGATCGACGGTGTTATCATGGGCGAGGGCAATCAGTGTGCGACGGCAAAAAGTCTCGCTCATGACGAAGCGAGTCTTGGTTTGCGACGCTCTCGTGATCAACGCGGCGTCCATATCGTCGGTGAGTTTTGTCCACTCGCGCCATTTCCACCCGCGCAATTCGACGTTTTCGGTCCACGCGTTGAAACGAACCTCGATTTTCAAGCCCGTCAGAAAAAACCGAAGGTTGTCTGGATTGTCGCTTTCGATCCTGCCGGTTTTTACGTCGGTGCTCCACTTGTCCGGCCCATGGCATTCGCGAAGTATTTCTTCCGAGAGTGCTGCCGCCCGCGCCCGTACTTGCGGCGTGATGCCGCCCACTACTATAGCGGTGGGCTCGTGAACGATCAGCACGGTTGCGAGCCCGTCAACGTCACCCGTGGCGATGATGCCGGGAATGGCGTCATTGATCGCGTGGCGCAACGCGTGGCCGGTGTCCGGCATCAACGGATGCGCGGCGGTGCGCTCGGCTCGTGGTACAGCGTCGAGATATCGGGCAAGGTGCTTTGTCTGCATCGCGGCACCCTGAAGCATTGGCATAGGCGCCATCAGCACCGGACACGGCGGCAAGCCCGGCACAAGCGGCGCAGCGCCAGGCGGTAGCGTCGGTATCACGCCATCGAATATTTCCGCCGCCGTCTTCTGGCGCTCAAGGTGAAGCGCCTCGCCTGACCAGCCGTAAAGCTTGCGGGCATCATCGATAAGTGTCCCGTGCGTAATCGGCCGCGCCCCCTCTCTCAGGCTACTACAATCCGCCCAACGTTCGTCCGCTTCGGTCGCGTCGACCGGCTCGCCTTCGTCGCTGCGCGCCCCTCTCCAGCAAATAATATCTTCCCAAATTTTTCGCCCTTCGTCGCCAAGGTCATAGGAGAGCGCTTTTGCAGCGCGGATATAGCGCGTCCGGGCATCCGGTCCGGCATCATAGTGACCGGCATCGCGCAATCGCTCGTGGAAAGCTCGGGCCTTCGCAGGGTCGGTGTTGCGATCACAACGGGGCGCGGTCGGCTCAGAGTGGCGTCGCGGTTGCATATAGGTTGCCAGCGCTTCGCGAAGTTTGTCGGCGGATGACCAAGCGGTGCAGTCTTGCAGGATGGTCACCGGCTGCGGATCGCGCGGCCGTCCGCGCTTGATCTTGGCTGCATTCGGCCAATTCAGGCAGCCGGGCACGCGCCAAACGTGGGCGATATCACCCGCGCATTCTGCGCCGGTTGCGCGCTGGATTGCATAACCAATCTGCTTTGCGTCGTCGGGCTCAAGTGCCGTGTCCAACCAATAGACGTGCTGCACATTGCCTTGGCTGCTTTGAATGACGTAGCTCGCCGCGATCGGCGGCACTGGCGCGGCTTTGCCTTTGTCCGCGTCGCCATCGATCACCAGCGCGAGCACCTTGGCGATGTCGACAGCTTTGCGGCTTCCGTCTGGCGTCTCGGGCTTGAGAACGGCGAGCAACGTATAGACGTTAGCGTGAGACTGCCCGTCAAACTGCATTGCGGCATTGACCATGCCCGCGACGTCGCCGATCGCGAAGTGTTGGACGACAGCGTGCGTTTTCTCTCTTGTGTCGGGGTTCTCGCCATAGACGCAAAGCGCGAGCTTGCCGTCTTTCACCTGGGCATTTTCAGCCGCAGTGTGCAGGATGGAGCAGTGCCGTTCGATTTGGGCGCGGTCGAACTTTGCAGTCATCACTCTGCGGCCAGGCGCTCGAACGCGGCATGTTCGACGCGGATAGTGCGCGAGATCAGTTTGCTGTCGGGCAGCCCGAAACGAAGGACGGCGGCAGTTCGTCCGCGTTCGCCGGAAATGATGATGTTCATATGGTCGTTGTCGCAAAATTCGACCGTGAACTTTGGTCGTCCGAATTTGGCTTCCGCGATCGGCGTCAGTCGTATCTTCAAGAGTGAATCAACCAGCCAATCGAGCGCGGCACCCGCATTGCGCACGTTTATCTTGAGATTGTCGACTAAGGACCACGCATCATCGGTCTGAACGAAGGGCAGTGCGCGCCAGTGGCGAACAGCATCGGCAGGCGTGACGCCATAGGCGCGATCGACCGCCACCCCGATCAACAGGTTGACGCGATAGGCTGCGTCTACTTCGCCGTCCCCTCCTCTGATGCCCGGCAGAATCCCGGCGGCTTGAAGTTTGGGGATGATGTTGTTTTCGACCGTCAACGTGCGCGTTCCGGTTAGTTCGGCGACGATGGCGGCGGCTTGCTTTCGCATCATTTCAAAAATTCCTCTTGCATTCGACCTGCGATTGAATTATCAATACTACAGTTGATTGTTAGTGTCAACATACCGAACGTTTACAAGAGGTTAAGAAAATGAGCGACGACACGCCCGAAGGTTTGATCCCAATGCCAAAAGAACCGCCCAAGCCGCGCGGTCTGATTCC
>Ga0070730_10004687_pt1 | contig 11915 bp, 8 predicted proteins | sample Coa_R1_3_FD_66447 | JGI IMG/M metagenome (GOLD analysis project Ga0070730, IMG submission 66447) | Surface soil microbial communities from Centralia Pennsylvania, which are recovering from an underground coalmine fire - Coalmine... | ecosystem: Environmental > Terrestrial > Soil > Unclassified ... | reverse complement strand
CGGGAATACTCATATCCCTTGTGTTTGCCAATCTCCTCCTGCACGTAAGTGGACGTGGCATAAATCGGCACCACCACTGCTCCGGTAGTGGGATCGGGTTCCTGTCCAGCGTGAATGGCTTTGGTGGAAAATCCCTGCGTGGGTTGCTTTTTCATTCTTTAGGTCCGCCTTCAAAAATGTTTTTCGAAAGGTAGCGCTCCGAGAGGTCGGGAATCACCGTGACCACGCGCTTGCCCTTTCCCAGCTTCTTCGCGACCTGAATGGCCGCAAATACGTTGGCTCCGGCACTCGATCCGCCCAGCACGCCCTCTTCGCGCGCCAGCCGCGCCACGGTGTCAAACGCATCCACGTCGGTGACCATGATGATTTCGTCGGTCACCTTCGCATCAAATGTCTTTGGGATAAAACTCGCCCCAATGCCTTCCACTCTGTGCTTGCCTGCCGGCCCGCCACCTAGTACCGAACCTTCGGTTTCCACCGCCACGCAGTATACCTGGGGCAAGTGCTCTTTCATGTAGCGAGCGATACCGGTAAAGGTCCCGCCGGTGCCCACGCCAATCACCACCGCATCCACCTTGCCTTCCATTTGCTGAAAGATTTCAACTGCGGTGGTGTCGTGATGAAACTCAGGGTTGGCGGGATTTTCAAACTGGAGGGCGGTGAAGGATCCGGGGATACTGGCGGCGATCTCTTTGGCTTTTTTGATCGCGCCCTGCATGCCATCGTCTTCCGGGGTGCGAACCACCTGTGCGCCGAGCGCCCGCATGACCTTTACTTTCTCTTCGGAAAAGCCCTGCGGCACGCAAAGGATCACCTGATAACCTTTGTTGACGCCAATCAGCGCGAGCCCCACGCCGGTGTTTCCCGCCGTGGCCTCAATGATGGTTGAACCTTCCCGCAGACGACCCTCCTGCTCGGCCTTGCGTATCATGCCGATAGCCGCGCGGTCTTTCACGCTTCCCCCGGGATTCAGATATTCCAGCTTGGCATAAATATCAGCCGCGCCTTCAGGAACGATGCGTCGAAAACGGAGTAGAGGAGTTTCTCCCACCAGTTCGGTGATGTTGTTGGCAATGCGTAAGTGAGTCATGGGCAAAGATTTAAGACTACGGGAGCAGGCGGCAGGCGGTCAAACCAGGAATAAGCCTTGATTTCGCCACGGCCGGATCCTTTTTTCAACCTGATAGTTAAAAGGGCTTAAAAATCCTGCGGTTTAAGAGGTCAGGCTAAATAGCTAAGAGCCAAAAGCCCCGCACAGCCAGGATTCCCCCTAAAAAAAATCTGACGCTTGCCGATTACCCTGACAGTACAGATGTATGCGAGGTGGTTTTTTTATGTCACCAGAATCTTTCAGAAACAAGCCGTCCACGCCGCTCCGTGTGGTGATTGCCGAAGATGACGCTGCTTCCCGCAAGCTGCTCCACCATTTTCTGGAGCAATGGGGATACAATGTCTGTGCAGCCGCGGATGGTCTTAGCGCGCTGGAGCTTCTGCGCTCGGAAGACGTTCCCACACTCGCCATTCTGGACTGGATGATGCCTGGCATGGATGGCATCGAAGTCTGCCGCAAACTACGTACCTTCACCGACCGGCAGTACGTGTATGTGTTGATGCTCACCGCTCTGGACAACAAAGAGCACCTGATTGAAGGTCTTGAGGCCGGAGCCGACGACTATGTGGCCAAACCCTTTGATCCTGCCGAGCTCAAAGCCCGCCTGCTGGTGGCCCAGCGAATTATCGCCATCCAGAGCAGCCTGAACCAGGCCAGGCAGATGCAGGCCCTGGCGGCGAGCTGCGCACGCTCCGGCGCTTTTGACTGGGACATGAAGCACAACGTGCATACGTGGTCTCCCGAGATGGAGGGCCTGTATAACCTGTCACCGGGAGAATTCGCCGGCAACTACCAGGCATGGGAATCGCTCATTCTTCCCCAGGATCTTTCGGTCTTCCGCAATGCATTGGCCAGGTCTCTGGTCACGGGACAGTTCAATGCGGAATGGCGCATCGCCCCGCGCCATGGGAGAGATGTCCTCTGGGTTGGCGCGCGGGGCAAGGTCTTTTTTGATGGAGAGCGCCCGGTACGCCTCACGGGTATTAATCTCGATATCAACGCGCAGAAGCAGGCGGAGAGAAAGCTGAGTCAGCAGGCCACCATGCTGAATGAAGCGCATGAGGCCATCATTACCACCGACCTCACCGGCGCCATTCTTTACTGGAACCAGGGCGCGTCGCAAATCTATGGCTGGTCAGCGGAGGAGGCCACAGGCCAGAAGGCCCAGGAACTTTTGCAGACCAGGTTTCCCATGCCCATCGAACAAATCCTGGCTACTTTGCATGAAAAAGACCAGTTTCATGGTGAATTCATGGAGCGGACGAAGGACGGGCGCAAAGTTGTGGTCTCCACCCGCTGGTCGCTGCGGAAAGACGAAGCCGGAACCCCCATTGGAGTGCTGGTCATTTCTTCCGATATCACGCACAGCCGCCTCATGGCCGCACGACGCGAAATACACCGGCAGACCTCACTGGCGCTTGCCGAATCCAAAAGTCTCGAGAACGGCGCGTCCGATATTCTACGGACCGTGTGCGAACAAATGCAGTGGGAGTTCGGCACTCTGTGGATGCTGGACGACAATCGCAGCTCCATCCGCAGTGCCGCCATCTTTCAGTCCTGCCGCCGGACGGAGGCATTTGCCCGCGATATTCAGGCCAAAGGCTTTGCCCCTGGCGAAGGCATTCCCGGCAAAGTCTGGAGCACCGGGCGGCCCGAATGGATTGAACATCTGGAAGAGCACCCGGAGTTCACCCGCAAGACGGCCGCCATGCAGTGCGGCCTCGACGGCGGCCTGAGCTTTCCGGTGCTGGTGAACAATAGAACCTTCGCGGTCTTCGAGTTCTTCAGCGCCAATTTTGAGACGCCGGCCACCGGTGACGTGGATTTTTTTACCGGTCTGGGCCGGCAGATTGGCGAATTCGTGGTCCGCATGCGGGCAGAAGCAGCTTTGGCTCAGAGCGAGCACCGCTATCGCAGCCTGGTGGAGGATTCCAATGCGCTGATCTGCACCCACGATCTCGAGGGAAATATTCTTTCCATCAATTCTCCGGCTGCCCGGGCCCTGGGCCTCAGCGTGGAGCAGTGTATTGGCCGGAATATCCGTGAGGTCCTGGTACTGGAGAGTAAGGTAAATTTCGCCCGGTTCCTGACCAAAATTCAGGAGCGTAAGTCACTCAATGGGAAAATGGAACTCATGGACATTAACGGCCGGCGCATGGTGTGGTCCTGGACCAACCGCCTGGCGGAGGATGAACGAGGGCGCAAGTACGTGCTCGGTCACGCACAGGACATTACCGAACAGGTAACCATGCAAAAAGAGCTGCTTAAAAGCCAGGAAGCCGCGCTCGAAGCCGAGAGAAAGCTGGCCCGGATCGATTCACTCACCGGCCTCGCCAATCGCCGCGCCTTTTATGAAAGCACGGAACTGGAGCGGAAGCGGGCTCTGCGCCATGCCCGGCCTTTGAGTCTGGCTTACCTTGATCTCGATAATTTTAAGCAGGTCAACGACCGCAACGGCCACGAAGTGGGAGACGAACTTTTGGCCTGTGTGGGCGGCATCATGCGCGCCAATCTGCGCGCGGAAGACCTGGTGGCCCGCCTCGGCGGCGATGAGTTTGCCGTCCTGCTGCCGGAAAGCGATTATCAGGCGGCCAGTATCGCGGTGGCCAAGCTCCACCGCATTCTTTCAGACGAAATGCAAAAGCATTGCTGGCCGGTCGGCGTGAGCATGGGCATGGTCACCTTTGAAAGCATTCCGGAAAACGTTGAAGACATGGTCCACGCCGCTGATGAGCTCATGTACACCGTCAAACACAACGGCAAAAACCGCGTCGCCTTTTCCAGGGTCTCCACGCCTCTGCCGCAGACAATCGCCGCTGTGGCGTCCGGCGCGCAAATTGAATATCAGCATTGAGGATATTCGTAAGAACCAAGACAAAAAGTCGATAAAAGGCAAGTCGTTAGCACATGCAGATAATCATTTATACGCTCAAACAACTCTCTAACCACGTAGCGGCGGCACGCAGCAAAGACGAAACTTGTCACCAGACCCACAGACACATGGATCATTGCCAGTAACTCCCCGTTGCTTTGCTAACGCCAGTAGTCGTTGGTGTGCCTTAATACGCCACAACCGCGTCATATCGTCCAATTGCGATGCGCTGGACCATACAGCCGGCACGGGAGAAACTGCGATGTTTTCTGTGAAAAGTGAAGACATCTTATCTCGCGCATTGTCAAGTATAGGTGCAGGGATGCTTTTGATTAGCCCGGCATTCACAGATGCCATGAACGCACTTGCCTCATTTGCGAGTAACTGCGAACGTATCTCCTTTCGGAATACTTCGCCTTCTGTAGTGTTTCGAAACTGAATAATTTTTTGAATTACATTAGGCTGCGAAAAAAGTACAGTGCCAAGATTAGCATTGAAGCGTCCAGCCATCACGTAGCCAGCATATTGATCTGCTGAGTCTATGCTAGCCTGAACTCCGAAAGCCGCGCTGATCAGCTTTGCGCCACCAAAAGGGACTTTTGCCGCTTGCAGACCGAAGCGATCGCATACTGCACCAGTATGAACTAAGTGCGCCATGCGAAGATACGGGAAGGTAAGCCAGCTTGGTACTTGGGCGGGAAGAATGGCTTCTCCAATTCCCAATAAGCGCGCAACATCTGGCCTCATGATAGAGGAACGGACGAGATTCGCCAGTTCTAGCTCTCCACCGTTGTCAAAAATAGTGGTTTGTTTTTCAATCTGTACAAATAACATTTCAGCATCAGCTTCTTCATGTGGTGCTGGTGCGAATTGTCTTCTGATTAGAATGCTAACGTTTGCAGACTGATTGGTGGAGTTAAAAAGTGTCACGAGGCCAACATCGCCCATCACATCTCCAGGCAAAGAAGTGACAGCTGGCTCATATTGCAAGTGAATAAAACGGATAATGTCAGCTTCAAGCAGTTCTCTCAAGCGTTGTGAGCCTAAGAAGCGCCTGAACTCGCCCAGCATTTGAAAGCGGAAAGTATACAGAGTCAAAGCAGATGAGGCCCACTGCAAAATCATGAAGAGCTGTAGATTCCCCAAAAGGCATTTCGTCATTGGTGAATCCTAATCCAACTGTCATCTCTGATTTTATACCATGTTTATCTTGTAGCTCTACCGTTGTTGAACTGGTCCATGTTCCAGGCGGCAACAAGTCGGAAATGAAGTATGCAGTTCTTGCGCCAAATGATGGGTTAGGTTCTGGTGGTTTTTCTCGTTTAATAGAGTCAGACGATGACAACGATTGACTGTTAAGCTGATGGATGATATCGAGAACTGTAAGAGCTGATCTGTGGTCCGGAAAACGTTTCACCGTGTAATTAATTTGTCGAAGAGGCAAACCCGGTCTGAACTGTGAACTAACCACGAAGTGAGGCCCCGCACCAAAAAGACTCATGTCGCGAGCATTATCCGATAGAAGATCAATAAGATACTGATCACTCACGCTGTAACCAATAAATAACACGGTACCCAAAGTAAAAATATGCCTAATCGTACCAAGAAAGCTCGTGTCTTGTTTTAAGGATTCATAATCAACGTGCGTGAATACAGTGCTCTCGATTGCGCTACGTGATCCATGAAGCTTTAAGATAAATGATCGTCCTTCGTTAAGTTGATGTAAGCATCCGGTAATATCCGATCGTTGGTATGTATTAACATCGGGAAATCGCTGTTCGATTGCCTCATCAACATTAGTCGTAAGGATTCGCAATGGCGTGATCCTGCTAAGACTCTCAATAAAACGCTGATATAAAGGTGTTTCGGGCTTAGAAAGGAAAGCACTGCTTAAAAAGCGGTAGTAGCGTTGTTGATCTAGGTCTCGGCATAATTGAAAAAAAAGAGGAAATTCATTTGCGTTAATCAGCCGTAAAGCCTTGTCATTATCGAAACAGGAAACATATTGGAAAAACTCTCGGCGTAAATTTTTTGCTAGATCGATCCATAGATCGTATCCTTGCCATTTACTTGCGCCAGCGCCTACCCAGATAATGAGAGGCTTATTTAACTGTAATGAATATTTGAGCTCTCTGAGAGCAAGAAAAGTGTTTTGATCGGTCGCATTAAGCATTCAAAGGAGACCTTGAGAACGATTATATTTAAATGTGTTCACACTTAGTCTTCCCGCGTCGAATCACGAGAAACTTTACCTAAAAACTGGGCGAGTATCTGCGCAAAGATGCGCGGATTGTCCCCCTGCACCGTGTGTCCGGCCTCGCCGACCTGCGCGAAATGTCCGTTGGTAAAGTCATTGGCCAGCTTTTGCGCGTCCTCGCTGGTGAACACGTCGCTCATGCTGCCCTGCACGATGAGCGTGGGACAGTTCACCCGTTCCGCCTGGTCAAAGCGCTCCTTCAGCAGTGCGCGGTCCTTTTCCCGGTGTACGCCCTGCCACATGCGAAGATCGGTCTTTCTGGCCCACTTTCCACTGGGTTTCTGGCGAAAATTGTGCAGCAGGCTGCGCCGCAGGAGCCGGGGATCGCGGCGGGGATTGAACTCAACGGCTTTTTGAATGGCTTCTTCCAGAGAATCCAGCTCCGCGGTTTGCGTCACGAAATCGACAATGCGCCTGGGACTCTTCGTCAGCAGGGCAGGGCCGGAATCCACCAGCACCAGCGCAGCCAGCCGATGGCTGTGGTGGAAGGCATAGTTGTAGGCGTTGAATCCGCCCATGGAGTGGCCCACGAGGATGAACTGGTCCAGCCCCAGGTGGTCCACGAAGGCTTCGAGATCTCCGCGGTGCGCGTCGCCGCTGTAATCAGCGTCCTCGGCCCACGCGCTCTCCCCGTGCCCGCGCTGGTCGAGCGCATAGCAGTGGTACTGCTGCCGCAGCGTAAGGCAGACAACGTCCCAGGTGTGCGCGTTCAGGGCCGCGCCATGCAGAAAGACAATCGGCTGGCGGCCGGCCGTGCCCCAGTCCAGATAATGGAGCCGCATTTGCGGCCGGAGAATTTCGCGCTTCTTCGGCAGGACGATCTCTGTCTCAATGCCGGAGATTTTGGCGGCCAGCGCTAAATGCTCCAGTTCTTCCGCTGGTTCCATGACCGGCTTTCGTGTCGGCTCGATCTCGCTCACTTTGCCCCCAGGTACGTTCCCTTATCTCGATTGCCAATCCAGCTCTGATTTTCTCAGCCGCAAGGCAGGAACGCCACAAGAATTTAAGTGAAAGCCGGTAGACTGAACCAGCACGCCATTTATGCGCCACAATCATCAAGCCCATCTCGCACGATATTTTTTGCTTCTGTTTGCGTGCATCTTGTTTACACGTGCTCTCGCTCGAGGACAGGAGACGCAGGAGAGCCACGCTCGGCCCGAGACTCTGCAACCCAACATTACGCAACCCAACATTACGCAACCCAGCACTCTGCAACCCAGCACCAATGAGAAAAAGAACTTCTTTGCCCGGTTAGTGGAGTTTTATCGCCAGGACTGGTCAGGCACGGCAGCGGCCTCGCCTGCTCCGCCGCGCCGGGGACTTCCGTCGCCGCTCGATTCGCCGCCCTTTCCCAATGCCGACTGGTCGTATGGCGGTTCGCCGGTGATCGGTGAGCCGGACACCAACAGCTATCCACTGATGACCGCCCTCAATCACTTGAGCAGCCGCACGAAGCTGTATGGATGGATTGATCCAACGCTGAACTTCAGCACCTCTGCCCATACGAACGCCCCCGAGGCGAACGATGTCTTCGCGAACCGCTTTGAGATCAACCAGCTCGTGCTCTATGCCGAACGGCTGCCCGATTCAGTGCAGAGCGATCATGTGGACTGGGGCTACCACCTCACGGCCCTTTACGGTACGGATTACCGCTTCACCACGGCGAAGGGCTACCTGAGCGGCCAGTTGCTGAAGGACCATCGCCAGTATGGCTTTGATCCCACGCTCGAATACGTGGATATTTATATTCCGCAGGTCGCACAGGGCCTGAATATCCGGGCAGGCCGCTTCATCTCCGTTCCCGGCATCGAGGCGCAGCTGGCGCCCAACAATTACATTTTCAGTCATTCGCTGCTGTATGCGATTGATCCGTTTACCGACACGGGAGTGATTGCCACGGTGAAGCTCAACGAGCAATGGCTGGTGCAGCTCGGGGTTACCAGCAGTCACGATGTGGCCCCGTGGACGCCGGACGCAAAGCCCTCCGGCACGGGCTGCCTCGGCTATACCACCCGTTCCGTGAACGACAATGTTTACCTGTGCGCCAATGGAATCAATGACGCCAGGTACGCATACAACAACCTGCAGCAGTATGACGCCACCTGGTACCACAGGTTCTCGAAGACGGTTCATATGGCCACCGAGTCCTGGTATATGTATGAGAGAGACGTGCCGGCCGCGGGAGGCCGAATCCAGCCGGAAACAGGCACAACCCCGGCAACCTGCCGGGCGGGGGAACAGCGTTGCACGGCTCCTGAATATGCCGTGGTCAACTTCCTGCAAAAAGAGCTCTCACCGCATGACTTCCTCTCGCTGCGCAGCGACTTTCTCAACGACAAAAAAGGCCAGCGCACTGGCTTCGCCACCCGATATTCCGAGAACTCGATTACGTGGGGGCACTGGCTTGGCAGCACGATCCAGTTGCGTCCGGAATTGCGTTTCGAGCGGGCCTGGGACAGGAAGGCATATGACAATGGCAGAAGACACAATCAGCTCACTGTGGCGAGCGATTTGATCTTTCATTTTTGATGAAATGCAGGCGTCTCAGCCAGATTTAGCATGAACAACCGAATACAATTCCAGCTAATGGCGGTGAGGTACTGTACGCAGCGGGGCTGGCTGCCCGCTAGTCCACAGGAGTCGCTCTCCTTAAACTGAGAACGTGATTCTGATCACAGCAATTCATGGCTCAAGAGGCATCCAATTAGATTGTTATAAGAAGGAGATTTGCCATGAGAGTACTGCTGGCGATTGACGGCTCACAATGTTCCGACGCGGCGGTTGAAACCCTGATCAGGCAATACAAACCTTCGGATACCGAGGTGCTGGTTCTGCACGCAGTTGAATCGCTGGGGCTGATACCCATTTCCTATCCCTATGGAGCCGGACCGGTCTTCGTCCAGGATTACACTGCCATTGCACAGCAATGGCGCAGGGACGGTGAAGAGTTGGTTTCGCGCACGGCCAGCCGCCTGCAGGCTGCCGGTTTCAAAACCAGCACGCAGGTGGAGGAAAGCGACGCCCGGAAACTGATTCTCGATTGCGCTAAGAAGTGGCAACCTGATCTGATTCTGCTTGGCTCACATGGCAAGAGAGGTCTGGATCGTTTCCTGCTCGGCAGCGTATCAGAAGCTGTCGCGCGTCATGCCGGGTGCTCGGTTGAGATCGTGCGGGCTGCAGCCTCCGCAGCCTGAGCTACTCCGCCGACGCGTTTCATTTCGCACCCACACGGTTGTAATCAGGCATGATCTGCAGCACAAAACTGCCTGGTGTGAGCCACTTGCATTGCCTTATCAGTATCGAACAAACAGGCGTTCAGGCCGTTCGGACAGCTTAGGAACACCTGTTCGCTATCGCCGCAAAAACCGCTTTGAACTCAAACCCGATTTCTGTCATTAAAACTTGCTTATCGATAAATTCCCGGGTTATAGTCCGTGCCAGCTTGTGTGTGACGTATGTCACAGCTCGTTTTCGCATCGTTGCGGTCTACTGCTGAGTACAACATTCGATGTTTAACGAGGAGCACGTATGCAAGTAAAGACCGGAGTGTTTGGGCTGTCTGTAGTTTTGCTGGTTGCAATGCACTCTTCTGTCGCTTATGCGATCCCTGCCTTTGCGCGTCAATATCAGACATCCTGCACCACCTGTCATTCGGATTTTCCCAAGCTGAATGACTTTGGAAAAGCATTCAAAGATGCGGGATTCAAGTTTCCCACCGACAACGAAACATTTCTCAAGATTCCGGCGACCATGCTGGGCGCCCCTGCTCAAAAGGAGCAGTTTCCGCACACTGTGTGGCCAGGCAGCATCCCGGGAATTCTTCCCGTCGGTCTGCGCATGAACACGTTCTTTCAAAGAACGAGCGGCAATCGGGGCAATTTTGATTCGCTGCTTCCTCCCGGAACCCCGGCCTCGCCGTTCATTCCCAAAACGGACTTTGGCACGGGATTCTTCAGCATCTTCACCGCCGGCGACTTTGGAAGCGACATCGCATTTTGGGTGGATGACGACATCAGCGTCTCGGGTGACAACAGCAACGGCCATCTTGGCGACGGGTACCTGCGATTCGTGAACATTGGACGGCTCGTCAAACTGCCGAAAGATTCTTTAACCCTTCGCGTTGGTCAGTTTGAACTCGATCTTCCATTCACACAGGCGCGCAGTTACGACATTAGCCCGTACGACATTTACACCCAGGCCAACATCGGCGTGGTCACTCCGGGCTTCGGCCAGCAAAATGTCAACAATGCGTTTACCTTTGCCGGCGCCGCTCACGGTGTTGAATTCAGCGGCGGCCATTCGTATGGCGGTTATCACTATTCAATCGCTGTCGTCGATCAGAATACCAGCGGGGTTGTCCAGTCCAGCAATACCAGCGCCCTGGTGCCTTCGCCCACCGGCGGAAACAACGGCGGTATTGGCTTCGCCTCTGACTCGAACTTCAAGGACCTCTACGGCCGGTTCTCGTACCGTTTTAATCTCGAGCGGGATGCCAAAAGCCGCAACGCAGTGCAGGCCGCCGGAGCCAGCGGCCCCCGCGATCACACCTACCTGAACCTTGGGACCTACTATTTCTACGGACGGTCCGTGCAGAGATTCAGCGGCGCCGATTTGGCGGGCACGCCCCAGGTGTTGACGGCAAGCGAGCCGTTTTATCGCGCGGGAGGCGACTTCAGCTTCAACTACCGGGCCTTCAACATCTATGGCCTGTACATGTACGGCCACGACAATGATCTCCTGCCCATCGACTCCACGGGCGCTCTTATTGCCCTGCCCATCACCGGCACTTCTGCGCTTCCGACAGGGTTCGTGCACGGTCAGGCGGCGACATTCAGCGGAGGTTTTGTGCAGGCCGACTATCTTGCCTTGCCCTGGATGATGGCCATCATGCGCTGGGATGCGGTGAACTCAAGTGAGGACCGCATTAACGGTCTGGCGCTGAACACCGCCACATCGTTCGCCTTGCCGTTCCGGTCAACCCGAAATCGTTTCACACCCGGCGTGCAGTTCCTGATCCACGCCAACATCAAAGCATCGTTTGAATATCAGATTCGACCCCAGCAGTTTGTCACGGTCGTGACGAACCCGATCACTGGCCTTCCGATCGCCGTGCAGCCATTCCGGACCAATACCGCAGTGGCCGGATTGGAGTGGGTGTTCTAGTGAACCAGCGCAGGAACAGAGGAGCCGCGTTCGCCAAAGTTGTGGATGGCTTCTTTGTTCCTGCACTGCCTGGGCATCCGTAGCCACCGCATCAGGCTAAAGGCAAGCAGCTGGAACCACTCGACGCCGATGCCGTGTGATATGGATCACAGCCCAAATGTGACGTTTCTTTATACATTCTTAGTTTCGAGGAGAGGTAATCATGAAAACAAAATATTCGCTCATTCTAATCACCATGCTGGCGCTGGCCACCCCTGTGTGCCTGGCCGGTACAGTCAAAGGCAAAGTAACCCCCGGAAAATCAGTCGTGTATCTGGAAAACTCTTCCGGAGCCGCCGCGCCGGCGACCGACAAAAAAGTCGTCATGGACCAGAGAGGTCTGCTTTTTCAGCCGCACGTTCTGGTGGTGCAGGCAGGCACAACCGTGGAATTTCTGAACAGCGACACCGTACAGCACAACGTGTTCTGGCCTTCCATTTCGGGCGACAAGAAGAAAGGCCACAACATGGGTA
>Ga0070730_10004686_pt1 | contig 11915 bp, 11 predicted proteins | sample Coa_R1_3_FD_66447 | JGI IMG/M metagenome (GOLD analysis project Ga0070730, IMG submission 66447) | Surface soil microbial communities from Centralia Pennsylvania, which are recovering from an underground coalmine fire - Coalmine... | ecosystem: Environmental > Terrestrial > Soil > Unclassified ... | reverse complement strand
CTGGAGTTCTTCGAAGAAGCCCAGCGCCAGATCCGCGAGCGCGAAATTGCCGAAGAAGCGCGGCGCTACCAGACCGGGTTTGCGTTGCTGCTGCTGGACCTGGACCGCCGTTCAACCCTGCCAGCGGCACTCGCCACCTGGCTGCCCCAACCGCCCCGCGCTGCCCTGGCGGCGTAGACCACATGGCTGGCCGGCGGTCGAATCAACGCGGCGTAGCGGGTATGTCGCCCGATGCGAATGTCATCTCGCGCCAACTCATCGGCCGACTGGCGGCGGTCATGGCATTTGTCAATGGCCTGGTCGGCCGATCGCAGCATCAAGGGTGTGGAGGCGCTGGTTCGCTGGGAACACCCGCGGCACGGCATGGTTCTCCCGGCCGAGTTCATTCCGATCGCCGAGGCAACCGGCCTGATCGTGCCGATCGGCCAGTGGGTGCTGGAGCACGCCTGTCAGCAGGTCCAGGCCTGGCGAAACCACCACCCGCGGTATGCCTCACTCGGGCTGAGCGTCAATCTGTCGGCGCGCCAGTTCCAGCGTGCCGACCTGGTCCACGAGATCAGCCGCGCCGCCCATCAGGCCGGCCTCGAGCCGTCGGCGCTCACGCTCGAACACCGAAAGTGCCGTCATGGCCGATCCGGTGGCGGCCGCGGCGACCCTCAACGAATTGAAGGCGCTTGGCTTTGCCCTCGCGATCGACGACTTCGGTACCGGGTACTCGTCGCTGAGCTATCTCAAGCGCTTCCCGATCGACAACCTGAAGGTCGATCGCTCCTTCGTCGAGGGCCTGGGGACGGATGTCCAGGACACGGCGATCGTCCGCAGCGTCGTGGACCTGGCGCAGGCCCTCAACGTCACGATCACCGGTGAAGGCATCGAGACGCTGGCCCAGGAGGCCGCCCTGCGCGCGCTCGGCTGCGACGCCGGGCAGGGCTATCTGTTTGCGCGGCCCATGCACGCCACGGCAGTCGAAGCGATGCTCGGCGAGCGCTGCGAGCACACGTCCATCGTCGACTTGCCGCTGGCCGCCTAGATGCGAGTGCGCCAGGCGTTGTCCGATCCGACGTCGAACCAGGATCGAGCGCGCCGCATGGAGGCGTTGCTCATGTGGGTCCGCACGGCAGTCGTGCGCGGAGTTGGCACACGCTGGCTTCTGAGGATGTCGACAAGGCGGGCATCCCACCATCGTGCGCCCGACGGGCTCGCGCACGCTCCCCTCCCGCGCTTTTTCCCACATGCATGGTCTCCACCGGCATGGGCCGAACGGGTGCCCTCACTGGCCTGCTGGAGAGAGCTCCTGGATACGGTTGTTGTACGTGTCTGCGACATAAACATTGCCGACTGCATCTATCGCCACGCCAAATGGCTGGTTGAACTGGCCAAGGCCGATGCCTTTTCGACCGCCGTCGGCTCCCCACTGTGCCAGCGGGCGACCGTCAGGCGAAAGCTTCTGGACACGATTTGCCTCCCGATCCGCAATATAGATGTTGCCCTGGCTATCTACGGCGACAGCGAAAGGCCCCAGGAACTCGCCGGGGCCGTCACCCAGGTGTCCCCATTGAGCAAGCGGCTTTCCGTCTGGAGACAGCTTCTGGATGCGGTGGTTTCCCCAGTCCGCGACATAAATATTGCCTTGTGCATCGAGTCCCAGCCCAGGTGGCCGGTTGAACTCGCCGGGGCCCCCGCCCTGCACACCCCATTGCGCGAGCGGCTCGCCGGTCGGCGAGAGCTTCTGGACCCGGTGGTTCATTTCCTCGACGACGTACAGATTTCCCTGACTATCAACTGCCAACCCCGCGGGCGAATCAAACTGCCCGGGGCCCTTGCCCGGGGAACCCCACCGGGCCAGCGGTTGGCCTGTGGGTGACAGTTTCTGTATGAAGTTTCCGGCATAGTCAGCGACGAAGGTGTTGCCGTCTCGATCTATGGCTACGCTTTCTACGCTCTGGAATGGGCGGAAAGCCGGTCCGCTCGTTACCCATTGGGCGATCTCTGAGCCACTCCGCGAGAGCTTCGCCACTCGGAGGTGGCCGCTGTCAGCGATATAGACCTGCCCTTGCAGGTCGATTGCCACACCCGTCGGAGACGACAACAGGTCGCTTGCCGTCGGATCGCCGGCGAAAACTCGCCACTGCCCCAGTGTGGCGGTCGGCGACCCAGGCGGCGCACCAACCTGGAGAACAGGGAGGGTAGGTGGTGTTCCAAGCGAGAGCGAAGGCGTTGCGGCCACAGCAGGTTGAGTAGTCGGAGCGGCAGTTAGGGGCGTGGTCGGACCAGGCGACTGAAAGGGCAGGCCGGCGAAGGAGCGGAGGAGCAGCACGGCCGCGCCACCAACCACACACACAGCACCGACTGCGACGGCGTACCGCACCGCCAGCCGAGTACCAGTCCCCCCGCGCCGCGGACGGAGTGCGGCGGCGAGTTTCTCGACGTCGTACTCCCACCGGGCGTCAGTCAACTCCACCGCGTTGCGTCCAGCGAGTTCGACCAGATCCTCAGGGAGATCAGCGGGCGCGGGCATCGACGCACCCTGTAGGCGCACCGGAATGACAAGCTTGCCCAGCTTCAGTGCCGTAGCGACCTCCCGTCGGTGGAGGTCGGCCGGATCGTCCAACCTGCGCCGCCCGGTCGCGTCTGCGACGGTCAGCCAACGCCGACCTATGAGCACCAGTTCCACGTCCGACGCGGCGAGCACGCGGTCGATCGCGACCGCGAACTCTTCTCCGGGCCGCAGCGCGTAGATATCACGAAAGACCTGGTCGCGCCCGAGGCGAAGAGCCAGGGCATCGTAGAGGCGGCCTGCCTCAGATTCTGAATCCTCACGTCGATAGCTGATAAAGATGCGCGGCATGCGTTGCCTAGATGCCAGATCCTATCCTGCGCCGCCACATAGTCGTATCCGCGAGCCCGCCCGCTGTGTCAAACCTCCGGCCGCGGTTCGCCCGTTTCCGGTTCAACTGTCTTGAGCTCGCTGATCAACTGGCCCCACTGCCCTTGCTCGCGGCGGAACACCCCCTCTACGCTTTGCAAATACGCACTGAGCGCACGCGTGTACTGAGCCTCGGTCAAGTTTCCCTGTAGGTCCGGCGAGTCCACGCGCGCCCGCTGCAACGCAATCGCCGCATCGCCGTACAGTTTCGCCTGCTGATCGAACGCGTAGAGCTTGTCGTATGCAGTCAGCGCGCTCGACATTGTTGGGAGGATCACGCACAGCACAGACCAGACCGTCTGCAGCCCGCCGATGTTTGCCGCCGCCAGCGCAGCCACTACGGTCGATCCGGCCATGAGCCAGGCGGCCAGATCGACCCCCTGCTCATGGGCATCCTCGAACTCGGCGCGCCGGCTGTCATAGAACGCGCGTTGGTCTTCATGCCGATACGTGCGATACAGGGTCAGAAACCGCTCCGCGCGCGTGTTCATGACTCCTTGGGTTCCTGCTCGGCGAGGATCAAGGACACGCGGCGGATCAGGTGCCGGATCCGCTCCGTTTCGTCGGTATAGTCGCCGATGCGTCCCAGGAACAGGAAGTACTCGCTCCGAAGGCCCTCCGCCTTCAGTCGGCTAGCCGAGTACTTTTCGCGGGCACGGAGTTCGCGCTGTCGGAAGGCGACGGCGGTCAGGCCCCCGGCCACGAGAAACTCGGCCACCCCAGGCCACGTCGCCCCGGAGATGGAGGCCTGGATCGCTCCGAGAGTGGCTGCAAGCGCGCCACCAAAGATCAGCAGGAGCTGGTCAAGGCGGAATTGGTTCTGACGCCGCAATGCCTGGTTGTCGAGCTCACGGAATTCTGGCAATAGCTCTCGCTCGAGCACGGCGAAGTCGTCGGCAAATTCGGGGAACTCGGCTTGGGCCACGAGTGGGACAATCTGCTCGGCCACTCGCGGCCGCCATTGCAGCCTGGGGAGCCGGCGAAACATCACCATCCCACCTGTTGTCATCAGGATCCTCTGGAATACTGCTGTGCTGCGAAGTCGCTCGGCATTTACCCTCATGCAGCGTGGGATAGGGTCGGCCCGGTGTCAAGCCTCAGAGAGCGTAGTAGGATCGTGTGCGCCACGTCGCGCACCAGGCGATACGCGCGCCGAATCATGCCAGGTGTGACCGCTCTGGGGGCGGTCCCGGCATGATTACCGCTCTCGCGGGACGGCGCGTCGACGAGGTCGGTACCGAACCGCCTTGCTTTCCGATCGAGAACGTGTCGCTCGTGCGGGCCCGACTGCGCACCTTACTCCGGGAGCGGGAGGTGTCAGGGCTCGTGTGCTCAGCGGCCTGCGGGGCCGATCTGCTTGCTCTGGATGCTGCTGGGGAACTGGGGCTGCGGCGCCGGATCATCCTCCCCTTTGAACGCTCCCGCTTCCGCGATGTCTCCGTGACAGACCGACCGGGAGACTGGGGGCCATTATTCGATCGTATCGTTGACGAGGTTGGGACCGCGGGGGACCTGGTGGTCATAGGCGACGCGGCCATGGATGATGACGCCTACGCTACCGCCAACGCCCAAATTCTGAACGAAACAGAGCGCCTGGCGGAGGAAAGCCAACGCCAAGCGCTAACGGTGATCGTCTGGGACGGACGGTCGCGCGGCGAGGGCGATCTGACGGCACAACTCGCGGACGACGCGCGAAGACGCGGTTTGACGGTTGCCGAAGTGTCGACATTGAAAGACTCCGGCGCCTGAAAGTCCGATCCGCGCTGTCCGCTGACTACTAACGCGGGTCTGAATCAGCGGATCGTCAGGAGCTTCGGCTGGTCAGCCACCCCGGTAGACTGGAGGGCGTGAGGCCGCGCCGCGAACAACTACACGGGGGCAAGCTCGAATGAAGCTGGGCGTCTTTACTGTCGTCTTCGGCGACCGACCGCTGGAGGCGGCTCTGGACCGCATTGTGGCGGCGGGACTCGACTGCGTGGAGATCGGGACCGGCAACTACCCCGGCCATGCGCACTGCCGCCCGGACGAGCTGCTCGCAGACGCGGCGGCGCTCAAGCAGTTTCAGCGCGCCATCTCGTCGCGTGGGCTGGAGATCAGCGCGCTGTCATGCCACGGCAACCCACTCCACCCCCGACTCGAACTTGCGCGGGCCAGTCACGAGGTGTTCGTCAAAACGCTCAAACTGGCCCAGCAGCTGGGCGTTGGGCGCGTCAATCTGTTCAGTGGTTGCCCGGGCGACTCGGAAACCGCCCGCTTTCCGAACTGGGTCACCTGCGCCTGGCCCACCGAATACGGCGAACTGCTGGAGTGGCAGTGGACGGCGAAAGTCATCCCCTACTGGCGCGAGCAGGCGGTGGCGGCCCAACAGTTCGGCGTACGCCTCGGCTTCGAAATGCATCCGGGCTTTGTGGTCTACAACCCGGCCACGCTGCTCCGCCTGCGCGAGGCGTGCGGCGAAGCGATCGGCGCCAACCTGGACCCCAGCCATCTGTTCTGGCAGGGCATCGACATTGAAGCCGCCATCGCCGAGCTCGGGAAGGCCGGCGCCATCTTCCACACCCATGCCAAGGACACCGCGATCCATACTCGCAACGCCGGCCTCAATGGCGTCCTGGACACCGTGCCGCTCGGTGACGTCGGCCGGCGGTCGTGGGTGTTTCGCACCGTCGGCTACGGTCACGGCGAACTGGAGTGGCGTCGGATTCTCAGCGCGTTGCGAGTGGCCGGCTACGACGACGTGCTATCGATCGAACACGAAGACGCACTGCTGTCCATCGACGAAGGCTTTTCCAAGGCCGTGGCCGTGCTGCGCAGTGTGATGCCCAACGAGCCAGCGCTCGCGAACGCGTGGTGGACATGAGCGATACCCCACGGATCGGCGAGACCGCTCGCGCACACGCCGTGAACCTGGCGGAGCTTCCCCGGATCGGCGTCGGGATGCTCGGCTATGCCTTTATGGGCAAGGCGCATTCGCACGCGCTGTTGACGCTGCCGCACATGGTGTATCCACCGCCGGCGGTGCCGATCCTGGCGGCGATCAGCGGCCGCGACGCCGAAGCGGTCCGCGCCGCCGCGGCTCGCTTCGGGTACGAACACGCATACACGGACTGGCGCGACCTGGTTGCCGACCCCGCTGTCCAGCTGGTCGACAACGGTGGGCCTAACAATGTGCACGCCGAGCCGTGTATCGCCGCTGCCTCAGCCGGCAAGCACGTGCTGTGTGAAAAGCCGTTGGGACGTACGTCCGCCGAGGCCAGAGCGATGCTCGCCGCTGTCACTCGGGCCGGCGTGAAGCACATGGTCGGATTCAACTACCGCTTCGTACCGGCCGTCCGCTACGCGTACGAGCTGGTCCAGTCCGGCGCCCTCGGGACCATCCGCCATTTTCGCGCCCGGTATCTCCAGGATTGGCTGGCGGACCCGACGTCACCACATAGCTGGCGGCTCACTCGGTCGGCGGCCGGCAGCGGCTCGCTCGGCGACCTCGGGGCGCATGTGATCGACCTGGCTCGGTTTCTGGTCGGCGAGCCGGCCGCGGTGAGTGCGGTGCTCCGGACGTTCACGGCCCACCGGCCGGGCGGCACCGTCGACGTGGACGACGCCTTCGCGGCCACCGTCGAATTCGACTCTGGCGCCATCGGGACGCTGGAAGCCTCGCGGGTAGCGCTCGGCCGCAAGAACCACATGGCCTTCGAGATCAACGGCTCGAAAGGCTCGCTGGCCTTCAACCTGGAGCGCCTCAACGAGTTAGAGGTGCGCGCGTCAGAAGGACCTGGCGGCTTCACGTCGATGCTGGTCACCGACAGCACGCACCCGTTCATGCAGTACTGGTGGCCGACCGGGCACATCATCGGCTGGGAGCACACGTTCGTCCACGAACTGGCCCACGTGTTCGACGCAATCGTCCACAACCGCGACATCGCTCCCTATGGAGCCACGTTCGAAGACGGTTACCGCGCGGCGGTCGTGTGCGACGCCATCGCCGCCTCCGCCCGCGATCGCAGCCAGATGCGGGTAACGTACTGAGATGCGCATCACCGATCTCAAGTGCGCCGTGATCGGCGACAATCCCGTCGTACGCGTGGTGACCGACACGGGCATCAGCGGGTACGCGGCGGCCGAAGCGTACAAGCCGTATCTCAAGCCGCACGTGCTGTACTACAAGCCGTTCATCCTGGACGAAGATCCGACCCAGGTCGAGCGGGTCATGCTCAACATCCGGCACCGCGGGTCATTCAAGCCGTGGGGCAGCGCCGTCAGCATCATCGAAATGGCGCTCTGGGATGTGGCGGGCAAGGTCGCCGGGCTGCCGGTCCACCGCCTTCTCGGCGGCCGGATCCGCGATCGGGTGCGCGTATACAACGGCGCGGTGCGCTTTCCGATGACCGGCTACTCGCCGCAGGACTACGCCGAGAACATGGCGAAGATGCGCGCCGCGCCCGAAGGCTTCTCACTCATCAAGCAGGGGATCGGCTTCCACAGTCCGATGGCACGCGAGGTGCCGGACTTCTTTTACGGCACGCCGAGCACCTCGGCGCGGCATGGCAATCACGAGCGCGGGCTGCTTACGGAGAAAGGCTTGAAGCACGTCATCGCGTGCGTCGAAGCGATGAAAAAGGTGCTCGGCGACGAGGTCGGGCTGGCGCTGGACTGCGGTCCGGGGTGGACGGTGCCGGACGCGATACGGCTGGCGCGGGCCGTCGAACATTTGAATATCGCCTGGTTGGAGGATCTGATCACTGGCGACTACGTGCCGTACGTGGACGCCGACGTGTACCGCGACGTAACCCAGAGCACGTCGACGCCGATCCATACCGGCGAGCAGATTTACCTGCGCAACAACTTCAAGCCGTTGATCGAAATGCACGCGGTGAATATTGTCGGTCCCGACCCGGCGGATGTCGGCGGGATCGCGGAGTTGAAGTGGATCGCCGAGTACGCCGACTTGCACGGCATCCTGATGGCGCCGCACGGCACCGGCGACGGGCTCTTCGGCCTCGCGGCCCTGGTCCAGGTGTGCGCGACGCTGCCGAACAACTTCATCGCCTTTGAGTATCCGATTGGTCAGCCGCGCTGGTGGCACGAGATCGTCGAGGGCCTGCCGGAGCCCATCGTCAAAGACGGCTTCATCGATGTCGACGCCTGGACCCGCCCCGGCATTGGCCTGGACTTCAACATCGCCGCCGCCAGGTCCCACCTGCGCCAGGAGGACGGCGACTTCTTCGACTAGAGCTTCGCGAAGCGAGCTCTGACGGGTGGTAGCAGGCGTTCGCCGACGTGCAGGGCTTCCTCCAGGAACGGATAGCCGTAGATCTGGAAGATGCTGACCCCGACGTTGGCGTATTCCTCGAACAGGTCGGCGATGCTCTGGTACGAACCGACCCAGGCCGTGCCGTAGTTCAGGTGTGCGATGCCAGACCAGATGTGCGGCGTGGCCCAGGTGTGCATGTTGGTGCCGGCGCGGGCGCGAATGTCTTCGACCGACGTCGTCGTGCGCCCGTGTGCGGTGCGTTCGGCGACCACTTCCAGGTCGGCGTGGTCGGCGAAGTCGTGCGCCCAGGCGCGGGCCTGGTCGTCGGTCTCCGCCGAAAACAGCGTGGCGGCGACACAGTAGCGCAAGGTCCGCCCGACGTCAGCGGCTCGCCGACGAAGGTCGTCGATGCGCGCGCCGATGCTCTCGACGGTCGACGCCGACATCATGTACACGTCCGCCTGTCGCGCGGCCATGTCGATCGCGGCTTCCGACGCACCGGCCAGGTAGAACGGCGGCCCACCCGGCCGGACCGGTTTGAGCTCCATGCGCGCGTCGTTCATCCGGTAAAACTCGCCGTCGAAGTTGGTCACCGCCTCGGTCCACAACGACTTCAGGATGGTCACGAATTCGCGGGCGCGGCGATAGCGCGCGTCATGGTCCAGGACGTCGCCGAATTGCTCCATGTCGCCGGGCGCGCCGGCGGTCACGATGTTCAGGGCCAGCCGTCCGCCGCTGTAATCGTCGGCGGTGGCGCACATTTGCGCAAAGACGCCCGGATTGATGAACCCGGGCCGGTGCGCGACCAGGACTTCCATCTGACGGGTGGCCCCCATCACCGCCGTCCCCAGGGTGTAGGCGTCGACGTACGGCGCCGCCAGGCTGTAGGTGCTGTTGCTGAAGGCGCACGGTACGAGCACCCGGTCGAATCCCGAGTGCTCCGCCACGCGCGCCACCTCTGTGAGATAGTCGATGTGCGGCAGCCGCTCCGGCATGCGCGTTTGCATCCAGTGGCTGTCGCCGGCGCACGGGATGTGCCAGTTGAATTCAACCTGCACTCGTGATCGCGGCCAATGGTAGCAGGGCTCAGCCCGAGCCCCCAGTTTTGCGGCGCTCGGCGTTTGGGTCAGTATCACTACTTCGGTCGCGCCCCCACGCTACCTGCACCGGCTGCCGAGTCGACCGCCGGTGTCAGCACGGCCACCACGCCCCGGCGCTGGCCCGCGCGTCCAGCTGCGCGCCCTCGTCACCGTGCTGACGTTGCTTGCCGTTAGCAGCGCGGCGGCCACGGCAGTTGAGCGGATGGGGGCCAGCCTGCACTACGTGCCGGGAGGCTGGCCGGCGAGCGGCTGCCTCGAGGCGAGCGTGGTGCAGCTCGGCGCGCAGCTCGTCACCGGACACGGCAGCCTGTGCATCACCGACAGCGCCGTACGCGGCACTCTGGACCTCGCGCATCTTCAGCCCGGGGCGCGCTACCGCGAGTGGATCGCATACTTCGAGAGCTCCGGCCTGTGCTCTGGTGCCCCGCTGAAGTACCAGATCCCCAACTTCACACACCTGTGCTCACTGGTCGATCTCGAAGGTGTACAGCCCCAGGGAACCGCTCGCGAACTGGCCGAGTGGGCGGCTGATGCGCTGGGTGAATTCCACGCCGACGGACCCGTAGGCGTGATCGACCTGAGACCGCACGCCCAGGTCTGGCTGCTCGTCAGTCGCCCGGCGTGGTCGCCGAGCCAGCACTACCCGACTGGGCAAGCGCAAGACGATACCGCGCTGCCGGTTGGACGCGCGGAGTTTGAGCTCCCGTGATCTATCGGGCGCTCGACGACATCCCGATGGCCGACTGAGACGGCAGCGACGCCGCGACGCGAGCAATCGCCGCGATGCTCTGATCGACGTCGTCTTCGGTCGTGGCCCAATTCGAAACGCTGATGCGCATCGCATCCCGACCGTGCCATCGGGTGCCGCCACACCAGCACGTGCCGTCCCGCTGCACCGCGGCGATCACCTGCCGCGTCCGTTCATCGGTGCCGAACGAAACCAGCACCTGATTCAGGACCACGTCGTTCAGGATTTCGTAGCCGGCACCTCGAAGTCCGTCCGCGAAGCGTGTGGCGAGGGCACACGTCCGCTCGATCAGGTCGGCCAATCCAGTCCTGCCAAGTGAGCGCAAGACGGCCCAGATCTCGACACCGCGCGCTCGCCGAGAAGTCTCTGGCGTGTACTCCATCGGCTCGCGCTGCGCGCCGCTGATGTAGTACGCCGCACTCTGGGCCATCGCCGCCCGCAGCGCGGCCGGCTCGCGCACCAGCGCCAGGCCGCTGTCGTATGGCACGTTGAGCCACTTGTGCGCATCGGTCGCCCATGAGTCCGCGTCAGCCACCCCGTCGACCAGATGGGCGCGTGCGGGCGCGGCGGCCGCCCAGAGGCCGAAGGCGCCGTCAACGTGGACCCAGGCGTCGGCCGCGTGCGCGCGGGCGCAGACCTCGCGCGCCGGATCGAACGCCCCGGTATTCACGTTGCCCGCCTGCAGGCACACGATGGCTGGCTGTCCCGGCGCGAGCGCCGGCAAATGGTCTGCGCGCATCCGTCCCTGCGCGTCGGTCGGCACCGTCACCACGGTGTTGCGACCCAGGCCGAGCAACGCCAGCGCCTTGAGCAGGCTGGCGTGCGCCTCGGCCCCGACAACCACCGTCACCGGCGGCGCGCCCGTCAGCCCGTCCTGTTCCACGTCCCAACCCGCGGCCGCCAGCACCGCATGTCGCGCGGCGGCCAGTCCGGTGAAGTTGGCCATCGTTGCGCCCGTGACGAAGGCGCCCCCCGTGGTGGCCGGCAGACGCAGGACGTCGAGCGACCACTTCAGCGCGATCTCCTCGATCGCCGCGGCGACGGGTGAGGTGGCAACCAGGCCAGCATTCTGATCCCACGCGCTGGCCAGCCAACTGGCCGCCAGGCCAACGGGCAGCGATCCGCCGATGACGAAGCCGAAATACCGCGGGCCGGTTGAGGCGACGGTAGCTGGCGACCCGACATCGTCCAGCAGCGCGAGCACGGTGCTCGCATCGATCGGGGCGCTGCGCATGTCGCCGTCCAGCTCGCCCAGCCGCCTCAGCGCGTCGGACGTCGGCGCGACGCCCCGCGTTTGCAGATCGTCCAGGTAGCGGTTGGCGCGCCGCGCGGCGTGCTCGAGCAGGATTTTCAAAGACATGCCGACAGCATTACACGCGCGGGCACGCCGGGCGTCGTGAGAAGTACGGTGTTTTCGCGACCCAGACTACGTAGTTTCCGGGAGTGATTTGCGCATGAAGACGGCGGCACGCCCGTCGGTCTCGCGCCGCTCGGTCTCGGTGTAGCCTCGAGCGCGATAGATGGCGATGTTTTCGGTCATCAGGGCGTTGGTGTACAGCCGCACTGCCGGCAGGCCAAGCCGGCGCGCTTCGGCCTCGGCGAAATCCAGAAGCGTACGGCCCAGCCCTCGGCCCTGAAACGCCGGCTCCACCGCGACGTTTTCGATGAGCAGTTGGTCGGCTTCGGGAACCAGCACCAGCACGCCGACACACCGGTCTGCCTCTTCGAGTACCCAGGTCGGCTTATCGCGGACTACCGCCGTGTAGTCGGCCAGGACGGGTTTCGGAGGGTACGGTAGCCGTGCCGAGTATTTCGCGTAGGCGCGCTGGACGCACGCCGCGACCGCCTGGGCGTCATCCGCGCCCGCCTTTCGAAGCCGCACGCTGTAGC
>Ga0070730_10004685_pt1 | contig 11916 bp, 8 predicted proteins | sample Coa_R1_3_FD_66447 | JGI IMG/M metagenome (GOLD analysis project Ga0070730, IMG submission 66447) | Surface soil microbial communities from Centralia Pennsylvania, which are recovering from an underground coalmine fire - Coalmine... | ecosystem: Environmental > Terrestrial > Soil > Unclassified ... | reverse complement strand
CGACCAGCACCGGGAGCAGGACGAGCCCGAACTGCGGCTTGAGCAGGCCGGCCAGCATTGCGAGGCCTCCGGCGAGGGCGTGGCGCCGGCCGGCCGATGCGACGAGCGCCAGCAGGACAGCGAGGGTGCCGGCCGCGTCGACCTGGCCCCACGCCGGCCCGGCCAGCAGCACGCCGGGGTTGAACAGGTAGAGGGCGGTTGCCCAGAACGCGGCCCGCCGCGAGGCGATCCGTGCGGTGACCAGGGCGATGGCGATCCCCAGACCCAGGTCGAAGGGGATCGAGAGCGCCTTGATCGCCGTGTCGAGCGGCGGTCCATTGAGCGCCGTGCCGAGTGGCCAGAGCACGTAGAGGAGCGCCGGGTAGACCGACACCGACCGGTCGTAGAAGCTCAACGGTCCGTGGTCCGCGAGGTTGCCGGCCCAGCCGGCCATGACGCTCACGTCGCCGTTGTGGCCGGGGACGAGCACGAGGAGCAGCCGGACCACCAGCGCGGCCATGAGGAGCAGCCCATAGCGGACGACCGGCAGGATCACGGAGCTCGGCGACCGGCGATCGACCCCCATCGTCGCGGAGTATCCATCCAACCCGCCACCCGCGAGCGCACGGATCGCCGCCGCGCGAGGGCAGGTCAGCTGCCTGGTCGCATCGGTACACTGCCCGGGCATGGCCAGCCGTATCGCCGCTCCGCGCGGGACTCGCGACCTGCTCCCGGACGAGGCGGCTGCCTGGAGCCACGTCGAGGATGTGGCCCGCGACCTGTCTGAGCGCTACGCCTTCGAGCGCATCGACACGCCGATCTTCGAGAGCGTGAGCCTCTTCGCCCGCGGCCTCGGCGAGTCGTCGGACGCGGTCGAGAAGGAGATGTTCCGGGTCGCCGGGGCGGCGGGCAGCGACGAGGCTCGCTCGGAATGGGCCCTCCGCCCGGAACCCACGGCGGGCATCGTGCGCGCCTACCTCGAGCATGGCATGCAGGTTCGTCCCGGGCCGCAGCGGCTCTGGCTGCTGGGCCCGATGTTCCGCTACGACCGCCCGCAGGCCGGTCGCTACCGCGCGTTCACCCAGTGGGACGTCGAGGTGATCGGCGACCCCGGGCCGATGGTCGACGTCGAGCTGCTCGAGCTCGCGCACCGTTTCTACGCCGATGTCGGCCTCCACGACGTCGTCGCGCACCTCAACTCGATCGGCGACGCCGCCTGCCGGCCGGCGTTCCGCCACGCACTGATCGATTACTTCGCCCGTCACGAGGACCGGCTCTCGGCCGACTCGCGGCGCCGCCTGCGAGTGAACCCGCTGCGCATCCTCGACGACAAGGAGCTCGATCCAGAGTTGGCGGCCGGCGCGCCGCGTGCCATCGACCACCTGTGCGACCCCTGCCGCGAGCACTTCGCGGCCGTGCAGCGCATGGCCGACGGCCTGGGGCTGCGCTACGTCATCGACCACCGCATCGTCCGCGGGCTCGACTACTACACCCGCACCACGTTCGAGCTGTTCGTCGCGGGCCGCGAGGGGCAGCAGCAGGCCCTGGGCGGTGGCGGCCGGTACGACGGCCTCGTCGAGGAGCTCGGCGGGCGCCCGACGCCCGGCATCGGCTTCGGGATCGGGATCGATCGCACCGTCCTCGCGGCAGCCGAGCAGGGCGTCGCGCCGCCGGCGCTACCGTCCCTCGTCGCGGTCGTCTCCGCCGAGGCGGGTGCCGCCGCCGAGCGGCTCCGGGTCGGCACCGCGCTGCGCGCCGCGGGTCTGCGGGTCCGCGCGGAGGGTGGTGAGCGCAAGCTGGGCAGGCAGCTGGAGAGCGCGGCGAAGAGCGGCGCGCGCTGGGCGGTGATCGTCGCGCCGGGGGCCGGAGATCGGGTGACGCTGCGCGACCTCGACTCTGGCGACCAACGCGAGCTGGCCATCGACGAGATCGGCGCAGCCGTTCGCACCTGACGCGTGCGCAACCGCCGGTGACCCGTATCGAAGGTGGGCAGGGGGCCGCTATCGGCCTAGAATCCTGCCGGGCGCGACAGCGATCGAGGAGTGAGTTGCTCAAGCAGGCCGAGCGCGGCTGCCTGGTCATCGCCGACATCACCGGCTACACCGGCCTCATGGCCGGGAGCGAGCTCGAGCATGCGCAGGATGCCCTTCGTGACCTGATCCAGGCCGTCGTCGGGCAGCTCCGCCCGCAGTTCCGACTGGCGAAGCTCGAGGGCGACGCGGCCTTTGTCTACACCGTTGCCGATCGCATCGACGGCCAGCACCTGATGGATACCCTGGAGGCGGCGTATTTCGCCTTCCGGCGACGGCTCGACGCCATCGGCCGGGCGACCACCTGCGACTGCAACGCCTGCCTGCTGCTGCCGGCGCTCAACCTAAAGATCATCGGCCACCACGGAGCCTTCGTGCGCGAACGTGTCTTCGGCACCGAGGAGCTCGGCGGGACGGATGTCATCGTCGTGCACCGGCTGCTCAAGAACGGGGTGGCCGAGCGGCTCGGCATGGACGGCTACCTGCTGCTGACCGATGCCTGCGTCGCGGCCGGCGACCTCGATCCGCAGGCGCTCGGCATGGTCCAACACCGCGAGGAGGCGGAGGGGGTCGGCGAGATCGCGGGCTGGGTCCACGACCTGGCGGCGGCCTGGGCGCGCGAGCAGGCGCAGCGGCGGGTCCGGATCACGGATCGGCAGACCGCCGCGCGCCTCGACCTCGACCTGCCGGTGGCGCCGACCACGGCATGGCACTACGCCACCGCCCCGGAGCAGCGCCTGCGCTGGCAGGCAGGCGTCATCGGCTTCGAGCAGGGGCTTGCAGCGGGTCGGCGCGGGGTGGGGAGCGTTAACCACTGTGTCCACGGCGAGGGCGCGACGCTCGAGGAGATCCTCGATTGGCGGCCGTTCGACTACTGGACCCTGCGCAGCACGGTGCCCCATGCCGGCGCCTTCGTGAGCAGCCAGGAGTTCGCCGCGACCGCCGACGGTACCCACCTCACGATCCGCTTCCAGCGACCTGCCTCCGCAGCGGAGCGGGCCGTGATGGAGCAGATGGGCCCGATGCTGCTCGACCTCTACCGCCAGTCGCTCGACGGGCTGGTCCGGGTCATCACCGCCGATCTTGCCGCCGGGGCGGTCCCGGGTGCGCCCTCGGCCCCCGAGGCGCTGACCGCCTGATCGCTCGCCGGGCGCGCGAGCTCCCGATCCACGCGTGCGTTCGGTTAGGATTGGGCTCCCCATGCCCACGCGACAATCATTCCGCACGCACACCTGCGGCGAGCTCCGCGAGGAGCACGTCGGCGAGCGGGTGACGCTGGCCGGCTGGGTCCACCGCCGGCGGGACCATGGCCACCTGACGTTCTTCGACATCCGGGACCGGTACGGGGTCACCCAGGTCGTCACCAGTGCGGATGACTCGCCCGAGGCGCACGCGACGGCAGCCGAGGCCCGCAGCGAGTGGGTCGTGCAGACCTCCGGCGTCGTGCGCCATCGGCCTCCCGGCACCATCAACGCCGAGCTGGCGACCGGCGCCGTCGAAGTCGCCGTCGAACGCTTCACGATCCTCAACGAGTCCAAGGTGCCGCCCTTCTACATCAACGAGGAGCAGCCCGGGCTCGACGAGTCGCTCCGCCTGACGTACCGGTACCTCGACCTCCGCCGGCAGCCGATGCAGGAGCGGATGCTGCTGCGCGGCCGCCTCGCCTCGGCCATCCGCAGCGCGCTCGAGGGCGACGGATTCGTCGAGATCGAAACGCCGATGCTCATCCGCAGCACTCCGGAGGGCGCGCGCGACTTCGTGGTGCCCGCCCGACTCCAGCCGGGCAGCTTCTACGCGCTGCCCCAGAGCCCGCAGCAGCTCAAGCAGCTGCTCATGGTCGCAGGCTACGACCGCTACTACCAGATGGCGCACTGCATGCGCGACGAGGACAGCCGCAAGGATCGCGGCCCGGAATTCACCCAGATCGATCTCGAGATGAGCTACGTCCGGGAAGAGGACGTCATGGCGGCCGTGGAGGCCATGGTCACCGCGGTCAGCCGAGCCGTCGTCCCCGGGCGACCGATCCAGGCGAGCCCGTTCCCGCGCCTGACGTACGCGGAGGCGATGGCCCGCTACGGCTCCGACAAGCCGGACCTGCGCTTCGGGATGGAGCTCGTCGATCTGGCCGAGGCGATGGCCGGGGTGGAGTTCCGGGTCTTCGCCGAGGCCCTCGCGGCGGGAGGCGCCGTGTACGGCATCCGCGCCCCGGGCTGCGCATCGTATTCCCGCAGGCAGCTCGACGAGCTCACAGAGCTGGCGCGCCGCCATGGCGCGGGCGGGCTGGTCCACCTGGCGGTCGAGCCCGATGGCGCCCTCCGCGGCCCCGCCGCCAAGTTCCTGGGGAGCGCCGAGACCGCCATCCGTGGCGCGACCGGGGCGGATCCCGGAGACCTCATCCTGGTCGTTGCCGACACGGACCGGATCGTCGCCGCCGAGGCGCTCGGGCAGCTGCGTCTCGAGCTGGGGGATCGGCTCGGGACGCGGGATCCGGGCGTACTCGCCTACGTCTGGGTCCACCGCTTTCCGATGTTCACCTGGGACGCGGAGGGGAACCGCTGGGACGCGACCCACAACCCGTTCAGCGCGCCGGTCTGGGAGGAGGAGGATCGCATCGAGACCGACCCGGGCGGGGTCCACGCCCAGCAGTACGACCTGGCCCTCAACGGCTGGGAGCTGGGCGGCGGGAGCATACGGATCCACCGCCGCGACCTCCTGGAGCGTGCCTTCGCCCTGATGGGACACAGCATCGAGGGGATGCGCGACCAGTTCGGGGCGCTCCTCGACGCGCTCGAGTACGGGGCCCCGCCCCACGGCGGAATCGCGCTTGGCCTGGACCGATGGGCGGCGTTGCTCGCCAATCAGACGAACATCCGCGAGGTCATGGCCTTCCCAAAGACGCAATCGGGGAGCGACCTGATGATGGGCGCCCCCTCGCCGATCAGCCCCGCGCAGCTCGCCGAGCTGCACCTGGAGCTCCGGTCCGAGGTCTGAGCGGCAGCGCGGCACCGATGGCGGCCGCTGTACCGCCTCGTGCGACGCGAGGGCCGGGGCGGTGAGGGAGCGCAATACTGGTGCAGTCGGGCACCGGGCGTGCTCGCGGCAATTGCGACTAGGGGGCGAAACCTGATGACTGCATGCATCGGCGCATGACACCATCGTCGTATCACTGGAGCGAGGCTTGCTGCCCCTACCGCCGCCGTAGGTTTCGGTGTGGTTGATGTATCGGCCCGAGGGCCGAGCGCCCGCGTAGCTGCGGCATGGGAACGAGCCGGCAGCCCGCAGTCCGCGATGGAGGTATGCGCCTGATCCAACCCCCGAGAGTTCAGTTCTCAGCCCACGTCAGCCCTTCACGTGAGGTCATCGATGCGTAGAAGACCCTTGCTCATCGCGCCAGCGGTGGCTGGCCTGGTCCTCAACCTGACCCTCGTTGCCGGCACGGCCTTGCCGAGCATCGCCGCGGCCTCCACCAACCGCCTGATCAGCGCTTCGGGGACGACCACCTTGCGAGCCACCCCCGCCGGCACTGCGGCCGTACAGTTCCCCGAGGTTCGCGGTGAACCGCAAGGCGGTGGGGCGGATCAGTCGTCCAAGAATGCCAAGCCCGACGTTGTGAACCGCAGCCAATCGCCGAAGCACGCGCCGAGCACGAGCGTCCTCCCGGCCACACCGGCCACGGCCGCCACCATCGCCGCCGATTCCGGCGTGGTCACGACCTTCGCCGGCCTGAACCATTTTGACCAGCGCACGGCGAACCACGGAAACCAGTTCTCGCTCGAGCCTCCGGACCAGGGCCTCTGCGTCGGGAACGGTTTCGTCTTCGAGACAGTCAACGACGTCATGAGCGTCTATGACACCTCCGGCCACCAGGTCTCCGGTCCCACCGACCAGAACACGTTCTACGGCTATACGCCGGCGTTCACCCGGCCTGCCGGGCCGTTCGGCGCGTTCGTCACCGATCCGAGCTGCTACTACGACGCGAATACCAACACCTGGTTTCACGTCGTGCTCACCCTTGACGTCGATCCGGCGTCCGGTGGCTTCCTCGGCACCGATCACCTTGACCTCGCCGTCCACACGGGCGACAGCCCGGTCGGGAGCTGGACGATCTACAAGATCGACGCGGAGAACGACGGGACCAACGGCCAGCCGAACCACCATTGCAGCTTCGGTCCGTGTCTCGGCGACTACCCGCACATCGGTGCCGATGCCAACGGCTTCTACATCACGACCAACGAGTATTCGTTCTTCGGCCCCGAGTTCAAGAGCGCGAACATCTACGCGTTCTCGAAGAGCCAGCTCGCGGCCGCCGATGAGACGATCCGCATGCAGCAGTTCGATACCGAAGGGCTCGACGGCGGGAATCCGGGGTTCACGATCTGGCCGGCCACCGCGCCTGACGGCAACTTCGCGCCGGACACCGAGTACTTCCTCAGCTCGAATGCGGCGGCGGAGGCGAACGGCACCGGCACCTCCAATGATCTGCTGGTCTGGGCGCTGACCAACACCGGCTCGCTCGACACGACGCCGGCGCTCACGTTGACCCACACGAGCATCAATGCAACCACGGCGTACTCGATGCCGCCCCAGTCGGATCAGAAGGCAGGAAGCATCCCCCTGGCCGACTGCCTGAACGACCGCAGGACAAGGAGCACGCTCTGGCAGGGTGCCGGCTGCTGGCGGGCGTTCTTCGCCCCGCAGAACCAGCCCAAGAAGGGTGAGGTCGAATCTCACCTCGATAGCAATGACACCCGAATGCAGCAGGTCGTCTACGCTGATGGGCAGCTGTGGGGTGCCCTCGACACCGCCGTCTCCGTGGGTGGCGAGATCAAGGCGGGCATCGCCTTCTTCACCGTAAGCCCGTCCATCGTGCACGGGACGGTGCACGCGACGCTCGTCAACGACGGCACTCTGGCTATCGCGCACAACAACCTGACCTACCCCGCGGTGGCAGTCACCTCGGACGGTGCGGGCGTGATGGCCTTCACCATCGTCGGCCCTGACTACTATCCGAGCGCCGGGTGGGCGCCAATCGACGCCACCGGCGTCGGCGACGTCCACGTCATCAGCGCCGGCCAGGGCCCCGACGACGGCTTCACGAGCTACAAGGCCTTCGTCGGCAATCCACCACGCACGCGTTGGGGCGACTACGGCGCGGCGGTGGCGGTAGGTGGCTCGGTGTGGATCGCCAGCGAGTCGATCGAGCAGAGCTGCACCTTCAGTCAGTATGTCGCGTCCGCGTTCACCTGCGGTCGCACGCGTACCGCATTGGCCAACTGGGCGACCCGGATCAGCGAGGTGACGCCATAGGAACAGGCTGATCCTTACCCCGGACCGATGCGAAGGCCGGCCCCTCCGAGGAGCCGGCCTTCGAGCATTCGCTCAAGGTTCCTCGGCATCACTCGCACGCGCGTTAGGTATCATCGGCCGGTGGGCATCTATCTCGATCACGCCGCCACCACCCCCCTGCGGCACGAGTCGCTCGAGGCGATGCTCCCGTACCTCACCGAGCACTGGGGCAACCCCTCGAGCATCCACGCCTCGGGACGTCGGGCACGCCAGGGCCTCGATGAGGCGCGCGAGACGGTCGCGGCAATCCTTCACGCCAAGCCGCGCGAGATCGTCTTCACATCGGGCGGCACCGAGGCCGACAACCTGGCGATCAGCGGCTATGCCTGGGCTGCCTCGTCACGCGGCCGGCACATCATCACGACATCTGTCGAGCACAAGGCCGTTCTCCAGGCCTGCGCACTGCTCGAGCGCCACGGCTTCGAGATCACGTACCTGCCGGTCGACGGCGACGGGCTCGTCGACCCCGACGCCGTGGCCGCGGCGATCACCGAGCACACCACCCTGGTGAGCGTGATGGCCGCCAACAACGAGGTGGGCACTGTCCAGCCGATCGCCGAGATCGGTAACATTTGCCGCTCCCGGCGCATCGGCTTCCACGTGGATGCCATCCAGGCCGCACCGTTCACCCCGATCGCCCTCGACGGCTGGCAGGCGGACCTCGTCTCCCTCTCGGCTCACAAGCTCGAGGGGCCAAAGGGGGTCGGGGCCGTCTTCGTGCGGCAGGGCACGCCCCTCGTGCCGCTCCTCCAGGGAGGATCGCAGGAGCGCCAGCGGCGCGCGGGGACCGAGAACGTGGCCGGGGCAGTCGGGTTCGCGGTCGCGTTCGCGCTGGCCGCTGACCCGGCGACGCAGGCGTCGGAGGCCATGCGGCAGGGATCGCTGCGCGACGAGCTCCTCGCCGGCCTGGCCGCCATCGGGGGCGTGCGCCGCACCGGGCACCCGACGCGACGCCTGCCGAACAGCGCGAGCGTGGTGATCGACGGGATCCAGGGCGGCGACCTCGTCGCGGCGTGCGACCTCGAGGGCGTCGAGGTCTCGACCGGATCGGCGTGCACCACCGGCAGCGTCGAGCCGAGCCATGTCCTGCTGGCGATGGGCATCGACGCGGATGCGGCGGCCGGCTCGCTGCGGGTGACGCTCGGTCGCGAGACGACGCGCGACGAGATCCTCCGGGCGCTGGGGGTCATCGAGCGTTGCGTGGGTCGGCTGAGGAACGCGTCCGGAGCCATCCGCGTCGAGCAGCCCGCAACTGTCTCGGGGGCGCCATCGGCGTAGCAGACGGCCCTCCGTCAGCGCCGCTCGGAGGGAGCCGCCACGCTATGATCGGCCGATGAGCCGGATCGTGGCCGCCATGAGCGGAGGCGTCGATTCGAGCGTCGCCGCGGCGCTCGTGGCGCGCGGGACCGCGGATGGGCAGGCATCCGAGACCGAAGTCGTCGGCGTCTGGATGCGGACCCATCCGGAGACCGGTGAGGGCTGGGAGTCCAGGCGCTCCTGCTGCTCGCCGGAAGCCGCGGACGATGCCCGCCGCGTGGCGCAGCTGCTCGGCATCCCGTTCTTCGTCCTCAACGTCGAGCGCGCCTTCGGCTCGCTGGTCATCGACGCGTTCGCGGACGCCTACCTGGCCGGGGCGACCCCGAATCCCTGCCAGGCCTGCAACCAGTACATCAAGTTCGACGAGCTCCTCAGACGCGGCCTGGCCACCTACGGAGCCGACGCTGTGGCGACCGGCCACTACGCGCGGATCGACCGGCAGGGAGACCGATGGCGCCTGCTGCGCGCCGCCGACGGCGACAAGGACCAGACCTACTTCCTGTGGGTGCTGTCCCAGGAGCAGCTCGCCGCCACCCGCTTCCCGCTCGGGGAGCTGCACAAGACCCGGGTCCGCGCCATGGCCGCGGAGCTTCGCCTGCCGACCGCCGACAAGCCGGAGTCGCAGGAGATCTGCTTCGTGCCGGCCGGCGACTACCGGACCCTGCTCGACGAGCGGCGCGGTTACGCCGGCGACCCCGGCCCGATCGTCGATGCGGCGGGTACGCGGGTGGGGACCCACACCGGGTATGCCCACTACACCGTTGGGCAGCGCCACGGGCTCGATGTGGCGCTGGGCGAGGCGGTCTACGTGCGCGAGGTGCGTCCGGCGACGAACACCGTGGTCATCGGCCGTCGCGAGGAATTGGCGGCCAGCCAGGTCACTGTCTCGGGCCGGCACTTCGTGGGGGGCGAGCCACCGGCCGAGCGCTTCGAGGCATCGGTTCGGATCCGGCATCGCGCGCCCGACGTGCCCTGCGAGGTGACGCTCGTCGGCGACGATCGGTTCGTGGTCGAGACGGCCGACCCGCTGTGGGCCCCGGCCCCGGGCCAGGCGGCGGTCCTGTACGACGGAGACGAGTGCCTCGGAGGCGGCCGCATCGCGCGGGCGGACGCCGTCGCGGCGGCATGATCGTCTGGCTCATCCTCGTCGGCTTCACCGCCGCCATCAACCTGTTCGTCTTCATCGCCGTGCGGGGACGGTGGGGGCGGCTCGTCTATATCCTCTTCGTCGCCTCCTTTGTGGGAACCGTCATCGGCAACCTCGTGGCGGAGCGGTTGGGAGTTGAGCTCCTGCGGATCGGGAGCTTCAACCTGCTGCCCGCCTCGGTCGCCGCCCAGCTGGCGATGGTCGCCACCACGCTGCTGGCCGCCATGGCCCCGCCACCGGCTCCTCACGGGGACGGCCCCGATGCGTAGAATCACACCACGCAACGAGGTGACGGCAGGCAGATGAGGGACTCAGAGCTCGGCAGCTTCCTGGCGGGCATCCTGATCGGCGGGCTGATCGGGGCCACCGTTGGCCTCCTGCTCGCCCAGGAGACGGGTGAGCGGCTGCGCGAGCAGGTCGGCGAGTTCGTCGAGACGCGCCGCGCGGCGATCGACGAGGCGATCAGCGAGGGACGCGCGGCCGCGGAGTTCGCGAGGGCCGAGATCCTCGGTCCACGCGAGAGCGCCCCGCCGGGAGCGCCGGAGACCGCGACGCCCTGATCCCCAATCGGGCCAACCCTTCGATGCTGACGGGAGCCGGTCGCCGCCGGCTCTCGGCGTGAGTGGCACATGCAGTTCCTACCGGCAGCCGAGATTCGCGAACGATTCCAGCGCTTCTTCGAGGCGCGGGGCCACACGCGCGTGCAGTCGGCTCCGCTCCTGGCCCGCGACGACCCCACCCTCCTGTTCGTGAACTCCGGGATGGTCCCGTTCAAGCGGGTCCTGACCGGCGAGGAGCGACGAGACTATGTGCGCGCCGTCGACGCCCAGCTCTGCCTGCGGGTCGCGGGCAAGCACAATGACTTTGAGGAAGTCGGGCGCAATACGCGCAGCCAGACCCTGTTCGAGATGCTCGGCAACTGGAGCTTCGGCGACTACTTCAAGCGCGAGGCGATCCTCTGGGCATGGGAGTTCCTGACGGTGGAGCTGGGGATCCCGCCTGAGCGGATTGCCGCCACGACCTATAGCGATGACGCCGAGGCCCAGCGGATCTGGCGCGAGGAGGTCGGGCTGCCGCCGGAGCGGATGGCCGCCTGGGGCAACATCGCGACCGGCGACGAGCACAACTTCTGGAGTATGGCCGATACCGGCCCCTGCGGACCGTGCAGCGAGCTGCATTACGACCGCGGAGCGGAGCTGTCGGAGGGTCCCGAGTGCATCCCGGACCACTCGGAGCACTGTCCGCGCTGGCTCGAGATCTGGAACCTGGTCTTCATGGAGTTCGACCGCGCCGCGGATGGGACCCTCACCCCGCTGCCGTTCCGCAGCGTCGACACCGGGATGGGCCTGGAGCGCATCAGCTCGGTCGTCCAGGGGGTCGACTCGAACTACCAGACGGATCTCTTCACGCCGATCATCGAACGGCTCGCCGCGCACCTGGGCCACGATCCGGAAACTGTTGAATCGGAGCGCTTCAGCTATCAGGTCGTGGCCGACCACTCCCGGGCGATGACCTTCCTCATCGCCGAGGCGATCAGGCCCGGCAACGAGGGTGCCGGCTATGTCCTGCGGCGCCTCATCCGCCGCGCTGTGCGCCACGTGAAGCTGATGGGGATCGAGCAGCGGGTGCTCCGCGAGACGTGCACCGCCGTGATCGAGACGATGTCCGGCGCCTACCCGATCCTCGAGCGCGAGCAGGAGCGAATCCTCGTCGAGGTGCAGGACGAGGAGGCGAAGTTCCACCGCACGCTGGAGGCGGGCAGCGAACGGCTGGCGCAGCTGGTGGAGGTGGCCGGCGAGGGCGGCACGATCGCCGGAGCCGATGCGTTCCGGTTGCACGACACGTTCGGCTTCCCGATCGACCTGACCGTCGAGATCGCAGCGGAGCGAGGGGTCAAGGTTGACCGCAGCGGGTTCGAGGCGGCGATGGCGGAGCAGCGTGCACGCTCGCGCGGCACGCACCGGTCCGTGGTTCCCGCCGACCCCGAGCTGGCCGCCCTGTCATCGGCCTTCATCGGCTACCCGAACGAAACGCATGCCACGGGGTTGCGGGTCATCGCCGTGCGGGAGGCCGATGCTGGGCAGCCTGGTCTCGTCA
>Ga0070730_10004684_pt1 | contig 11917 bp, 13 predicted proteins | sample Coa_R1_3_FD_66447 | JGI IMG/M metagenome (GOLD analysis project Ga0070730, IMG submission 66447) | Surface soil microbial communities from Centralia Pennsylvania, which are recovering from an underground coalmine fire - Coalmine... | ecosystem: Environmental > Terrestrial > Soil > Unclassified ... | reverse complement strand
CCTCTTGCTCCCGACACATCGATCGTCCGCTGCTCAGCCCGCCCACTAGCCGCCGCGTGTTTCGCACCCTGAGAACGGAAGGCCCCCGGGTGGTCTGGGAGACCTTGCCGGGGGCCTTCACACCTGACGCTTGAGATCGACGCGGCCCGTTTTCCGGGGACCGCTATGTGTCATGACCGTCGCAACCGCGGCCCCTGTCGGCATCAGGGAAAACACCGATCAAGGCCACGTGTGTCCAGGAACCTTCAGCGATCACCAGTCGGGATCGGTTCGGATTGCTGCGAAGGTGGCCGGCTTCTCGACGGGCACGTGGTCGGTGCGGTAGATCTCGTAGGCAAGGCTGTCGGCGACGAATGGCATTGCGCCGGCGATGCGCGCGTAGTCGGGATCGACCGAGTTAGCTGCCTCCTCGTGTTCGTAGCTGTTCAGGTCGGGGTAGGTGAAGACAAGCCGGACGGCGTTCATCTCGCCTGAGAGTGCCTGCAGGATGCGGCAATCGGCGTCGCCGCGCTCTAGACGGAACTGCTGCCACGCCTCGGCCGCGGTAACGAACTCGGCGAAGCGGCCGAGCTCGATACGACCGATGACATGCACTTCGACGGCCATCGCGATCTCCTTTCCTTAGCTCGTTGCGGCGACGCCGACGCCGCTGAAGGGGTTGCCGAGCGGGTCGTAGGCGCAGGCGGGGTCTTCGCCCAGTGGGTCGCTGCTGCTGGCGTAGGCGCGGGCGCGAGAGCCGCCGCACGCGTCGGCGTAGTCACAGACGCGACAGCGGCCGCGGAAACGGCCGGCGCGGATCTCCTGCAACAGCAGGCTGTCGCGGTAGACACGGACAATGCTGTCTTGCTTGACGTTGCCGAGCGCGATCGGTAAGAACCCCGACGGGTAGATGTCGCCGTCGTGAGCGACGAAGACGATCCCCTTGCCGTCACGGGTGCCTTTCGTCTGCGACCGCGGCCGCAACCCCGGCGCGCCGAGCAGCTCGCGCAAGCGGCCAGCCAGCTGGCCATAGAGCGGACTCGCCGCTGGGCGCTCGCCTGCGGCGCGCCAGGCGGCGACGCGGCGAAAGAACGGCGCCTCGACCGTTCGCACGACCGGCCCGTAGCAGGAGGCGTCGTAGAGGAACTGGCAGACCGCCTCGTTCTCCTCGGGACGGAGCTCGGCGAGCTCCCGACCGCGACCGACACCGATCAGGAAGAACACCTCCCAGATCGCCGCTGACTGGCCGACGACGATCGCCGCGATCTCCGGTAGCTCGAACAGATTGTCCGGGCGCACGACCGTATTGACCTGGACGGTGAAGCGGAGGCGGTGCAATAGCCGAATCGCCTCGAGCGTCTGCTCGAGATGACCGTCGACGCCACGGAGACCGTCGTGCGTCACCGCGCTGGCACCGTCCAAACTGACAGACGCGACCTTGACGCCAACCCGGCGCAGCTCCAGCAACCGCTCCGGTTCGAGCAGCGGCGTCACGCTCGGAGCGACCGCCACCGGCAGCCCGAGCGCCCTCGCATACCCGGCCAGCTCGGCGAGATCCGGCCGCATCAGCGCATCACCGCCCGTCAACACCAACACCGGGTGCGGACGTCCGAACTCGGCCAGCGACTCGATCAGCCGCAGCCCCTGCTCATGCGTCAACTCCCCCGGCAGCGGCTCCGGGATCGCCGACGCCCGGCAATGCCGGCAGGCGAGCAGGCAGGCGCGGGTCACCTCCCAGAAGACCAGAATCGGACGCCGCTCGAAATCGATCGACACCTGAAGCTCCTACACGTACTCGAGCAGTCGCCGTGGCGGGAAGCGCCTTTGCACTTGAAGTGGATCTGGCTTGAGTTCCAAGCCGACGCACGCCGACAACAACTGCCCCTGACTCACCGCTCAAGCCTGACCCGGCCCGACCGCCCTGGCCTCCGGGCAAACAACCACCTACACTGCGGCCTTTCCACAAGAGACACGAACGGTGGTCTAGTCACACCTCGCGGCTGCACGACCCCGTGGCGGCCTCTACGGCCCGGGCGAGCGCGGCGAGGGAGTCGCGCGCCCCGATGGCTAGCGAGGCCCGTACCGCTCAGGCGTCGATCGGACCATCCTGAGGCTCGGGCGGCTTCTTCGAGTACGCCTGTCGCGCCGCGATCACGCCCAGCCGGTGGCAGTGGCGGGCGAGCGCGCTGACCCAGGTCGGCGGCGGCGGGTCAAGGTAGAAGCCCCAGCCCTCGCACACAACGCAGCGCCTCAGCTCCACCGCCGGCGGATGGCCGACGTCCGCCCGCGCCATCAGCCAAGTCGCTCTCCCGCAGCAGGTGTACGGCGTCCGCCCGCCCATGAGGCCCCTTCAGCGCGCGTCCTGCTCACCCGTCGTCTCCCGCACTGAACCATCGGCTTCCTCCTCGCACGATCAAGTACCTGGGGCCGGAGAGAACGCCGCCGTCGACGCGCTTCGTGCAGGACGTCCCGGGTCGCACAGGTCGTCTGCTGCCACACTCGTCACCTCCATCGATTCCAGCGTTAGCACCTCGCCACATGGCCGGTTGCTGCGGCGTCAAAGGGCTGGATCCCTCGGCCGCTCTTGATGGACAAGCCCAGGCTAGCCGAGGCAGCGCTCGGCTTCACCGATCAGACACGCGTGCTGCCTCAGAGCCAGCAGACCAACTACCGGCCGAACACACCCGGAGGCGCTTGCACCTGCTGCAGGAATTCAAATCCCTTGCGGTGCAGCTAGGGGTCGTCATGCGCCGGCGCTCAGTCGAGACCGCAGGTGCTCGACGGCGGCCACGACGCCCCCGCGAGGGCTCCGTTCCTTGTCTTCGTGCTCGATCGAGACGAAGCCGTCGTAGTCGAGATCGCCCCAGTCGATGACGCCGCGTCCGGGGACGACGTAGCGCCAGGCGCCGTCTGTGTCGTAGGCGACGTCTTTCGCGTGAACGAAGACGATCCGGCTGCGGAACTCGTCGAGGGCGGCCCGCCAGTCGATCCGTTGCCACTCGAGGTGGGACGGATCGAACACGAGGCCGACGTGCTTCTGCGGGAACATGGTCAGAAACCAGCGCCAGTCATCGAGCGTCCGCAGGTTGGTTCGGTACCAGTTCTCGAAGGCGAGATGGACGCCCAGCCGGCCAGCCAGTTCCACCGCCGGCTCAAGCAGCTCGCGGAGTCCATCGCGATGTTCCGGAAAGCCGGCGAGGGTCGAGACGGCGTCGATGCCTTCGTCGGCGGCGAGTCGGATGTGAGGCTCGAGGTTGGTCCAGTCTCGGTAGCGGGCGAGGGCGGCGACGCGCAGGCCTGCCGCCCGGACGCGCTCGACGTCGTCGTGGGCGAGCTCGAGCGAGCCGATCTCCAGGTCGAGCGCGACCTCGATCGCTTCATCCAGCGAAGGGAAGACGGTAGTCAGGAAGCCGATCTCCATCGGCCTAGCCCGCCACCCGCACGGGCCGGCCTTCTTCGGCGGACCGAACGATCGCCTCGAAGAAGTGCGCGATGTCCACGCCGAGTTGCGGCCCTGCGAGCGTCTCGGCTTCACCTCGGAGGCAGCGGACGAAGTTCTCCTCCGCCGTCTCGACCGGCTCCAACGACGGGACTTCGCGCTCTGTCCACCCGGTGATGAAGGCGAGGCGCTGGCCGTAGATGCTCGTCGTCAGACTGGCCTTGGTTCCGGTGAGGTAGATGCCCTCCTCCATCCCTTGCGAGTCCCCGCTGACCGCCAGCGAGCCGAGCGCGCCGCCGTCGAGCCGGAAGGCCGCAGCGACCTCGAGGTCGATCTGCTCGTTTCGCCGGTCGAGATAGGCGCAGACCTCAGTCGGCCGCTGGCCGGTCAGATGGAGCAGAGACGCAAGCAGGTGATAGCCGCTGTCGATCAGATTGCCGCCTCCTCCCAGCGCCGGATCCGTCCTCCACGTCCCGCGAACATTCGCGAGCCAGCGCTGCGCGCAGAGGCCGGTAACGAGCCTGATGTCCCCGAGCTCACCTGCGTCCCGCAGGGCGAAGATATGGCGGAACTCGGCGGTGAACAGACCCTCGATCGCGAGCGACACGACCCGGCCGCTCGCGCGCGCGAGTCGCTCGAGTTCGATCGCCTCCGAACTCGTGGTCACCATCGGCTTGTAGACGAGGACGTGGCAGTCGGCATCGAGCGCGTCGGTTGCATGCCGGAAGTGCAGGCCGTGCGGACTTGCGACGACGACGCCGTCCAGATCGACGGAGGCCAGCATCTCGCGGTGATCCGCAAACCCGGCAGCGGTCGGCGCAATCGTCGACCGTGCGTCGGGGCTCGGGTCGGCGGCCGCTACGACGGTTGCGCCGGTGAAGAACGGCAGTCGCCGCGCCAGATGGGCACCGCAACCGATCAACCCGAGCCGGACGTCGCTCACGTGCTCTGTCAGGGCTCGAGAACGACGTCGCGCCAGAAGCCGATCCAGTGGTCGACCTGTTGCATGCTCGGGCGGGGAGCCTCGTACGACCAGGCGAGGCGCTCGCCTCGACTGTCGCCGTCGATCAGGTCAAAGAACTGGACGCCGTGCGGGCATTCGAGATCACGAGGGGTCATCGGCGCGCGACGGAGCATCTCCATCCGGACGGCCGTGGGTGGAAAGTAGTGATAGCCGCCGACCCCGATCGTCTCGTCGCTATCGGCGACGATCCTGCCGTTCCAGTTCGCTTTCACGTTGGCTCCTGATCGGAGACTAGTCTCTTCGAGATGGCCGAAGCACCCGCTCCGGCGGAGCGACTTCATCCGCGAGATCGTCGCTGCCTGACGTGCGCGAGGGGAGGGTGGCGGAGGTCTGACCCGCTTCCCGCCGGAGCCGAACGGCTACCTGCTCGGACGCGATCGAGGGCGTCACCCACTCGCTCTGCACGCTCGAGTTCGAGGATCACCGGCCGGGGACACCGCTTGTGCGTTATGGTCCAATCTGGTCGTCCGTTGCGGCCCGGGCTTCCGAGACGTCATTCGTCGGGGAGAGGAGAGAGCCGTGACCGACCAGGTCATCAACGAAGTCGTCACCGACGCTGCTTCAGGTGGCCCAGGGCAGGCAGTTGCCACGCTGCCGACGTTGCCGAACATCGAGTGGAAACCGCTGCAGTCGTTCTCGTCGAGACAGGGCAAGCAGGTCGAGCTCGTCGTCGTCCACACGTGGGGATCGAGGAAGGGATCGACCGTCGACGGCGTCTGGGGGTATCAGTCCAATCCGAGCAACCAGGTTTCGTCCCACTTCATCTACGGCGGCACGGTAGGGCCCGACGCGAACCGGCTCGTGCAGGGCGTCGCGCTCGGCGACAAGGCGTGGACGAACTGCGCCTTCAACGTGATCAGCGCGACGATCGAGTGCAACGACACGATCTTCAACTACGGCGCCGGGGCCGGGATCGAGCAGGACGCGTTCGGCATGGAGGTCGTGGCCCGCATCGTCGCCTGGCACTTGCACCGCTTCGTCCTGCCGCCGAACTGGGTGAAGGGCACCGCGCTGCTGAACGGCAGCAAAGGGTTCACGCGGCACGCCGACCTGGGATCGGCCGGGTGCGGCCACGGGATGTGCCCGACCACCGACATGACCCGCTGGTCGAGGTTCTGCGACCTCGTCAAGCGCGAGTACAAGCGGGGCGGGTTCCGGCCGGACTGGCAGCCGAAGGAGTAATTTGGCTAATCGAGGACCTGCTCGCAGCCGGGGAACTCGCCGCAACCAAGAAGTCCAGCACGGCGTGCTCGATGGGCCGGGCTGGAGTCGAACCAGCGACCTTGGGATTCTCACTCACTCCTGCGAGACAAAGGGATGAACGGTCCGGCGGTAGTTCTGAAGCCGCCTCGAGGCGGCGCGGGGGACTCGCGCGATGGCGCTCTGCCCTTGCTACGGGAAGGAAACACAGATGGCGCCGTCCGGTTCCGACGTCATCGCGTCGTTGACGACGCTGCGGTCGGGCGCCAGTTCGACTTCATCTTGTTGAGTGGCACACGTTTCGCGGCCGCACGGCGGGCCGGCAAGCCTGCCTTGCAACAGAAGGCACGGTGTACGAGACTGCTGTCGCCAAGCCGTCAGTCGTGGAAGGAGGAGGTACGTGAACTCGCCCCTTGCGAATACCAAGGCGACGAACGTCATCCAGTCGAACTCGTTGAACCTGACGCGGTATGCAGGCGTCGGGGCGGCCATCGTTGTCGTTTTGAACTCGATCAACCCCGCCGCAGACAAGTTGCTCGGCAACAACCCTTCGAGCACCGACCGCGTCGCGCTCTACATCGCTGTCATCGCGTCGTGGGCACTGATCGCCGTCGCCGACATCTGCGCGCGCGCATACGCGACCGCGCACAAGACTGCGGTAGCTGACACAGCCCCGGCGACCGGCGTCGGGCGAGAGAGCGGCCCTGCAACTGTGATCGCCCTCGCGCCACCTCAAACCGCAAGGAGTTTGGACGGCGTCGATCAGTCCGGCTTCCTCGCGGTCGCGATACGGGTGCAGAGCGACAAGACGACGGAGTTCCTTCTGATCAAACCAGGACAAGCACCCGTCTGGGTGACAGCCGCCAATGTCCAGTTGATGACCTAGCTGGGACGGAGCGATTCGCGCGGCGCGATGCCGTCGCATCGATGACCAGATGCTCGTCGAGGGCTGTGGCTGTTGGAAACGATCCGGAGAGAATCCAGCATCTCCCTCGTGTGCCGCTTGACAGCGGGCAGCCGCTGTGTAGTGATTCGGGCTCAGTAACGGAAGGCTCTCTCTGACCGTCGAGGCTTTCATCGTTACTGCGGCATCGTTGGGCGGCCGTCGCCGCTCGTTCGGCGCGACTCGCGGGAGCCAGGTGGAGTGACACGCGTCCTCCTGATCTCCAGCATCTGTCTCTACCGCGAGGGCCTGACCGATCTTCTGTCCCGGCACCCGCGGATCGAGGTCGTCGGATCCGCTGACACCGTCTCCGCCGGCATCGCTGCCTTCCACGCCACCTCTCCGCCGCCGGACGTGATTCTGCTGGACATGCTGCGGCCGGACGGAGTGGGAGCCGTCCACGCCCTGCGGCGGGAACTCAACGACGTTCGAGTGCTCGGACTGGCTGTGCCGAACCGGGAGAGTGACATCGTCGCGGTCGCCGAGGCCGGCATCTCCGCCTTCGTCACGCCGGAGGCGTCGATCAGCCACCTCGTGGATGCAATCGAGAGCGTCGCCAGGGACGAGGTTATGTGCTCGCCCTCGATGGTCGCGATGTTCATGCGCCGCCTCGCCTCAGTCGCGCTTGATCGTCCGGAGCATGCCGACGTGACGTCTCTGACCGCCCGTGAACGGGAGATCCTCAGCCTGATCGACGACGGCCTCTCGAACAAGCAGATCGCACAGCGGCTTCGTATCGAGTTGCCGACGGTGAAGAACCACGTCCACCACATCCTCGGGAAGCTCGGCGTCCAACGGCGCGCGGAAGCAGCGGCCGTCGTCCGCAGCCGCTCTCCGTACTAGATCGAGAACCGGATCCTCCCCGCGCCGGGTGCACACCCGGCGCGGCTGCGGATCCGGCTCGACACGTGGTTCCAAGTTGAGCCGAACTGCCTATTTCGGCAGCGACGAGCCGGCCTGACACTTGCCCGCAAGGTTGATGGCCGTTGACGCCTACGCGGATCCTGTTGGCAGCGCTCCCCCGGATGTTGGAGGAGATCGTCGTGCACGCGCTTCAAAGCGACCAGACCACCCAGCTCGTCGGGAGTGTCCGTGGGGTCGAGTCGCTCCCGCGGAAGATCACGCGGCTGAACCCCGATGTCGTCGTCCTCGGCCGGAACGACGTCGAGCTTGCCGTGAAGCTGCTCCAACAACGACCGAAGCTGGCCGTGCTGGCCGTTGCCGAGGAGGCCAACGTCGCGTGGATCTACGCGCTCAGCCTGGATCGGATCAAACTCAGCGTCCTCTCTCCGACGACGCTGGTCGAGGCGATCAGACATGCGACCGAGCCCGAAGCCGTAGGCGCTCGCTGGAGCGCGTGAGGGCAGTTCCCTAGAGAGGAGATCCAGTGCCAATCACTCCCACCTATCCGGGCGTCTACATCGAGGAGCTCCCGAGCACGGTCCACACGATCGTCGGCGTCACGACGTCGGTGACGGCGTTCATCGGCTACACGAAGCGCGGGCCGGCCGACCAGGCGACCGAGGTCTTCAGCTACGGAGACTTCGAGCGGACGTTTGGGACGCTCGATCCCGACTGCCCGCTCACCTACGCCGTCCAGCAGTTCTTCCTCAACGGAGGGAGCGACGCGTGGATCGTCCGCGTCGCGAAGAGTGCGGGCACCGCAGCCGTGACGATCGCAAAAGACACGGTCAGGACTGCCGACGTGCTGGGCCTCGTGGCCGCGTCCTCCGGGACCTGGGCGAATCCGCTCCGGATCCAGGTCGACCGCGACACGATCAACCCCGACAGCCTGTTTAACCTCACCGTCACCGAGTACGTCTCGTCGGGCGGCATGCTCGTCCCCCGGAGGAAAGAGTCGTTCCGCAACCTGACGATGAACTCGACGGGGCCGACCAACGCCCTCGCCGTGATCAAGGACGGCTCGAAGCTGCTCAAGCCGGCGACGAACCCTCCGGTGGCGTGGCCGCCGGTCGCGGGCTTCGCAACTCCGGGTGACGCAGGCTACAGCCAGAGTGGCGTGCTCGCGGGAGCAGTGTCCGTCCCGTCAAACAGCCGCCTCGCCGTCAGCATCGAAGGAAATGCGCCGGTCGAGATCACGTTCGGACCTGCGAATACACCCGCGGGTATTGCGGGTGCGATCAACGCCGCCCTTGTGGGGGCGGCCCTACCCGCGAGCGCGGCAGCCGCGGGGAACCAGATCACGATCACGGACACGACCGCGCCGGTTACCGAGCGCTCCGCGGTGCGGGTAACGCCGGCCTCGACAGGCGACGTCAGCGCCACGCTGAAGTTCGGAGTGGCGAACGGCGGCCGAGAGGTCGACGCGGTTGCGAAGTACAGCCCGGCACAGACGGGGACGGTGGGCGCCGACCTCGACGCCTCCCTCGGCGGCGACCTCCCTGCGGCGCTCGACTCCAGCGGTGGAGCCCTCAAGGTGAACGTGACGATCGACGTCCTCGGCACATCTACCGGCCCGATCCAGGTGACCCTGCTCGAGCAGAACCAGACATTCGCGAGCAAAGAAGCGCTGCGGGCGGGGCTCGAAACGGCACTTCGCAACGCCGCCAACGCAAACCCGACCGTGGCCGCGGAGCTGAGCGGCGCGACCGTCGCGATCGCCGCCAACCGAATCGTGGCCTCCGCCGGCGGACGGGCCGATACGACGATCAAGATCGACAACGCCGCCGACACGACGGCCGCGAAGATCGGTTTCGACGCTGGCAGCGCGATCCCGAACGTCGCCGCCTACAGCCCGGTGAACGCCGTGCCTCGCCTGGCGCAGTCCGCGGGCCAGGGCGGCGCGGACGGCACACCTCCGGGAGCGACCGAGATCATCGGCGACGACGCCGACGAGACCGGGATCTACGCCCTGAAGCACGTCGATCTCTTCAACCTCCTGGTCATCCCGGAGGACCTCAAGGGCAACGACTACGACGCCGTGATGTCGACGGCGATGAGCTACTGCGAGAACCGCCGCGCGTTCCTGATCCTCGACCTGCCGACTGACGTGAACGCGATGACGGAAGCCCGGGATTGGATCTCCGCGTCGGGCACGCCGAAGAGCGCGAACGCCGCGGCCTATTTCCCGCGCGTCGACGTCCCCGACCCCATGCAGGGCTACCGGGCCCGCGCGATGCCCTCGGCGGGGATGATCGCCGGGCTCTACGCGCGCATCGACGCCTCGCGCGGAGTCTGGAAAGCGCCCGCGGGCACCGAGGCCACCTTGCGCGGCCCGACCGGCGTGGACGTGCCCGTTAACGATCTCGAGCAAGGGACGCTGAACCCGCTCGGGCTCAACGTCACCCGCGCGCTCCCGATCTACGGCAACGTCGTCTGGGGAGCCCGAACGCTCTACGGAGCCGACCAGCTCGCGAGCCAGTGGAAGTACATTCCCGTCCGCCGCCTCGCCCTGTACATCGAGGAGTCGCTCTTTCGAGGCACGAAGTGGGCCGTGTTCGAGCCCAACGACGAGCCGCTGTGGGCGCAGCTCCGTCTCAACGTCGGGACGTTTATGCACGGGCTCTTCCGTCAGCACGCCTTCGAGGGCGCCTCGCCCCGGCAGGCCTACCTCGTCAAGTGCGACAGCGAGACGACGACGCAGGCGGACATCGACCTCGGCGTCGTGAACATCCTCGTCGGCTTCGCCCCGCTCAAGCCGGCCGAGTTCGTGGTCATCCAGATCACCCAGCTGGCAGGACAGCTCGAGGTCTAGGGAGGAACGATGGAATTCAGTGTCAACCCGGAACGCTTCGACCCGTACAAGAACTTCAAGTTCCGCGTGAAATGGGACGGCAAGTACGTCGCGGGCGTGAGCAAGATGAGCGCGCTCAAGCGCACGACCGAGGCCGTCAAGCACCGCGAAGGCGGCGACCCGTCGTCGAGCCGCAAGTCACCCGGCAAGACCGAGTACGAGGCGATCACACTCGAGCGCGGCGTCACGCACGACCCCGAGTTCGAGCAGTGGGCGAACAAGGTCTGGAATTACGGTGCCGGCCTCGGGCTCGAGTCGTCGCTGAAGGACTTCCGCAAGGACGTCATCCTCGAGCTCTACAACGAGGCCGGGCAGCTCGCGATCAGCTACCACGTGTATCGCTGCTGGGTTTCGGAGTTCCAGGCGATGCCCGAACTCGACGCGAATGCCAATGCGGTCGCGATCCAGACGCTCAAGCTCGAGAACGAGGGCTGGGCGCGCGATCTGGGAGTCCCGGAGCCGGTTCAGCCGACCTATCTCGAGCCGCCGGCGTAGCCGATGGGCGACAGGTGCGACGTCACGCTCTCCGCCGGCCTCCGGCGGGAGGGCCGCTGTCACCGCTCCGTCCACCTCGAGCTGCCCGACGCGGCGGCGCGTCGGAGGCTGGTCGACGAGCTGGGCGGCGCGCTTCCCGCGCACCGGGTAACCGGCCTGCTGGCTGCCACGGTCTCGGCGATCGGGGACGTCCAGACCCCCAGCACGGATGACCTTCGGGCGTTGGCGATCGGCGACCGCGATCGGATCGTCCTCGCACTCCGGAGGCGCCTGATCGGCGACCGCCTCGAGTGCGTCTGCGACTGTCCCTGCGGCGAGACGCTCGAGCTGACGCTGTCCGTCGGCGATTTGCTCGGCGACGCACCCGACGAGCCCGCGGCGCGGGAGGCTGAGGCAACCGGGGCCGAGGGGCGGGTCGTCAGGGCACGGGCCGCGAACGGCGCCGACCACGAGCTCGCCGCGGAGCTCGCGCAAGCCGATCTGGCTGCGGCGGCGCGCGAGTTACTCGAGCGGTGCGTCCTCGAGACGCGTGACGCGAACGGCGCGGTCTGCGAGCCGGAAGACGAGCTGCTCGCGCTCGCGTCCGGGCTTTTGGAGGAGCTCGACCCGGGAGCCGAGATCGTCTTGCGTGGAAAGTGCCCGGCGTGCGGCCGGAAGGTCAAGGTGCTCCTCGACCCGGGCGGCTATCTCTGGGAGGAGCTCGAGCAGTGGCGTCAGCGCTTCGAGCTCGAGATCCACGTGCTCGCCAGCGCCTACCACTGGAGCGAGGCGGATATCGTCGCTCTCGATTCGGCCCGCCGCGCGCGGTACATCGACCTCGTCGACCGGTTCGCGCCGGCGCGATGACGGACCGCGGGCCCAGCGACTTCGTCGCGCGCCTGGTCACGCGCGGCGCGGGGCTGGCCGAGCACGCGCGCCCGCCGGCGCCGGCTCCCGAGGCCGACGGCCTGACTTCCCCGTCCGAGATGGAAGACACCGTCGTCGCGGGTCCGGCTGTCTCCGTACCCAGCGTTCCGCGGGAGGACGCGCCGACGCCTGTTTCCATTGCTGCGCCTGATCCGCCGCTCGCTCCGCTGCCCGTGC
>Ga0070730_10004683_pt1 | contig 11917 bp, 6 predicted proteins | sample Coa_R1_3_FD_66447 | JGI IMG/M metagenome (GOLD analysis project Ga0070730, IMG submission 66447) | Surface soil microbial communities from Centralia Pennsylvania, which are recovering from an underground coalmine fire - Coalmine... | ecosystem: Environmental > Terrestrial > Soil > Unclassified ... | reverse complement strand
CACCACCAAGAAAGGCACCCGCGGCAAGCCGATCATCAATGCCTCTACCAGCGTTTCGCAGGAGCGCGTTTCCTATATGCCGGCCTACCAGGAGCGTTTCGGTTCCAACGGCGGTGAGAAATGGGTGAACGACTTCAACAACCTCAGCGACGCTATCCCCTACGAGAACCAGGCCTATGGCCCTGAGTTCCGGCCCGGCGCCATGGTGCCGATCGGGCGTCCGGTCTATGACGGAACCTACCAGCTTATTCCTTATCAGGCCGTCAAGAACCAGAAAAGGGATTTCTTCGATAACGCCCTGACTACCCAAAACAACTTCTCCTATAGCGCCGGCGACGACAACAGCCGTTTCTTCGTCAGTGCCCAGGACGTTAGTACAAAGGGTATTATGCCCGGCGACAAAGGAAGAAGGGATGTCTTCCGTGTAGGCGGGTCCAAGACCTCCGGTATCTTCTCCACCGATTTCACGTTGTCTTATACCTATAAGAACACCGACCTTACTTCCCAGCCCAATGTCGTGTATGATAATCTCATCCAGACACCGGCCGACATTCCCATTACCAAATATAAGAACTGGGCTACGGACAAGTTCGCGAGCCTGGACGGCTACTACAACGACTACTACACCAATCCCTACTGGACATTGGCCAATGACCGTAGCGTCACCCGCGACAACTCCCTGGAAGGTAACGTTCATCTCCAGTTGAAACCCACTTCCTTCCTTACGTTCTCCTACCGGCTTTCGCTCAACAACCTGAACAGGAACAACGATGTGAGCAACAACGGCCAGACCTATTCCAAATATGCGTCCACCGGGAGCAGCCTTGTCCTTTACTCCAACTATGCGGGTAACGGCGTCGACTCTGCCATCGAGGGCAATAAATACAATGCCAGCCTTGGCAACACCTTCCCTACCTATCAGACCGCGACTTTCTCCAACTTCCTGGTCACCCAGGATTTCCTGGCTACCTTCAATAAGAACCTGAGCCGGGACGTCACCCTGACGGCCACCGTCGGTACCACCTACCTGGACAACCAGATCAAGGGGCAGATCATCAATGCCGGTAACCTCTTCTTCCCTGTTTACAACGTGAGCAGCCTCACCGGTATTCCCAATGTGCAAAGCGTTCGGGAAGAGGCCCGGAAACTGGGTTACTTCGGGGAAGCAACGGTCGGATACAAGAGCTATGCCTTTCTCCACGGTTCTTACCGGACGGACATCGATTCCCGCCTGTCCAAGGACAACCGCTATATTCCCTATTATGATGTGGATGCATCGTTGGTCCTCAGCGACATGATTCCCTCCATCGGGCAGAGCCAGGGCCTCAATTACATCAAGCTCAGGGCCGCTCACTCATTGACGGGTAACGTATCCGCTATCGCCCAGGGCTCGCCCTATGTGGCCGACGGCGCTTACGCAACAGTGCCTACCCTGATCACTGCCAACGGCGCTCCCACCAACCTCGGTTTTCCCTTCAACGGAGTAGGCGGCTATGCACTGAACAATACCATCGCCAACCCCAATATCAAGCCGGAAAAAGTAACCGAAAATGAAGTTGGCCTCGAACTCGGGTATAATAACATCGTGTCGTTGACCCTGGGTGCTTACGAACAAAAACTCACGGATGGTATCGTATACGCCCAGATCCCCAACTCCAGCGGCTATACCAAGGCCCTGGTGAATGCGGCAAGCACCCGGAACCGGGGACTGGAAATGGAATTACAGACCACGATCATCCATACCCGCGACTGGACCTGGAAAATGGGCGCCAACTATACGCACATCGATAGCAAGGTTCTTACCATCAACGGCAGCCAGCAGAGCCTGACCATCTCCCAGACGGTGAACCCCTTCCTCAATGCCGGCCAGAACAATGGCGCCAATGCCAACTCGTTCGCCGTTGTCGGTCACCCGTATCCTGTCATCGAATCCTATGACTGGAACAAGGACGCGGCCGGACATGTGATCGTCGACGCCGTCACCGGTATGCCGACCAAGAGCTCGAACCTGTCGATCCTGGGTAATTCCAACCCGACCGATATCATCGGTATCACCACCAATCTCAGCTGGAAGCGGTTCAGCTTTTCTGCAACCGCAGACTATCGCGGCGGATACAAGATCTTCAACGTTATCGGTAATGCCATGGACTTCTCCGGCGTAGGCGCGACAACGGCTGCTACCGGCCGTCAGCGCTTCGTGTTCCCGAACTCCGTGATCGTCGTCAATGGCAAATCGGTTACCAATACCAATGTGACCGTATCGGACGCCAACTTCAATTTCTGGCCCAGCCTGTACAACTCCGTTGGCGCCAACTATGTGGTCAGCGCCGATGCCTGGAAACTGCGGGAAGTGACCGTGTCTTACGATATTCCCAAGACCATTTTTGCAGCGACCCGGATCATCCAAAAGGCCCAGGTCATCGTTTCCGGCAGAAACCTGATCATGATCCGTCCTTCTACCAACAAATGGACAGATCCTGAATTCAGCGAAGGCACCGGTAATGATACGGGACGTACGGGAGAAGGACAAGCTCCGCCTACCCGGATCTTCACTGCCACCCTTGCTCTCACCTTCTAACATTGTTAATTGAAGTCAAAAAGAAGTACTATGCTTAAACGAATTAGAACATATATCACGGTCTCGGCGTCCCTCCTCCTGCTGGCTACGGCAGGCTGCAAAAAGGGCACCTTCGATATCAACAGTCCCAACCCCAACACCCCCTCGAGCGTTTCGCCCCAGTTCCTTTTGTCCTCGGCGCTGACGGCCTCCGCCCAGTCTTCCTTTGCGGCAGGCTTCGTGGATTTCGCCAACCTCTGGAGCGGCTACTATGCCTTCAGCGGCGACTATGGTGGATATGGAACAACCGCCACCTACAATATCAACAACGGCTATGCCAACGCCAACTGGGATTATGTGTATGCGGAGATCCTGGTGAACTACCAGTATATCATCGACAACTCCCGCACGGCCCAGGAGGCGAACTATTTCGGGATCGGCCAGATCATGCAGGCCTTCCACTACCAGCGCCTGGTGGACATCTATAATAATATCCCCTATACCGATGCGCTGAAAGGCGGGGTACTCAACTACCCGAAATACACCGACGCCGCCACCGTTTACCAGGGGATCATCAAACAAGTGGATTCGGGTATCGCCGCCATCAAGGGCGCCACCGCCAACGCCGATAACCCGGGGAAATATGATGTCATGTTCGGCGGAAATATGAGCAACTGGATCCTCTTCGGCAATACGGTCAAATTGAAGATCCTGCTCAACCTTACCCAATGGTCCGGTGGCCCCGCATTGATCAAGAGCGAGTTGAATGGTCTGACCACCAGCAGCTTCCTTGGTGCTGGCCAGGATGCCGCGATCAATCCCGGTTACTCCAACAGCGCCAACAACCAGCTGAACCCCACCTGGCAGAACACCGGGTTCACGGTTGGTGGCTCCGACCAGGGCGACCACGATTTCTATCGTGCCAACTCCTACGCCGTGAACTGGTATCTGAACAACGGCGACCCCCGGGCAGCGCGATTCTACGCGCCCAATGCCAACGGTGTTATCCGTGGCCGCGCCTACGGCAGCCAGGACGGTACCGAACATAACCTCCTGATCTCTTCGATGGGTCCCGGCATCCTGCAGTCGCCTTCGCAAAGCGCGTATATCCTGCCGGCCTTCGAAAGCCTGTTCTTCCAGGCCGAAGCCCTGCAACGTGGGTATATCTCCAGCAGTTCCAGCCTCCAGACCGTTTATCAAACGGCAGTTCAGGAATCTTTCCGCCTGCTTTATTCTAATGTCACCGGCGCAAGTTATAAGGACACGGCTGCTGCCTACTACGGCCAACCCAATCCCAAAACCAACTTCACGCTGACCTCCAACCCGCTTACCTTCATCATGACCCAGGAATGGGCCGCGCTCAACCAGTACGACCCGGTCACCTCCTGGAACAACTGGAAGCGTCTCGGCATTCCTTCTGACCTGCCGGTATCCATCTACCCTGGTACGACGGCTGCGCATGCCCCCATCAGACTGATCTATCCCGTCAGTGAGTACACCGCCAACGCGGCGAATGTCAGCGCACAGGGTAACATCGATGTCATCAACGGTAAGATATTCTGGATGCCTTAATCATCTTTAACACATTTATCATGAAACGAATCTCAATAGTAATTCCCTTTCTTATAGCAGTCACGCTCTCGGCATGTTTGAAGGACAAGCCGAATACGGACTTCTCCAGTACGCAAAGCACCTATGTCTCGGAGATCAGTACTGCGAGCACCAGCGGTACCACCGACGCCCCGGCCAGCGGACTGGCCTATTTCAACGCCGCGACCCTTTCGTTAAGTACGGCCTCGGATCCCGATTCCGTGTTCTTTACGGTGAACATCGCCTCCGATTATCCTCCAACCAAGGATGTCCCTGTGACTCTGAAAGTAGATCAGCAGGCGCTCACCAACTATAATGCCGGCGGTCCTGCCACGGTGTTCGAGATGTTTCCCGATTCCACCTTTAGCTTTCCCACAAAGACCGGAACGATAAAGGCGGGTCACCGGCTCGATACCTTCTGGGTCATCTTCCATCCGAGCATGGTCGACCCCACCCACAGCTACATGCTGCCCATCTCGATCTCTTCCGCCTCGGGTACAACCATCAGCGGCAATATGGGAACGATCTATTTCCATGCCGTAGGAAACCCCCTGGCGGGCCAATACAACCAGGAGTGGATCCGGTATAATAACGCAACCGGCACCGGCACACCTGCTTATGACCTGCAGGTCGGACCCTCGTCCTTTATTCCTATTACGCCTACGGAGATCACTGTTACAAGCGGCACCGGGATGGCCTATATCCTGGACTTTACGAATACGGGCGGGGTCCTGAGCAATTTCAGCGTGTCCTTCCCATCCTCCGGAAACGGCTCGGCAACAGCCAACGGGATCACGATCACCGGTGGTCCGACGATCGTTCTCGCCGACGGGGTGAACAAGAAATTCACCTTCAATTTCACGTATAATAACTCTGCTGGCTCAGCGCGTAATATTACAGACATATTCACGCCCTACCCATAATTAAAATGATATGAAAATCCAGGCCGGCTCCCCCAGGAGCCGGCCTTTTTTTTGAAAATTCCTTATCTTGAGACTTAAAATTAGACCATGAGAAAACTTATCCCGCTTTTAGTTCTGCCCACTGCCTTATCCCTTGCAGCCGGCGCCCAATCGAACCCGAATTCGATCACCATCAACAATGCGATCCAGGACGTTGCCGCCGGATCCACCACCGGTTTTGTGAATTTCCACGCACCCAAGGAAAATACCAAGGGCCGCCGCATGCTCCTCGCCGATTTCTCCCCGGGCTATGTTACCACAACAAGTGACTCGGCATTAAAAGACCCGAGATTGGTTTTTAATTACGATAAGATAACCCACGACCTCTATTACTCCTTCGACCGGAAGACCGTCATCGAAGCCGACCGGTCGCGGGTCAAAACCTTCCACCTTGCAACGGCCGATGGAGAGCAGGAGTATACCCGGCTCGATCTCATAAAGCCGGACGCCTTCTTCCAGACCTTCAATTCCTTTGATAACACCCACTACGGATTTTATGCGCTCACTAAAACCGAGTTCAAAAAAGCCGACTATCGCACGGACGGCATGGTCGAATCTGGAAATAATTATGATGAATATGTCGATAATATTCAATACTATATCGTTTCACCCGGCGGAAAGGAATACCAGCCTTTGGAACTGAAGAAAAAATCCGTCCGTGCCGCCCTCCCCGCAGTAAAAACAAAGGTGGAAGAATATCTCTCGCAACATAAGAATGACGATGTCAATGAAACCTTTGTAAAGAATTTAATAGAGTACATCAATAAAGGATAACGGTCCTGCTTAACGCTGTATTAACAAAAAAGCGCCGGTGCACGATTATTGCATAATAGTGTCCTCCGGCGCAATCTTTTTATAACTCTACAGGTTTTTTTTATTTCTTGCAGCATCCCGCATTATTTTATTGTCAAACTATTTACCTAATATTGGCGAAATTTAACTATTTGATAAGTTAAGTTTTGGCCGAGTAGAGAGTTAACATTAAGTCACACAAAACCTGTAAACATGAGGAAACTTTTGACCTTGTTTGCGGTAGCCATGCTATTTTCTGTCCTGGCTATTGCACAAACAAAAACCTTATCCGGAAAAATCACCGATGCAAAAGGGCAACCTGTACCCTTTGCCACCGTCCGGATCAAGGGTACCAAAGCCGGAGTAAGTGCGGATGCAGACGGTAACTACAGCATCAAAGTATCTCCCTCCCAAACATTGATCGTCACAGGCGCCGGTATGGCGCCTACGGAAGTCGTCGCCCCCGATGCTCCCACCTTCAACATCACCGTTGCCATGAAGGACGCCAGCATGACCGAAGTAGTGGTCACCGCCCTGGGTATCCGCAGAAGCAAGAATGAGCTGCCCTACTCGGTACAGCGCATCGGCGGTGACGAGGTGAGCAAGGAGCGCAGCGGCAACTTCATTACCAACATGGAAGGCAAGGTCTCCGGCGTGACCATCAACCAGGCCAACACGCTGGGCGGTTCGACCAACGTCATCCTCCGCGGCTACAAATCGGCGCTGGGCGATAACCAGGCGCTTTTCGTTATCGACGGTGTACCCATCGATAATACCAACACGACCTCCATCAACCAGGTACCGGGAACCCAGGGAACCCAGTCTTCCGGGCTCGGTGGCTATGACTATGGTAATGCCGCGGCCGACATCAACCCCGACGACATCGCCTCCATCAGCGTGCTGAAAGGAGCTGCGGCCAGCGCACTCTACGGGGAGCGCGGGTTCAACGGCGTCATCATTATTACTACCAAGAAAGGCCGCAAAGGCCTAGGTATCACCGTCAATGGCGGTGTCACCACCGGCGCTATCGACAAAAGCACTTTTGCTAAATACCAGCATACCTATGGCGCCAACTATGGTTCGGCCAACGGATATGGTTCACCCGACGGCAACTTCCTCTATTTCGATGTGCTGGGTAACGGCACCAACGACCTGGTAACGCCGACCACGGAGGACGCCTCCTGGGGCGCCAAGTTCGATCCCAACCTGATGGTTTACCAATGGGAAGCCTTCGATAAGACTTCCAGCACCTACCACAAGGCCACGCCCTGGGTTGCCGCCCAGCATGATCCCACCACCTTCTGGACCAAGCCGTTCTCCTATAACGGTAGCGTGTTCATCGAAGGCGGTAACGACAAAAGCACCTTCACTGCCGGCTACACCCGCAACAGCGATCGCGGCATCCTGCCCAATAGCCAGATCCTCAAGGATATGGTCAACACCTCCGGCACGCTGAACATCACCGACAAACTGACGGCCGGCGCCAGCATCAACTTTACCAATATCAGCGGCCTCGGCCGTTATGGCACCGGGTATGCCTCCAATAACGAAGCCACCAACTTCCGCGAATGGTGGGAAATGAACGTCGACATCCAGGACCTGAAGAACGCGTACTCCCGGACACACCAGAACACCACCTGGAACTGGAAGAACGTGCAGGACGAGACCAACGGACTGGTTCCCATCTATTGGAACAACCCCTACTACGATCGCTACGAAAGCTATGAGACCGACGGTCGCAGCCGGTATTTTGGGAATGTCTACCTCAATTACAAACCCACCGAGTACCTGAACTTCCTCGGCCGCGTCTCGTTGGACAACTACAGTGAATTACAGCAGGAACGCTATGCGGTCGGTAGCGTCGGGGTTCCCTATTACTCCCGGTTCAACCATACCTTCCAGGAGTACAACTATGACTTCCTGGCCAATTTCGACAAGAATATCAGCAATGACTTCAACCTGAAGGCCCTGATCGGTACGAACCTCCGCCAGGACCTCGACAATTCCATATATGGCATTACCAATGGCGGCCTGGTGCTCCCGCATCTCTTTACCCTGAGCAACTCGATCAATACGCCGAATGCTCCTTACGAGCGATACACCAATATCCAGGTGGGCGGCGTCTTTGCCGGTGCAACGCTGAGCTGGCGCAAAATGCTCACCCTGGACGGGACCGTTCGTCGCGACCAGTCCTCGACCCTGCCTGCCGGCCACAATTCCTACTACTATCCTGCCGTGTCGGGCAGCTTTGTCTTCTCCGAACTGCTGAAGAGCCAGAACTGGCTGTCCTACGGTAAAATCCGGGCCAACTACGCTACCGTGGGTCATAGCGCCAATGCCTATGGGGTGTATGATACGTACAACCTGAACCCGCCCTTCGGCACCAACGCCGTAGCTTCCGCCACCGCTACGAAAAATAACATCGGCCTTGTTCCGGAAAAGAACAGAAGCTATGAGTTCGGGGTGGAAGCATCCGTCCTGCAAAGCCGCCTGGGCTTCGATGTGACCTACTATCACGCCCTTACGTACAACCAGATCATGCCTGTACAGATCTCCGATGCCACCGGTTATGACGCCCGCTGGCTGAACGCCGGTTCCATCCAGAACCAGGGTTTTGAAGTGTCGGTCAACGGCACACCCGTCAAGACCCATAATTTCTCCTGGGATATCACGGTTAACTGGACCCGTAACAGAAACAAGGTGGTTGCCCTGTACGACACGGCTACCAACCTGCAGATCGCGGCCTTCCAGGGTAACGTGACCCTTAACGCCACCAAGGGCCAGCCCTATGGTACCATCCGCGGCAATGACTTCATCTACACCAACGGCCAGCGGACGGTAAGCAACGACCCGAACAACAATCCGGGTTATTACGAGACGACCTCAACTTCCAACAACGTGATCGGCAATGCCAACCCCGATTGGCTGGGCTCGATCACGAATACCTTCCGGTATAAGAACTGGACGCTTAATTTCCTGATCGATGCACGCAAAGGCGGTCAGCTGTTCTCACTTGACATGTACTACGGTCTCGCCACCGGTCTGTATCCCGAAACAGCAGGGAAGAACGACCTGGGCAACCCCGTCAGGAACTCCATCGCCAACGGTGGCGGTATCATCTACAAGGGTGTGACACCGGATGGCAAGGCGAATACGCAAAGAGTGGACATCAGCGACCTCTTCGGCGCCTATGGCTACCTGCGGAACCCGGCCAAGGCCTTTGTCTACGACGCCGGTTTCGTAAAGCTCCGCGAGGCTGCCCTCAGCTATTCCCTGCCTGCAAAGGTGGTCGGCAAACTGGGACAGAACGTCTTCAAGGGTATCGACGTCTCGGTCATCGGCCGCAACCTCTGGATCATCCACAAGAACCTGCCTTACGCCGATCCCGAAGAGATCGTCACCTCGGGTAACGCCGCATTGGGCTACCAGGTAGGCGCTTATCCGACGGCCCGCACCTTTGCCTTCAACCTGAAATTAAGATTCTAAACTTATTGAATATGAAAAGAGTAATCTATTTTTCCCTTTCAATATTCGTACTGGCCTCCTGTCAGAAGAACATGACCAGCCTGAATATAAATCCTGAGGCGCCGTCCGTTGTGCCCTCTTCCACGCTCGTGACGCAAGCTGAATTCAATATGGCCAGCACGGCATCCAGCTCCAACGTCAACCTCAATATCTTCCGGCTGATCCAGCAATACTGGACGGAGACTACGTACACCGATGAGAGCAACTATAATCTGGCCACCCGCAGCATTCCCGATAACTGGTGGAATGCCTGGTACCGCGACGTGCTGAATAATCTGCAACAGGCAAGGGTATTCGCCCGCAAGGATATCACCGATGCCGGGACCCTCGCCAATGATACGGCCATCATCGATATCCTGCAATGCTATGCTTATTTTAACCTGGTGACCACCTTTGGGAATATCCCGTACAGCCAGGCGCTGAATCCGGAGAACACCTTCCCGAAGTACGACGATGCAAAGACGGTGTACTATGATATCATCTCCCGCCTGGGCAAGGATGCCGCAGCGCTCAATCCCTCTGCAGGGTCCTGGGGCAATGCCGATATCCTCTACAATGGTTCTCCCGCGGCCTGGGCAAAATTCGCCTACAGCCTGCAACTGAAAATGGGAGCGCTCATCGGCGATTCAGATCCCACCGAGTCAAAATCCGTCATGGAAGCAGCGGCTCCCCATGTCTTCGCCTCCAACGCCGATAACGCCACGTTCTCCTTCCAGAGCTCGCCTCCCTACACCAACCCTATCTGGGTTGACCTGGTGCAAAGCGGCCGGACCGACTTCGTTGCAACGACGACCGTCATAGGCATCATGACTCCGCTTAACGATCCCCGGATCCCCAACTACTTTACTACGGATGCCAACAATTCCTATTCCGGCGGCATCCCGGGTAAAGGGAACAACTACCCCGCCTTCTCCCACGCCGGCACCGCGATTGTCGCACCGACCTTCCCCGGTGACCTGCTGGATTATGCCGAGACCCGCTTCTATCTCGCCGAAGGCGCCGCCAGAGGATTTAACATGGGCGCCGCCACCGCGGAACAAAATTATGATAGCGCTATCACGGCCTCCATTGAATTCTGGGGTGGGACTGCATCCGACGCCGCAACCTATCTTGCCCAGCCCACCGTGGCTTACACGACGGCTACCGGCACCTGGCAACAGAAGATCGGCACGCAGCTCTACATAGCGTTGTACAACCGGGGCTGGGATTCCTGGACCGAATACCGCCAGCTGAACTATCCGACACTGGTAGCTCCGCCGACGGCCCTCTCGGTGTTCCCGCAACGGTTTCTCTATCCCTCCAAGGAAGAGAATGTCAACACCGCGAATTACAATGCCGCATCTGCCGCCATCGGTGGCGATAAGGTGGGCACCAAGCTGTGGTTCGATAAGAATTAAGGGATTGCCCGAACAGGATATTTACGCAAAAGGACGCTCATTGAGCGTCCTTTTGTATTTTTACCAAAATATATCGCATGGCAGACCAGCAAACAGGGAATAATCAACTCAATATCGAGATCAGTGAAGAAGTAGCCGAAGGTCAATATGCCAACCTGGTGATCATTACTCATTCACACGCCGAATTCGTGATCGATTTCGTCAACGTCATGCCGGGAACCCCCAAAAGCAAGGTAAAATCCCGGATGATCCTCACTCCCCAACACGCCAAACGCTTTATGAAAGCCCTGACGGAAAATATAGCCCGGTTCGAAGCCGGCAACGGGAAGATCCAGGACCTGGAAGATGTCCAGCTGCCCATGAACTTTGGCGGCCCATCCGCCCAGGCATAGACACGCTCCGCCCGCCGCCCCGCCAAACCACCCCCAGCGCCGCGCCAAACCACCCGGCGAAACCACCGGCCGCCGCCCCGCCAAACCACCCAGGCTTAGGCTCACCTCGCCAAACCACCCCAGCGCCCTAGGCCAGCAACCCTTCATCCGCAAAACTGTAATAACCGTCCCGGCCGATGATGATATGGTCCAATAGTTTGATATCCATGTATTTAGCCCCCTGTTGGAGCTTTTGGGTAAGCGCCAGGTCCGCCTTACTCGGACGGACGCTGCCGGAAGGATGATTGTGGCTGACGACAATGCTCACGGCCCCCAGCTCCAGGGCGCGACGAAAAATAAGCCTCGGGTCCACCGTGGTGCTGGTGATGCCCCCCTGGCTGAGGATCTCGAATTCCTTTATTATCCTCCCCGATTGCGCCAGAAAAAGCACGCCGAAAACCTCATAGGTATAGTGCATCAGCAGCGGCCGCAGATGACGTTCCACTTCCCGGCTGTCTTTAACTATCGGGTAATGAACAGCCTCCCTCGCATACCATCTCCGCCCCAGCTCCAGCGCAGCCACCAGCGTGACGGCCTTTGCCTGCCCGATGCCCTTTATCTTCATCAGGTCTTTCACCGACCGCCGCCCCAGTTCCAGTATACTATCCTGACAGACCCGTAATATTTCCCTGCCGATGTCGATGGCATTGGTTTCCGCATTAC
>Ga0070730_10004682_pt1 | contig 11917 bp, 9 predicted proteins | sample Coa_R1_3_FD_66447 | JGI IMG/M metagenome (GOLD analysis project Ga0070730, IMG submission 66447) | Surface soil microbial communities from Centralia Pennsylvania, which are recovering from an underground coalmine fire - Coalmine... | ecosystem: Environmental > Terrestrial > Soil > Unclassified ... | reverse complement strand
GATGCTGGCTGCGCTTGGGACGGGGCTCGACCCCATGGCCCGGGTGGCCGGCGTCTCGATTGATTCTCGCACGATACGTGCAGGAGAACTGTTCTTCGCCATCCACGGACCGCGTCACGACGGACACGATCATGTGGCTGCGGCTCTCGAGCGCGGAGCGCTGGCCGCGGTGGTGGCGGAGTCGCGCGCGCGTCAATTTCCCGATGTCCTACGCCGCTCCTGCCTCGTTGTGGACGACACCCTCCGCGCGCTGCACCGGCTCGCGACCGCTGTGCGCCTGGCTTGGGGCAAGAAAATCGCCGGGGTCACGGGCAGCGTGGGCAAGACCACTACGAAAGAAATCCTGGCGGCGGTGCTGGGCGAGAAGTTACGGGTCTTGAAATCCGAAGGCAACTTCAACAACGCGTACGGGCTGCCGCTCACTTTGTTTCGGTTTGAGGACGAGCACGACGCCGCGGTGTTGGAGATGGGCATGTCGCGGCGGTATGAGCTGCAGGAGCTGGCCGCGATTGCCAAACCAGATGTTGGCGTGGTGACGCGCGTTGCGCCGGCGCACCTGGAATTCTTTGCTTCGGTCGAGGAAATTGCGCTAGCCAAACGTGAGTTGATCGAAGGCTTGAATGGGCGCGATTCGGTGGCGGTGTTGAACACCGACGATCCGCTGGTGGCGGCGTTTGCTGCGCATGCGCCGGGACGGGTGTTGACGTATGGCATTGAGCATGGCGCGGACTATCGCGCGGAGTCAATCGAGGATCGCGGTGCATTGGGCTCCGCTTTTATTTTGGTGGAAAACGGAAAGCGCACACGGCTGGAATTGGCACTGCCGGGCCGTCACGTGATTTCCAACGCGCTGGCGGCATTGGCGGCGGCCAGCGTTTGGGAGATTGGCGCGGCGGAAGCGCAAAGCGTCTTGCGCACGTTGCAAGCGCCCGCGATGCGCGGAGAATTGCTACGTTTTACGAATGGAGCGGCACTGATCAACGACAGCTATAACTCGAGTCCCGCTGCGCTGCACGCCATGATCAAGGTTCTCGCGGCGACTCCCAATTATCGCCGGCGGATTCTGGCGGCCGGAGAAATGCGCGAACTCGGCGCGACTTCGGCGCAGCTTCATCGCGAAGCGGGCAAGTTTGCCGCGGAGACCGGGAAAATCGATTGGGTCGTGGGCGTTGAGGGCGATGCCGCACAGATCGTAGAAGGCGCGGTGGCCGGCGGAATTCCGCGCTTGCAGACCAAAATGTTCGCGTCGTCCGAAGAGGCCGCGAAGTTTCTCGCGGATTTTGTGGCCCCCGGAGATTTGCTGCTGGTGAAAGGTTCGCGGGGCGTCAAGATGGAACGCGTCGTCGAGAGCTTGCTCGCTATTCACGCACCGGGACTCGAAAACGTGGAGAAGGTGCGCCACTAAATGCTCTACTACCTTCTCTACCACGTCCTGCAAAAATATTTCAGCCCCTTCAACGTGTTTCGCTACATCACTGTGCGCACAGTGTACGCCAGTCTCACCGCCATGTTTCTGGCGCTGGTGTTTGGGCCGTGGCTGATCCGCAAGCTGCGCGAACTGCAGATAGGCCAATATATTCGCGAGGAAGGTCCGCAAAACCATCAGAAGAAAGCAGGCACGCCGACGATGGGCGGCGTCCTGATCGTGCTTTCGACGATGGTGCCGACCTTGTTGTGGGCTGACCTCACCAACGGCTTTGTGTTGCTGACCCTGTTCGCCCTTTTGGCGTTCGCGGCCATCGGGTTTATCGACGACTACGCCAAAGTCTCGAAGCAGCAAAATTTGGGGCTCACCAGCAAGAAAAAGTTTCTGCTGCAGATCTTGGTCAGCTCCTTGGTGGGCATCGGTCTGTTAACGCTGGCCACCCGCAGCGCGTATTCGACGGAGTTGATGATCCCGTTTTTGAAGCGTGTTCATCTCGACCTGGTAATCCACTCCTTGTTGCGTTCCGAGCATTTCTGGCCATTAGCTTTTGTGCCGTTTCTGATTTTCGTCTCCATCGTGATCGCTGGCGCCTCTAACGCCGTGAATTTGACCGACGGCCTGGATGGCTTGGCGATCGGGTGCACCGTAATCGCCGCGGGAGCGCTAACCGTTTTGACCTATGTGAGCAGCAACTATCGCTGGGCCACGTATCTGGAAATTCAGTACATCCCGCGCGTTGGAGAACTGACCGTGTTGTGCGGGGCTCTGGTCGGCGCTTCGCTTGGGTTTCTGTGGTACAACGCGCACCCCGCCGAAATCTTCATGGGTGACGTCGGCTCGCTATCGCTCGGAGGAACGCTGGGCGTCATTGCGGTAATTATCAAGCAGGAGATTTTGCTGTTTTTCGTGGGCGGAATTTTCGTGATCGAAGCGCTCTCCGTGATCTTGCAAGTGGGTTCGTTCAAGTTGCGCGGGAAACGGATTTTTCGCATGGCGCCGATCCACCATCATTTTGAGTTGATGGGCTGGAGCGAATCGAAAGTGATTGTGCGCTTTTGGATTGCCGCGCTGGTGTTTGCGCTGTTTGCGCTGACCACGCTGAAATTGAGGTAACGATGCCGGGCCCCGTGGAACTGAAAAGCAAGCGCGTGCTGGTGGTGGGACTGGCGCGCACGGGAATAGCCACGGCACTTTTTTGCGCCGGGCGCGAGGCCGCGGTCGCCGCGACCGACTCGCGAGGTGAAGCGGAGATCGGCGCAGAAATCGTCGCCAAGCTGCGCGCCGCCAATGTGAGCCTGGAGCTTGGCGGCCATCAGGAGCTTACATTTTTGCGGCAGGACCTGATCATTCCGAGCCCGGGCGTCCCCGCGGACGCGCCATTGCTGCAGGCCGCGCGGGTCAAGGGCGTGACGATTTGGAGCGAGATCGAGCTGGCATACCGGTTTCGGCAGGGGAAGTTGATCGGCATCACGGGCTCGAATGGGAAGACCACCACGACTTCGCTGGTCGAGCACATTTTGCGGGCATCTTTTCCCACGATTCTTGCCGGGAACATCGGCACGCCGCTGATTTCTTGCGTTGAGCGAATGACGCACGACACGGTGACCGTTGTGGAGCTGAGCAGTTTCCAGCTCGAACTGATTCAGGAGTTCCGCACGGATATCAGCGTGTTCCTGAATCTCACGCCGGATCATTTGGACCGGCACCACAGCATGGAGCTGTACCGCAAAGCTAAAGTGCGCATTTTCGAGAATCAGCGCGAAGAAGATTTCGCGATTCTGAATGCCGATGATCCTGGCACTACTCCGCTCGCTCCTACGCGCCCGCATGTGTATTGGTTCAGCCGCAAACAGCGTGCGGCGCAGGGCGCGTTTCTGCGCGGCGATGAGATTGTGTTTCGTTCGGACGGCAAAGAGGAAGTCGTGCTGCGGCGCGACGAAGTGCCGCTGCCGGGCGCGCATAACCTTGAGAACGTGCTGGCGGCCATTGCCGCCGCGCGAATCGCCGGCGTGAGCGCCAAAGTGGTCGCGGAGGGTGTACGTTCGTTTGCCGGAGTGGAGCATCGCCTGGAATTTGTGAGCGAGATCAACGGCGTTCGCTACTACAACGATTCCAAGGCCACGAATGTGGATGCGACGCTGAAGGCATTGGTCGCGTTTCCAGGCCGCATCCTGGTGATTCTCGGCGGTAAGGATAAGGGAAGCGATTACACGGTGTTGCAAGCGCCGCTGCGTGAAAGAGTGATTCTGGCGCTGCTGATTGGGGCGGCAGCGGACAAAATCGAGAGCCAGATTGCGGGGAGCGTGGCCATCGAGCGTGCCGGAACGCTCGATCACGCCGTCGAGATCGCCTCGCAAGCCGCACGCGCCGGAGACGTCGTGCTGCTGGCGCCCGCGTGCGCGAGCTTCGATCAATTTGAGAATTACGAGCATCGCGGGCGTGTCTTCAAAGCGTTGGTGCACGATCTGGAACAGCGCGCGAATGAGCTGCCGAGCACGAATCGCGGCGCAACTTCGGCAAGGAGGTGAGCGCAGGTGCCTAGGCGTCTTGAAAACGATCGCTGGCTTTTTGGAGTGACGCTGGCGTTGTGTTTGCTCGGGGCGGTGATGATTTACAGCGCCTCCGCCGTTACGGCCGACCAGCAGTATGGGCGCTCGTATATTTTTCTGCTGCGCCAGGCCGCCTGGCTGCTGATCGGATTGCTGGGAATGTTTGCGCTGATGCGCACCGATTACCGCCGCCTGCGTGAACCGGCCGTCGTGTACCCGACGATTTTTCTGGTTCTGGTGATGCTCGTAGGCGCATTTTTCCTGGACAAGTCGCACGCCACACACCGCTGGATTCGTTTCGGCCCCGTCGGCATTCAGCCTTCGGAGCTTGCCAAGCTCGCCGTCGTCCTCTATCTGGCGTGGTTTCTGGATCTGAAACGGCGCAGCGCGTCCTCGATGGAATTCCGCAAGGAAGATTTTCTTCACACTATTCTTCCCGCGGCTGGACCGATCCTCGTCTGCGTGGTGCTCGTCCTTTTGCAACCGGACCTCGGCACCTCCATCGATATCGTGCTGGTAGCCGCAGCAATACTTTTCGTCGCGGGTCTTTCGTGGAAGTGGTTGGTCACCGGAGCAGCCGCCGCGCTCCCCATCCTCTATCTGCTGATTACGCACGTCTCCTATCGTCAAGCGAGGCTCATGGCTTTTCTCGATCCCGGTTCGGACCCGCAAGGCGCGGGCTTCCAGTTGCTGCAATCGCTGATTGCGGTGGGCTCCGGGGGATTCACCGGCGTCGGCTTGATGGAGAGCAAGCAGAAGCTTTTTTATTTGCCGGAAGCGCACACGGATTTTATTTATGCGGTGATTTGCGAGGAGCTGGGCTTTATCGGCGCGATGATTGTGATCGCGCTGTTCGCGGTATACGGCTGGCGCGGATTGCGCGCGGCGTTCGCGGCTCCCGACGGGTTCGGGCGGCTGCTCGCGCTGGGCATCACCGCCATGGTGCTGTTTCAGGCGCTGATTAATTTTGCCGTGGTGCTGGGCATGGTGCCAACGAAGGGCATTCCGCTGCCGTTTGTCAGCTACGGAGGATCGAGTTTGCTGGTGATGCTGCTGGCCACCGGCGTGCTCCTGAATATTTCGCAGCAAGCCCGGGAGCCGGAATGGTGATCGATCTTGCTGGTAGGGGCGCAGCATGCTGCGCCCCTACTCGGCAGGAGCTGTTGCGATGAAGCTTTTAATTGCTGGCGGCGGCACGGGAGGGCATGTCTTCCCGGCGCTGGCCATTGCGCGCGAATGGATGTCGAGAGGTAAGGAACGAGACGTCGTGCTAGTCGGAACACAACGCGGAATCGAAATGAAGCTGGTGCCGCAAGCCGGGCTGCCTCTGGAGACGCTGCGCGTCGCCGGCCTAAAGGGGAAGGGCGGCGCGACATTGCTGAAAAATCTCGCGATGCTCGGTCCAGGCGTTGCCGATGCGTTTCGCGTACTTCGCAAGCACAAGCCCGTTGCAGCTTTTGGAGTTGGCGGCTATGCCGCAGGCCCGATGATGCTGGCGACCTGGCTGAGCGGCGTGCCCAACATAATTTTCGAGCCTAATGCCGAGCCGGGTTTCACCAATCGCGTGCTGGCGAGAATCTCGAGGCGCATCGCCACCGGCTACGACGTTTCCGCGCGCGCCTGGGGCAAGAAAGCGGTGGTCACCGGCTGCCCGGTGCGCACCGAATTTTTCTCGATCCCGCCGCGCACGCCGCAGAAACCATTTCGCTTGCTGATCACCGGCGGCAGCCAGGGCGCGCTGGTCATCAATCGCACGATTGTCGACGCCATGGACCGCCTGGCCGCGAGAAAGAGCGAATTGTCCATCGTGCACCAGACCGGCGAACGCGACTATAATGCGGTGCGCACCGCGTACGCGCGGCGCGAGTATTCCGCGGAGGTCGTGCCCTTTCTCGCAAATATGGCGGAGCGCTTTGCCTGGGCGGACGTCATCGTCTGCCGGGCCGGAGCCATCACCGCGGCGGAAATTGCCGCTTCCGGACGCGCCGCGATTTTCATTCCCTTCGGGCACGCCACAGACAGCCACCAATTGCGCAACGCCCAGGAGATGGCGCGCGCCGGCGCCGGCCGCGTGATTCCGGAATCGGAGCTCACGCCGGAGCGCCTTTGTAGCGAAATTTTCTCTCTCCTCGACCAGCCCGGGGAAATCGAACGCCAGTCGTGCGCCGCGCGAAGCCTGGCCCGGCCCAACGCCGCACGTGACATCGTCAACATGATTGAAGAGGTCGCCCGAGGATAAATCGATGATGGTTTCGTTCCGCAATTTTCAGCGTATTCATTTGGTCGGCATCGGCGGAATCGGCATGAGCGGCATCGCCGAGGTGCTGCTGACGCTCGGCTATTCCGTGTCCGGTTCGGACACTAAGCCATCCACCATTACCGAACGGCTCCAGGATCTCGGGGCCACCATTCACGAAGGGCACAAAGCCGCGAATGTGGAAGGCGCGCACGTAGTGGTGACTTCGTCCGCGATCCGCACCGACAATCCGGAAGTAGCCGAAGCGCACAAGAAGAAAATTCCCGTGATTCCGCGCGCGGAAATGTTGGCGGAGCTGATGCGCTTGAAATATGGTATCGCGGTTGCCGGCGCGCACGGGAAAACGACCACCACCTCCATGGTCGCTTCTGTGTTGGCCGAGGCCCACCTCGATCCCACATTCGTGATCGGCGGCCGCGTGAATCAAGCGGGCACCACGGCGCGACTGGGCAAAGGCGAATTCTTCGTGGTCGAGGCGGACGAAAGCGACCGCAGCTTCCTGTTGCTCGCGCCGGTGGTCGCCGTCGTAACCACCATCGACCGCGAGCATCTCGACCAATACTCCTCGCTCGAAGACATTCAGGACGCTTTCGTGCAGTTCGTCAATCGCGTCCCGTTTTACGGCGCGGCGATTCTGTGCCTTGATGAGCCCAATGTGCAGGCCATCATTCCCAACGTCAAGCGCCCGATCATCACCTACGGCACGTCCAGCCAGGCCGATCTCATCATCAGTGACATCAAGCTCGAAGGGCTGGGCAGCGAATTTCGCCTGACCTACAAGGGCGACGACCTCGGCATTTTCCAGCTCTTCCATCCGCCGGGAATTCACAACGTGCGCAATGCCGCGGCCGCCGCTGCCGTCGCGCTGTATCTCAACGTTCCCGCGGAGCTGATTCGCGAAGGCCTCGGCAAATTTGCCGGCGTCGGCCGGCGCTTCGACATCAAGGGCGTGGTCAACGACATCACGGTGATCGACGACTACGGCCATCACCCTGCGGAGATTCGCGCCACCCTCGAAGCCGCGCGCGTCTGCAAATTCAATCGCCTGCTGGTGCTCTTTCAGCCGCACCGTTTCACGCGCACGCAGCATCTCTGGGACGAATTCTGCCGCGCCTTTAACCAAGCCGACGTGCTGGTGCTCACGGACATCTACGCCGCCAGCGAGCCGCCTATCCCCGGCATCACCAGCGAAGCTCTGGCCAACGCCATCCGCGAAGCCGGGCACAAGAATGTCTCGTACTTTCGCTCCATGCAGGAAGCCATCGAGTACCTGCTGCGCGAAGCGCGCCCGCTCGACGCCATCCTGACCATCGGCGCCGGCAATGTCAGTCGCGCCAGCAACGAACTCATGGTTCTGCTGGGGACCGAGCATCCCACCCCCCATGCGCATTGAGGATCCCAAAATCGTCGCCGCCCTCCCCGAACTCAACGTGGAGCTTCGCCGCGCTTCGTCCTTGGCCGAACTCACCTCCTTGGGCATTGGCGGTGCCACGGACCTCCTGCGTATTCACAAGCACGAGTCCATTCCCGGTCTGCTGAACCTGCTGGATTCTCAGGGCGTTCCGCACCGTTTCCTCGGCGGCGGTTCCAACCTGCTAGTCAGCGACGGCGAACTCCCCTGGGTTGTCCTTCAGCTCGCGTCTCCCGAGCCCGATGTCGTCCTTGAGGGAAATTTCGCCCAGGTCGATGCCGCCGCGGACCTCGGTCGCACCGTCACCTACTGCGCCAAGCACGACCTCGGCGGCATGGAAGGGCTGATCGGTGTGCCCGGCACAGTCGGCGGAGCATTGCGCATGAACGCCGGAGCGTATGGCATGCAGATCGGCTCCTACGTTCGCGAGGTCAAGCTATACCGGGCGGCCACCCGGCAGATAGAAATCCTCAGGGGCGAACAAATTTCCTTTGAATACCGTCACACTTCGTTTGCGCCTGATGATATGATGCTCGCGGTGAAGCTGGAACTTCCCTCCAAAGCGTTCAAAGAAATTCTTCAAGGGATTCGTATCTGCAATGAAAAGCGGCGGTCGAGCCAGCCGCTGGGCCAGAAAAGCGCCGGCTGCATCTTCAAAAATCCTCCAGGGGCTTCCGCGGGACGAATGATCGACGAGCTGGGCCTCAAGGGTCTGAGCGTCGGCGATGCGCGCGTCAGCGACCGTCACGCCAACTTTTTCGTGAACGCCGGCAAAGCAAGCGCCAAGGATATGCTCGCGCTAATTTCCGACGTGCGTGAGCGCGTGCGCTCGGCATTTTGTGTCGAACTGGAACACGAGGTGGTCATTTGGAACGCATGAAGACCATTTCGCGCGGCGCTACGGCTGCCGATGCCGAGACCTACCGCCCGGAGTTGCTGGGCGACGACGAGCCGCGTTATCTGCGGCGGCAGAAGCCCGTCGAGATCCGCCGCAAGAAATTCAGCGGGCGCAGTTGGCCATTTTATCGACGCGTTTTGTTTTATGGTGTCGTGGGAATCGCGGGCATGTCCGCCGCACTCGTCGCCGGGCGGTTTTTGTTGTATGCGCCACAGATGCTTTTAGTGAAGCCGGAGCAGATCGAAGTCACCGGGAACCACATCGTCAGCCGCGAAGCGGTGTTGCAGCAATTTGCGCGCGACCGCGGCCGCGGCGTGCTGCGCATTCCGCTGGACGCGCGGCGCAGCGCGCTTGAAGAAATTTCCTGGGTGGAGGCCGCCACGGTGCAACGAGTCCTCCCCAATCGCATTCGCGTGGAGCTGACCGAGCGCACGCCCATCGCCTTTCTGCGTAATGGCACGGAACTTGCTCTCATCGATGGGCACGGCGTAATCCTCGACCGCCCGCGCGGAGAAGATTTGCAATTTCCGATCATTACCGGCCTCTCGGAAAACATGCCACGCGAAGAGCGCGGCAAGCGCATGCAAACTTACCAGGAGTTTCTGAAAGACGTTGACCTGGTGCGCTCCGGCTCTTCCGACCGGGTCAGCGAAGTGGATCTCGCCAATCCCAAGGATTTGCGCGCGGTGATGACCGGCATCGCCAGCGCCGGTGATCCGCAAGCGCTCACCATTCACTTTGGCGCCGGCGACTTCACCGGAAAATATCGCATGGTCGTCGAAAATTTTGCGCAGTGGCAAGCCAGCAACGGGCGCGTGCAGTCCATCGATTTGCAGTACGCGAAGCAGGTCGTGCTGAATCCGGAAAGCAGCAGCACCAGCGCAGCGAAAACGAGATAGAGGTTCACCCGGGAGCGCGTTTGACGAAGAAAGACAAATATCTGGTGGGGCTGGACATCGGCAGCATGAAGACGTGCGCGCTGATCGCCGAGATGGATGATGAGCAGGTGAGATTTCTGGCTTTGGGCGCCGCGGAGTCCAAAGGGCTGCGCAAGGGTCTGATCGTCAATCTCGATTCCACGGTAAGCTCGATTCGCCGCGCGGTGGAAGAAGCCGAAAGCGTCGCCAATGTTCCGGTAGAAGCCGCGGTGATCGGCGTGGCCGGCGCTCACGTGCGCGGCGTAAACAGCCGTGGCGGCGTTTCGCTGGGCCACCGCTCGCGCGATATCGAGCGCGAAGATGTGCGCCGGGCGGTCGACGCCGCTCGCAACATCACCCTACCGCCCGACCGCGAAGTGTTGCATGTGCTCCCGCACGAATTTCTCGTGGACGCGCAAGAGGGCATTCGCGATCCCATCGGCATGGTCGGCCAGCGCCTGGAGGCCAACGTTCACCTGGTCACTTCGTCGGTAGCCGCCACGCAAAATTTGGTCACCGCCGCGAACCGCGCGGGAATCCTGATTAGCGACACGGTGCTCGAGCCGCTGGCCTCCGCGGAATCGTGCCTCACGCAAGACGAGCGCGACCTCGGTTGCTGCTTGCTGGATATCGGCGGCGGCACCACCGAACTCATCGTCTACGGCGGCGGCGTGGTGCGCCACACCAGCGCCGTGCCCGTCGGCGGCGACCATTTTACCAATGATCTCGCGGTCGGTTTGCGCACGCCGATTCCGGAAGCCGAGCGCATCAAGCGTCACCACGGCTGCGCGGCGTTGTCGCTCTTGCCGGAAGATCACGCCATCCAAATCGCCAGCGTCGGCGACCGGCCTCCGCGCACGATTTTCGCGCGTCAACTTACAGACATCATCGAGCCGCGGTCCCAGGAACTGCTGGCGTTGATTCGCGACGACTTGCAGCGCGCCGGCCTCGACAAACAAATTCCCGCGGGATTTGTGCTCGCCGGCGGCGGCGCCAAGCTCAACGGTCTCATCGATCTTGCGGAACAGTATTTCCATCTGCCCATGCGCATCGCGGAGCCTAAGGGCCTCGCCGATCTGCCCGAGCAGGTGGCCCAGCCCGAATATGCAACGGTGGTTGGTCTTGTGCTGTACGGCGCGAAGGCGCGGCGGGCGGCGCCGCAGCGCGCCGGGAATCTAGTATCGAAACTGAAATCCATGTTTGCCGGCGCGTCGTAACCCACCCGAGCGGCGCGCGGCAAGCATGGAGAAGAACGAGGGGCGCATGAACAAAGAAACGGGAATCCGGATGAGCTTCAGCGAGGAGCTTCAGCCGGCAAAGATCAAGGTAATCGGCGTGGGCGGCGGCGGGTGCAATGCCGTGAACCGCATGATTCGGGCGAAAGTCGAGGGCGTCGAATTCATCGCGGCGAACACGGACTTGCAGGCGCTGAAGTTGTCGCAGGCGCCGGTGAAGCTGCAGCTGGGCGCGAAACTGACGAAAGGATTGGGCGCGGGCGCCAATCCCGAGGTCGGCCGCAAGGCCGCGCTCGAAGACACGGAAAAGATTATCGAAGCGCTGGAAGGCTCGGACATGATTTTCATCACCGCCGGCCTCGGCGGCGGTACGGGCAGCGGCGCCGCGCCCGTGGTGGCTTCGCTCGCTAGCGAACTCGGCGCGCTCAGCGTCGCGGTCGTCACCAAGCCTTTTGCATTTGAAGGCAAGCGCCGCATGCTGCAAGCCGAGCAAGCGCTGCAAGAGCTCATCAACGCGGTCGACACCGTCATCGTCATTCCTAACGAGCGGCTGATGGAAACGGTCGAGCGCGGCACCAGCTTCTTCGACGCGTTCCGCATTGCCGACGACATTCTGCGTCAGGCGGTGCAAGGCATCTCCGACATCATCACCGTGCCCGGCATCATCAATCGTGATTTTGCGGACGTGAAGGCTATCATGCACGGGCAGGGCTACGCGGTGATGGGCACCGCAGTGGCCACCGGCACGAATCGCGCGGTCGATGCCGCGAATCGCGCCATCGCCAGCCCACTGCTCGAGGACAACACCATCCAGGGAGCGCAAGGCATCCTCATCAATATTTCCGGCAGCTCTAGCCTGACGCTCCACGAAGTGCACGAGGCTTCTTCGGTCATCCAGAAAGCCGCGCACGAAAACGCCAACATTATTTTCGGCGCCGTGCAGGACGACCAAATGAAAGACACCGTGAAGATCACCGTGATTGCCGCGGGTTTCAAGGACGCCAACAAGAAGCAAGCGCAGCAGCGGCCTTCGTTCCTGCCCAAAACCTGGAAGGCCGGCCGTGAAGTTCCCGAGCCGCCTCAGCAGCAACCGCAGCAGCAGGCCAACGTCGTCCACCAAGTGCAGGAAAATGTCCGCGAAGTCGCTCGCGAGGTTCCTGCCGACGATCTCGACGTGCCGACGTTCCTGCGCCGCCATGCCCAAAAAGCGTAGCGATCTTCTGC
>Ga0070730_10004681_pt1 | contig 11919 bp, 12 predicted proteins | sample Coa_R1_3_FD_66447 | JGI IMG/M metagenome (GOLD analysis project Ga0070730, IMG submission 66447) | Surface soil microbial communities from Centralia Pennsylvania, which are recovering from an underground coalmine fire - Coalmine... | ecosystem: Environmental > Terrestrial > Soil > Unclassified ... | reverse complement strand
CCTGGGCCGAAGCTACCCCGGCCGAACTGATTACCTGGACCGACGGGCGGGCGCTTATCGCCACGGGCAGCCCCTTCGCCCCTGTCACGCATAGGGGAACCACGTATGTCATCGGCCAGGTGAATAATTCCATGCTGTACCCGGGGCTGGGCCTGGGCGCCATCGTTTCCCGCGCCCGCAGGATGAGTGACGGAATGTTCGCAGCCGCGGCGAATGCCGTGTCCAGCCTGGTTGCGGTGCGCCAGCCCGGCGCGTCGTTGCTTCCGCATATCGACGACCTGCGCTGCGTTTCGGTGACGGTTGCGGTGGCGGTCGCCGAGGCCGCGGCTGCCGAGGGCCTGGCCGGAGTCGAACTCCGCGACATTGTCCAGCAGGTGCAGGACGCGATGTGGCAGCCGGAGTATTGCCAGATCCAGGCATCCTGACAGGGAATCGCAGAGGGAGCGGTTGCTAACCGATCCGGCGACGAAGCCTTTTGTGGCTCTGGAAACGAGTAAGCCGCTGCAAGCGGCTTTTTTTGTTGTGAATCGGACTGTTCCTAAGCAGTGATCCTCCGGCGCACGAATAGGCCCAGCAGGCTGGTGCCGAGCAGTAGCAGTGAGTTGGGTTCGGGAACGACAAGGCCGCCTGCAACGGGCGTGATGCTGCCGGGAGGGCCGCCGGGTGTAACCGGGGGTGTAATGCTAATGCCGCCACTCAAGCCGTTGCTGCCTTCCAAATTGGAATTCCCCGCCGCAGTCCCGCCTGACGTTGTCACAAGCGAATTCTCGCAGCCAGTGGAGAGAGTGTTCGTCAGCAGGGTCACGGCGCCGGTAGAAGCCAGGGCTCTGCCGCAATCCAGCGTGGCGCCGGTACCGAAACTGATGTTCGCGCTGGCGAGAATATTGCCCGCGAACGTGGCGCCTGCGTCGATCGTCGCCGACCCTCCCGGCATGACCCAAAACACGCTGTCATTTGCCCCGACATTACTTAGAGCAACGGTAGAACCGACTTCGGCCGTGAGCGAACTTCCGATCAGGAAAATAAACGACGCGTTAGAGAGATTCCCGAAGTCGAGCGTGAGCGTTCCCGTCAGGTCGAACGTCGAGCCCGTAGAAAAAACGCCCGGCAACAGCGTTACGATACCGGCTGTATAAGAACTCGCGCTTAAGCTGGTGCCCGGCCCCTCGCTACCGAGTCCCGAGATCGCAGTGGTGAGGTCCGACTGTGCCTTCTGCGCCACCGCATCCGCCAGATGTACGTCCGGGCTACCTAACCCGTTCGCCCCGTTAATGGTGATGCTACCCAACCCGCTAATCGAACCATTAGGATAAACACCCAGAAGGCCGGTGAGAGTGGTCGGGCCGGAATTGGTAACTCCTGGAGCGCCTGACCCACCTAAGACAACAAAATTGCCCGCCGTTTGAAGGACGGGATCGGCGTATGCCCGAAGTGCCAACATCGGCAAAACTACGAAACATAGGGCGCGTAAGTTGATCATGAATCGCTCTTTTCTTCGGTCTGACGGCGCCTGCCCCTTTGTTTGGGAAGTGCACCGCCAGACCCTTGGTCTAGAATCGCCGTAACCGCTGAATTCAAAGCACTCGAAACGGCCATCGAGGAGCTAGGTCCTTGCGCTACCTACTTACTGGACCGCGATCGTAACCGTGTTGGAGGTACTGCCTCCGATTTTCATGACCACGGCCACCGCGCCACCTGATGGCGCGCCCGACGGCACCTGGGCGTCCACCTGGTAGAGTCCAGCGAATCCCGGCGCCAAACCGGAGTAAGTTACGGTTGCCGCTGCGCCACCGATGGTCACGGTGGCCGTAGTGAGGGTATGAGACAGCGGGTTGCTCTTAGCGGCAGCGCCCGTCGCCGGTTGGTTGTTCACGGCTCCCAGGCCGGTGCAGAAAATGGAGATGTATTCGCCCTTTTTGACTCCACGGCCCAGTGCCCCGGCAACCACGGCAGTGTTGGCAATCAGAATAGCTCCCTGGCCCGATCCCTGTTGGTTGAGCGTGAAGATACCGGGAGCAAAGGCCGCGAGAGTTACATTCTGCAGGGGGGAAACGTTGGCGCCAACCGTTACGGCGGCGGATGCCTGCTGCGAACCCGCCAGCTCCCACGGGATCTGCAGATTCACCTGAGCCGGCGAAGCGAAGACCAGCGGTACGCCAGCCCGGCCAGCCATTTGAAAGCTGCTTCCTGCCAGCGTCGTGGGCAAAGGGGCGGAGATGTACGAATCCTGTCCGGAGGAAAGATTGGTTCCAAAAACAGCTGCGAGGCTGCCGGCGACAACGGGTGACAAGTAGCTGGCCAGGTTCACAACGCCGCCTTGGTTGATGGCAGGCGCACCCGTCGATGTTGAGGCCGCGGGCTTCGTAATCGCATTGGCTTGTAACGACACACCGCCGATTCGGGCCAAGGCTCTGCCGTTCAGCGTGGCTCCGGTGGTCAGCGTAATCGACTGATCGGCCATTATGGTTCCCTCGAATATTGAGTTCGTTCCAAGGGTCGCCGAACTCCCGACCTGCCAGAAGATGTTGGAAGCCTGTGCACCCCCGGCCAGGATCACCTGCAAACCAGCGGTAGTGGTCAGGGTTGACGCCACCTGGAAAATGAAGACCGCACTCGCGTCGCCCTTGGCGTCGAGCGTGAGGTTCCCCGACGAAATCGCCAGCGACGACGTGGATTTGTAAAGGCCAGGCGCGAGGGTTTGTCCGCCTATATTTCCAGCTACGGTGACCGGAGCTACGGTTCGTCCGGCAGCGTCGTTAAATGCGGTGGTCAAGTCGGCTATCGCCTGAGCCGCGGCAACGCCGCCGGCGTGCATCGTGCCTGTCACGATTCCTGGTGGAAAGCCAGTCACCGCTGTGCCGGGACTGACCCCAAGGTCCCCAGTAACCTGGGAATTGCCGGTGCTCGTAACTGTGGAACCAGCCAGCACCGCGAAACTAGCAGCCGATCCCAGAGATACGGGCGCTTGGGCCGCTGCCATCAGGCTAACAGCAAGAATCGTACCCAGAAGAACCGTGCTGAAGTTTCTCATATTCACAATAGATATAGCTGCGATGAACTTTCTCATAGTAATAGTCTTCTCCGTCTAATAATCTGCTCTGTGCGCATCCGAAGCCAAGGCTCCAAATAAAGCCTTAAGTCATACCTGTATAGTCCGCCAATTTATAACAGACGAGCAGTTTACAATCTGTCCAAAAGTGCTCATGATCGGTTGCAGTCTGAAACGTCTATCACCGTCCATAGGCTGGGCGAAACGCTCAGCTGGAACAACTTACGGGAGCGATGAGCAAGTCGAACAGGCCATAAGGAATGTGTCTGTTGTTGTAGCGAGAAGCGCGCCGCACGTGACGGTGACACGTGACGGTAACACGGATGACACGCGCGACCGTCCAGCGCAATCCGACTATCCGGTGCTGTTGCTCCGGAGTCTGCAATCGCTGACCGGTGGAAACGCTAATTTGCGGCCTCAGGTGCGGCCTGCCAGCCCGTTATGCGAACGCCCTCTGTCACGAATGCTGGTGTTAGGATTTCTTTGCGCACGAGTGCGTGATACGCCGGACGGCAGAGCCAGTAAAGAAGCCGATCGCGGTCGCCGCCATGAGCGATCCCGTTGGGTACCGCCGAATAAGGCGCCGGCAGCCGGTCAATACGCTTCTCAGGTCATGATCCTCGACGTATGATGCTGTCGCATCCAACTTATCTGCTGCGCTGGAGGCCAAGCCGTCGATGGCCTCACAACCCTGGCGGGCTGTGTTACGAACCGAAGAGGCAGCGGTATGCAGCGCGCCCACCGCTTCATCCACTTTCTTGCCGGCCGCCCGGCTCAATTCTTCCGCCCGCACCTGGGCGTCAGACACCTTGGCGCCGAGCAGCGACGCCGTTTCCGTGAAATTCGTCATACTAAGGTCCTTTCTCGATAAGCTCTGAAAAAATTCCGGGACTAGGGCCGGCAGGTTCGCCCCAGCCCGGCGTGTGGCCTGAATCGTAGCGCCTCATGCCGGCTTGGCAAGAGTGGCTGTTTCTTTGCCGGAATTGACGTGAGCCTCTTGGGCGAGCTCATAAGCCCGCCGTGAGTGCTCGAGCGCCTGCCGCGAATGCTCGTGTCCGGTCTGGTGTTCCCCTTTTTCGTAGTGCGCAGCCGCAGCACGGTGAGCATGCGCGGCAAGATCGTGGTATTCAGCAGCTTTCTGGTGCGATGCGTTCATCTGAAGTCCTCAATCGCGGCATTCAACTGCAAACGGCAATTCGAGAATAATAAACACAGCTTCCGAATAGAGATGCTCGCCTCAAACATACATAAATAACTTCAAAAGCGATGTGCAAAAGTGACCAGACTGTTAAGAAAGCTTTCCGCTATGGTTAAAAGCTTGCTGCGAGTGTGACTATCATGCCGCGGCACACGTGACGGTCGTTGTGGGGTAAGTAATTACTCGATACCTCGCCGCCATAAGTCCCGCGAGCGTCAGATATGAGAGTTCACCGGAGCCCGGATTCCTCTAGCGGCACCCGCCGCGATGGCATAACACTCGCTATTGCATGGCGGATCGATCCGGACACGCGATGAGCGTGTTGCGGCGGGGCCCGGCGCACTCCAATACCGGGACGGTTGTCCTGGTGTTCACAATCGTCGCCGCGCTGTATTTCGCACGCGATATTCTGATCCCACTGGCATTCGCTCTAACTTTTACGTTCATGTTGACGCCAGTGGTCACGTACCTTCAGAAGCTACGAATGGGCCGCGTCCTACCCGTTATGTTCACGGTCCTGGTATCGATAGCAGTGGCTGGGTGGATTACCTGGATCATAGCCAACCAGCTGGTTGATGTCGCCAGCCAGTTGCCCACCTATCGCCAAAATATTCACTCCAAAATTGAAGCGCTGCGTAATCGCGGAAAGGGGCCATTAGGCCGGGCCGCCGACAGCGCAAAAGACATTGCACGTGAGATCTCTGGTCCGGATGCTCCCCCGGTTACCACCGCAACTCCGGCACAGAATCAGACGCGGCGTAGCGCGACCAAGGTCCCTGGTCCGCCAGTGCCCGTGCAGATCGTCCAGACTCCGACTAGTGGATTGGCCGGCCTTCCGGATTTCGTGAAACCGTTTCTTGCGCCCCTGGGACGCGCGGGCATTATCCTCATTTTTACGATTTTCATGTTGATCAAGCGAGAGGACCTGCGGAACCGCCTGCTCCGTCTTGTCGGGCTCAGCCAGCTGAATATGATGACGCAAGCCCTCGACGACGCGGCGCAGCGTGTCAGCCGGTATTTATTCATGCAGTTCCTGGTCAACGCAGGTTTCGGGGTGCTGTTTGCGGTCGGCCTTTACTTGATCGGGGTACCCAATCCGGTGTTGTGGGGAGTCCTTGCGGGCATTTTGCGCATTGTGCCTTACGTCGGAAGCCTTTTTGCCGCCACGCTGCCGACCCTACTTTCGCTCGCGGTATTCGACGGATGGCTTCCGCCGCTGCTCGTGTTCTTGCTCTTTGCCGCCCTCGAAACGATCATCGGTAACTTCGTCGAGCCCTGGCTATACGGCGCGCATACGGGAATCTCTTCGTTGGCCCTGCTAGTGACCGCTGTTTTTTGGACCGTCCTGTGGGGGCCCGCCGGCCTCATCCTGTCTACGCCGCTCACGGTGTGCGCGGTCGTGCTGGGCCGCTATTTTCCTCAACTCTCGTTTCTGCACGTACTCCTGGGAGATGAGGAAGCTCTCGAAGCCGAAGCGCAACTCTATCAGCGGTTGCTCGCCATGGATCAACCGGAGGCTCGAGCCATTGTCGACGAATTTCTAAAGGGCAGGCCCTTGATCGAGCTATACGATGCGGTGCTCATCCCTGCCTTGAGTCTGGCCGAGCAGGACCGGCACAATGGGACGATTGACGCGCCGCACGAAGAATTCCTTTTCCTGAGCATCAACGAAATGATTGCCGAGTTCTCCGAGTATCATCCCGTGCTGACTCCACCGGAGGCGGAAGACACCGATCGTGAACAATACCCGGCAGCGCAATTCAGTGGCAGGATACTCTGCCTTCCGGCTCACGATCAGGCCGATGAGATAACGGCCGCGATGCTGGCTCAACTGCTGGAGCAGAAGGGCTACGTGGCCCTATCCTTTCCCCACGGTACGCCGCCTCTTGCAATGCTGGCGCTGGCCGATCCAGGAAAGGATGACGTGATTTGCATCTCGGCGTTGCCTCCCTACGCATTTGCGTCTGCGCGTACGATCTGCAAACAAATACGGGGACGCTTTCCCAAGATTAAGCTTGTCGCCGGAGTCTGGGGATTTAAAGGCGATACCGAGAAAGCCAGGGCCCGTTTCGAACGAAGTCAACCTGATCGGCTGATAACGGGCTTGGCGGAGGCGCTGAAACAAATCCAGGAACTGATCAGTCCTCCGCGCAGCAGTGAACTGCAACCGGAAAATGTCTGTACGAAGGCCTGAGCCGCAGGTAGAATGGTGACGCTCAACGTGCCCGGCCGCAACCGATGGAGTACTTCTTCACCTGTCCGTACTGCTGGAAGAGAATCTCAATGGTATTGGACACGTCGGTGCCCCGCCAGACGTACGTCGAAGATTGCGAAGTTTGCTGCAATCCGATCGAGATCCGTTACGCGATTGACGATGAGGGTAGCATTGACTTTAGCGCTCGGGTTCTGGAGTGAAGGTTGGCCCTGGCTTTGCCTGTATGAGTTTCGTGAGCCCGGCAAATCCAACGCCTGTGAGCACTTTTGAACAGATTCCAAACGGCGGGTTTGTTAGCTTCTAGGGGACGTCCGAACGGGGGAGCTACAACCAGATGAAACGTTACTTGAGCACATTTATGTTGAGCGCGGCCTTGCTTCTCTCGGTCGCGGTCGTGAAGGCCGACGACGATGACCATCATGCGCGGCACAGACGATACTACGATCGGGAAGGCCACGACTACCACGTGTATGACCAACACGAGGACCATGCTTACCGCAGCTACCTGCAGGAAAAGCACTATGCGTACGTTAGCCTGGCAAGGCAGCGGCGTGAGCGGCAGAGGGAATATTGGAGATGGCGCCATTTGCATCCCGGGGTCGTCGTAGAAGTCAACCGGTAGGAGTAACGCACGCGCGTTCCCACACAACCGCATTGATTCCGAAAAACTCTCTTGACCCGCTCGACACTGGGGGAGGAAACGATTGTCATTTGGCCTTTACGTAATCGGATTCTTGATCGTTATTGGCGGGCTGGTTTATGGCGCCGTCCTCCTGCATGTTCCCCAACGCTGGGTCGTGGTGGGCGGGATCATACTGCTGGGCCTGGCGATCTTGTCCGGTGTTAAAGCCACGCGTCAAAAGGATAAGGCGGATTAATTGAGCCCATACGCGGCGACAATGTGGGTGATCGCACGCTTACGGGTGACTTACCAAATCGAGAGGAACAATGAAGGCATTGTTTTGGATTGGGATTGTGGTGCTGATTCTGGGCCTGGTTTCCCTCGTAGTTCCCATTCCGCGCAATGAGCGGGAAGGCTTCAAGGCTGGCGGCCTGTCGGTGGGCATTGAAACCCAGCATCAGGAACGGGTGTCTCCGATTGTGAGCGCTGTAATGATCCTGGGCGGCGCCGGTCTGTTGATCGCTGGAAGGCGGAACAGATAGTCAAGCAATCCGCCAGCCCCGAGGCCGCCGCGCTCAACACCCCTGCGCGGATCTATCCCCATAAGACACGCCGGAATCGCACCTGTCCATCATGACGGGAAGGGCACGTTCGCCGACTTTAGTCCTCAGCACGCGGGAAGCGCTCAAGATGCGGGGAATTATACGTTTGACGATTTCAAAACCACGCTCTCCTACGGAGCCGATGGCAAGCCGACTAAGGCGTCGCTGACCGCACTGGCGAACGGACTCGCGGACAACACCAAAGACCAACTGATTTCATTATCATGGCGTACCAACCGCGGGGGAACCTGTTGATTCGGCAGGCCCGTTGTCGAGGCCGCAAGAAGCCACGCTTGGCGTCGCCTTAGTCTCGCGTGCACTTGGCAATGATAAGTGTGATGTCATCGTGCTGTTCATGCGGGCTGAACTGTTTAACTCGATTGACAATCGCCGCTATCACCGCCTGTGGAGGCAGTTCTCGGTACGTTTTGAGCGATTCGATCAGGCGCCGTTCGCCGAATTCTTCCCACGCTTGGTTGAACGATTCGGTCACTCCGTCGGTATAGAGTACAAGAGTGTCTCCTGAGAACAGTTGGCACTCTGTCACTGAGCACTCCCATTCTTTGAAGATGCCCACTACAGTTGCGGTCGAACCGAGCCTTTCAACTGCGCCGTCACGCCGGATGAGCAACGGTGGCAGATGTCCACAATTTGCGTACTTCAACCGGCGCTCCGTGTCGTCATATTCGGCGAAGAACAGAGTGGCGTAGGCGCTATCGGTCGTATTGTCGCAGAAGAGTTGGTTCACGGATTGCAAAAAACGCTCCGGCTGATGCGATGCCATTGCGCACTGGCTGCGAAGATTCGCCTGCAAGTTGGCCATCAATAGTGCTGCCGCGATACACGGCAGGAGGTGAAGGCGCACAGAGGACTCAGTTTTCGTTGCAGATTCTCACTTGACTCGGCAAGGAGTGCTCGGAGTTTTTGGTCGTCGTCGAGCAGGATCGCTTCGAGCAGCGGATCTCCCACCTCTGCCCCCGCGCCTAGCATGACCTGTAAGCACTCGGGGAATCGCGAGGATCGAAGGTACATCTCGATCAACGTATCAATTGGCCGCTTGCCGTTGATGGGTTCAGTCGGGCTGACTCCCGCAGCCAGAACAACGCGGATACCATCGGGGGAGTGCTCCTCGAATTCCCCTAACAGATCTGCTTCGGTGGCCAAAGTGCCTCCTCTGGCGATCATAGCTGCCAGCACCAAGCCGGAGCCCGGAGCAATGCGTGAGTCGTCAGATCGTCAGACGCGGATGGTCCCGCTTGGCCGCCCGGCCCTTATCGATTCCTCTGGTTGTGGCCGGGATGCGCGCAACCCAACAGTTCTCCACATAGGGCAGCGAGTATTCGAACCTGAATAAAAACGATTTAGCTCTTTCGACCGACTGCGCACTTAATGCAGGCGTCCATTTGTTTTCAGAGCGATTCGAGCGCACTGCCGAAGCTGATCCCGAGTGGACACCCAGTCTGCACGCGTCTCGAACTCGCCAAGGGATCCCAAGGTACTTCCGGATGGCGCGTCAAACGGGAGCAATCTGTGAAACACGTAGATTCACGTGTACGGAACAGCGACAAACCAGAAGGTGAGATGGCAGTTCGAATGAGCAGGAGTGACTGTTGCACAACGACAGAGCCCATCTCAGGGCAGCTTGTCGAAAAAAAGATAAATGGCGGCAATCCGGCCGTCCCGGGCGATGATGAAATCCGTTCCGGCGTAGGCTGGCGCATCGCCAGGGCGGCCCGATACCCACGGGACCCGTCCGCCATCGCCAAACCAGGCTGGCTGGATCCAGTAACCCAGCGCGACGCTAGCCACAAAGGCCCCGGCAATCATGCGCAAATAACGTTCGACATTCATGGAGACAATCTCCTTCGATTGACGATGAAATACACAATAGGAACGGTCATGCGTGAGAGCGCGAGCGACGCGATTTCGCCCGCCATCAGCGCGATGGCCAGACCTTGGAAGATTGGATCAAACAAGATCACTGCCGCACCTACAACGACGGCGGCAGCAGTCAGCAGCATAGGGCGGAAGCGGATCGCGCCAGCGTCGATGACCGCTCTCTCGATGGACAATCCCTCACGTAATCGCAGCTCGATGAAGTCAACCAGGATGATCGAGTTTCTGACCACGATGCCGGCCCCGGCAATGAAGCCGATCATGGATGTCGCGGTGAAGAACGCACCCATGAGGCCATGTGCAGGGAGAATGCCGACGAGCGAGAACGGGATCGCCGCCATGATCACGAGCGGCGTGACGAAAGATTGGAACCAGCCGACCACCAGGCCATAGATCAGGATCAACACAATGGCGAAGGCCAAGCCGAGATCGCGGAATACTTCATAGGTGATGTGCCACTCGCCATCCCACTTCATCGAGTAGCGGTCGGCATTCGTGGGCAGTGCGGCCATATGCTGTTCGATGACGTAGCCTTCGGGAATGGCGATGCGATCGATCTCCGGACCTGTTTGGAGCAGCGCATAGACCGGGCTCTCAATCGCACCGGCAACATCGGCAGTGACGTAGGTGACGGGCATCAGGTTCTTGTGGTAAATGCTTTTTTCTACGATCACCTTTTCAGGCCGCGCGAGTTCGCTCAGCGCGACGGTCTGTCCGTGGCTACCGGTGAGTTTCAGATTTCCGAGACGACTGATGTCGGAACGGCTCGCCCGGTCGAGCCGTAGCATCAGGGGGACATCTTCCTTCGCCGAGTCGACATGCAGCAGGCCGGCTGGATATCCGGCTGACGCGATCGAAACGGCGTGCGCTAGATCCTCTTCCGAGATACCGTTGAGCGCGGCTTTTTCGTTGTCGACGATAAGCCGGTATTCGGGCTGGTCATCTTCCACGTACCAGTCGACATCCACGATGCCATCGGTCCGGCGGAACAGGTCACGGATCTGGCGGGCCAGGCGGATGCGGCCATCTTGAGAAGCTCCGTACACCTCAGCGACGAGCGTTTGCAAAACCGGCGGGCCTGGCGGCACCTCTGCCACTTTGATCCGGGCACCGAAACGTTCGGCTATCGGCATAAGTCTTTTGCGCACCTGCTTGGCGATCTCATGGCTCTGTAAGCGCCGGTCGCCTTTGCGCAGCAGGTTGACCTGAATGTCGGCGACATTGGAGCCGCGGCGGAGATAGTAATGACGCACAAGACCGTTGAAGTTGTACGGAGAAGCCGTACCGACGTAGGTCTGTACGTTGGTTACCTCGGGCTGCTGCTGCGTTTCCACTGCGAGTGCCTGCGTGACGCGTGCCGTCTGTTCGAGCGTCGTGCCATTGGGCATGTCCACGATAACCTGGAACTCGCTCTTGTTGTCGAACGGCAGCATCTTGACCTTGACGAATTTGAAATAGACCAGAGACATGGAGCCGACTAGCAGGAACAGCACCATCCCGAGAAATCCCCAACGTAAAGCCGGTGCGTGGAGAAGCGTTCCCATCACTCGTCGGTAGAGTCGCGTCAGCCCGTCCTCCCGCTCCCCGGCCTCGTGTGCGGCGCCGGGTTTAAGGATGCGAACCGCGGCCCACGGCGTCACAATGAACGCAACCAGCAGCGAGAACACCATGGCTGCGCTGGCCCCGATGGGTATGGGGCGCATGTAGGGCCCCATCAATCCGCCGACGAACGCCATCGGAAGAATGGCTGCGACAACCGTCAGCGTGGCAAGAATAGTCGGGTTGCCGACTTCGTCGATGGCCTCGATCGCAACGTCATAAGGCGGGCGGCCGCGATTGCCCGGCATGCGCCAGTGGCGCGCAATATTCTCGACCACCACAATGGCGTCGTCCACCAGGATTCCGATGGAAAAGATCAGGGCGAATAGGGTGATGCGGTTGAGGGTGTATCCGTAGAAGTAGAAGACCGCGAGCGTCAGGGCGAGCGTCACAGGAATCGCAAGAAATACAATTAGCGACTCGCGAAGGCCCAGAGTGATTGCGATGAGCAGGCTTACCGAAACCACCGCGATGAACATGTGCAGCAACAGTTCGTTGGATTTCTCCTTGGCGGTCTCGCCGTAATGCCGCGTGATGGAGACGGTGACGTCGGATGGAATCACGCTGCCGTGGAGCGGCTCAATGCGCGCGAGCACGTCTTCGGCAACCTTGACGGCGTTGGTCCCCTTGCGCTTCGATATGGCGATGGTCACGGCCGGATAGAACTCGCGCCCGGAGGAGTAACGGACATATTCGCCGGGCTCCTCGCCGCCATCGGTCACCTGGGCGACATCGCGC
>Ga0070730_10004680_pt1 | contig 11921 bp, 7 predicted proteins | sample Coa_R1_3_FD_66447 | JGI IMG/M metagenome (GOLD analysis project Ga0070730, IMG submission 66447) | Surface soil microbial communities from Centralia Pennsylvania, which are recovering from an underground coalmine fire - Coalmine... | ecosystem: Environmental > Terrestrial > Soil > Unclassified ... | reverse complement strand
AGGGGCTCGACACGTGGCACGGCAAGGCCGAGGGCAAGGCCGCCGTCGACTACGCGTTCCACATGATCTTGACCGACGTGAACGACGGCACCGTCGCCGAGATGCAGCGGTGCGTCGACGAGGGGGTGTCGTCGTTCAAGATGTTCATGGCGTACCCGGGCGTGTTCCTCGTCGACGACGGGCAGATCTTCCGCGCGATGCAGCGGGCAGGGGAAATCGGGGCGCTCATCTGCATGCACGCGGAGAACGGGATCCCGATCGACGTGCTGGTGCAGCAGGCCCTCGCCAAGGGGCACACCGCGCCCGTGTACCACGCGCTGACGCGCCCGCAGATCGCCGAGGCGGAGGGGACGCATCGCGCGCTGTGCCTCGCCGAGATGGCCGGGGCGCCCGTGTACATCGTGCACCTCAGCGCCCCGCGCGCGCTCGAGCAGGTGGTGCACGCCCGCGACCGCGGGCTGCCGGCCTTCGCCGAGACGTGCCCGCAGTACCTCTTCCTGTCGCAGGACGACCTCGGGCGCCCCGGCTTCGAGGGCGCCAAGTACGTGTGCACGCCGCCGCTTCGCCCGCGCGAGTTCCAGGACGACCTGTGGCGCGGCCTGAAGACGCACGACCTGCAGGTGGTCTCCACCGACCACTGCCCCTTCTGCATGAAGGGCCAGAAGGAGCTCGGCAAGGACAGCTTCGCCAAGATCCCCAACGGGATGCCGGGGATCGAGACGCGCATGTACCTGCTGTGGGACGGCGGCGTGCGCACGGGGCGCATCTCGATGAACCGCTTCGTCGAGATCACGAGCACGGCGCCCGCGAAGATCTTCGGCCTCTACCCGAAGAAGGGCACCATCGCCGTCGGCGCCGACGCGGACCTCGTGGTGTGGGACGGCGAGAAGCGTCACACGCTGAGCGACAAGACGCTCCACATGCGCGTCGACTACTCGCCCTACGAGGGGCGCGACGTGACGGGCGCCGCGACGCACGTGCTCAGCCACGGCAAGGTGGTGATCGAGAACGGGGCGTACGTCGGCAAGAAGGGCGACGGCCGCTTCGTCAAGCGCAGCCAGTTCGCATGGACGTGACCGCGCTGACCTGAACGCATCCCGGCGGCACGATGGCCGGGCGGCTCTCCGCTCGCGCGAGACGATCTCCTGCTGCGCTCGGATTGGGGGCATACTCCTCGATCATGCCGCTCGAGCCCGGCAGCATCGTGGGGGGCGACTTCCGGCTGGTGTCCTTGCTGCGCGAGGGCGGCATGGGGTCCGTGTGGATCGCCGAGCAGATCAGCGTCGGTCGCCGGCGCGCGCTGAAGGTGGTCCGCGGCGAGGCGGCGCACGACGAGAAGGCGCGCGAGCGCTTCGCGTTCGAGGCGGTGGCGGGGGCGCACATCGACAGCGAGCACGTGGTCGAGGTGGTCGCGGCGGGGTTCGACGCGCAGCACGCGGTGCCGTGGCTGGCGATGGAGCTGCTCGAGGGGAGCGATCTCGGCGAGGTGCTCGCGGCGCGCGGGGCGCTGCCGCGCGCGGAGGTGCGCGCGATCGTCGCCCAGCTCTGCCACGCGCTGGCGGCGGCGCACGCGGCGTCGATCGTGCACCGCGACCTCAAGCCGGAGAACGTGTTCCTGGCGCGCGCGCGCCGGCAGGGCAGCGCGCCCTTCGAGGTGAAGCTGCTCGACCTGGGGCTCGCGCGCGTGACGGCCGACGTGCGCGCGACGACGCGGCACGCGTTGTCGATGGGCACGGCGCTCTACGTGGCGCCAGAGCAGACCGTGGTCGGCGGCTCGGCGACGCCGGGGATCGACGTGTGGGCGCTGGGCCTGGTGGTGTACCGGATGATCACAGGCAAGGCGTTCTGGCGCTCGCCCGCGGCCGACGGCCGGACCGTGACGGACGTGATGCACGAGATCGTGCGCGATCCGATCCCGCCCGCCTCGGAGCGCGCGGCCGAGGACGGCGTGGGCGACCTGCTGCCGCCGGGCTTCGACGAATGGCTGGCTCGCTGCCTGCAGCGGGAGCCGGGCGCGCGCTTCGCCGAGGCGGGGGCGGCGTACGTCGCGCTCGAGCCGCTGCTCGAGGCGCCGTCCATCGTGCCGCAGCCGCCCGCGGCGAGCCACTCGTCGTTGCCGCCGACCCAGCACACCCCGTCGCGGCCGGCGGAGGCTCCCGCGTCGACGCCGCCGTCGCAGCCGCCATCGCAGCCTTCGTCGAAGCCTCCATCGCAGCCCGCACGGCCCGCGACGCCACCCGCTGCCCCGGTCGTCCTCGAGGAGCTCGTCGTCGACCCCGGCGTGAAGGTGGCCCGCGCCGGGCGCCTCGTCCTCATCCGCTGGCTCGCGACGCCGGACTACGACAAGCTCGCGCGCCTCGACCGGGGCCTCGAGCGCGCGTTCGGCGGGCGCGGGGACCGCACGTTCGGCGTGCTGCCCGTCGTCGACGCCGCGAACCCGCTGCCCGAGGGCGCGGTGCGGGACAAGCTCGCGCGGCTCATCGCGCGCCACGACGGCTCCATCTCGGCGGCCGCGTACGTCGTGCACGGCGGGGGCTTTCAGGCGGCCGCGCTGCGCGGCGTGATCACGGGGCTCATGCTCGTCGCGCGCTCGCGCCACCCGACCAAGGTGTTCGGGACGGTGGCGGGCGCGGTGGCGTGGCTCGCGGCGCGGCTCGAGGCGGCCAGAGGCTTCGGCGGCGAGCGCGCCGATCTCGCCGAGCGCGTGCAGGCGACCGAGGAGCTCGTCGCGCGGATCGAGCGGTTCTGCGCGCCGTGGCGAGGCTGACTCGCCGCACGCGAAGCGCCGGCCGGACGGGGAGGCGCGTACGCTGCGGTCCATGAAGACCCCCGCGCTGGCGCCCGCCGGCGTCCACGTCGAGCGCCGGCCCGACGGCTCGCTCGTGCTGCGCTCGATCCACGCGCTCGGCGACTACCCGCGTCACACGAGCGACCTGCTGCGCCGCTGGGCGCGAGACGCGCCGGGGCGCACCTTCCTCGCCGAGCGCACGCCCGCGCGCGACGGCTGGCGCCGCGTGACCTACGCGCAGGCGCGGGACGCCGTGGACCGCATCGCCCAGGGCCTGCTCGACCGCGGCCTCGACGCGACGCTCCCCGTGATGATCCTCTCGGAGAACGCGGTGGACCACGCGCTGCTCACGCTGGGCGCGATGCAGGGCGGCGTGCCCGCGGCGCCCGTGTCGACGGCGTACAGCCTGGTGTCGAAGGACTTCGCGAAGCTGCGCGCGATCCACGCGGCGCTCGCCCCGGGCCTCGTCTACGCGGCGGACGCGGCCCGCTACGGCCGCGCGATCGACGCGCTCGGGGTCGCGCCCGGCGCGGTCCTCACGAGCCTCGAGCCGCTGCTGGCCGCCGCGCCCACGCCCGCGGCGGAGGCGCGGCACGCGTCGCTCGGCTCCGACGCGATCGCGAAGATCCTCTTCACGTCCGGCTCGACGGGCGAGCCCAAGGGCGTCGTGAACACGCAGCGCATGCTCTGCTCGAACCAGCAGGCGATCGCGACGGCGTGGCCGTTCCTGCGCGACCGGCCCCCCGTGGTGCTCGACTGGCTGCCGTGGAGCCACACCTTCGGCGCCAACCACAACTTCTTCATGGTGCTGTTCCACGGCGGCACGCTCTTCGTCGACGACGGGCGCGCGACGCCCGAGCTCGTGGCGCGCACGTGCGAGAACCTGCGCGAGGTCTCGCCGACGCTCTACTTCAACGTGCCGCGCGGCTTCGACGTTCTCTTGCCGCACCTCGAGCGCGACGCGGCGCTGCGCGACGCGTTCTTCCGCGAGCTCGACGTCGTCTTCTACGCGGCCGCCTCGCTGCCGCCACCCCTGTGGACGCGGCTCGAGGCGCTGAGCCAGGCGTCGCGCGGCGACCTGGTGCTGATGCTCTCGGCGTGGGGCTCGACCGAGACGTCGCCGCTCGCGACGACGGTGCACATGCGCATCCGGCGCGCGGGGGTCATCGGGCTGCCGGCGCCGGGCACGGAGATCAAGCTGGCGCCGGCGGGCCCGAAGCTCGAGCTGCGCGTGCGCGGCCCCAACGTGACGCCCGGCTACTGGCGGCGCCCCGACCTCGCCGCGTCGTGCCGCGACGAGGAGCGCTTCTGGCGCATGGGCGACGCGGGCAAGCTCGCCGACCCGACGGACCCCGCCGCGGGCATCGTCTTCGACGGCCGCATCGGCGAGGACTTCAAGCTCGTCTCGGGCACGTGGGTGCACACGGGCGCGCTGCGCACCGCGCTCGTCGCGCGCCTCGCGCCGGTGGCGTCCGACGTCGTCGTCGCCGGCCTCGACCGCGACGCGATCGGCATCCTGCTCTTCCCGGGCCCCGCCGCGCGCGACCCCGACGCCCGCGCCCGCGTCACCGAGGCCCTGCGCGCCCACAACGCCGAGCACCCCGGCTCCAGCGAGCGCGTCGCACGCGCCCTCTTCCTCGACGAGCCGCCGAGCATCGACGCCGGCGAGATCACCGACAAGGGCTACATCAACCAGCGCGCCGTCCTCGACCGCCGCGCCGATCTGGTGGAGAGGTTGTATCGCGGGGACGGGAAGGATGGCGACGTCCTGTTCCCGTGAAGAACGCGGGGGCAGGTGGGATCGGTGAAACAGCGCGCGTCTGCGCTGCGGACCGCGCGGGTGGGGCTTGCTGGAAGGGGGAAAGGAAAGGAGATCAGGAGATCAGGAGGTTGGGGGGGTGTTGTTGCCACCCGCGCGGGTCACACGCCAGACTTCGGGCCCGAACGGCGCCACCCAAACCTCCTGATCTCCTGATCTCCTTTCCTCCGCCCTTCCAGCCCACGCCACCCCCGTCGCCCCGCGCAGCCTCGCGACCCCTTCCGCGGTCGGCCACGGTCCTCGGCGGTGCTTCCGTCGCCCGCTGTTGCTTCGCGCAAACCGACGGAAACGGTCGCGCAACAGGTGCCGCCCGTTTCAGGCGCGCTTCAGGTGTACAGCCCCATTCGGGTGGTAGCCCTCGTCGCAGGCCATGAAGCATGCGGTACTCGCGGCCTGGGCGGTCGCGGCAACGGTGGCGGCGGTGTCGGTCGCCGCGTGGGGATGCGCGAACGAGGCCCAGCAGCCGAACAGCTTCCCGCCCGGCGATGACGCCTCGGCGACGGACGGGACGAGCGGGAGCAGCAGCGGCGCGGGGGGCGGCGACGGCGCGAGCGACGCGTTCGGCCACTTCGGCGACGGCGCGGTCTCGGCGTCGACCCTCGTCATCCAGCCGGCGAACCCCACGATCGCCGTGACCATCGCGAACGGCGTCGTCACGGTGAAGCCCGTGAGCTTCCAGGCGATCGCCAACGGGACGACGCCGGTGGCGGCGTCGTGGCAGCTCGATCGCGGCGACCTCGGCCCCATCGGCCCCGCGAGCGGCGTCTTCACACCCTCGGGCCTCGGCATCGGCATCGGGCAGGTCACGGCGACGTACGGCACCGTCATCGCGCAGACGAACGTCACGGTGACCGTGAAGGCGACGCAGAACGGCGGCGAGTCGGTGCCGCCGGACGGGGGCACCGGCGGCGTCGGCGGCACGGGGCCCGGCTCCGCGGTCGACCCCGGGACGCTGGGCACCTTGACCGGCCCTGCCACGCCCCCCGCCAACGCGCAGGAGCTCGGCTGGCTCTACCCCTACGACAAGACCGTCTGGCCGCGCGGCCTGCTCGCCCCGCTGCTCCAGTGGCAGACGACGCACGCGGCGACCGCGGCGTACGTGCACGCGACGCAGAAGTACTACGAGTTCCAGGGCTTCTACGGCGGCACGAAGCTCGTCAACCAGCCCTTCGACGCGGAGGCGTGGGCGACGGCGACGGGCGGCAACACGGGCGATCCGCTGCACGTCGAGGTCACGCTGTACGACGGCACCAAGACCGTCGGCCCCATCGCCGAGGACTGGACGATCGCCCCCGGCGAGCTGCAGGGCACGGTCTACTACGACTCGTACGACACGCAGCTCACGCCGGCGCTGCCCGGGGCGAGCACCTCGGCGGCCGTCATCGCGATCCGGCCGGGCTCGGCGAAGCCGTCGCTCGCGCTGCCGTCGCTCGCGCAGACCCAGTGCGTCGTGTGCCACGAGCTCTCCGCCGACGGGAGCACGATGTTCGCGGAGTTCCCCGGCGGTGACGCCTACTCGGACGGGTCGTCGTACGACCTCAAGAACGGCGGCGCGACGATCGCCTCGTACCTCTACGGGCAGCCCGCGCCGGACAACTCGATCAACGACCGCAAGTTCGTCTGGTCGGCGGTGTACCCCGACGGTTCCTTCGCGATGGCCGGGTCGAACTATGCGCGCGAGGCGTACTTCGAGGGTCCGTCGAAGCTCTTCGCGCGGTCGAACGGGAGCGCCATCGCGCTGACGGGCTGGGACGCGACCACGATGGCGTCGATGCCTTCCTTCTCGGCGGACGGGTCGATGCTCGTCTTCAACTTTTGGTCGGGCAACGCGATGGACGGCGTCCAGCCGGGCAACGGCGCCTCGCTCGCGGTGGTCGACTTCGCGTGCGGCTCGCAGAACGGCGCGCTCGGGTGCGGCGCGCCGCCCTACGCGACGTCGAACACGCGCGAGATCTTCCGCGAGACGAAGTCGGGCGCGCGCTACCCCGGCTGGCCCGCGTTCCTGCCGAACGACCAGTTCGTCGTCTTCCACGACAGCGTGGCCTGGGACACCAACACCGCGCACACCTGCACGGCGACGCCGACGCCCGGTACGAGCGAGAACTGCATGTTCACGACGTGGAACGGCGCGCAGGCCGAGCTGTGGATCGTGGACGTCCCGAAGGCCAAGGGCGGGGCGACGTCGCCCGTGGCGCTCGCGAAGCTCAACGGCGCCGGCTACCTGCCGACGAACGCGTCGCACCCCAACGACGCGGTCCTCAACTACGAGCCCACGGTGAACCCCATCGCGACGGGCGGGTACTACTGGGTCGTCTTCACGTCGCGGCGCATGTACGGCAACGTCGCGTCGGGCGACCCGTACGACAGCGGCAACGGGTCGTACCCGATCCCGAAGAAGCTCTGGGTCGCGGCGATCGACCTGAGCCCCGCGGCGGGCAAGGACCCGAGCCACCCGGCGTTCTACCTGCCGGGGCAGGAGCTCTTCGCGGGGAACATGCGCGGCCACTGGGTCGTCGACCCGTGCCGGCAGGACGGCAGCGCGTGCACGGCGGGCGACCAGTGCTGCAACGGCTACTGCCGGCAGGTGGGCGACGCGGGGGGCCTGGTGTGCACGACGCAGCCGACGGGCTGCTCGCAGCAGTACGAGAAGTGCAAGACGACCGCCGACTGCTGCGGCGCGGGCAGCGGCTACCAGTGCATCAACGGCTACTGCGTCGCGCCGTCGGCGAACTGAGGCCGACGGCCCGAAGGGGCGCACCGACTGAGGTCGCGCCGAAGGCGGGCCGACGGCCCGAAGGGCGCACCCACTGACGACTCGCGGCTCAGGGCGCGGCCAGCGTGATGGTGCGTTCGTCGTGCAGCGTCGTCCCGCCCGAGCTCACCGTCGCCCAGAGCACGACGGTGCGACCGACGTAGCGGCTCGGATCGTCGTCGACGAAGCGATCGGTGAGCCCCGCGAACGCCTGCGCGTCGCCGTCCTGATGCGTGTGCAGCACCCACTCGAGGTCGAGGTAGCTCAGGCTCTCGCCGGTGTCGGCGTCCCGCAGCCCGGCCTTGACGTCGACCGGGTCGGCCATGCCCGTCACGCGGCCGGCGAGCCACACGTGGATGCCGCCCTGCGCGCCCTGCGCGATGGGGACCGTCTGCCCTTCGGTGACGGCGGCGAAGCTGCCCGAGCCGGTGCCGATCTCGAACGAGGCCGGTCCGCTCGGCCCCGCGGGGCCGCAGGCCGCGAGCGTGCCGGCGACGGCGAGGAGCGCGACGCACGCGAGGAGGCGCGCAGCGAGGACGGGCGGCGCCGGCTTCACGGCACCACCACCTGGAAGACCTGACCCGCGTTCGGCGCCGTGTAGTAGACGGTCGAGTCGCCCGCCGCGAGGCCGCCGACGGCGTACTCGCTGGTGCCGATGGGCGCCGGAGCGCCACCGCCCCAGCCGACGAGCTGCAGCGTGCGGTCGTCGCTGAACACGTAGACGCCGCGGCTCGTGGCGGCGAGCGCGCCGAACGCCGGCCGCGGGGCGACGGCGAGCGCCGAGGCCGTGCCCCCGGCGACGCTCAGCACGGGGCCGGAGGGGTCGTTCTCGATCCACGCGACGTGGCCCGCCGCGGCCGCGATGGCGACGACGGGACCCGCGCCGGTGGCGACGGTCACGGGCGCCTCGCCGCCGGTCGCGGAGAAGACGGCGCCGCCGGCGCCCCAGTACACGGTGCCCGTGTCGGCCGCGAGCCCGCCGTCGAGCGACGCGCCCGTCGCCAGCGTGAACGTCGCGCCGCCGGCGATGGGGGCCCCCGCGACGGTGCCCGTCAGGCGCTCGGTCCAGTAGACGTTGGTCGCGTCGATCGCGACCGCGCGCACGCCCCCGAGGCGGGAGGCGACCACCCTGGGCGCGCCGGCGGAGAGCTGGCGCACGAGGACCTCGTCCGCCGACGCCCACGCCGCCGCGTCGCCGGAGGCCGCCAGGGCGACGGGCGTCACGGCGGAGGACACCACCGTCATGGTGCCGTCGGCCTTGGCCATGGCGCGGACCGAGCCGTCGGACTCGGTGACGTAGACCTGGGTCCGCCCCGCCGCGATGAGATGCGGGCTCGCGAGCCCGCTGCCCAGCGTGCCCGCGGTGGCGCCCTCGTTGCTCGACGCGTCGCACCCGCATCCTTGCGCCGCGAACGCCAGCGCCGCGCACGCCGCCATCGCCGCCCCCCGTGAAGCCCACCGCGCGCCACCCGTCGTCATCGTCGCCGCTCCTCCTGCGCGCCCCGTACTTCACGGAGCGTGCCGGCGGCACAGGGGCTCGAACCCGCGGTTTTCCGGCTCTCCGGCGCCACGGGCCTCCGCGGCGTCACGGGGTCCGCGACACGGGGATCGGTCGTCCGTCCCGTCCGCCGTCGTGGCCGGCGACGCCGCCGTCACCCGATCGGGCGACGAGTCGAGATAGCCTCGCGTGCATGCGTCACGTGCCGCCGGCGTGGGTGCTCGGGCTCGGAGCGGTGCTCGCGTTCGGAGCGTGCAAGCCCAAGGACAAGGGCGGCGGCGATCCGCTGCCGGCCACGCTGCCCACGGTGACGCTCCCCGCGGACGACCTCGAGGCGGCGCGCGCCGTCGGCGTCGCGGCGGCGACCGAGAAGGATCCCGCGAAGCTCGCGGCGACGCTCGTGGCGTTCCTCGACCGCCTCCACGTGCCGGTGGTCTCCGAGAAATGGGACAAGCTCCTGGCGACGGGACCGAAGCCGAGCGCGACCTCGCCGTGGCTCTGGGAGCCGGTGCTCGTGGGTCTGGCGCGCGGGACGACGCAGCGCCACCGCACGCCGTTCGTGCAGGTGATGGCGGCGTTCCTCCCCAAGGCCGACCTGAAGAAGCTCGCGAAGCTCGACTTCGCCGACTTCGTGCAGCAGATCGCGAAGGCGGCGACGCGCGAGCCCGGGCGCTTCGACGGCCCGCTGGCGACTGCGATCGCCGAGGACCTGAGGCAGCGCAAGGACGCGAGCGCGCGCCCCGCGCTCGACCCGACCGCGACGCTGCTCCTCGGCCTGCTGCTCATCGCGGAGCAGGAGGCGAGCAAGGCGATCCCGCCACACCCGCCTCCCACGGCGACCGCGGCGCCGCAGTTCCCCGGGCTGCCACCGGGCCTGCCCTATGTCATCCCGAGCACGTTCCCCAGGCGGCCGCAGGTCGTGCACGCGTTCGACAACCCGGGGGGCGGGGGGGCGGTCGCGAGCGTCTGCGCGGCGATGGCGCAGCCGCTCTCGTGGAGCGCGACCGCGTTCACCGGAGGCACGTCCGCGGCCGGGTACACGCCGTCGAGCGGTCCGCTGTCGTTGCCGCCCGCGGTCCAGAAGTTCCTCGGCGAGATCGCCGACGTCATCGCCGCGGCCTCGATCGCCGGCAACATCGGCGACGGGATCGCGGGCATGGGCATCGCCGCGTTCGTGACGACCGACGGCAACGTCTCGCCGACGTCGGTCCAGTACGGCGACGGCCCCGTGACCTTCACCGTGAACGCCAAGAGCTCGAGCCCCTTCACGAAGGACGAGCTGAGCAAGTTCGTCGACTGCCTCGAGGCGACGATCGGCACCGCGGTGGGGCTCGACTCGCTGCGCGACCTGCCGCCGGCCGGCGGCGTGCCGAACCTGCCCGTCATGTGGGTCGGCACGAGCGCGTTCGCGCCCAGGCACGGCACCTTCACGCCGAGCGCGGGCGGTGGCGGAGGGGGCCTCGCGGCGACGGCCCTGTCGGCCGGCATGTCGGCCGTGGGCGGCGGCACGACGGACGCGAGCGGGCAGGCCAAGGCGACCTTCCAGGTCAAGCCCAAGAAGGGCGACCAGCAGGCGAACACCACGCGCCACTTCGACGTGCAGGCGGAGATCTTCCAGTACCCGGTCGGCACCAGCACCGTCTACGCCGGCGCGAACCTCCTCTTCCACCAGAGCGTCCCGCTCGCGCTGGAGATCAAGATCCCCTTCGATGCGTACACGATGACGCTCACGTGGAGCGACCACGTGCAGACGCCCGGCACCACGTACTTCCAGGACGACGGGCAAGCGCAGGTGCGCATCACGGTCGACGGCGGGACCCTCGCGTTCCACGGCAAGGGCACGGGGACGCACACGTACTCGATGCCGTCGCAGGGGACGGGCTTCGTCACGTGCTCGGCGCCGGTGGGCGGGCAGCCGGTCGACGTGCAGGTGGACGGGACGATCACCGACGTCGACACGATGCAGGCCCAGATGCACGTCAAGGTGACGCCCCAGTCGAACACCGAGTCGATGACCATCCGCTGCACGCCGCAGATCGGCCACGCGTCGACGCGTCAGGCGAGCGCGATCACCGGCAGCATCTCGTCCGGCACGGAGCTCGAGAGCGGCTTCACGATGAAGCTCGACGACGGTGAGGAGAAGAGCATGCCGACCGACAAGTCCGGCGGGCCCATGTCGATCACCGGGACCGCGAACATCGTGCTCGCGGCGGACAAGACGCAGTGAGAGCGCGTGTCGACTCGGCCGCGTGATGCATATCACGCGGCACAGGCTCCCGAAGGTCGCCTAGTCGACCCGGATGATGGTCTCGCCGGGGCTCGTGATGCTGATCGAGCCGGTCCACGTGCAGTTGCAGGTGTCGCTGTCGACCAGCGCCGCCTGACCGTTGATCTTGACGGTCGACGAGCCGGGCGACCAGGGCGACGTGGTGACGGGGATGCACGGCTGCGGGGTGAGCACGCCCTGAGCGGCCGCCGTCGCGGCGGCGACCTGCGGGTTCGCCTGCGTCTGGCACATGCCGAAGGCCGCGATGTTCACCATCGGCACGTAGTCGTTGACGGTGGCGGCCTGCTGGTCGTCGCCCTTCGCGACGTTGACCGGCAGGACCGTCAGCGACGACGGCGAGGTCCCCTGCGAGCACTTCAGCTTCGCCCCGTTGACGACCAGGTTCGGCATGGTGCGCCCATTGTACCTGGTGCCCGCGCGGGCGGCGTGCGACGGCGTCTACCCCTTGTAGCCGGGGTCCAGGCGGTCGAGCTTGCGCCGCAGCGCCGGCCACGCGATGCCGCCGCCGAGGCCGCGCGTGACCGCCTCGGCGGCCGCTTTCACGCCCGCGAGGATGCGCGCGTCGACGGAGACGAGCTCGGCGCCGCCGGACTGCGCGAGGAGCTGCACCTCGCACGCGCGCTGGAGCGAGTACATCGCGAGGAACGCGTCGGCCACGGTGGCGCCCACCGTGAGCAGACCGTGGTTGCGCAGGATGAGCGACGTGTGGCCCCCGAGGTCGCGCACCAGGCGCGGTTTCTCGTCGTCGCGCAGGGCGATGCCCTCGTAGTCGTGGTA
>Ga0070730_10004679_pt1 | contig 11922 bp, 15 predicted proteins | sample Coa_R1_3_FD_66447 | JGI IMG/M metagenome (GOLD analysis project Ga0070730, IMG submission 66447) | Surface soil microbial communities from Centralia Pennsylvania, which are recovering from an underground coalmine fire - Coalmine... | ecosystem: Environmental > Terrestrial > Soil > Unclassified ... | reverse complement strand
GTTCGAGCTCGACAACGATTCGCTAATTTCTAAAACAAGGCCCCGCTAACTGTGTCCCCGCTTGGCCCTTTCTTTCCTCCGCAACCGCAAGTGTGTCCCGGTCCTTCCTATGCCTGCCGCAACCTTCAACCCCTTTACATCCTCCTGCCAACCTCAATCTTTCCGATCACATCCCTACAACCCCAGCATCTTCAAACGCTTACGAACTCTTTTGTGTCATGGCGATACCTTAAGTCCTCTGTTTCCAATAACTTCCGCACTCTTTGCATGTCTATGGGGGGTGGTACCCCTGCACCGTCCCTGGCCAGCCAATTTACATGGCTTGCTGCGGTAAACGCCCTCACGGGACCCTGCAGCGACGCTTCCGTCGTTTTCTCCAGACCGACGCACAACTTCCAGGTTACCCCGTCAGTAAGTCCCCACTATCTCCGCATCGCGGCAGAATCTCCTTCGCTCGCCGATGGCTCATCGGGATTCTGTGAAGTTCTCCGCGATCCGCGCTCAGCCACTACCACAATTTTTCTTCGCAGGCGGCCACCAACCGCTCGGCATGCTTCCATCGTCGCCTCGGAGGTGCCTGGGGCGCGGACTAACTCCAGCAACTTTTCCCTGCCAGTTTCGCTGACCAGACGCATGCCAATGCATCGCTCCGGACAAAACGTCATCGCCGCCAGCTCCGCAATCGGAAGTGCAAGCGAGCTGCTCGCCAAAATGGCATCCGGCTTCGCCAATTTATCGAAGATGGTAAACATCTCGATCTTCATCTCCGCGTCTTCCGCCACCGCCTCGAAAATCAGATCCGCCTCGCGCACCGCCTGTTCCATTGAATTTGCAATAACGAGCCGCGAATGCGCACCGGATGCAACCTTAGCGATCCATGCAACCGCTTCCCCCAGCCTCGTCGCGGAAACATCTTCGAGAAAAGTGCGGAAACCGGCCAGCACCGCCGCGCAAGCGAACTCGCGTCCGGCATCGCCGGCTCCAATCACCGCGATAGTCTTGATTTCATCAGACACGACGATGTACCTGGAACCAAAAAGGAAGCGTCGGTACGCGCTAGTAGCGGAGAACGCTGGGATCGATCTCCGCCGACCAGCGGTCGATGCCCCCGGCGAGCGATTTCGCCCGCTCCACGCCCTGGCCGCGCAACCACACCGCTACGTCCAGGCTGCGCATGCCGTGGTGGCAATAGCAAATCACCTCGTCATCGGTATCCAGCGTCTGCAGATTTGCCGGAATCGTACCCATGGGAATCAGCTTCGCGCCCGCAATCCGGAAAATCTCAAACTCCCACGGCTCGCGCACATCCACCAGCAGCACGCCGTCTCCATGCTCCAGCCGCAGTTTCGCCTCCGCTGGAGTAATTTCCAGGTCTTCCATAAAAATCCTCGGCTCGATTATAGGCTGGAAACGGAATCATCGAAACGTGGGTGCGGGAAAAATGAAGTCACTTGCCCTGAAATTTGGGCGGGCGCTTCTCGAAAAAGGCGCGGATGCCTTCGCCGGTGTCTTCCGAAGCAAAACATTTCATCTGCTGCTCCACTTCCTGGTCCAGCGCTTTGGTCAGTTCCTGTTTGGCGTCCGCAAAAAGCACGCGCTTCATTGCGCGAATCGCAATCGCCGGGCCCTTCGCGATTTTCTGCGCCAGCGCGCGCACTTCGCTTTCCAGCCTCGCCGCCGGCACCACGCGATTCACAATTCCCAGGCGCAGCGCCTCCGCCGCATCGATCATGTCGCCGGTGTAAAACATTTCCGCCGCTTTCGCCGGTCCCACCAGTTCCAGCAGAAAGAAAGTGCCGCCATAATCCGGGAACAATCCCACCTTGGCGAAATTCTGGCCAAACGTCGCATCTTCCGAAGCAATGCGAATATCCGCCGCCAGCGCGATGTTCATCCCCGCGCCTGCCGCCGCTCCGTGTACCGCCGCGATCACCGGCTGCCGCATGGTGCGGATCCGCAGCACTGCGCCCATGCCCGCGCGCAAAATCGGGTCCAGTTCGGTCAAATCATTTTTCTCGCGGCCCTTCCCAATCACGCCCAAGTCGCCGCCCGCGCAAAACGCCCGTCCCGCGCCCGCCAGCACCACCACATCGATGTCTTGATCCGCCTCCAGCCGGCCCAGCGCCTCATTCAGGCCCACGGCCAGATCTTTGTTGAGCGCGTTCATGCGCTCCGGCCGGTTGAAAATCAGCGTGGCGATATTGCCTTCGCGCTTTTCGATAACCGCGGGATTTTCCGTAACGGGCTGCGCAGGAGAGCTCATTGCGATACCACTGCATGCGCGCTGCCTTCGCGTTCGTTGGCCACCCGCTTCACCAGTTGCGCCAGTTTGCGGAAGTGCTGCAGCTTTTCATTCTTTGTTTTCATTTGCGGGCCCGGCGTGGCCGGCAGCACGTATACGCGCGCGCCATACAACGATTCTTTCTGCAATCCGAACTTGCACTTCCTCTGCGCAAAGACTTCGTACGTCATCTTCCCGTTGAACGCTACCACCCGCGGCGCGAACTCTTCCAGTTTCTGCGATAGCACAATGCGTCCCTCCGCGAAATCCTCGCGCGCAATATCCTCCGCCGTTTTGGACGGACGCTTGACCAGATCGGTGAGCCCAATGCCGAACTCGATCACCCGCTTGTCATCGCGATAATCAAACGGTTCCGGCACCACCCCGCTCTCGAAAATCAGCGGCCAAAATTCGTTGTCGCGCCCCGCGTAGTAATGCCCCACGCGCACGGAGGACTCCGTGGGATGGCAGCCGATGATTACCAACTTCATGCCTTTTCGAAGGTGGTCGGGCAGGGTACGCATTAGGCTAGCTTACCCGTTTCGCCGCGCCGGCGGCGCAGGTCGTTCCGGACTGCTGCGCAAATTGTCACGTCCCCTAAGGATGCTAGAAGGCGGTTATTTTCTGAATCGCACGCTACCCTCAGGTCATCCAAGTAGGTGGCTTCGAGGTGTGGCGTTGTATTGTGCTACTTTAACGATACGCAGCATCCAACCAGGGTTACTTGCCAGCCTGGGAAGAGCGCCTTTTTTGAGCACAACGAATCCACACCGGCTACCCTCCACCGTCGCCCGCGAAGATGAGCACCTGCTGGTGGCGGCCGCGAAATCGGGCGACACTTCCGCCTTCGAAGAACTGGTCAATCGCTACGACCGAAAAATCTTTCGACTCACCATGAATATCACGCGCAACCGCGAAGATGCGGAAGACGCGATGCAGGATGCGTTCATGAAGGCGTATTCGCACCTGGACCGCTTTCAGGAAGAATCGCGCTTTTACACCTGGCTGGTGCGCATCGCAGCCAACGAAGCGCTGATGCGCTTGCGCAAGCGGCGCCCCAATCAAGTTTCGTTGGACGAACCGCTCGAGACCGGGGACGATTTCATACCGCAGCAGATTGAGGATTGGGGACCGAACCCGGAACAGCGCTACGCGCAAACGGAGATGCGCGATATTCTACGCAGCGTGATCGAGGAATTGCCGCCGGACTTTCGCGTGGTTTTTGTGTTGCGCGACGTGGAAGGACTTTCCACCGAAGAAACCGCGGAGACGGTGGGAATTTCCGAAGCGGCGGTGAAATCGCGGCTGCTGCGGGCGCGGCTGAAGTTGCGTCAGAAATTGGATCGCCAGTTTCGACAGGATAGAAAGAATTGAACTGCGATGGCGTAGTTCGGAGTGTTTCGAGCTATATCGATGGCGAATTGGAAGCCACGATGGTGCAGGAAGTCGAGCTGCATTTAAAAGAGTGCCGCGAGTGCTACGTTTTGGTGCAGCAGACCAGGCTCACGGTGCATCTGTATTACGATTCCGATTTAGTTGATTGCCCGCAAGAAGTGCGCTCGCGCCTGCAGGAAACGTTGCGCCGGAAGATCGGCAAGCCGCGGAACTGACATCCGTTCAAGTTTCAGCCCAAACGGCGCGTGCTCCCGCATCCGTGCTGACGCAGCACGCGTTGTAGGGGCGCGCTTCAGCGCCGGCTCTCCGACGACTCGGCGCGTTTGACGGTTATGCCGGCCAGAATGGGAGCACGCGGCCGAGGCCTTTTTCTTTGGCTTTTGCGTAGACTTGGATTGCTGCGGCCAGGTCCCAGGACGCTATTCCGTTGGATTTGAATAGGGTGACTTCGCTGTCGCTGGTGCGGCCGGTGGCTTTGCCTGCTACTACGTCGGATAATTTTTTTACGCCGGTCCAGCAGATTTCGTCTCCTTTGAAGGCGATGATCAGGTCGCCGGCTTCCTGGCGCGATTGTTCGATGGAGTCCACCACGATGACGTCGGCGCCTGCGACCGCTTCTTCATCCAGCTCGCGTTTGTGGGCGTGATTGGCGCCGATGGCGTTGATGTGCGCTCCGGAGGCGAGATCGGCGGCGCTCAGCACCGGCTGCGACGCGGTGGTGGCGGTGCAAATAATATGCGCGCCGCGCGCGGCCTGGGAGGAAGAGCCGGCGGCTTCCACGGGGATGCCGATGCGTGGCGACATTTCTTCAGCGAATTGCTTGCGGCGGCCGGCGTTGCGTCCGTAGACGCGGGCCGCGGAGAGCTTGCGCACAGCGGCAACGGCTTCGAGCTGCGTTCTGGCCTGGCCGCCGGTGCCGATAATGGCGGCTACGGAAGCATCGCGGCGGGCCAAATATTTTGTGGCTACTCCGGAAGCGGCGCCGGTGCGTAGTTGCCCCATGTAATCGGCTTCGATCATGGCCACCAAGTCGCCGCTGGCGATTTCGTACAGCGGAACCAGAAAGCGAATCTTGCCGCGCACGAAAGTATATTGCTTCATGGCCAGAAAGCCGGCGGTGTAGTCCGCGGCGGCCATGTAATGGAAGAATCCGCCGGCGGGGAGTTCAAAGCGGCGTCGCGGATGCACGATGACTTCGCCGGTGGCTTGCTTGCGGGAGATTTCTTCGACGGCTGCGAGAGCCATGGGCATGGTCAGAACCTGCTGGACCTCGGCTTCGCTGATGTGCAGGGTCATGCGGGGCGCCTCCATGAGTAGAGGGATTCTAGCAGGGACGGTGGGGCATCTTCATTCGTAAGACCTGCGGCGGAAAGCTCGGCTGGCGCGGCATGCCGCGCGGCTACAACGCAGAGCTTAGCGGCGATATTGCCGCGATCGCGCTGGCCCTTCGAGGGCCTGCCTGCGGCGGGCAAGCTCAGGGTAAACAAGACCGCCGCACGCCAAATCAGGAAACTCACTCGCGGACTCGTTCGCTGGAAAGCGCTGAAGCGCACCCCTACAAGGCTTGGCGCGATCGACAACGCGTGCTACTGGAGGTGGAGGTGGAACCGGAAGACGCGGGCGGCGGCGGTGTCGAGCAGGAGCAGATCGTTGGCGGGGGTGACCACGATTTTGCGAACTGTGGAGGAGCCTGCGCCGGGGACCCAGGTGGATAGATCCTGCGTCATCCGGTACTGACCATCCAGCGACCATACGTAAACGGACGGGTGATTTGCGCCCACGGCAAAAATGAAATTGCGATTGACAGCGATGCCGGTGAGCTGCGGATCGGTATCGGTGGCCAAAACCACGGTACGCTGCGGGGCTCCGGAGGCGTCATACACTTTGATCTCCGGCTGCGCCGATTCGGATACGTACACCAACCCATCGGGACCCACAGCAAGAGCTGTGGGATTGTCGATCGGAGCGCCCATCGCAGTTTGTTTTGGGCCCGCGCCGCCCCACGAACCGATCAGGCGGAGGGCGGAACTGAATTTGCGAATGCCGTAAGGATGCTTGGCGGTGGCGTAGATGGTGCCGTAGGCATCGACGGCGATGTGCAGAGATTCGCGCTCGGCGCTGAGGGCGTTGGTGCGCAATTCGCGGTGGCGCATGCCATCGGAAAAGAAAATGGCGACGGTACCGCGGCGGCCATCGGCCACATAGATAGCGGCGCCGGCATCGACTGCGATATCGGCGGGGCGGAGGTTGCTGCGATCGTCCTGGAACGAAAGGCGAGGCTCGCCGCTGGGAGAAAATTTGTGAATGAAACCGGTAGCGGCGTCGGCGATGTAGATGATGGACTCGCCGTCGCCGGCCATGGCTACAGGCTTGGAGAATTGGCCGGGGCCGTCGCCGTGGGAGCCCCAGGTATCGATGTATTGGAACGGCGGGGGAGGGATCTGTTGGGCGGCAACAGTTTGCGTGGGGTGCGAACAGGCACAGCCGAGCAGCGCAAGCATGGTGATGAAAAACGCCAACACTTTGCGCCTTAGCGTGTGCACTTCGAGGCTCGGCGTCGTCTTCACTTTGGGTTAGAAGACTTCACGGTAGCCTTGTGGACCGGTTTCCGTTCCACGTCGCCGGGCTCGCGGACGCGGCGGACTACGGTTTGCGTCATACGATAGATCCGCTCTTCCTTCGCGCCTTCCATTTGGTGAAAACGAAACTCAGGTTCGCCTTTGGGACCTTTGTCGAGGCGAATGGGCAACTGGCCGCACAGATTGTTCTCGATGAAGGCGGTTTCGTAGCGGGTGCGCTTCTGGTTCCAGGTGAAGACGCGGATCACGGTGAAATCGCAAAGTTGACCTTCGGCGTTGCGCGTCCCGGCAACCAAATACTGGGGCTGCTCGCCGGACGGAGTGGGCACACGGTTCAGCTCGAGCCAGGCGATGGGGCGAATGTTGGCGGAGGCCATGCCTTCGCGAACGGGGTCGGGAAGATCGAGCTCGACAAAGCGAGCAACCACCCAACCGGCGATGGGCACGGTCTGATCGCCCGGCTGCGTGGTGGTATTGGATTCGGAGGCGCGGGCCGAGGCTTCGCCAGGCGGGCGGGTGGCCATGCCGCGCACCAAAAACCAATCCTCCTTTTTGGCTTGCTGTGCTTCGTTATTTTCGCGTTCGTCATTGACCTGCACCCAATCGGAGACCGCACGGCCCACGACTTCCACGTGCACACCGCGGCCGAATTGATAGAGACGCGGCTGCGTGCGACCGGGTTCGACACGCAAATTGGTTTGGACTTTGGTGCGTCCACGCGCCTGCACCGGCATGGCTTTGGCGGCGTTGAGCAGCTTGACGCTGCGCTGCCACAGCGCGGGCTCGAGCAGCAGCCGGGCGTCGACCCAACCGGTGGCGCCACCCGCGGTGCGAACCTTGACGCTGTCGTTGCGGCGGGCCAGAACTTCGACGCGATCGCCGTAATGCAGAGTGTCGATGGGCTCGCGAACTTGCGCGACGCTGCTCCACAGCGTGGTGCTGCGCTCGCTGACGTAGGCTTCGCCGAGATACTCGCGCTTGGGGCGGAAGAACCAGGCGATTATGACCACTAGACAGAGCAGCGGCACGGCGACCAGAAGCTTGCGCTTCATAGGCGGGCCTCAAGGCTGGAGACGGACACCAGGAGTGAAGGGGCGTTCATGCGTTCGGTTTTTCTTTGCGACAGCTAATTGTAACCGATTCTTTGGTGCGAGCAGCGAAAGCGTGCGGGGAAGTTTCTGGTACAATGCGCGGCGGTTTACGATTTCCGTGGACGGTTAGGTCACCCCAGCGGCTCACGCACTGGGCTAACCTGTGGCGCACCTACCGGCGCTGGGCAAGGGATGCGACGCGGACCTCTGGTAAGCGGGAGGAGATTCGAGTGAAATTTTTGGATTCGCTGCGACCCGTGGGGCTGCTGGCGCTTCGGATTGCGCTGGGTATTATTTTTCTTGCGCATGGGTATCCGAAGCTGGCGCACTTGCGGGGCGGAGCGCAGATGCAGGGCTTTTTTGTGGAGCACGGCTTGCCGGGATATTTTGTTTACGTCGCCGGGGTGGTCGAGAGCTTCGGCGGCGGTTTGCTGATTCTGGGATTATTCACGCGGGCGGCGGCGCTGTTGCTGGGAATCGAAATGTGCGTGGCCATCTGGAAAGTGCACAGCACGCACGGGTATCTGGCGGTGCATGATTATGAGTTCCCACTGGCGCTGGCTGCGGCGTGTTTTGCGCTGGCTACGGTGGGAGCGGGATTGATTTCGCTAGACCAGCCGTTATTTGAAGGTGGCGGAAGAATTCGCGTGCCGCGCAATCCGAAGAAATAGCGGCCGGGGCGAACGGCGTCAGAACATTAGCAGCGGCGGCCCTTCGGGGGGCCAGGGCAAACAAGACCGCCGGCCCTCAACTGGGCTATGACGCTATGGGGGCAGAGGGCACGGAGGTGTGCACTACACCGGTCGGACCTGGCGGAAGGGCGATCCAGAGAATTACGTAGGCGATCAGACCTGTTCCGGCGAAGAGTATCGCGAGCAGCCACACGACGCGAATGATGGTGGGATCGAGATCGAAATAGTCGGCCAGTCCCGCGGCGACTCCGGCAATTTTCTTGTCGGTAGTCGAACGCACCAGGCGCTTGCGACCGCCGTATTCGCCGGTATTCACGGCGCTAGCGCCGGGCACCGGCTGCTTGGCGCCGCAGTTGTAGCAGAAATTCGAGCCGTCGGTGATTTGCCTCTGGCAATTTACGCAGACCACGGGTCACCTCCACAGTTTGGAAACCCCATTCTACTTATGGATACGAATTGAAGGCAAATAAAGTTTCCGGGCGGAATCGGGTCTGGGCGGCGCTTTAGAAGAGTGTCAGGTCCACACACCGGACCTGCGCTACTGCTCTTACCCATCAATATTCGAGGAGCTGGTGGACAGCTGACAGGATGTGTTCGGTTTGGGGAAGGATTACGTCTTCCAGCTTGGGCTGATAGGCGCAGAAGGTGTCCATGGCGGCTACGCGCTTGACCGGGGCGTCGAGCTGGTCAAAAAGCTGGTCGGCGATGCGGGCGGCTATTTCCGCGCCGAAACCCCAACTAAGCATGTCCTCGTAGGCCACGATGACGCGGTGATTCTTGCGCACGGTGGCGGCGATGGCGTCCCAGTCATAGGGAGAGAGCGAGCGGAGATCGATGATCTCCACGGAGACGCCTTCGCGCTCGAGTTGCGCGGCAGCCACTTCCGCGCGATGCACAATAGCGCCGAAGGTGACGATGCTGACTTGGTTGCCTTCCTTGACCATGCGCGCTTTGCCGAAGGGCACGGTGAAATCGGCGCCGGGATATTCCGAGCGATTGTACGGCTGGCGGTACAGATGTTTGTGCTCGAGGAACATGACCGGATCATCGCAGCGGATAGCGGTGCGCAGCAGGCCGGCAACGTCCAGAGCGGTGGAGGGCATGACCACGCGCAGGCCGGGACAATGGGTGAAAATCGATTCGCCGCTTTGGCTGTGATAAATGCCGCCGCCAGTAAGGTAGCCGCCCACGGCCACCCGCAGAACCGCCGGGCATTTGAAATTGCCGTTGGAGCGCCAGCGCAGAACGCAGAGCTCGTCGCGAATTTGCATCATGGCCGGCCAGATGTAATCGAAGAATTGAATCTCGGCGACGGGCTTGAGGCCACGGGTGGACATGCCGATGGCGCGGCCGACGATGCTGGCCTCCGCGAGGGGCGTGTTAAAGACGCGATCGTGGCCGTACTTTCTTTGCAGGCCGGAGGTGGCTTTGAAGACGCCGCCCTTCCCTTTTACATGCTTTAGATTTTCGTCGCGGCTGGCGTCGGCGACGTCTTCGCCAAAAACGGTGATGCGCTCGTCGCGGGCCATTTCATCGGAGAGCGTGGCGGCGACCATTTCGACCATGGTCTTGGGCGCGCCGTGAAATTGCGGCTGCGCGGCCAAGGAGGGAGAAGCGGGATCGATATCGGGGGAATAGACGTTGACGTGAATGGAGTCGATGGAGGGAGGCTCGGCGGCGAGGGCCTGGTCACCGGCTTCGCGGACTTCGCGGTCGACCTCGGCTTCCAGGGCTTCGATTTCTTTTTGGTCCAACAGCCCCTCGCGAACAAGGAAGAGAGAAAACTTGGAGAGCGGGTCGCGGTGCGCTTCCGCTTCGCGCTCCTCGGCGGTCTTGTAAAGTTTTTCGTCGTCGGAGAGGGAGTGCGAATAGGGGCGCACCACATGCGCGTGAATTAACGCGGGGCCGCGGCGCTGGCGGACGTAGTCCACCGCTTCCTTGGCGACAGCGTAGCTTTCGAGGGGATCGGTGCCGTCGACTTCAGCGACGTGCAGGCCGGGAAAGCCACGCACTAGTTTGGAGATGTTGCCGCCTGCGGTTTGCACTTCCACCGGGACGGAGATGGCGTAACCGTTGTCTTCGATGAGATAGAGAAGCGGAAGTTTTTTGGCGCAGGCGGCATTGAGCGATTCCCAGAACTCGCCTTCGCTGGTGGCGCCGTCGCCGGCGGAAACGTAGACGATTTCATTGGCGTCGTGGTTGACGTATTGACCGAGCGGGGCTTTTTTGGCTTGCGCCAAGGCTTTGGGGCGATTCTGGTAATAAAGAGTGGCTTCGGCGGCGCCCACGGCTTGCACGAATTGCGTTCCGGTGCAGGAGGACTTGGAGACGATGTTCCACTTGGGATGACCCCAGTGGGAAGGCATCTGGCGACCGCCGGAAGCGGGATCGTCAGCGGCACCCACGGCCTGCAGTAATGTTTCGAGCGGAGTGACGCCGAGCATCAGGCAGAGCGCGCGGTCGCGATAGTACGGATAAAGCCAGTCGACGCCGGGGCGGAGGAGCAGGGCCATGGCGGCGGTGACCGCTTCGTGGCCGGCGCTGGAAATCTGGAAGTAAATTTTATTCTGGCGCTTCAGCTGGATTTCGCGATCGTCCAGACGGCGGGAAAGAAACATGGTGCGATAAAGATGGATTAGTGTTTCGCGGTCGAGGCCTTGAAACCTGGCGGCGTCGAGCCTGGCTGCCTTCACGCGAGTCTGCACTGCCATTCAGTTGGCCCTCTCAATGGGATGGAGACGCTCGCCGGGGGAAGTTTCATTATATCGAAAAGATGCGGGAGACGGCGAAAAGGGTGGGCGGATTTCGCTGGATTCACGGGCCGAGTTTCGCGCAGAGGAAGGCACCGGATACTATTCCAGGGTGTCGAACTGCTTGAGGATATCGGGGAAATCGGGTTGGTCCTCACGGACGATTTTGGGCGAGGCGCCCTTGAAGGGTTGTTCGCTGGGGATGCGATCGATCCAGCGCTGCTCGGAAAGCTTTTCGTGGCCGGAGAAATAGAGGCGGACGAAAAGCTTCACCGGGCCGTGGTTTTCGGAGGCGGAATCGCCGGATTTTGATTTGGGCCTGGACTTTGCTTTCGCTTTCGCGGATTTAGATTTTTCGGTTTTCGCGGGTTCTGATTCCATCTCCGCGCCGCCGGCTGGCGCGGCGGATGGTTCGCGCTCCAGCTTGTATTGGAGCTTTTTGTCGAGGCGGAACGCCTGCTTCCAGCTTTCCAGCTTGTGACGGGCCTGCTGGACTTTTTCCTCATCGGAGCCGAGATCGAAAAGCAAATAGGTATGCGCCATGACGGAAGTCTGCGACGCGAGGCGGCAGCAAGTCAAGGCGGCCCGCAAAGTCACAAGAGGTTTAGTTACCGGAGAATGAGACATTTTGGCACTTGGCGGACCCTGCGCCTGTTGCGCCGACTCACCGACTTCTCGCCGCCGGGAGGCTTCTTTTTGCTGGACCACGATCAACGCAACACCCTACATTTCGGCGGCACGCTGAGTCTGCCGCGGCGCAGCTACGCCTCGACCGACGTGTATTACGGTTCCGGCTTCGCGAACGGCGATGCACCACCGGAACATCTTCCCGGCCACACCACTTTTGACCTCACGCTGGGAAAGGGTTTTGGAGACCAGTTCTCCGTTTCCCTGAACGCGACGAATGTGGCCAACCGGCGGGTTCCGCTGGACAACAGTTTCACTTTTGGCGGGACGCACTATCTGAATCCGCGGGAGATCTTTGCGCAAGTGCGTTACCGCTTTCACTATTAAATTTACGGATGGTATCGGCAGACAACCGGAAATGGCTGTGCCACGCGGCTATTGTGCGGATTGCACGGCGCGGCTACACTATCGGCGCGGTACACAAATTCAAGGCGATGGAGTTCGCCT
>Ga0070730_10004678_pt1 | contig 11923 bp, 10 predicted proteins | sample Coa_R1_3_FD_66447 | JGI IMG/M metagenome (GOLD analysis project Ga0070730, IMG submission 66447) | Surface soil microbial communities from Centralia Pennsylvania, which are recovering from an underground coalmine fire - Coalmine... | ecosystem: Environmental > Terrestrial > Soil > Unclassified ... | reverse complement strand
ACACCTCTCTCCTCCAGTCAACCAGAGGACCTTATGACTATATGCATAGAGACCATTTCAAGTTAGAGCAGAAACAAAGCAAACCGCGATAAACAATGCGCGATGAATTCTAGGGGAACGATTACCCTGTTATTCTCCGCTGTCACCAGGGTATTGAGAACCATTGCCATGATTGTTTGCCCAACTTGAATGCAAGAGGCGCCAACGTATCCAGCAACGATACGTTATGAGATAACGAAACTTTTAGGGAAACGATACCCCACAGATATACCCTAACTATACCTGACCATCAAATGTTTCGTCAATACTTTTGGAGCATTAACACGAAACGTCTCAAAATCGACGAAAAACCACTGTTACTGTTGAGGCTACTCAGAGGCTCCAAACAAAGGATGAGGCTAACAGCAAGCCAGAAATGAAAAAGGCGCATCCACACCTCTCGTCGATATGTATGCGCTAGAAAAATTTAGGGAATCGATACCCTAAAGCACCTATGAAAAACCGCCCAACCATTTCAGAAGAAGCATCAAAACCAAAATGGTTTACTAAACCAGCCATAGATGGTTTAGTAAACCATTTTCAGAAGGAGCATCACAGCCGAAATGGTTTAATAAACCACAGAACTTTGCTTCCCATCGCACAATGGTTTATCAAACCATATCCAGTTCATCGCGCAAGAGTTTGTCTTCGCGAGCGTAGCAGTAAAAAAGCTTGAGTGGCTCACTCATTCCAAATCGCCCCATACATTCTTAACCATTAATGATGAGCCTATGATAGCATAAAAGCCTCTACTGCACCATGCTTTTTCGCCTTTTTTGTTTCCCATTTTCTACAAAGAATTTCGATACGATACCGTTGCATTTTGGCAAAATCTATGCTATACTTCTTCTTGTCGATACGAAACCGTATCGTATTGAAATAGTAGGGCTAAATCGCGAATTGGTATCACACGAACAGTGAAAGGGGATAGTTGAAGCACAATGAGTGAACCTGAACCTGAGCAAGCGATGCGCAAGGCCGGACGGCCACGTAGCGCAGAATCTCATCAAGCCATTCTGGAGGCGACGCTGGCCTTATTCGCTGAAGAGGGGCTCCAGGGCTTGACTATTGAGGAGGTTGCGGAGCGCGCTGGCGTGGGCAAGACGACCATCTATCGCCGCTGGTCCTCGAAGGAAGATCTGATCAAGGATTCCCTCGATCTGTTTCGCGCTGAGTACCCTGTCCCCGACACAGGCAATATCCGCAACGATTTGCTCTACATTGCGCGGGAGGCACAGGCACTCTTCAGCCGCAATCCTTTGGTCAGGAAGCTGATTACTAAACTGATCGCGCAGGTCGAGACAAAGCCTGAAATCTACCGCTCGTTTTACGAAAAAATAGCGGCTCCACGCTTGCAGCAGTTTCGCCGAATGGTCGAACAGGCCCAGCAACGGGGAGAATTGCGCTCAGATCTGGATACATCGCTCATCTTCCATCTGACCTTCATCTCCCTGATCTATGGCAGCCTCTTTAGCACGTTGATTGACCCCGATAGCAAACAGGTCTATGACCCGGAAGCAGTCGTCGATGCACTCTTATATGGGCTCGGGACGCCATCCTCGCATCCCGATCCTTAACGCAAGCACACATATGTCTGAAAGGAATTTGCACATCATGGAACAGATTACCTTCACCGATTTTTTCTCGCAAGAGACCAAACGCGATCCGATCGCATTCTCCACGCATTTGCGTGAGCAGGGTCCCTTCGTCCATCTCCCTGGCGTCTTCGGGATGGCCGAGGGCTGGGTTGTGACGGACTATGACGATGCCATCACCGTTCTGAAAGATCCGCGCTTCATCAAAGACACTCAGAAAATCTCTCTAGCAAAGAACGACCAGGAGAGCGGAGGAGAGCGAGCCGACGTTCTGCGCCGCTTCCTCACCTTTCGCCGTGATATGTTGACCGTAGATCCGCCTGACCATACTCGCCTGCGCGGCCTGGTCTCTAAAGCCTTCACCCCTCGCGTAATCGAGCAACTGCGCCCGCGCATCCAGCAGATTGTTGACGAGCTATTAGACGCTGTACAGGATCAGGGCAAGATGGACCTTATTGCTGATTTCGCCTTCCCCCTGCCCATCACGGTCATCTGCGAACTCCTGGGCATTCCGGTCGAGGATCGTCAGCAGTTCCGCTCCTGGTCGCAAACCATCGTGAATCGTCCTACGGGGGTTCCCGATGAAGAGGCGTTTGTGGCGCTGGAGCAGTTCGTCCAGTACATCAAATCGCTCCTGGCCGACAAGCATGTCCATCCTGGCAACGATCTGGTCAGCAGCCTGGTCCATGCCGAAGAGCAGGGCGATAGGCTCAGCGAGGCCGAACTCATCTCGACCATCTTCTTACTCATCGTCGCCGGACACGAGACCACCGTCAACCTGATCGGCAACGGCGTCCTGGCGCTGCTCCAGCATCCTGACCAGTTGCAGCAGCTCCACGCCAACCCTGGATTGCTTCCTTCTGCTATCGAGGAGCTATTGCGCTACACCGCCCCGGTGAGCCTCTCCTCGCCACGTTGGGCCAGCGAGGATATCACCATCCATGGTCAGACAATCCACAGCGGCGAAATGGTGCTTGTCTCCCTGATCGCGGCTGATATCGACCCACAGCAGTTCACTGATCCACAACTACTGGATATTACGCGCCAGGAGAATCAACATATGGCCTTTGGCAAGGGCATTCACTACTGCCTGGGTGCGCCCCTCGCCCGCCTGGAGGGCCAGATTGCCATCGGCGCCCTGCTCCAGCGCCTGCCCAACCTGCGCCTGACTACCACGCCCGAGCAGCTCATCTGGACCCAGAACCCCCTCCTGCGCGGCATCAGAAGCCTGCCAGTGGCGTTCTAAATAAAATTCCGTACAAAAAAACTCTCACTCAGGATCTCTCATATAAATGGATGGGTTTATGTCTCCGGGAGACATAAACCCATCCTTAGTTCAGAAAAGCGCAGAAGTTCTGGGATCACTGCCATTTCTCATCCGCAAAGATAAATTCCAGCGCTTTCGTCAAGCTCACATCAAAATCAGCCGGGATAACATGCCCAAGATCTGGGCGCTCCTCAACTCGACACTGGATGCCATGTGTGTTCAACAGGTCCGCTATTTTGCGCATTAACTCCTGTCCCTGGGGTCGCTCTTGCAGCCCCATGACTATATATCCTCGCACTCCATTAGCCCTGGCTGTCTCCAGAAATGGCGTGAGCATCTCAAAGTCACTTAGATACGGACCCACAACCACAAAGCCCCGCGCCTTGATGGCTCCGCTTACTGCCAGTTGAACCGCCAGCCCACCTCCTGCTGAGAAGCCACCCACAATCACTCGCTCAGGATCAATCGCATACTGCTCGATCAACGCGGCATAGTGAGCCTGGACCTCCTGCGTCCCCTGCGCATAATCGTTCCAGGCCGCAGCGCCAGGAGCTACAAGCTGCGTCGAGTGAGGAGCTGCGACCATCCATCCTCTCGCGACCAACGGTTGCCACTCTTGAGAATGAGTACGGGCATTGCCCGTATTGCCATGCAGGGCGATTACCAGAGGCGCGGGTTGCTCCGTCTTCCGCTCCGGTTGCAGAACAACCATAGCAGGTTTTATCGTTTTTCGGGCTTCGTCGAGCCGCCCCTGGCATTCACTCAACAACTGCTCATACTCCGCCAGCCCTCGTAGCGATTGCAGATCCTCGTCATCGCGCAGCACGACAGGATCAATCCAGTAGCCACGGTCCAGCACTTCTCGCAAGGTGCGTAAAGCCCCATCTGTATCATTCAGCCTGGCTTCCATGCACAACCGCCAGTCATACAATAGCCAATCATCGGGAAACTGGCTCTGCGCCCCCTTCACCACTTCCAATGCCCGCACATAGTCCTCCTCACCATACAATCGCCAGAACGCCTTCTGGACATCCATAAAAGTCATAGTACTCATGAACGTATCAATCCTTTCTTCCTGAGAAACAAAGCCGGGTTACGCGAGGAATTCACTATTTCACGAAGGATACGTATATTCCTGGAAGCTAGCAAGAATACGCAAAGTCTCACGATGCGCGATAACATCCAGCCTTGCACTACTCATGCGATCAGAGAGGCGAAAGAGAATCGCTGGTTGATCCTGATACTCTATAGGGACATCAGGCTCATTCAACCAGCGCGGATGCTGTTGAATGAACTGGAGAACAACGGGCGAGGACCAGAAGACAACATCATCCGCCGAATAACCCGCCACCTTTTCCCCACAAGCAGGGCAGATGCTACTCACCCAAAACTGCCGCTGTATAATGTGATCAGGGCTGGCTCCGAGCGATGCTTTAGGGCTCCCTACCCCAACAGGCACCACCTGCCCGCAATTTCTACATGCAGTCGACCCATGAGTTACGGCCTGCATCAGATAGCTGCTGACCCCTTGCATGGTTCGTTTAAAGGCTGGCACAAACGAACTCACCCGCTCCAACGCTACCAGCCCCTTTCCATTCACCGTGTCAAAGCCCGCATAGCGCGAACATTCGGGGCAGCGCATACGCAGACTCCGTAGTCCATCAGGTGACGTCTCAAAAGTGCCATGCAGATGCTGCCTCCCACAGTAGTAGCACCACAAACTGGTGGCGCGCCACCCCGTAGCAGGCTCATTGTCCAGCGGCAAACCCATCGCGGCGGCCTCAGTCCGTAAGTCCCCGTTGAGGATCTGGCGCAGTTGATGGCGCGCACGATGCAGTCGTGTTTCCAGAGCGCTAATACTCAGGCCCAGGCGTACCGCCGCCTCCCGCTGCGGAACCTCCAGCAGATAATATAGTTCCACTACCTCGCGCGTATTCTCCGGCAACAGGTTCAACGCCTGCCTGAGCAGAGTGGTCACCTCGGCCTGGCTCAATATCTCAGCGGGATCGAGGAACTCCGTCGCCGTATTCCCTCCCATCAACATCTCTTCCACATCATCGGACCCGTCAAAAAGCGGCAGAGTAAAAAGCGGAATATGCCAGGCCGTATCTCTGTGGGAGGTACGGAGATAGCGATAACACACATTGCGGCAAATCTCTTCCACCCAGCGCTGGAAGTGTTCCGGCGTCTGGAGACGATCCAGCAACCTCCATGCCAACAGCAACGTCTCCTGCACCACATCCTCCAGCCCATCAGGAGCCACCCCACGCAAACGTGCTAGCCGCAGCAAACGCGGCCTTGCACCCGCGAACAGTTGCTCTCTATCAAGCATAATCAAGTTTCCAGACCTATCAGATCGTTCCTCGTCGATCTTCAGCGCATCCATTTCCAGCATCAGGCATCAATCTCCTCTCTGCTTCCTACAACACTATCGCTGCAGAGAACAAAAACCTTGCAAGAAATTGTAACCTGATAAGGAAAAAAGAGGATTTACCGTGAGCTTCTCTTCTGCAAAGCTCACGGCAAATATGATCTACGCTGAAGGGAGGTGCAGGAGTTTGCGGGCAGCCACATCATCATTCGCCACAAGGAGTTGTGCCAGCAAAAGCTTAAGATCTTCTGCCCTCTTGATCTGCTGTACGTGTGGCTACGCCAGAGAACGTGCTCTCTTCTATGAGATATTCGAGAGGATGCAGCAGATGTTCAAGAAGATCCGATGGTTCTTCACACGATTGTACATCCATGTATGATTGCTTCTCACTGCCCACTTGCTTCCCCTTTCATTTACGCAGAGGGAATATGTAGCAGGTTGAGCACAGTGGGTTCGTCAGCAGCTTTCATGATTTGAATAGCCAGACGGCGCAGATGGGTTAGATCCTGGATCTGAAGCACCTGAGGACGCGCCAATGGTAGAAGGACAGGATAGCTCTCCTGGAGGGCCTCCAACACAATCTGTTGTGCTTCCTTTACTCTCCCTTTATCGATGCCGATCTTTTCGCCTTTGGCAATACCAATTTTCTCACCTTCGGCCAGATCTTGTTTCTTCCAGATGGCTCGATGCTTTTGTACCCACTGGCTCTCTTCCAGGAGTTGTTCAAAATTGTTCAACCGTTCCTCCACTTCTCGCTTGTCCTGTTGCGTCACTGTATCTGTCCTCTCCAAAAAGGTCTGAAACCACAAGAGACAGCGTGCCAGTTTGGCCTCGTTCTTCTGGTAGTATTGTACCATTTCATCGATGCTTTGCAACAGTAACGCAGCATCAACATTGCCCATGGTTGGCAGCAGAGTGTACATGCAGATGGCCTGCTCCTGGACATATTTGCTGCCATCAAGCGTCCACATACCCAGTATAATCAGGGGAAAGGTTATGCCTTCCCTCTCCAGAGAAGCTGGAAGATCACAGCGGAACGCAAAGACCAGCAATGAGACTACTTCTGTGTCGTAATCGTATCCCAGGATGGCATGATAAACAAGCATACGACGGACGATTTTAGGCTCTGGCCCGGCCTGAAATTCGATGTTCAGCGGCTTCTTTTTCCCTCGATGTGTGATCCACCAGGCGCCATCCATCCGTTTTGGCATGGGGATGGCTTCAATATTGAGCATCTCAATATAGGTGGCATCCTCTAAGATGTTTGGTACAATGCACTCAACATCCTCTTTAAAGATTGATTTAAGCGAACTATCATACTCTTGTCTCTTTTTAACCATACGTTTATATCGGCCTCTTCCACTTTTATTTCTCATTGATAAATGCAGATTACCATATGTGATAGCAGCATACAAGTGTTCTAGCTATAGCAGGCAAAAGATACACATAATTATGTATCTTCGGATTTCGTACTTATTTTTAAGTATGAAATAGGGTATGAAGGAGGCTGCCAGCCCAGTGAATGAAACAAACTTGCAGAAAATTTGTTAGAGCAGCACCATCGTTTTGAACAGATGCTGTAGAACCGCCTCCGGATCACTACAAATCCCGGAATGCACGGGCGAGCATTGAATGATGGTGCTACGCGGCGAGACGAGCCAGTGAAAGCGCTCGGGCTGCGTGAGCAGGCCAATCGGGCCACCCTCCTTGCCACCTTTACAGATCAGGGGGATGATTTCAATGTGCCTTTTGAGGAAGTCGAGATCCAGGCTGGGAGCAAAGGCTTGCAGACGGGCCGCGTCGATATGCGTATAGGCGCCCAGAAAACGGCGCGTACGGCAAAAGAGAATCACGCCAACATTGATGCACTCACCACGCTCGACGCTCGACAGTACGCGGATGAGGGCATAATCATAGGAGGTCGCGGGCATGCTGGGCCTCCTCAACAAAGATCTGCGACGATGCCAGCCGATCCAGCAGGTAGGCCAGATAGGCCTCCCGGTGCACACTCTGGTCGGCAAAGAGCGGGTCGCTCAGCCAGGAATCTGGGATGGCATTCACGATCTCTTGCAATAACCCCACTGTCAGGCGCTTCTTCAAAGCGCCATCCACTTCGGCAAGCATACTGGCAAATGGCAGTAGTACATGCTCTTTGATTGGCGTAAAGGGGGTGCGGCTGCGTTCCAGATAGTCGACGCCAATATGATGGAAGTAGAGCGCAGACCCATGGTCGATGAGCCAGAGTTGTTTGTGCCACCACAGCATATTGGTATTGCGCGCCGTTCGATCCACATTGGTGACATAGGCGTCAAACCAGACGATAGAGGAGGCCAGTTCGGGAATGATCAGCCGTCCATCGAGGGCATCAAAGGTGATGGCTCCCGGCAGGAAATCCATGCCCAGGTTGAGGCCCCCACTACTCTGGATCAGCGAGCGAATCTCATAGTCTGGCTCGGAGCGACCAAGTACAGGATCAAGCTCCATGAAGACAATTTCTGGCACAGGCAGTCCCAGTGCGCGACCAATCTCACCGGCTACCAGTTCCGCGATCAACGCTTTCGGCCCCTGACCCGCTCCCCGAAATTTGAGCACATAAAGCCCATCGTCATCTGCTTCAACGATAGCCGGGAGTGAGCCGCCCTCGCGGAGAGGAGTCACATAGCGCGTTGCAGTAATTGTTCTCAACATAGGCCTATTCTAACATGGAACAGGCGTCAGCGCCAGTTGGCGATGCCACTCGACCTGGTTTAGAGAACTAATTTGTTGGCCAGGCCAACAACCAGATGTTGTAAACGAGAAAGGGAAAATGTTTCCGGCTGCTCGCCACGAATCAGACTAAGTTGTCCTCCTGTGCTATACAACATCTGCGTTGCCCCATTGGTATAGTTGACAGTCATCTGGGCGTAAGGCATGCCATAGACAGGCTGCCAGTTGATAGATTTGATTGTTGAATAATCAGGCAGCATATAAAAGAGGCCATCTGTCCCCTGAAATTGTAATCTGGGCTCAACCAGAATCCCATTAATCCATTCACCTTCTATTATCTGGACGCGATCCCAGTTGGGAATCTTATGGAGAATCGTTTCAGAAATCCAGGGAGAGGGCCTGAGAGCAAACTGGGGGTTGCGGTACTGTTGAAAGAACGCAGGTAAGTGCTCAATCTGAATGATGCCCTCTTGAAAATTATAGATAGCCCTGATGTCTGCTTGTTGATTAAAGCAGACGACAGGATAGAGATAGAGACGTTGGAAGCGTGGTTCAATGCGGCCTATATACTTTTTGAGTAGCATAACAAAGCTCTTCGTTTTATTCAATGGGTTAGTATATGTCTTTTCGATTAATTTGCCGTTTTTACCTGCCTTTACCTGCAGAATCTTTGAGGTATCGTAGCTCTGGGGGATCGGTTGCACTCCATAGGCAGAACCATTCCTGTTAAAACCATTGTAGCCAGACGGTGCATAACGCGGTAGATAGGTAATGACTCCTGCATAAGATTTTACCTCGATACAAAAGACTGTGCCCTGAGTATAGACCAGAAAATCCGACTCTCTATATCCTGTGATAGATCCGCTTGCATCAATGTAAGGGACCAGGGGACCACGCAGCAATGTCCCTTCGCCATAACTGCTAATTATCTGTCTGACGTACATTTCTGCCTGATCACCGATCCTGGCACGTTCACGCTCATTAAACTGTTCCCATTGCAATATTCTCATAGGCTAGCTCTCTTTTTAATTTCCCGCTACTCATGGTTTTCTCTCTGATAATGAGTATACCTTATCTTCCTCTCGTTACTCAAGAGTATAACAATTTTTCAAAAATAGTACCAAAGCATGTCATGACGCTGAACCTTTAACGCTGAACCTTTAAAGGAAGACCTCTTTTGCATGGAGAAAATGAAGACATAGGTATATTTTCATGTCTATGTAAGTGAAGGGTAAGTCGAGTGAGATAACAATGAAGGTATACACGGTCCCGAACTGTTACCCATTTTCCCACCCCGCGTTATAGTAATATTAACAGAATCTTAATGAGTTACCTGGGTACTCAACGCAGCAGTACAAGACAATCATGCTCGCGGCTCCCCCACATTGGGAGAGTCGCTTTGTCTTTATAGCGGTAGTCGCCCGATGATGTGCATCTACTCACCCAGTACAGGTCTTTTTGCATATCATTTTTTGACACCTTCTGCTGCACAAGATTAGTGTGGGATAGGAAGGTGCTCGCCACCATCCCTCTCCCCTTACTACCCGATGTATGGCTGTTTATTATAAATTTTAACAGGAATACTGTCATGACGAACACTATCCACCAGCAGGGCCTGGATCCAGCGACAGCAGAGGATCAGGGTACTTCTATCCAACCTGAGGTACATGAAGATGAGCAGCAGAACGCTTCCTCACCCGGTATGCCTACCGCGCAGATCACCCTTAAGAATGGCGATGCCTTCTTGATAGCAGATGCCCATGGTGATTTTGCAGCGTCACGACAGGAAATGGGCCTTTTCTGGCATGGAACGCGCTTTTTACGTACCTGTAATCTGTTCCTGGAAGGTCGTCCCCTGATGGTATTATCGCATCACATCGCCACTATGGGAGATGCCTGCCAGATCGACTTAACCAATCATGCCTTCACTGCCTCCCATGGTTTCAAGATCGAACAGGGCGAGATTCATATTGGGCGCCAGTTAGAGTTATGCTCAGATCACCTTATACAGACACTGACCATCACCAGCTTTCATAGCGTCCCAGTACCATTAACCTTGAGCCTGGCGGTTGGCGCGGACTTTCGCGATATGTTTGAAGTGCGAGGTACGCAACGGGCGCAGCGTGGGACGCTACAACCTCCTCGCTTGCAGAACGACATGCTTGTGCTTAGCTACCGGGGACTCGATGATATAGAACGCGAAACCGCAATCACCTGTGCTCCACGGGCCGCACACACGAGCCTGGACAAAGCCCGTTGGCAACTCCATCTCAAGCGCAGTCAGCCCATCGAGATCCGTATCGTCGTCAAGTTGAGCGCATTACCGGATGAGATAGCGACCCCCTTCGAATCGACGGTGCTACGCTCGCCGTGGGGAGAGATCAAGCGCAGTATTCGCGGGCAGGGTCAGCAGGTATTGTCGGCGGGCAATGTCGGCGGGCAAGGGGAGCCGAAGGAGAGCCGAAACCAGGGCGGAAAGGAGATGGGGGGAGCCGAAGCCGGGACAGAGGGGAGAACAGGGGAGGAGCGAAAGGGAGGCAACGATGAGGCAGGCTTTGCATGGGATGACCTGCCAGAGCCAACCATACGCACCGATGATGTGCTTTTGAACCGCCTGCTCACACGGGGCATGCATGATTTGATTATGTTAACCACGCTCACACCCTATGGGCGCTATCCCTACGCAGGTATTCCCTGGTTCTCCTGCCCATTTGGGCGCGATGGTCTGATTACCTGCCTGGAATTTCTGCCCTGGTATCCGTCTATTGTGCGTGGCACGCTGGCATTTCTGGCGGCGCACCAGGGTACAAAGGTCGAGGCCTTCACGGAGGAGGAACCGGGCAAGATCTTACACGAGATGAGGAGGGGTGAAATGGCCAACTGCCGTGAGATCCCCTTTATCCCCTATTATGGCAGCATCGACGTCACCCCGCTCTTCCTGATAACGCTGGAGCGCTACATCCGTTGGACGAACGATATCGCATTTCTGCAACAGCTCTGGCCGCACGCAGAGGCTGCGGCACATTGGCTGACGAACCGCGGCGACCGTGATGGCGATAGCTTTATTGAATACCATAAAGATTCCAGTAAGGGTCTCGATAACCAGGGCTGGAAAGATGCCTGGGATGCCATTTCTCATAAAGATGGTCAACTTGCGGCTTCTCCTATCGCGCTCTGCGAGGTACAGGGCTATGCCTTCGCCGCCTACCGCGCCATGAGCTTCCTGGCACAACAACTGGGCCAGGCCGAGGACGTGAGCCGTTGGGAAAAGGCAGCCAGCACCCTGCAGGAAAACTTCTTGCGAAATTTCTGGTGGGAGGAAGAAGGGATCTTCTATCTGGCATTAGATAAAGATAAAAAACCATGTGAGGTCATAACATCGAATCCGGGGCAATGTTTGTGGACAGGTATTGTACCGACAGAAAAGGCCAGAAGGATTATCGACCGACTGATGCGGGAAGATATGTATAGTGGCTGGGGCATTCGTACTCTCTCAACGCAGGCCACTCGCTATAACCCTATGAGCTATCATAACGGTTCGGTCTGGCCGCATGATACTGCACTGGTCGGAGCCGGCTTCGCGCACCACGGTGGCAAGGCAGAGGCGGGCATCCTGCTACATAGCATGTTGGAAACGAGTCTTTACTATGATGGGGCACGTCTACCTGAGTTGCATTGCGGCTTTGCCCAACGCCCCGGATATGGCCCGACCCGCTATCCGGTGGCCTGCTCTCCCCAGGCCTGGGCGGCAGGCGCGCCTTTCCTGCTGGTCAATGCGCTACTGGGGCTGGAAGTCGATGCCGAAGCGCAACGCCTCATTTTGCGACAACCGACCCTACCAGACTGGCTGCACAGGCTTGAGATCAATGATATGTATATTGGTAAACAGCGCGTCCATCTCAGGTTTGAACGTAGTGGCGAGCAAATAACAGTGACACCAGGAGA